>ENA-OPFI01000008-OPFI01000008.1-human-gut-metagenome-genome-assembly--contig:-NODE-8-length-192798-cov-17.689047_pt1 | contig 192798 bp, 149 predicted proteins | sample MGYA00241308_ERZ501550 | MGnify/ENA primary metagenome ERZ501550 (study PRJEB25962, sample SAMEA2042433) | human gut metagenome | biome: human gut; feature: human-associated habitat; material: faeces...
AAGGCAGCAATGTCAAAGCCAAGCAATACTAATAGCCCGAGAACTTCCGGGAAAAAGTAAATAAAAAGACGTATGGGTGATCGGTTCAAGAAGAATGGGAAAAGTAAGAGTGAGTGAGAGTCACCTTTCCAAGGTCAACACCTTAAGAAATAAGGTCTGAGCGGTCAGCGAAAGCAGACGAGCGAAGACAGCGAAATAAAGGCGGCAATAGCGCCGGGGATCCACCTCTACCCATTCCGAACAGAGAAGTTAAGCCCGGTCACGCCGATGGTACTGCGCAAGTGGGAGAGTAGGTAGCTGCCAACTTAGCCCTCGGAAGGACGAAGAGTCCATCCGAGGGATTTTTTTGTTTATACGGCACAGCCGGTAGAAATGAGTTACTCCTGGTCGACTAGGATGTTTTTATGTCTTAATAGACAAAAAGAGCTTGTTTGTGGTATAATATAGAAAATTTATTATTTAACTTTGTAGCTATCAATGTTTGTAATTGTGTTACAGCAGAGAGCTTTGTTTTGTTTAGGCCTTGGGTAACGTGAATGTTACCTTCTTTTAATACGCAAGAAATGGCAACTCTATATTTTTGCGAGTGATTTGGTTTTATAAAAGTGTACATATTAATCAAAATCAATAAATTATGAAAAAAGATTACTTGTTGAAGCCATTGTTGGCTATGTTTATGTTGATGGCATTGGCGATTCCGGTACAAGCGATTGAATTAACCGAGAATTTCAATAGTACTAGAACAGATGGTGGTGCTGCATTTGATAGGTATGGAACAACTACTTCTTTTGGTACTGCAGGGTATGATTATACAGACTGGACAAAGTCGGGAACAGTCTATACAGGTAAGAATATTGTGAGAATGCAAAAAGGTTCGAAGCTTATTGGCGCTGATATTTTGGCTGATATTCCTGTAGGTACGGAATTTACGGTGCAAATATGGTGCGCTGTGTGGGGTACAGATAGCAAAAGTCTTACTGTAAGCTATGGCGGTAGTAGTGAACAAACGAATGTAGGAGTTAGTATAAGTAACCCTAATGGTGTAACTTATAATCCTGAGCATTTTACAGCTTCTACTGATTTTACCTTTACGAAAGTAAGTAATGGTGAAATTACCTTGGCTCCGGTTGGCAGACTTTTGATAGATAAAATTGTAGTTACATATGAAGCTGGTACAGAACCTAATGCATATATAGATGTGTCAGCCAGTAAGTTGTCATTTACCGCAAATATGGGAACGTATTCCGCAGCACAAAACGTAACTTTGACTCTTAGTGGCGTAGAGGCATCGACGGTATCGTATACGGTAGATAATGAAGATTTTATTGTAACACCGGTCAATGAAACAGAATATAGCGTGGTGTATAAGGCTTCGTCTGTGAAGGGTAGCTATAACGGTACCCTTACGTTCAGCTCTACGCAAGAAGGAATAGTTCCGGTTACCGTGTCGCTCGAAGGAACTTCAGTGAATCCGTTTGCAAATAGCGGTGATTTGGTTGCGCTCAGTTCAATGGATGAGATAAGTGAAAGCGACACTTATTACATGGCTGCCGAATATGAAGGGGAATACAAAATAGTGAATAGTATATCTGCAACATCGGGTGGCTATTTTGCTGTAACGGCATCGCAGACATTGCAAACTACCGATGCTCACTTTACGATAGCTCCTATGGAGGGTGGCTACTCTATCTATTTCAGCGATGGAACATATCAAGGATATGTAACTCCTAACAATAATAACAATGTATCATTGAAAGATGTAGCCGAACCGTGGAATATCTCGTATACAGACGGCTATTTTATTGTAGAAGCTATTGGTACTACAGAGGCTCGTCAAATGGCTTATAATGGTAGTGGTAGTACTAACCGTATAGCTCCCTATAGGTTAAGTTCTATGGACGGATATTTTACTTATTCTACAAAAATGGTATTGTTTAAAATATCTTCGGACTTTGAGGTGTTCCCAGCTAATGGAACCGAGGTATCAGATAAGACCATTACGAGCCGAATGTATGTCCAATTTGATGAGCAACCACAGATGGCCGAGACGAGCCTGATATGGGTTAATGCAATACCCGAAAGTGATGCAGTAGAGAACACGACATTGGCGTCGGTACCAGAAGCTTCGGATTACGAGATGATAGCTACTGTAGATGCTGCCAACAACAGAGTTTACTTCAAACCCAATACGTGGGATACATGTCTGCCTCTCGGTGTTCGTTACAGAGTGATATTCCAAGAGAATGCCGTGTTGTATGATGGCGGAGTTATGTCGCCTGCTTTCGGTTGGGAGTTCAATACTGTTGTGCCTTCGGGTGTAGAGGATGCTGTAAAAGCTACCGGTCTTTCGTACGATGGCTATGCTGTTGTTTCTAACAATGGAAATGCCGTAGAAGTATATAACTTGTCGGGCATGCTGGTAGCTCGTAGCGATAACGGTAAGGTTGTTATGCAAAATCTTGCCAAAGGCATCTATGTAGCACGCAGTGGCAATGAGGTGCTGAAGTTGGTAAAACGTTAATTGTAGATAAAACAGTGATAAGAGAGGTCGGGGCGCAGATGCGTACCCGACTTCTCTTATGTTTATAGCTGGCAGAAGGTGAGTGATGGTATTGCCGGGTATAAGAAAGTCTTTTCGTATGGGAAGTATGTATGGGCGATTGCCAATATGATGTGAAAGAGCCGCCGATATAAGGTTTATAAATCATAAAAATGTTGATAGGCTTTTGCTTATTGCCGATTTACACTATCTTCGCCATACAAAAATCGAGGGCGGATACTCCATTGAGAAAGTAAGAAAGAAAAGGTAATGCGTAACTGCTGTATATTTTGTTGTGTTGTTGTGCTGTTATTCCTGTTGTCGTGCCAAAATCATTGTAACGAAGGTGCGCAGTATCTGTATGAGCGGGGTAAGGCATTGGAAACAGTTCATCCTGATTCGGCTGCATATTATTATCGCAAGGCGTTGGATTGTGCCGATGTCCATTCTATGCCGCTCTTGGTTATATCTATACATTGGCAGCTTGGCGACTTGTTACGAACGCATCATTTGTATAATCGTGCTTTAGACGAGCATCAAAAGGCTCTGTTGCTTTGTGAGGAGTTGCAGGAGGCTGCATGTATGCCCCGTTCTTTGCGCGAAGTGGGTAAAGATTATCTTTATAAAGAGCAACCCGATAGTGCCCTCATATATATTACACAAGCATTGCAGTATGCTACAGCCGTAGCCGATACTGCCGAAATAGTGGCGGCACATAACAATCTGTCGGTGGCATATAGCGAAACAGATAGTCTATATAGAGCTATAGGACACGCATACCAAGCGATACGTATGAGCTCGGACAGTGCTACCATATATCGTAACTATTCGGCCATAGGACGAATGTATTTGTCGGAGGGTGAATATGACTCGGCATATTATTATAGCTTGAAGGGGAGCCATAGTGCCAATATCTATACGCAGGCCAATTGTTACAGGCAGTTGTGTGAGGTATCGCGCCGTACGGGCGATACGCTGGGTTATGCCACTTACGCAGCCATGTTGGAGCAGGTAGATGATGCCATATCGCAAATGGACCATACCGAGGTGATGGGAGAGACGGAATATCGCTATGAGTTGGAACGAGTCTTGACTGATGAGCAAACACGCTATCGCAAGTGGATTGTATTGGCTGTGATATGCATTTTGGTGGCAACATTGTTGTATTATCTATACAAGCGGCGCAGAGAGCGTAATTGGAAGCAACAGATAGAGGGTTTGCGTCAGACAATAAAGACACGAGCCGCGAAGCTTGAAGAAGAGACCGCCGAGGCCGAGCGAGTTATAAAGCAGGTAGGGCGTGAACGCAAAGAGCTTTATGACCTTATAGAAAAGAAGGGTAATGTGTGTGCTCTTTCGTTTATGCGTACCAAAGCATACAAAACAATAAAGACATGGGTAGATAGCAGTGACGGTGTATTGCTGGCTTCACAACAGGCCGAGACGGCCGAACTTGTGCGCAAGGCGTTTGAAGAGTATGACGTTGCATTGCGAGAGCATACATCGCTTACGGCCGATGAAGTGTTGTTGTGCTGTCTGATAAAGTGCCGTTTTACCACAAAGGAGTGTGCTATATGTAAAGGTGTGAGCGAAAATGCCATACGCACGCAGAAAAGCCGAATAAAAAATAAATTAGTGCTGTAATACCGGCTTTGCGATATATTTTTGTAAACGCTTGTTTATAAGTGTATTAGATATATGTCTTGTAATGTGACGTTTTTTATATAATTGATTTACAATATATTATAATATTGTTGTTGTAACGTGTAAAAGTTGCCCTGAAAGGTTGGTTATATATAAGTTTGCAAAAAGAATATCGGTTTTGAGTATTGCGTATGCAGCTTATAATACTCTGTTGATATGTTTTTTCCTATTGGTTAAATAGATGAAAGGTCGGCATTCCGATAGAAGCGCGATGCCTGAAGGTCTTATAAAAGTGTAAATACAATCAACCAATATAATAATTCATGCTTATGAAAAAAACTTGCTATTTATGTCTTGCCTTGTCTGTGTGGGGGCTGACAGCCATGCCTATGAGTGCAGCACAAGGTGAAATGTTGCCGATTTTTACAGAGGATTTTTCAGCTTTCACCGAAGGTAGTGCCGAAGCACCTGCAGAAGCAGAATTGTCGACTGTCGACGAAAAAATTCCCGAGGAATATACACATAATGTAGCGTGGTATGGTCGTGGTATCCATCAAGCCGGTGGCGCTTGTGCTATTATGAATTATGAAGATCGTACGTGGGGTACAACACGTGGTTGGATACAGACCCCTTATACCGATGTACGACTCGATGAAGGACGGTTTACTCTACGTTTTAAGGCACGTGTGACGGGTGTCAACGAAAACGACTCTATATTACTATATCTGTATGACAAGTACAGCTCGAATTATTATGAGCGCAAGGTGGCCTATATTACTACTGAATGGCAGGTTATAGAAGTTCCGTTCCAGCATAGCTACTACGGTAACCATCTTGCTTATGTGCAAATGAACTCTTATAACCATGCATGGCTGATAGATGATGTGGAGTTTGTACAAGATGTATATGATATAAATATACCGCGTCCCAGCACACCGAGTGATGTGACCTATGAAGGCTTTACTGCACATTGGGATGCTGTATGGTCGGCTACATCGTACTTGGTTTCGGTCTATTCATATACCGACGAAGAGCATACACAACGCGAATATTTACTGCAAGACGTTGAGACAACTGCTACGGAGTACAGGGTAGAAGGTACGGAAAAAGGGAAAGAGTATTATTTTACAGTGAAGGCACGTAATGAGAAGTATACGTCGGCAGAGTCGGACGAACGTCGCGTATATGTGCCTATATACAGTATGGAAGTACCCGAGACCGCAGAACCTACAGATGTGAGCGAGACAGGCTATACAGCGCACTGGCTTCCTGTAGAGCGTGCTATGGGTTACGCAGTGCGTCACTATTTGCGCCATACTGCTCTCCAAGACGAAGATTATACCCTCGTACACGAAGACCTCGAGACCATAACAGATGGAACACTCGATTGGCCGGCATATTTCTATGATGAAAACCTCGACAAGTATAGCAAAATGCCTGGATGGAAAGTAAACATGGGTTGTACGATAACGGGTATGATAGGTATAGACAACTACTTCAAGGATTATGAAGAGGGAAAAATCACCTCTCCCGAGTTTGACCTTGCCCGTGATGGAGGCCGTTATTCGGTTGAACTGAAGGTGTATGCCGTCAATGCAGGTGACATAGTATATGTAGATAGTTATAGTGGCGATACACAAGAACATCAAGAGTATGAGATGACAACGACCGGAGAACATTCGTTTGTCGTGAATTTCACCAACGGTGCCGAGTCGACTTATTTTACTATTACATTCTCCGGAACCGACAAGCTGTTTATAGATGACATTATTGTTAAGCAAATGTTGTTGGCCGGCGAAAGCTATACATCGACATTACAATCGTTTGAGCTGGAGGGATATGACAATACTTCATATACCTTTACCAATCTTGAAGGAGGGGCAGCTAATGAGTACCTTTATGCAGTGGCAGCCTGGTCGTGGTCGTTTGACGAGGATGGAATATGGGGTCCTACAGTATATTCTGAATATTCAGAGCCTTGTGTAGTGCGTCTGTCGTCGGGATGCAACAACCTTTCAGCAGGTGTTGATGCCCGTGTATATGCTGCCGACAGAGCAATATGGGTAGAAACCTCCGATAATGTAACCGTACAAGTATATGATGCTGGAGGCAGATTGTCGCTGGTAAAAGAGTTACCTGTCGGGAAACATAGATTGGAGATGTCAACAAGGGGTTTCTATATCGTAAGGATAGATACTCAAAGTTTTAAGGTAGTACTTTGATGGAACTCCTTCTCTCCCGCTGGCAGTAGTGAATGAAATGAAGGATTAGGGAATACAAGAAGTCGGGCTGCTTGTGGGGGCAGCCCGACTTTTTATATCAAGGAGACAAGACCGACAGAGGGTGTCAGTCTTTGAGATAATAGACAACCGATGTCACTACGCGCACCTTTTTAAGGTATGGTGTGTAGGCATCGCGGTTTTCGATGGTAAATTGGCCTTGCGAGGCGGTACGAATCTTTCCCAACTGGCTTTCTGAGTCGTTGGCAAATTGTTCTGCAGCTTGTCGGGCATTGCGGGTAGCCTCGGCAATCATGTCGGGCTTGAGGTCGTTGAGCCCGGTGAAGAGGTAGTCTACTTGCGCATCGTATTCGCCCGATACGATAGCGATACCTTTGTTGAGCAACTCTCCCTGTTCGGCGATAAGGCTGCGTACCAAATCGACTTGTTGCGATGATACTGTGATGATAGAACGCACGTTATAGCGGTAAGGTACCTCGGGATTGCTGTAACGCTCGGCTTTAAGATCGTAGATTTCGGGAGGAGCTACCGAGATTTCTGCATCGGAAAGACCATTTGAATGGAGATATTCTACAATGGTGGCGTTCTTCTTTTCTACCAGTGCGGCAAGAGTACCTATATCATTGCCTACCTCTTTGTATACCAGTGGCCATACGACTTTGTCGGCAGGAACAATACGCTCGGCAAGCCCGCGTACGGAAACGGTACGATCGTCACTACCGGCAACTTTGAGCCCGGCCTCGATGCGAGAGCCAAGGCAGAATAATCCTATGGCAAGGATAATGGCCTCGAACAGCCATGTTCGTTTTACTTCTTTTAAGTCCATAACATGCAGCATTAAAAGTTTATATCGCCGTAAAGGTAATAAAAAGGATAAAGTATGCAACTCGTGGAAGGTTATTTGCTTATTTTTGTATGACAGAAATCCTCTAACAGACCGACGATAACAGTTGACATTATGGCACAGCACAACAAATTGGGCAAGAGCGGTGAAGAATATGCTGCTGAATACCTGACAAGCCGCGGCTACGTGGTGCGCGATATAAACTGGCGTAGCGGTAAGCTGGAACTCGACCTGGTAGCAGTGAAAGATAATTGTCTTGTGGTTGTAGAGGTAAAGACTCGTCGTAATACCGACTATGCTTTCCCTGAGGAGGCTGTTACGGAGAGTAAAATACGCCACCTTGTAAAGGCTGCCGACGCTTATGTACGGCAATTTGATTTGCCCTTTGAGGTACGGTTTGATGTGATGGCGCTGATAGGTGAAGCCCCTCCTTTTACCGTTGAACATATCGAAGATGCTTTTGTACCACCACTTAATGTGTGAAAATCTATGGATATAGAGAGTTTACGCGATTTCTGTTTGACATTGCCTGAGGTAAGTGAGTGTATGCCATTTGACGATACGACACTGGTATTCAAAGTGGATGGCAAGATGTTTCTCTTTGCCGATTTGGATAGTCAGCCGCTACGTGTTAATGTGAAGTGCGATCCCGACCTTGCATTGGAGTTGCGAGATACCTATTCCGAGGTAGTCCCTGGCTATCATTGCAATAAAAAATATTGGAATACAATTACGTTGCGTCCTGGATTGAAAGAACGGCTTGTCAAGGAGTGGATTGTGCACTCATATGCCGAGGTGATAAAGAAAATGAGCCGGGTGCATCGTGAACCGTTGGAAAAATTACTGACACTATGGAAACAATCGAATGGCATGTGAAAATGTTAGATAGCACACAGTCGACAAATAGTTATTTGGATGCTTTGGATACCGACACTCCACAACCCGAAGGTTGCGTGGTGGCTGCAAGGGCACAACTTGCCGGACGTGGGCAGAGAGGTAACTCGTGGGAAGCTGCCCCGGGAGAGAATCTGACATTCAGTTACTTGTTACGACCTGCTGCTATAGCGCCACAAGAGCAGTTTGTATTGTCGCAGGCTGTATCGCTTGCTGTTGTCGATGTATTATTACAATATGCCCCGGATTTTACTGTAAAATGGCCTAACGACATATACTATCGCGATAGTAAAATAGCTGGTATATTGATAGAACATACGCTTACAGAAGGCCATATAGGACGTACTATCGTGGGTATAGGACTAAATGTGAACCAGTTGCAATTTATCAGCGATGCTCCCAATCCTATATCACTCAGGGAAATTACAGGTGTGCAGTATGATCTTGACAAGCTTTTGCAACAGATACTTGAGGCCACATCGCAACGTTACGAAATGTGTCTGATACGGCGCGACGAATTGCAGTCGGATTATATGAAAATGTTGTATCGTCGGGAGGGATTCTATCCGTATCGCGACAAAGATGGTATTTTTGAAGCTTGTATCGAGGATGTTCAACCTAATGGCATGTTGCACTTGCGCGATATCCGGGGAGTAGTGCGTGTATATGCCTTTAAAGAGGTGGCCTTTATTCTTTAGGTCGTTCTTCTAAGTGATTTTTGATACGTAACAGCAGGGAGTGCCGTTTTGATGGATGGTTGGGTAGACGTGGTGAGAGAGATTCCAGTGATGTGATTTGCTCTTCTAGGTAACACGACCGTCGTATGTTATATGCTCTGTACAAGAGCGAGAGTACATACGGTACTTCTGTATCGATAATAAGCTGTTTCTGGAGATTGAATACCGAATCGACAGGATTTTCTGATTTCAGATAGAGCGAATCTATTTCGGCAAGTTCCTTTTCAGTTTGTACGCTATAATAAGCGCCCAAAAAGGTAAGGGCATCATAGTCTGATGGATTATCGGTGAGGATTTTATTGTATAATGTCACAGATGCATCGGTGTTGCCTAATCCGAAAAGAGCATTGGCTTTGATTTTAGTATATCGAATGTTGTGGGGTGTGACGCTCAGTAATTCGTCGGCCACGGTAATGGCTTGGTCAAACCGGCGTGAGAAAGCATAATAGTCGAGCAGGTAATGATTGAGAACTTTTGCCAGCCAATGGTTGTCGGTTTTAAGGTCAATCAGTATAGCTTCGTATATTCTTGTGTCATGTAGCAGGCGTGTGCGATCGTATATATCGGCCATTAATTGGTCAATGGGTACGCCGTTTCGTTGTGAAAGAACTAAATAGCGGCTCTCAGTAGCTACATCATCGATAAATTGGGCGGCAATCAAAGCCATGGAATAGGGGTGTATATCCTCGGGATGTATGCGTACCATGCGGTCGGTGACCGAAATAACATCACTCCACTCGGCATGGTCGTAGTAGTCGGTAGCGTGGGCTTCTAACCGTTCGTAGACTTGCGCCTGCATAGAGAGTGTAATAAGTAAAGCTAATATGGTAAGAATGTTACGCATAGGTCGAGGATATGTGCGTGCAAACATACTAAAAAAGTAGATATAACGGAATATGTTGTAACTAAAAAGCCTTGGTCAATAACGTGGGGTAGCACATTGAGTTGATATACATTCTGTTTTAAGGGGGAAAAGTAGTATATTGTGTAATATGTTGATAATTATATGATTGCTATTTTTAGGTAAGCTTGTTATTTAGGGAGCTGAGAATAATTTGTCTTGCAAGAGATGTATATGTGGTGGCGATTATGAATTCGTATATTAGCTACAGCATGGTTTAGACAAATAGTTTTATAATTTTTTCTTTGCGTAGACAGCATATAAATTTTATATTTGCATAATATAAGGCGCATTTCATTAAATTGGATGGAGTGTGTACAATAAATATTAACAAGGCCAGAATATTATGGAAAGAAAATACAAGCGTATTTTGCTCAAGTTGAGTGGTGAGTCGCTCATGGGTAGTCAGCAATATGGCATAGACTCCAAGAGGTTGGGAGAATATGCCAGGCAAATAAAAGAAGCTGTGGCAGCCGGCATGGAGATAGGTATCGTGATAGGAGGCGGTAATATATTTCGTGGGCTAAGCGGTTCTCAGAGTGGTTTTGATCGTGTCAAAGGCGACCAAATGGGTATGTTGGCTACTGTTATAAACAGTCTTGCTCTCAGTTCGGCTCTCGAAGCTATTGGGCAAAAGGCACGGGTATTTACAGCCATTGCAATGCACCCTATAGGTGAGCATTATAGTAAGTGGCGTGCCATAGAGGCCATGCAACGCGGTGAGGTTGCTATTATTTCGTGTGGAACGGGTAATCCTTATTTTACAACTGATACTGGTTCGGCATTGCGAGGAATAGAAATCGAGGCCGATGTCATGCTTAAAGGTACACGTGTCGACGGAATATATACCGCTGACCCGGAAAAAGACCCTTCGGCAACGAAGTTCGACAGCATAACCTATGACGAGATATATAACCGAGGTTTGAAGGTTATGGACCTTACGGCAACGACATTATGTAAAGAAAATCACTTGCCTATTATTGTCTTTGATATGGATACTGAAGGCAATTTGAAAAAGGTGCTCTCTGGCGAGCCGATAGGAACGTATGTATATTGATAGAAAAATAAATTGCAAGAATTATGGAAGATGTGAAAACTTATCTCGACGCTGCCGAGAAAAAAATGGCGCAAGCGGTAGAGTTTCTCGACGAAACACTGGCACATATCAGGGCTGGAAAGGCAAGTCCCAAGTTGTTGGATAATATACGGGTCGATTACTATGGCTCTATGATGCCTATAAGCGGTGCTGCAAATGTACAAGTACCCGATGCTCGTACCATTGTGATAACTCCGTGGGAGAAGTCGATGTTTAAAGTAATTGAGAAAGCTATTCTTGATTCTGATTTGGGTATTACGCCCGAGAACAATGGCGAAGTGATACGTATAGGTATCCCTCCGTTGACCGAAGAGCGCCGCAAAGCTTTGGTAAAACAATCGAAAAATGAGGTGGAGAATGCTAAGGTGAGTGTTCGTAATGCTCGTCGTGATGCTATAGAGGGCCTGAAAAAAGCTGTGAAAAACGGTATGCCCGAAGATGTACAGAAAGATGGTGAGGCTGCTGTACAGAAGTTGCATGATAAGACCATGAAAAAGATAGATGAGATTTTTGCCATCAAAGAGAAAGAGATACTTACTGTATAAAAGTTAATTATAAAGTTATCGCAGGGCTGTGGAGAGGTAAAAAACTTGCCGCAGCCTTATTTTTTTGAAAAAAAGCACGGTCTTTCTTTAACTTTTTGGCTGTAAAAACGTCATATAATAAAAACCGTATAGTATATGAAGAAATTTTTATTGACAATAGGATGTGTAGGAGTGATGGCATGTTGCTGCGTGTTGTCGGTGGAAGCCCAGCGGGGAAATAGAACCGGAAATTCTCAAGAGACGACCACTCGAAGGTCTTCGGGTACAGTTTCTTCACAGAGTTCATCCCAACGACAGTCGCAAAGTAATGCAGTGTCTCGTCGTCCGGCGGCTGGGTCAACGTCGAAACAGCAAGGTGCAACCGTCTCTCGCAGACCTTCAGGTACGGCTGTTTCACCGAGTACACCTCAACAACAACCGCAAAGTGGTACCGTGTCGCGCCGTCCGGCAAGCAACTCGCCGTCGTCACAGAAGACGCCATCTACAACGATTGGCAATCGTCGTCCGGGGAATAATGCAGCTACAGTAGTAGAGCGTCATAATCGTGATAATGCCGGAGGCCGAGGGCAATGGCGCGACGACAAGAACCCATCTAATGTTCCGCATCCAGGTTATACGCATCAATCGCCCCCACCTCCCGGATACCATGCCAATCGAGTGCCTCCACACGGTTATCGTTTTACTCCGCCTCCTGTAGGGCTGGGTTGTGTCGTAGGGTATAATGTTCATACGCCGCCCCCACCTCGGGCACATTATTATGTATTACATGGCATGCGTTATTACTTTTATGACCGATGCTTCCATGCCCTTGTCAACGGTGTATATCAAGTTGTAGCAGCCCCGTTTGGGCTTATGATATCAATGTTGCCCAATGGTTGTGAGACGCTGTTTTATAACAATATGTTTTATTACTATTACGATGGTACATTTTATCGCCCTGTGGGAACAAGTTACGAGGTCGTTGCTCCGCGTATAGGTATGGCTGTACCATATTTGCCCAATTATGGAGTGAGCTATGTGATGTATGGCGGCCGGCCGGCTTATTACTATAACGGCTACTATTATTATGAGCAAGAAACTCCCGTAGGGCTTATGTATAGAGTTGTAGGAGTATACTGATATATTCAGATTGATAATAAATAAGATTGTGTAATGCGTTGATTTATAGTATTGTTATATTATATATAATGTAATATGCCATGCGTAGAGGCAGAAAAAATAAAACATTTTCTTTTGCGTTAGAGATAAAAGTAATTACATTTGCAACGATATAACCTATTATTTATATTTAAACTTATACAATCATGGCTTACGTTATTTCAGACGACTGTGTTGCTTGCGGTTCGTGTATAGGGGAATGCCCCGTAGAAGCAATCTCGGAAGGCGACATCTATAAAATCGATCCCGATAAATGCTTAGATTGCGGAACTTGCGCAAGCGTATGCCCCAATGATGCTATTCACGAGGGTTAAGTCATAGTTCAGAATTTCATTGGGCTGCCGTATCATCTTTTTCGATGCGGCAGCTTTTTTATATGTTAAGGAAGGAATTTTGCGATTAATTTCATAGATTTGCACAGGATAATATTGCTCTTATGAAAAAACTTGTCAGGTTATTTTTTATTTGTTGCATGTTATGGGTTTGTTACAGTTGTACCAGTGTTATCCCGTTGCAACTTGACATTGTGCGCCCAGCCCGAGTTTCTTACTCGATGCATTATCCGCCTCTTGCGGTATTATGTAACTCTCATGAGCCCAACGTAAGCGAATACAGTCGTTATATCGATGCTAACGGCAATCAGTATCGTATGGACTTTGCCGGTGATAGCATTCCTGGTTTTTTCACTATGTCGTTGGCCTCGAGGTTGTATGAAAGTGCATACTTCGATTCTATATGGACGTTATTTCCCGATAGTACTGCAATAACAGGTCTGGCCGGACTTCCTATTTCTGAGGTGATGGCCTGGCGAGATGAAAATCCTAATACGGTATTACTATCTATTGACGATATAAGGCCAGCAGCGCAATTTACTGTAGAACCTTATGAAGGCGTTTTTGGTGTTGGTTTGGAGATAGCCTCATCAGCTACGATGCGTTGTTATATTCCCGGAACATCGCCAGTAACTGAAACAGTAGTCGATACGGCTGTATGGTATGCGTATGGTATGACGCCCGAAGAGGCACGAGTACAGATTCCTGCCTTTGAGGTATGTCTCGAAGAAGCTCTTTCTTCTCTTTCGTTGCATGCTGCCGAACGCTTTGTTCCACATATCCAACAAGTAGAGCGGTATATTTTTGTTACATCGCATCCTGCTATGAGCGATGCGTATAAATATTGGAAGAATACGCAGTATACCGAGGCTTCGTATTTGTGGGAATATGTATATGAAAAGGCTAAGAGCGTGGGGCGCCGTGCTCGCGCGGCTGCCGACTTGGCATTATATTATGAGTTGCAAGACGATTATGCTACAGCTCTTACCTATGCTCGTGCTGCGTATAGTCTTTTTGTAGAAAACCAGGATACCGCTGAAGCTGAGTATGCCCACTATTATGCTGCCGACCTGGAAACACGGCTTGCCGATGCTCTGTTGTTAGATACCCAATGGGGTGAATAATAAAAATACCGCCTGTAATTTCACAATCGCAGGCGGTATGAGAATTGCTAAGAATTTATTTTCTTGTCGAACGTTTCGGTTAGCGTGATTTATATGTATAGTTGTAGTTGTTCATATATTTTTCAAATAGCTCTGCGAATTCCTTGGAGGCTTTCTCTATTTTTTTGTTCAGATTTCTGAGTTCATTCTTGTTCATTAGTAAATTCCCCAAGCTGTCCGATGTTATTATATTGCGACCGTTAAAGTCGTAATAACTGTAGTTGTTGTATTGTGGAAAACTGATATAGGAGCTGTCGTCATCTTTTTTCCTAATAATGTTGAGGTTGGTATATCCACCAGCATTTGACAAGTAGTATGAAGTAATTATTTTCCCTTTATGAAAGACGAGTACGTAAGAAAAGTTATTTTTGCTTCGGTTGATAGCCGATTTGGTTGCATCGTTCTCGTCTTTCTCAAAAGCATCAATTAGTTCTTGTGAGAGTTTGTCGTCTTTAAATGAGTACGACTCTATATGACGCACCAAATCGCCGGTCTTGGGGTCGCGTTTCTTGACAACACTTTTTTCAACATTATTTTTCTTCTCTATTTGTGCCACTATTTTGTCAATATGGCTCTGTGCCGATGTTTGCACGGTGTGGCAGCTGCATAAAGAGAGTAGCAGAATTGTTGCCAGCAGTTTGATACACGAAGTTTTCATAATATTACTTTTTTATGGTTTGTTCTATGTTGTCGCTTTCGGCAAGTATCCGTGCCGCTTCGGAGTGAAAAGCTGCATAGCGTGAGTCATTATTGATATCGAAACTCATAGCTATATGCTTGCATTGTGATTCTATCTTGTGTATTTGAGGTAGTATAATATGTAAGTCTTCGATTCTACGCCCGTTTATTTCTACATAGCTGCCTTCATATATTTGGTATTCGTGTTGCAAGGCTGAGTAGTTGTTTACTAAAGCGAAAGACAAAGAGGCTACTATGATGGCAATAGTAGCTGCTGCACTCCAAAAAATAATCTTCTCACGCCGTTTCTGTTTTATGGCAAGTGCAGTGGTTGGGTCGTATGGCATCTTGTCGGCATACCAAGCAAACATGGTCTTATAGCGGCGCAGATGTCGTGGTATTCGTTCGGTGGCAAAATAGTGGTATATTGCCTCTTCTTCTTGGCGGTTGGTTTTGCCGTCAAAGAAACGTTCTACATATTGGTCTATGTTATTGCGGTCGATAATCATGACGGTATTATTTTGAAAATAGTTTTTTAATTTTTCTTCGTGCTCGAGACAGGTTCATGCGTATGCTTTCGGGCGAACTGCCAGTTATGCGAGCAATTTCATCAACTTCGAGACCATCTATATGTTTCATTTGCAAAATAGCCTTTTGGGTATCTGGTAATGAGGCTATTAATGACAAGAGTCGTTCGTTTTCCTCTCGAAGTAGAAGGGCCTCTTCGGGAGTTTGGCCGGCTGCCATGAAATGAGCCTCTTCGAGCGCAACATCGTTGTTTCTTTTTGCCTTTGTCATGTTGTAGCACAAGTGCCGTGTAATGATGAAGGCCAAGGCTTGTACAGATTGATATTGGTCGAGATGGCTGCGCAAGATCCAAAGCTTCAGTAAGGTCTCTTGTACGACATCTTCGCTCGAAATATCATTGGCCAATATGTGTCGGGCAAGCGACAGCAGTTGCGGTCGTAATGGCAGTACTTCTATTTCAAATTGCTCTCTTTCCATTGTCATTGGTAAGACAACTCAGACGGTCAAACATAACCTCTGATACCGCGATATATATATTAAAAAATATTAAATAGAGAGTGCCGTATGTCGGTCAACGGTGCGGTATGGATATTGGAGCAGAATAGTGTAGTATATGGTAGAGCTATTCTTTATTGCTATGTTTACCACTTCTTTTACTTCTATTGAAGCTGCGATAGTCGTCGTATTCTATCTCGATGTCGGGCTCGATAAGCTCGTCATTGCAAGGATTGGAGAAACAGATGTATTTGATACTTTTACCTCGTTCGAGCCATTGTTGCTCGTAGAAGGTCTTGATGTTGAGGATGTCATTGTCTATTTCCGAGTTGTATAGGTCATCGGTGTCGAATAGAATATTGCAGTGGTTTATTTCGGCAACAGCCTTTGTGTAGGTGTACATAAAAGGACTGTCGGTTTTAAGATGTATTTTCCCGTTCTCTTTAAGGAAGGTGCGGTATAGAGCCAGCATTCGTGTCGAAGTAAGACGCTTGCGGGTTTTCTTCATTTGTGGGTCGGGAAAGGTAATCCATATTTCCGAGACCTCATCGTGGCCGAAAAAGTTGTCTATCAGTTCTATGTGTGTGCGAAGGAATGCTACGTTTGTGAGCTGCCGTTCTATGGCTGCCGTGGCTCCAGACCAGATGCGGGCTCCTTTTATATCGATTCCTATAAAATTTTTGTCGGGGTATTGTTGTGCTAAACCTACGGTATATTCTCCTTTGCCGCATCCCAATTCCAGTACAATTGGGTTGTCGTTCTCAAAGAATTGCTTGTGCCAACAGCCTTTCATGCCGAATCCTTCTTCTTTTAATACTGAGAAGGGGTATTGGAATACGTGCCGATAAGTAGTGAGGTCGGCAAATTTTTGCAATTTGTTTTTAGGCATAAGGAGCAGATTATCTGATGATACGTGCAATTTTTATGGCCGCTTGTCGCTTGTCGGCGGTAGTTACATACAAGATATATATGTTACCCGGAAAACTGCGGGTATTGATGGCTACAGTGGTATCGTGCGGCGTTAACTGTTTAAGCAGAAGTCCGGCAGTGTCGTAGAGCCGTATCTCGTCAATGGTTTTTGTCGCTGAGACGTGTAGCGTGTATTGCACGAATGAAGTCTTGATGTTCTCTTCGGGAGCTGTGATATTCTCTTCGGCCGAAGGCTTGTTGATAACTCCAAAGTCTTGCCATTGCGGAGTGCTACTATATATAGTAACACTCTCTTCTTTGACAAAAAGAGTCTTGTCCTCTACCTCCATATTGGCAAAAACCAATTCTCCCAGTTCGGCGGGCATGTCGCGCAATGTCAGGAACGAATCGGCGTTAGAGCATCCGTCGAAAGCGTGGTCACCTATATAGGCAACGGTTGTGGGGATGACAACACTGTCGACTGCTGTATTGTGATAGAAACTATATCGGCCTATATCTTTCAAGCCTTCTTCCATAAAGGTAATAGAAGCCAATGAACTGCAGCCTGCAAACGCAAAATCGGCAAGGGTAGAAATACCTGCTGGCAGACTCGCAGTAGGTAGAGCTTCGCAATAATAGAAAGCTCCGTTGCCAATGCTTGACAGCGAGGATGGAAGTGTGACAGAAGTGAGACTCTTACAACCTGAGAAGGTCCAGGCCGGTAATGCCTGTAATCCTGTTTGTGATAGGTCAATTTGCTGCAAGGCCGTACTTTGGGCAAATACGGCTTCGCCCCATTGGTGATTACCCGGTTGCAAGTTTACCTGTTGCAATTTTGTGCAGCCGGCAAAAGCCCCATCGCCTATAAATGTTACAGAGGCAGGCAGGTTTATGGTAGTGATGTCGGTATCGAGGCTGAAAGCTCGGGTACCTATATGTGTCAGACGGGTGCAGTTGGTAAGGTCGATGTTCTTGATAGAACTGCATTTGTCGTAGGCATATTCACCGATGGTTCTAAGGCTTGTCGGAAATTCGGGCGAAGGTAAGTTGCTGCAATTATTGAAGGCATAGTCGCCAATGGTCTCGATAGAGGCTGGTAGTGTGAGGTCGCTGAGATTTGTGCAGCCGGCAAAAGCTCCATCGCCTATGGCAGTGATGTTCCCGGGCAGAATTACGCTTTCGAGCGATGTAAAACCGAAAAAAGCTGCAGGGGGGATTTGATTAGCATCGAAGTGTGAACGGTAACCGAAGTATTGTTCCTCACGGCTGTCGTAGCTTGTTATTTCGCATTGTGATAGGTCTATCGATACGAGATCTCCAATTTGTTCGTTGATGTAGGCAAAGTCTCTTACGTCGATGCTACCATGGATGGTGAGTGCTGTGTAGTTATTATTTCCGCCGAGGGCATTCTCTAACCCTCCACTTGTTATATTTACACTGATGCTTTGAGCCATCGAATAAGGACTACTTAAAGACAGGATTGCAGCAATGATGACGAATAGTTTTTTCATGAAGTGTAATGTTGAGGTTTCCCTTTTTTGAGCGTGTAAAGATAGTAAAAATAGCCGGTTTATCGTATCGGTATGAAAATCTTGTATGAACGTGTCAAATGCGTCGGTCGATGCGAATAATATTTTCCACCAGGAAGAGGTCGCGTATGTCGCTTTTTGCGACTTCTATGTCGTCGTATTGTGGGTTCTCGCTGCGCAGTATTACTTGCGACGGGTCGGGATGGCGGCGTATATACTTCACCATGCGATAGTCGTCGAGTACTATCACATAGATATGTCCCCAAAAGATGAGATTTTTGTTGCGTATTTCGCGTATGGCTATCAGGTCGCCATTGCCTATTACAGGGCTCATACTGTCGCCACTGACTCTAACGATACAACAATCGGGGTGTACCGTGGGAATATTGATGGAGCCTATAATGTGTTCGTTGGCAAACATGCGCTCACGTGCTATATCGCCGGCAGTAACGTCAATGTCGTATATCTTGGCACCTGCTGTTGTGTTGGGATGTATGGCGTCGACGGTAATGGTAGAAATGCCATTTTCAGTATTCCCGGTTGTATTCCACATTTCACCTTCACCTGTGAGAAGCCATTTTTTGGAAGCACCTACGGCTACCACTATTTTGTTGAGTAGGTTGTCGCTTATAGGCAGTTTGCCTTTGAGATGCTTCGAGAAATTTGAAGCATCTATGCCTATGCGCTCGGCAAATGCGGTTTGACTGAGGCCGAGATTGTTCATCAGCCATTTTATGCGGGCTATTTCTTGTTGGTCGTTGAGATTCGTGATTTCCATAATGAAAAAGGTTAAAATACCAAATCTTTTTGCAAAGATAGGTATTTAACCTATATGAAATGCACGTTTGGTGCAATTTAAGAATTAATAACGGAGGCTGTCTATCTCTGATAGATGCAATATCCGTTAAGTGAGGCGTCTTCTGATATTACAGAGCGTGGGAGCCGTCGCAGAACGGGTTGTTTTTGCTCTTGCCACAACGGCATATAAAGGTACGTCGTTTCGTCAAGGTATGTCCGTCGGGCATGACAATGCGTATTCGGCCACTGATGCGTAGAGGCCCGCAGGTGATTATTTTAGCTTCTACCTCGGGAAGAATGGGAATAATGCTTTTGTTCATAGCAAAGATGATTTTAATGTTTCTCTTAAAAAACACGGTATGGCAAATTTTTGTTTTGCAGTCAATCCGAAACTTTATCTATAGTAGCTTTTTACATTGGAAAAAAAATAATACCTTTGCAGCGGTCGCGAAAGTACTGTCAGAAAGAGATTTTCGAGGAGTATGTAGCGAAACCGCCTGAGGCAGCCTAGCCATAGGCTATTGTGTAACTAATTTATACCTTTTTGGACCCGGATTCATATTTATTATCGCAGATTTTTTGTGCGTTAAGTATCGATGCTCCTTCGGTGGGCGTTGTTGTCGCCATTGTTTTGGCGTTATTCCTTTTGTTTGTCATAGGATTTGTTTCGGCATCAGAGATGTCGTTGTTTTCTTTGGCGTCGTCAGACCTGCAGTCGCTCGACGATAAGTCGCCAAAAGATAGACTTATCAAGGTTCTACTCGAGAACCCCGACCGCCTGTTGGCTACTATTCATGTTGCTAATGGATTGTCGAGTATAGCAGTTGTCGTATTGATGAGTTTCCCGCTGATAGAGTTTTCTTGTTCGCATGAAGTGGCTGTGTGGGGCATTATCGGAGCAGTAATTCTTTTATCGGTGATATTGCTGGTATGTGGAGAAGTGTTACCCAAATATTGGGCATATAAAGATGTCTTGCGCTGGGCTCGTTTTTCGAGTCTGATGCTCTATGCGCTATTGCGTATTTTTGCATGGCTTACGCAGTTTATGGTAGCTTCTCCCGGCAAATTCAATAAACAGTTTACTCGTCGTAATGCCAATCTGTCGGTCGATGAGCTTTCGCAAGCCTTGGAGTTGACTCGTGTCGAGGCTCACGATGAAAAAGAGATGCTTGAAGGTATTATACGCTTTGGCGACAAGACCGTGTCGGAGATTATGACGGCGCGTATTGATATTACCGATGTTGAGATACACGTCTCTTTCAAGGAATTGCTCGATGTGGTAATAGAAAGTGGCTATTCACGCTTGCCGGTTTACGATACGAGCGAAGACAACATGAAGGGTATCATATATAGCAAGGATTTATTGCCGTATCGCAACGAATCAGCCGACTTCGAGTGGCAGAAGCTGATGCGTAGAGCATATTTTGTACCGGAGGCAAAGATGATAGACGACTTGTTGGAAGAGTTTAGGACCAAGAAGATACACATGGCTATCGTTGTAGATGAATTTGGAGGTACCTCGGGAATTGTCACTATGGAAGATATCCTCGAAGAAATTGTGGGTGATATCAACGATGAGTATGACGACGATAAGAAGCAGTATGTGAAATTGCCTGACGGTTCGTATATTTTCGATGCTAAAATCCTGCTTAACGATTTCTATAAGGTGACGGGTCTCGATGAGAAAATTTTTGCCGATAAGATAGGCGATTCAGAGACTTTGGCCGGTCTTATTCTTGGTATTAAAGAAGATTTTCCCCGTGAGAAAGAACATATACGGTATGCATGTTGCGATTTCTTGGTACTTGAAGTTGACAAGCGCCGTATTGTTAAGGTAAAACTTACGATTGTCCCCGAGACTTCCCAAAAATAGGTCATAGCAATGGCATTGAAGTATCAGAAATACTCCCGGCGGCTTTTTATCGGCGTTTATGTTACCTGTCTGTTGGTCGTTATTGTTATGCTCTCGGCTTGCCGTCAATCATCGGTACCACGCCCCGATGGCTATTTTAGAATAGATGCTTATCCTGAAGAGTGGCGTACCGATACATTGGGAAGAATATTGTTGCAGGTGAATGATTCTTCATATAGTGTTGTGCCGCGAGCTGCAACCGAGGGTTATGTATGGCATAATATTGTATATCCTCGTTATAAGGCTACGATATATTTGAGTTATATTCCCATATCAGACAAGAATGAGTTGTCGATGCTGTTGGCCGAGAGTCGCGATTTGGTGTATCGGCAGAGTATGGGAACTCCGTTTGTTACCGCAGTGGAGTACGAAGATGCAACTCTCCCATTGTATGCTATCCTCTACCGGTTATCGGCCGAAAGTGCCACTCCGCTGCAATTTGTAGCCACCGATAGCGCCTGTTTTTTATTGCGTGGAGCATTATATTATGATATGTCGCCGCTCAGGTACGATAGTGTTGCGCCTACTTTGGAATATCTGGAGGGTGATATGATTCATATGATAGAGAGTATAACTCCGTTACAAGGCAGATAATAAAGAGTCTTTTATGCCCTACCAAGTTACGTTAACACCATTACCGCATACACATGTTGTTTTATGGCATCTGACTGAGGATGTTGCTACTTTGCTTGCATTGTGGGGCAAAACGGAGTTGCCGTCTCGTTACATGGTGGCAGTTACCGATAAGCGTCGCCGTGAGATTTTGGCAACTCATCTCGTTATGAGGCATTATTATGGTAACGATGTTGCTCTTTTTCATCGAACTGACGGTAGCCCATACACTCATCATGGATATATATCGGTATCGCATACAGCTCAGTATGTGGCAGTTGCCTTTTCACCATGCTATCGAGTGGGAGTAGATGTAGAGATGATAGGAGTAAAGGCACCACGGGCGGCGAAACGGTTCTTGCAGCCGGGTGAGTTGGAGGCTCTCCCTGATGATGCATATGACGAGGCTGCTCATATTTGTTGGGCTGCTAAAGAAGTGGCATATAAGCTCTTTCCGGCTGATGCTGCCGATTTTTCACAAGCTATTACATTGTCGCCAGTCGTACAAAGACCCAATGGTAGCCTGACGGCTCGTGTCGGTGTCGAAGTGCCACGTATCATAACGGTATGGTATTCGTTGTGCAATGATTATGTACTGGCTTGTGCAGAAGAACCTGTATAAGACTGATAATAAGGAGACTAATGCTTTCCTTTGCAGGAAGTTATATGTTACGGCTCAAAGCGTTGCTTCTGTTATTGTCGGAGTAGGGACAAAAAAAATTGATTGTCATCACGACAACCAATCTTCGTTAACCTTAATTCTAATACCATGAAAAACACAGTGCAAATATACAACCGAATTTTTTATTTGCAATAGAAGTGGCTGTAAAAAACTGTTGTTTAACATTGTTTAATTATATCGATTTTTTATAGGGTAATTTTATTACGGTTTTTAATATAAATATTACAATCTTGTTACAATTTCATGTGACAAGTTGCGGTGCAGGACGCAACAATATCGTTGCTATTGCGTAATTTCATGAAAGTGTGTGGTTGTAATTGTATTTTGGGGGCGTATTATTTTCGTTCGTAGGTGACGAAAGCATAGCCATAAGGGTGGCGTTCATCGGCATTCATCTCCTCGCGGGCTGTTTCTTTCCACATATTAGTATCGATGGCCGGAAAAAATCTGTCAGCATCGGGAAAGGTATGGTGTATGTGTGTAATGTATAGTTTGTTGGCCTGAGCGATAGTTTGTTCATAGAGAGAGGCTCCGCCTATAATGAAAATCTCTTCTTCCTCGTTATTTGAGGTGATAGCCGATTCGATATCGTTTTCTGTGCGTACGTTTTCCCAGTGAGCCATGCGATTATGTGTGACAACTACATTGGTACGTCCCGGTAACGCCCCATTGGGAAGCGATTCATAAGTATTGCGACCCATTACAATGGTATGTCCCATTGTGAGGGCTTTGAAATGCTTTAAGTCGTTGGGCAGGTGGCACAGAAGCTGCTGTCCTTTGCCTATACCGCCATCGGCGGCTATGGCAGCTATCAGTGAAATGATGGGCATGGTGTAGCTGTTTTATACCGAAACGACTCCTTTGATATGAGGATGAGGGTCGTAGCCGGTGAGTGTAAAATCTTCGTAATGAAAGTCGAAGATGGAGGTGACGGCCGGGTTTAGCTCCATACGGGGCAATGTCCGCGGTTCGCGTGTAAGTTGTAGTTTTACTTGCTCAATGTGGTTGGTATATATGTGCGCATCGCCTAAGGTGTGTACAAAATCGCCAGCTTTCAACCCTGTTACTTGTGCCATCATTTGTAGCAAGAGGGCATAGGACGCTATGTTGAAGGGTACACCCAGAAAAATATCGGCACTGCGCTGGTAAAGTTGCAGGCTCAACCGTCCGTCGGCAACGTAAAATTGGAATAATGTATGGCATGGGGGCAGATTCATGGCCGGTAAGTCGGCTACATTCCATGCACTTACGATGATGCGGCGAGAGTCGGGATTATTTCGTAAGGTATCTACGACCTCTTGTATCTGGTCTATATGGCCACCATTATAGTCGGGCCACGAACGCCATTGGTAACCATAGATGTGGCCGAGGTCTCCGTTGGCATCAGCCCATTCGTTCCAGATGCGTACACCGTTGTCTTGCAGGTATTTCACGTTGGTATCTCCGGCTAAGAACCACAGAAGTTCATATATGATAGACTTGAGGTGCAGCTTTTTAGTGGTAAGTAACGGAAAGCCTTCTTCCAGGTTGAACCGCATTTGATAGCCGAAGGTGCTAATAGTCCCTGTTCCTGTCCTGTCGTTTTTGTAAGTGCCGTTATTGAGGACATGGCGTAAGAGGTCGAGGTATTGTTTCATCGTTTTTTTATGACGGTTTGTATTGAGGTGTTGGTGTTATGATGAGGCATGGTACAAAGATACAATTTTATTGTTTCGGTGTTCTTGGGGGAGTCGGAATCTGTGATATTTGTTTTATTCTCCCGGGTTGAGGACGTGACGGGCAATTGTATCGACATACTCTTTCCATTCGGGGTCTTCTATAGCTCCTATACGTAGTGGCAGCGATTGCGACAGGTTTAGTAACGGTTGTAATCGGTTGGCAAGGTCTTGTGCCTTGGTGGCATAGAACAAGTATCTTACCTGTTTGGCGCCGGTATATATGACGGTCAGTACGGCAGTATCGCTCTTTTCAAGAGCGTCGCAGGCGATATTCATGAAGCGGTCTATTACGTCGGCTTCTGTGTCGGTAGGCATTCCTTCAGAGTCGCCACGTAAGAGCCATTGCATTTCTACCCGTTCGTTGAATATTCCCGACAATCGTACGTTGTCTAAGTAAAGGCGGCAGCGTTCTATCACGTTGCCGTTTTCGGTCTCTACGACGCTGGCAACCCATTCGTTTGATAATTGCATAACAATTTATTCGTTTTCTTCTTTTGCTACATATTGGTATGCACCCACGTCGACATGTTCAGAGCGGCTTACACCGTACATGTCATTCTCCAATGGAGGAACAGCATAACGAGCATCGCCCCAACCTATGGCCGACGACTCGGCAGAGCCAATACGGTAGTCGTAGAGATAATTTTCTCGGTCGATTTGCATAAAATGTGGATTACCTTCCCAATAGGTCTTGATAAAATTATCGTCGTCAGAGCCGTTAACGGTGAGCATACAACTATTGAAAATGATTTGTGTACCTGTGAGGTCTCCTTCCGACAAGAGAGATGCATTACCAGCTACCAGGCAGTTATTGAAAGAGGCCGATATACCTTTGGCTTTGGTGTCGTTGATGGGAGGTATCTGTATGATAGCACCTGTAATGACGTCGTAGAAATAGTAGTTGACAATGGTACAGTGTGTTAGATTAACTGTGCCACCGTTGATAACAACAACCGAGTGGCCGGCATCAGATAACTCGCTATTGGTTATTTGTATCTGGTTACACTGGGCTGTAATTAGGTCATGGGTAGCATTATGAATAATGCTGTTATGTATCGAAAGGGTAGTACGGCTTGTGTCGGTAGAGTCGCATAAGATGCCCCATGTAGTCCCTCGTAGCATGACGTTTGTCAAACGATTATCGAAGCTTCCGGTTGCAAAATGCACTCCGCCCCATTGCCCGGCCAGATTGTTGTAGGGGAGGTTGTCGAACATCTTGTCGAGTCGGTCACCTCGCAATGTAATGCGTCGGTCGCTTGTTCCCTCGGCTACTAACCGGCCGCGGACAGACAGGAAGGCATTGCTATTGAAATAGAGCGTAGCTCCGGGTTCTATTGTAAGCGTGGCTCCGGTAGCTACTATCAACGAATCGTAAATGATAAAAGGTTTTTCGGCAGTAAGCAGCGAGTCGCTGTTGATGACTGTCCCGCGTAACCGTTTGGCATCTTGGGTTTGTGCCAGTAGCTTTACTTCTTGCCGTACTCCATTGGTGATGAATATGATAGAATCGCGGCTTTCTACGGGTAGAGCGTTACCTGTGGCAGTGGCGTTGGCAATAATGAAGATATAGAGGCTGTCTTGTCCTCTTATCTCGGTATTGTTGAAGGTTGTACCCGATAATCCGTCTACATTGACGATAAAGTTCGAGTTATTTCCTTTAGCCAAGTTTATGGAGCTTATGCTTAGTGATTTATTGCTTTTATTATATACCTTCAGAGTGCGGGTAGCCGTACCTTGCTCAGTGAATATAGTGTCGAAGTTGACGGTATCGGTAGAGAAGGTAAGAATATCGCTTGGCGATGTCGTAAATTTGTCGTCAATACAGGCTGTAAAGCAACTTACGATGCCTAATACCAATATACATAATATGCTTGCGTGACCTTTCATTTGTAATATAACGCTTGGATTTCTTTTTTATTGCACCTTCTGCGGTTGCTTTCGAGGCATTGTTTTTCCGGCAAAGATAGTATCTTTGTTACGTCAAAGCGTATGAATGTATGAAGTATTATTTAGTTGCCGGTGAGGCGTCGGGCGATTTACATGCTTCGCGTCTGATGGCTGCCATAGCAAAGGAAGACAAGGCTGCCGAGTTCCGTTTTTATGGCGGCGACTTGATGGCATCGGTAGGAGGTGTGTGCGTGCGGCACTATCGAGAGATGGCATATATGGGTTTTACAGAGGTGATAACACATCTGCGTCCTATTTTGAATAATCTGAAAGAGTGTAAAGAAGATATAGTTGCGTGGAACCCTCATGCCGTAATATTGGTAGACTATCCGAGCTTCAATCTTAAAGTGGCACGCTTTGTCAAAGAGCATTTGTCGATACCGGTTTATTATTATATCTCTCCTAAATTGTGGGCTTGGAAAGAGTATCGTATCAAGGCCATACGACGCTATGTCGATACTGTTTATTCTATCTTGCCGTTTGAGGTAGAGTTTTATCGTCGGCATCGTTACGAAGTGCGATATGTGGGTAACCCCACTGTAGACGAGTTGGCCGAGCGCCCGTATGCCGATGAGACTTTTGACGATTTTGTGCATGCCTTCGACCTGCCTTCAAAACCTATTATTGCATTGTTGGCCGGTAGCCGCAAAGCTGAGATACGGCGCAACCTGCCTTTAATGTTGGAGGCTGCCGAACGTTTCAGCGATTATCAGTGCATTGTTGCCGGGGCTCCCGGTATCGTTCCTGAGGAGTATGCGGCCTATTTACAAGGAGGGCAGGCGAGGGTGATTTACGATGCTACTTACCGATTGTTGGCGCAAAGTCGTGCAGCGCTGGTAACGTCGGGTACGGCAACTCTCGAAACGGCCTTGTTGCGGGTGCCGCAAGTGGTATGCTATGCTATGCCTGGCGGAAGTTTGGCATATACGCTTTTCAAACATTGGCTCAAGGTACGTTTCGTCTCGTTAGTCAACCTAATAGCCGATGCCGAGGTGGTAAAGGAGCTGTTGGTACACCATTGTACGGCACAAAATATAGGTCGAGAACTTGAAAAGTTATTGTATGATGAAGATGTGCGAGCGCGTATGGCAGCGGGGTATGCCGAAGTAGCCCGTCGGTTGGGTGCGCCCGGAGCTCCCGAACGTGCCGCTCGTGATATTGTGAATCGATTGCAAGGTGGCGACAGATAATGGGCAGGGTATAGTGCTTGCCGGTTAACCAGTTAAAAAACAACTGTCTTGAATGTGAAGGCATCGTCGACTTGTACGATGTAGATTCCTGTCGGCATTTCCCACTCGTTGGTACCGGGTGAAAGCATCATCTCTTTTATACACATGCCGGTAAGGTCGTATATGTTGACGTGTACTGCGCGATTGGTGTAAGCTGTCATACGGTCTTTACCTCCCCGTATTTTTGCCGGAGTCTCGGTGCGTGGAGCTGTTACAGCAGCCGGATCATATTCTTGTACGGCAATTCCGCGCAATAGTATAGCATAGCTATCGGCTTTGCTGCGAGCCTGTATACCAATATAGTAATGGGCGGTGGTGGCAATATCGAAAGGAATAATGATGGTGGTGTCGTTTATAAATGTGAACTGGTCTAATGCTTTAATCGTAAACGACATATCATTGGGTTGTGGAGTACGACCCAAAGCGATACGCAAAGACTCAGGGTATTGGCTCAGTCCGGCACAGCAACGGCAGTGTACTTCGTAGCGCATGGTATCGGTAAGTAGCAAGGGCGGAGTGACAATCCAGTCGTCGGCTGTTTCGGTCTCACTCGATAAGTAACGCATGCAACCCATGAAACGGTCGGCATAAAGATGCCATGTGTTGCCGTCGTGATTGTTGTCGACGACCGTACAGTAGCTGAGACCCTGTGCAAAATCGTGTCGGTACGGGATGTTGTACACCCCTAATACGATATTGCGATAGGCCGGTATGCCGCGCCCGGCTTCGTTCATGGCTATGGCAGTATATCGGTAGTTGTCGATGTGTGTAACAGAGTCGGTACACCAATAGGTTGTTCTTGGCTGAGGGTACTTGATAGTGTGTACAAGCGTGTCGTTGCGATATATTTCCAAGCCCGATAGAGAGGTCAGTGTGTCGCCTCCAGCTGTGAGGACGGGCGCTTTGCAACAGATGGAAACGGTGTTGCGGTCGTAATATCCTTGTGATAAAGAGAATGTAGCGACGCTGTCGGGTACGGATGCAGTCCCTATAGAAGTAAGGGAGAGACTGTCTACATGCAACATGTATCGGTTCGGCTCGCTATTACAGTGTATGCAAAGATTATAGAGGCTGTCACAAGGTACGCTGAAAGAGAATTGATAGCATCGGCTTTCGGTCGATTGTACTGGTTGGTTGAATAAGCCCTGTTGTGTCGCTGTTTTACCGCAAGGTGCGTAAGTGACGGATGCTGAGAAATGCTCGACAAACTCTTCTGCCCCGGCATGCAGATAGAGCCGCGCCTGGTAGAGAGTATCTTGTTTGAGCAGGATGGCCGGTGTATAGAGCTTGTCATCGGCCTGGTTGGCCGTGTGGTAGTGGTAGCAAACGTTGGGATTATTGGACGAAGCGGTAAATAGATACCAGGTAGAGCCGTCGTGATTGGCATCGTCGATAGTGTATGCACTGAGAACTTCGTTACTCCATTTTGTTACGTAATATGGCGGTTCTATGATGCAATTGTAGTAGATAGGGGCTGAAAATGATTCTTCGGTTTCGTACGAGTGTATATATGCTGTTATACCGTAAAAGTATGAGCCCGGTATCTGAGGAAGCGTGTCGCTTGCCATGCATTCCGGTGTATCGGCAATGGTTATGCCCTCCGGGTAACGAATTACGCGGTATCGCAGTGCTTCTGGGTTTAATATACCATCGTGTACACTACCTGGTTTATCCCAGCTGAGGTTGACGGTTGGCAATGCAGTCTCTACAGTTATCCCTTCTACAGGTAGGGGATAGTCGTACCCGGCAAAAATGCGGGTGTAGCTGAGTTCGCCCTTGCCATACTGGTTGTATGTTTGCAGCGATACGACATGAGAGCCGTCTGGAAAAATAAGAGAGATGTTATAGGGTTGTCCGGCTTGCAGGTCTATGGTGTCAACTTCTATTTGGTCTATGGCAATGATAGCTTGCAGACGAGAAGTCAAAGAGTGCGACTGTAGGTCGGTTGTTGGAGCCGTGAAGTGGATAGTGCCTTTGTTGACAAGGTTTTGGTCGGTGAATGTTATGTTTAGGTTGGTTACTGCTGCCGGAACCCTTAATTCATTGTGAAGGGAGTCTAAAGCAAGAGCCCGTATGGCGGTGACTGTCTGGTATGAGCGTATCGCACTCTCTTTTTCGGTGATGAGGTCGTATCGATAGATGGTACAGCCCGTGTTGGTAGGTATGCTGCGGTATATGGCGTGTCGTGTAGCATCGTAGTATGCGGCTTGGTCTTGGCTCCCTTTCTCTATTGTTTTGAAAAGTCGTTCTGTACTTCCATCGTTGCGATTGATACGGCACAGATAGTTATCGCGAGAGAACCCATATATGGTACCGTCGGGTGCAAGAGATAGCGCAAAGCACTCTTCGCCTTCGGGACACTCCACCCGGCTGTTTATCAAGAAACCCTGAGTAGAGATTGTTACCCAGCTGTAATGTTCCAAATCATCGATATAGCATAACATAAAAAGGTTCTCTTCATCAGGTATGTATACTGCTGCAGAGGGGAGAAAATAGTTTGAGTTTGCCAATTGTATAGTTCGGGTGATTTCTCCGCTTTGTGCATCGAAGAAGTCATATTTTATATACCGTTGGTTATTTTCATCATATCGAATAAAGGGGCATACCAATTGGTCGGCGATAAAAAAAGAGCTGTTAGAGTATAGTGCGGCATCGGGTGGTGCTATGATGTTGAGACTATCATCGCTTTCGGGTGCGAGAGTTGCTATGCAGCCCTGGTCGTTACCTTCGATGTAGTCGGTATATAATAAATGTCCTGTAAGAACCGGAAATGATTCTTGCCCGGCATAGGCAAAAATGACTCCTGATAGAAGAGATAGAATAGAGAGAAATATGGTACGGAGAAAAAGGTGCATTATGAGGGTTTTATTTATAATCGTAATCGGCAATCTGTTTTATTTGCAAATGTAGCATAAGTTGTGAAAATAGAACTTGCGTATATGATACATTTGCGTATATGAGTGATAGAGGCATGTGATTTTGTCACCAGATATACCAAAAGAGGTTGCATCGAATTGTCTCGATGCAACCCCCTAACAGTGTTTATAGATAAAATGCAGTTTTTATCTTACGGGAACTTTATAGACAAATTCATGGTCTATGGTGTTCACTTTGACAAAAACAAATCCTTTTATACCGCGCAACGGGATGATGATGTTGTCGCTGCTGTTGATTTCCATCTTAGTGATAGAGCGTCCTTGCAAGTCGTACAAAGCTATCTCTTTGACATAAACACCCGAGTTGAAGATGTTGACATATCCTTCGAAAGCAGATACTTTCAGCGAAGAGGCATTGGCAAGGCTTACAGCTGTTCTTCCTGAGGTAAATCTTTCTTGTGCCGCCCACGAGCTTATGCGGTCCATGGTACAAGAGGCGCGGACTGTCCACAAATAGGCAATTTCGGGTTCCAAGTCGGTAAAGGTGTATGTCTCTTCTGCCAGACCTTCTATAACCTCCCATGTAGTAGCACTTCCGGGGCGATAGCGTACGTCCCATGCAAGATGCTCTTCATTGCCTGTCCAAGAAACCTTGATATATTCATTCTCAACTATCTCAGAGGTGAGGTCAGATGGGATGGGGCATTCGGGAAGCGGTTCGGTAGTAAAGGTTGCAGTTTCTGACCACTCGGTGGTATCGCCTTCAGCTACAATACCACGAACTTTTACTTGATAGGTCGTTTCGGCTTCGAGGTCTACCAGTTCGGCCTCAAATCCATTGACGGTTTTATACGTCCATTCGTCACCCTCTTTGCAAGAGGCCATTTCGTAATTTTCTTGTTCTCCTCGCCATGTAACAAGAGCCGAGTTATAGGTTACTTCGCCTATTGTAACAGCGGGGATGGCAGGAATTTCACGTCCGTCAACGCTGAATCTTTCGATGATGAGGCGAGCACCGGCAGCATTGTAATTTTTCCAATAGATACGTATCTGCACGGTATCGTTGATATACGACGACAGGTCTCCTTCTACCAAGGCAAAAGCTTGTAAAGAGTCTAATTGAAGATTATTCTGAGCTGTGTACTCTTTGAGTGTATCGAAGTTGATACCATCTTTACTTACTTGCAGCGCAAAAGTATCTGTTTCAGCCCATTCGTTATAAGGTGTTGAGCCTGTCATACGCGACCATACTGACATGTTGTAGTAGAAAGAAACAACTACGTCGCGTTTGTCTATGAGAATGGGGCTGGTGGTCACGGTGTTGAACTTGCCATTGATGGCGTCGCCATATGCAAGGTTGCACTCCAACTGATATTCATCTTCTCCGCCTACTTGGTTGTATTGCGTCGATACGCGGAAAGTACCGCCCTCTTCAGCCCAATCTACAGGCAGACCATAAATTTCTGCTTTTGAAAGATTGGGTGTATACGGTAGTGTTGCTATTGTGGCACCTCTAGCATCTATTACCTCTGTAGAGTATTCCATGTTGCTGTTTACGCTAAATGCACGCAGATAATATCCCGTACCCTGTTCGAGCCCATCTATTTCGATATTTTCGGCAGAACCACCTATATATACCACTTTGCCACCATTTTCGGTAATGAAATCGCCTACTTCATAGGAGCCCTCGGGAGTGCCTATGTAAGGTTCTTCTCCGTAGTTTATAATAGGTTCGTAAAGTGAATCGCAAATGGCAACGAGGACATCATCTCCAACTTCATTAGCTGTTACCGATATAAGAAGTTTGTCGACATGTTTTTCAGTTACAGATAATCCTGCAGGAGCACCTGGCATAGTACGTATGGCTGCTGTCAATGGAGCATCGGTATTATATACCGGGCCTTGTTTGCAGAACGAGTTGGCTGCCATTACAAAGACATGATAAGTCGTAGTCCCTTGTAATGAAGCGTCGGTAGCAAATACTGCCGTTGTATCGTAAGATAGTACGGTAGCATTTCCTAAAACATCACCTTTGCTATAGTATGTGCCGTTTTGAGGCAGCTCTGTAAGGGCTTCATCGGTTGACAGTAGAGTGAGATAATGGTCGGCAGTCTCTGTCGGAACAAAAGAGCCGCTTATTTGTGTTGTAGTAGCCTCGTATTGTATTGATGCAGGTTGACCAGAAGGCACGTCGCAGGCAGCAGGAGGCATGAATGAGAAGGTGAGGCCATCGGTAATATTGCTGTTGTCGCCGAAATATATGATAGCATCGCCTGTCCGTTGTATGGTGTTTTGCCAATCGTCATCGGAATTGAAGCGACAATGTATATCATCATCGTTGCCTCGCAGACCTATTCTTGCACCCTTGGAGTAGCCATCGAAATTGTTCCAGTTGCGGAATACGAACTCTATTTTGCTATCTGTCTCATAGAGCTTTATTTGCATGTCGACGGCTTTGATGTTTTCGCCCCAATAGTCGAGACCTACTCCCCAATTTTTATATTGTATCACCAATACACGATTAGGGGTTTCGCCTGTGAGTTTGTAACTTATGGTTGTAGAGTCTGAACCGTATATGTCGGCATTGGGCATTACTCCAAAGCAGTTGGTACGGCCTTCACCTTCGCGCGAAAACATGAAAGCTCCAGACTCAGGGTTGACTGTAACCTGGTCACGACCTACTGTGATATAACCGTTAGAGCCAATGACAAACTGATTACAGAAAACATCGTTATATTCAAAATCAAAGCCTATGGGAATTCCAGCCATTGTCGTAAGCTCTGTTACGGAAGACTCGGAATAAAAGGCGCGGTTGTTCATGTCGTTAGGTTCTATATCATTGCTTACAACAATACCGTCTTCTATTTCTTCGTATGTTCCTACAAAACTACCGAAACCATAGCCTGATATGACCTGGCTGCCAGCTGTCACCAGACAGCATAACATTGTAGATAATAAAAAGAGTTTTTTCATAATGTGATATATAATGTATTGTATTAGTTGATAATTAGTTTAATGGTAGAAACTCCTTCTTGTGTGGTGAGAGTTGCCAGGTAAACGCCCTTGCTAAGATTACAAGAAGCATTCCATGTTACATAGTGGCTGCCTTGTGGCATGATACCATTATAGGCTGTTGTGACAAGTTTCCCTTGCATGTCGTAGATTGAGATGTTGACTTGTTGTTGTCGTGAGTTGACAACCTGGAACATCGCATCATTGTTGATGACAGTAGACAAAGCTCTGAATTGCATTTCTTCGGTACGCGTTGCTTTAACAGCTCCTGTACCCGGATTGCCAAGTGTCATGTTGCGATTGATACGTTGCATGTATATGCGGTCTACGTTGTTTTCGCCACCGAGTACACCATTGTCTTCCCATTTGGCTACCCAATATCCTCCTTTAGCCATTGAAGTAGTCTCAAGAGACGATTTCTCAGAAACATTTGTTGTAAAAGTGAATGGCTGTTCTTCCCATATAGATTCGCCTGTTTCGCTATCAAGCAACATGGCATAGCATGTTACGTCGCCAAAACCATATGAATGGTTCATCATGTAGAAGACTGCCATTTCGCCACTTTCTCCGGGCTCCAAATTCATGTATGCAAGAGGTTGTGTATCCATAGGGCTCAGTTCGAGGCCTTCTTCACCCCACAACAATTCACCTTGTAGCGATACTCGTTGGGCTACCATTCGATACCAGTTTTGATTGGCATCTGTTTCGCGCCACAGAGCTATAAAGCTGTTTGTCTTTGAGTCGTAACGGGCTTTCACATTGAAAGAACGCCAGCCGGCATATCCCAGTTTCTGAGCCTCTTCACCTGCTGTAAATCCTAATTCTCCGTTGGGCTTTACATATGAAAGGTATGCCGATTCTGTATTGGTATAGTAACGGTCATCGTTCCAAGAGAGGATTACACCACCATCACCCGACGGTTGTACATTGAGTATAGTCCACAAAGGAATAGAACCGAAGCCGCCGCGATAGATGCGAGTATCTTCAGGCCATACAGAAGTTCCGTCGAAATCAATTTTCCGTGCGTACAGGTCTTGGTTTGATCCCTTGGCATACACCAAGATGAATTGATTGTCGCCTGAATTTATTAAATATGGATACATGTAGGTCGAAGTGTTATCTATGAGGCGTACATCTTTGGCGTTCCATAGGAATTCGCCGTCGTTCGATACGCGTTGCATCTCAATGGCAAAGAGGTTACCATTGGTGCGCATCCATGCAAAAACATAACTGCCGTCTTCGAGTTGTATTACCTTCATGGCAGCACTCGTTTCGTAAGATATTCCTCCATCGATAGAGAGTCCTTCGTTTCCCCAAAGCATTTCGCCCTCAGGAGAGACTTTATAGATGGTGTAACTCAGAAGTTGCTCTTCTGACGGTGAATTGCGCAGGTCGTGTACCACAACAATTGCATTGCCATCTTTGTCAACCATGATAAGTTGATTTACAACAGTATATGTCATATTCCGCTCTTCTGAGACAAGAAGTCCTTCTTCTCCCAAAAGTTTTACACCAGTAGAGTCTATGGCTTGTACGGTTGTAGCTATTGTTCCGTTTTGCGGATGATAGACGCAGAGCCAGGTAGTGCCGTCTTCGCCAATTTGAATTTCGTTGGCATAATAACTTTTTCCATCCGGCCAACCCAGTAAAGCTTCCGACGGATTGTCTTTCCATTGTGCCACAGCCGACAGGCAAAGGAGGGCACAGATACAAGTGAGTAGTCCTTTTTTCATAATACAGCTTTTTTAATTAATAGGTGATTAATTTGAATGTATTTATATTTTGGTCGGCAACTATCTGTACGATATAAATGCCGTGAGATGGAATGGAAATGGCCTTTACGTTGGTACCTTGTCCTATAAGCAATCCGGCAATGTCGTATATTGCGACGGCGTATTCCTGGGTTGCCATGGCAGGGGTGATGGTAATTTGCTGTGCTTGCTTATCATAGGCAACGGCAAAAGTATTGGGGGCTGTCAGTGATTGTAGTCCGGCTGTAATCGATGTTGTGAAGAAAGAACGGTATCCGTGTCCCGTAATTTCGAGCTGTTGTGCCACGAGACCGTTGCTGTCGTCTTGAAGTTTATAATAGCCGCGAGGCGATTGCACACCGTTAGCCCAAGCGTCGGTTACTTCAAAACAGTATGTTTTATCACTTTCGAGTTCGGCCACTTCATTGTATACTTTTTGTAGATTTGTTTCGTATGGACCGAAATTGTAAACAATATTGCCGTCGGCATCTATGATACGCCATGTGTTCTCGTCGGCATATAGGTCGGTACGTAGTTCTATGTATGTTAGGGGAGTCGTTTTGGCAGGAGCGCTGAATGTACCCTCAATGGTATTTCCGTCGTAAGATTCACCGTTAAGTTCTGTCAGGTGTATTGAATAGTCATTACTCGATTCTATTAAGGAAGACTGGTCGATGGCAATTTTGATGTAGCTTGTTGCCAGAGGGGCTATTTCTCCTTCCCAAGAGCTTTGTATTGTCGTACCGTTTACGGTAATGTCGAATAGGGCCGATGTAAGAGGCTCATTCGATTTGTTACGCAGATAAAGTTCGTAGAAGTTAAATCCGTAGGTGCCCTGTACAGGTATGCGGTATGCCGATATTTCGGCAGCTAAGGGAAGCTCCAGTCCTTCGCAAACAGGCTTTACACCGGTAACGTTTAAAACATCGGTTTTGTCGTTAGCAACAAAAACGATTACTTCCAATTCCGCCGGGTCGACAGCTACATCATTGATGTTCTCAGGCACGGCGTATGTGTAATCTTTCGTAAAGAAAGAACCTTCAGTACAGTCGCTTATCGTATCACCCCACAAAGGTGTTAGGTAGTCGCGTAGCATGTGCTGGTGTAGATAGTCAGAACCTACACCGCCACCGCTTTGCGGCCCTCGTATGTTATTTTGTGTCAGTGCTACGGTAAGAAGATTTTGTTGGGCGTCTACATCGGCTGTATAATAGCCTTCAACGTGTACGGTCAGCTGGGCGTCAGCTGCCGAGTATGTAGATGTCACATATAAGTTTACGGGCGCATTTTCTTGGTGTATTTCCTTGGCACACAGAGTCCAGTTGCTTCGCGACATGATAGGACTGGTGCCGGCAAAAGTATGGCGGTTAATCATACCACAAGGGTAACCGCTTCCCGAAGCAAAAGTGGCATCTAGCTCTTCACCTTCGGGAGTGCGAAAATCTGGCTGGTCGGAGAAAGGCGATGCATAATATCCGCTGTGTATTGCTATGGAATAGAATGTATTTTCTTGTGCTAATAAGAGGTTGGCCGCTATCTTATGCGCCGAGGGACAGTTGCCGCAATTGATACCGGTAAATTCTTCTAAGAGAATATTCTTGGGTTGCACATCGGTAGAAACCTGATATTGAGCAATACTGAAGTTACATGTAAGAATCGCTGTAACAAAGAGGAGATAGAGGTTTTTCATATTGTTCGATTTAGACGTTTTTTCTTTTTGCAAGTATAATTATTTTATAAAATAGGGCACTATTACAAGCTACGTCTTTACTACTGCAATATAAATAAATGAAGTAAAAATACTACTGCATATAAATGTAACTATTTATTAACCAGATTATTGTATTGCCATTATGGGTGCTGTACGGAAGATAATGTAAGTATATTTGTCAGTATATATATCTTTATAACGATTATTTCATATATTTGTAGGTGTAATATTAAAAATATTAATAAGTTGGAGTACTTAAAAACTTTATATTATACGTTATTACGGGTACTGATGCTACTTCTTTTCTTGACATCGTATCCTATCGTATGTTTTGCGCTTACCAATAACATAAAACAAGAGGTGTTGGAGCGAGCATCCGATTTGATAGACGACAATGATAGTAATGCTGCTGTAATGAAGCATAAAATAGACTCGGTAGAGAGTCAGAAGGCCTTGTCAGACAGCGTCTTTGTTTCGTTTATAGTAGACGATGTGGGCGAATATTTCAGGCAGCAAGGTCGACAATCGGCTGCAGTAGAGTTGTTTTCTACACTTGCAGACCAGTTAGAGCAGGAGAAGTGTCTTTCTACTACGTTGTTGCGATTGTATATACCTCTCGGTGCTGCGTTGGAAGAGGTAGGTATGTGGAACAATGCCATGGAATATTATCATAAAGCCCTTGCAATTGCTGAGGATAATGGAATGGAATCTAATACTGCTAAAATTTATAATAATATAGGTGCAGCATATTTTCGTAGCGATGTGGCTATGGCTGAGAGTTATTTCAGGAAAGCGCGCGATATAAATATGAAATTAGGTGACAAAAAGGAGTTGTGCTTGAATTATAATAATTTGGCCGGTACGGCTATGCAACAAGACCGTTACGACGAAGCTCTGGATTATATGCTCGATGCTTTGCAGCTTATCGATAAAAATCAAGATGCCTATTTTTATCATTTCATGCAGTGTAACATAGCTTCGTTGTATATGCTAAAGGGGGAGGATTATTTGGCTATCTCCTATTTAAGAAATGCTGTGGAGTTTCATTTGCGTGAGGGTAATCTACATGATGTGATACAGTGTTACAACATGCTCGCCGAAGCATACGAAAAGCAAGGTAATATGACAGAGGCAATGTATTATATAAAACAGTCGGAAATGGAGTTGGCGTCGGTTACAAATCGGGATTTCGAGGCGAATATGAGTGTCATTCTTTCTCGGTTTTATAGTCGTCGCAAAAACTATGAAAAGGCATATGACTTACTGTTGCGGGCTACTGAGTTGCGAGACTCGTTGACGAAGGTCAATGATGTAAAAAAGATTGGCAATTTGGAGCAAATATATAATAATGAGCAGAAATTACGCGAGAATGCTTTGTTGATAAGCGAGATGCAGTTGCATAAATTAGAGGATGACAGGCGCGTTACGGTGATAGTAATAATTATTATATTGCTTGCGCTGGTAGTGGTGTTCTTGATTGTTCGCACACGTCTGCGGGATAAGTTGCATAGAACAAAAGAAGAGTTGTCAATGCAGCAAATAGCCTTATCGGAAAAAGAGAAGGAGTTGCAACTTATTAAGGAGAAAGAGTTGAATAAAACTATTGACCAGAAAAATCGTGAGTTGTCGAGTTACGCATTGTCATATACCAAAGACAATGAGTTTTTTGTACATATTTGTGATGAGTTGAAGCAGGTACTTCTCGAGATAAATCCACGTGACAAGTTGCACAAAGAGCGCTTGCGCAAGATTATCACCGAGCTGAAGCGGTATGAGAGTAGTGATAATTGGCAGGAATTCAAGCTCTATTTTGAGCAGGTGCATCCCTCTTTTTATGATTCGTTGGACGATATATGTCCCGGGATTACTCAGCGGCAGAAAAGGTTATGTGCTTTGCTATATATAGGCCTATCTACGAAGGAGATTGCTTCTATAACGTTTCGTGAGGTGCGTAGTGTAGAATCGGCTCGTAACAGGTTGCGCCGCAAGATGGGCATTCCGTCTGACGAAACAATTCACGAATTTCTGTCGAAAAGACAACAGAGCGAGTAAATATCGCCTGCTGATAATACATACAATGAGGTGTTCGTGTTTTTAATATTTCTCTATGGAATCCTGGTATTGCAGTATGAACGTAAAAAGAATGGCCTATTAGAACCGGAACGTGTTGTGGTTGTGAGACCGTGTAGGATTCTGGTATCATTGTTGCTACATTAGATACTTTTATATTGTAGCTATGCTAAAAATAAAGCGGAGCGGCTTGTTATAGGCCGCTCCGCTTTGGATTTATAAAAGAGCTTTCATTAGATTCCGGCAATGTTATACTTGGCAAATTCCAAGTCGTTGCTTGCTTTCTCTTTCATGGTGGGGTCGAGGCGGAACGACTGACGCAGATTAGAGCGTACCATTTGTTCGTTGTTGGTGCGTGCGCCTAAAACAGCTTGCAGATAATAAGTGGTAGCATCGGGAGCCGATACACCGGCAAGTGTGTTACGTGCTTTGTTGTAGTCGTTTACCAAGATTTGAGCCAAGGCTGCATTGTTGCTCTTAGCATCGCCAAATGCTTTTACAGCAGCATTATAGTCGCCTTTCTTGAGGTAGTAAACTCCTAATGCTTCGTTTACCTCGGGTACATTACCAGCTTTTCCAAATTGAGCGGCAGCCTCGTCATAATTGCCATTCTTCATGGCAATAAGACCTTTGTTCATGTCGACTTCGGCCGATTGAGGAGCCTTTTGAGCAGCGGTATTGAAATATTGTTCGGCTTCGTTGTACTTGCCGGCTTTATACATCATCATACCGAGATTATTATATCCACGATAGTCTTCGGGATAAATTTCGGTGACTTTGCGGTATATTTCAGTTTTGGCAGCATCGCTCTTTTCGAGAGTAGCAGCGTAGAGCAATTCATCAACATTGAGAGCTGAGGGGTTGCTGTGTGCCAATGAAGATATTTCTTCATCCGATTTACCTATAACATTGATAGAAGCCGTGATACGTGAACGACGCAATTGTGGCAGAATTTCGTTTGCCAAGTCGCTATAAACAGACGAAAGGTTCTTTATTTCACGCTCTCTTTGTTCGGGGTCGCTATACATTTCAAGTACGCGGAGGATAAGGTCTTTGTCTTGAATATCAGAAGCGGTAACCAACTCTTTGAAACCGTCCCAGTCTTGAGCTGTGAATTCGGCAGTAAGGTCAGCCTGGATGTCGTCTTTCTTCCATTGTGACTTCATGTATTTTACGGTGTTCTCTTCACGGTTTTCGGCCAAACGGGTGTTGAGTTCTACACCACCATCGGGCGATGCATAAGAAGAGATGTTTACATTTTCTACTTCACGATTTTCGGCTGTGGTGGCATCTTTGATTTGTTGGTGGAGAGCTTTCATCTCATCCGATTTTATTTCCGAAGCTCTGATGTTGGCTTGTTGGATAAGGAATTTGATGTCGGCTGAGTAAGTCTCTTTGATGATGCGTTGGAACTTGTCGGGCGTGATGGCCGGTGTTACTTTGCCGGCGTCAGCCATTTCTGATGTAGCGATGACGCCTTCGGCAACCTTTACACGGGGCAACTCGTAAGTTTTAGACCCTTGCTGTACGGTGAAAGCCAAATAAAGCGACGATTTTTGCATCTCGGGAACATATACAAAGTTGGCGGGCATCGTAACAACGCCACCGGCTTTGTATTGGATGGTTTGGTCGTTGCCTTTTACTTTTTCGCCTTGGAATGTTTGCGAAGCAGAGGCTGTTTCGCCAGCGCTGTAAACCAAGTACGGTGTTACGGTGACAACGGCATTTTTATTGAAATACTTTTCGGGGAAAGTGCCTGTAATAGTGGCCGATACCATGCCGCCTTTAGCTTCGAGAGGAGACGGATTTACTTTGAAATAGTCAGCGCTGAGCGGAGCCATTTCTTTGTTACAACTTACCAATGTCAAGAGGCAGAGGCAAAGTAGCGGGAATGTTAACTTTTTAATCATAATGTTGTGCATATAAGGTTTGTAATGTTTCTTGGTTTGACGTTATTGTAACGTATATTCTCAAGGGCAAAAATAACTAAAAGCTTATGGATTGATGATGTGATGGCAGGCTTTTTTTCTTAATTATCTATAAATATTAAGCTAATTATTGTTTTCATGTTTTTGATTACGAGGATGGTGCTCTATAATCTCCTGACGCAAAAAGTGTTGGTCTAAGTGAACATAAATTTCGGTTGTGGTGATACTCTCATGGCCAAGCATTTGTTGTATGGCTCGCAGGTTTGCTCCATTTTCGAGTAAATGCGTTGCAAATGAGTGCCGTAGCGTGTGTGGACTCACTTTTTTGGTAATGCCGCAAGAGCGACAAGCTTCGCGAATAATGAAAAAAATCATTACTCGTGTGAGGTGTTTTCCCCGTCGATTGAGGAAGAGATAGTCTTCTTCGCCCGGTTTTATGTCTAAACTGTTGCGGTCGGGAAGGTACAGTTTTATTTCATGTATGGCCTCTTGTGAGATTGGCACCAGGCGTTGTTTCCCGCCTTTTCCCTCTACACAGATATACTCTTCGTTTAGATATAATTGTGATAAGCGCAGATTTACAAGTTCCGATACTCGCAATCCGCAACTATATAATGTTTCTAAGATAGCTCGGTTGCGTTGTCCCTCGGGAGATGTACGATCTATCGACTCTATCATGCGGTCTATCTCTTCTACCGTAAGTATTTCTGGTAGATGCCTGCCAGTTTGTGGGGTCTCTAACCCTGCCGATGGATCGTCGGCGATATAACCTTCGAGTTTAAGATATTTGAAGAAAGATTTGATACCCGATATGATGCGCGCTTGTGACCGTGCACTGATGCCCAAATCTTGCAATGTACACACAAAGGTGTGCAGATGCTCGGTTTTCACCTCTTCCCACGAGAGTGATGCATCGTCGAGAAACCTCGCCAGCTTCTCTATATCGTCGGTATAACCGGCAATAGTGTTTTCCGACAAGCCCTTTTCAAGTCGAAGGTAGGCGATGTATTTTTTTCTCAAATTCTCTTTTTTCTTGGCAGCAGTCATATAGCAGTCTCCCGAAAAATCTGTAATTTTGCACCCAAATTTCAGTGTTGTCCATTGTTTGTAATGTACAAGCATTACCATGCAAAAGTAGCTAATACGACTCATTTGTGCAACGGGATAATGCTGTTAGACGGCTTTCGACGACCTTGTTGGAGCTGTAAAAATAATCAAACACGAGGTGTTATGGAAATACTTGTTATTAACGGGCCTAATCTGAACTTGCTGGGGCGTCGCGAGAAAGAGATTTACGGAACAAAATCTTTCGAAGAGTATTTGCCTTTGTTGCAGGCCCGCTTTCCATTGCATAACATACGTTATTTTCAGTCCAACAGCGAAGGGGCAATTATAGACTGCCTCCAAGAGTATGGCTTTTCGGTAGATGGTATCGTACTTAATGCCGGGGCCTATACGCACACCTCTATTGCCATAGCCGATGCCATACGTGCTATCACAGCACAGGTTATAGAGGTACATATCTCTAATATTCATGCCCGCGAGGAGTATAGGCATGTCTCTATGATAGCATCGGCGTGCCGTGGGCAGATAGCCGGCTTTGGGCTTGACTCTTATAGGTTGGCCATAGAGGCGTTGACAAATGTTGAATAGAGCTTTCCCACAAATATATACGAACATATAGGAAAAGAAATATATTATGTCTAAGTACACCAAGATTGTAGCTACCATTTCCGATAATCGTTGCGATGTCGGGTTTATCAAGAGTCTTTATGAAAACGGAATGAACGTTGTACGTATGAACTCGGCACACATGCAACGTGAAGGTTTTGAACGTGTTATTGCTAATGTACGCAAGGTATCGAACTCCATAGGTATATTGATGGATACCAAAGGGCCTGAAATTCGTACCACAGCCTTGCAAGACGAAAAGCCTATTGCGTTTGAGCCCGGACAACATTTGCTTATGACGGGTCGCCCCGGGACGTTGACGACAAGCCGTTGTATAGGTGTTTCATATCCAGCTTTTGCAGATGAAATTCCTGTGGGTTGTCACATTCTAGTAGACGATGGCGAGCTTGAGTTTGTGGTGTGCGATAAGGTAAATGATGAGTTGATGTGTGAGGCTCTGAATGCCGGAGAACTGGGAGCCCGTAAGAGTGTTAATGTGCCGGGTGTGCGCATCAACCTTCCGTCTTTGACTCAACGAGACCGTGACAATATACTTATCGCCATAGAAAATAATATCGACTTTATTGCCCATTCGTTTGTACGTAGCAAGCAAGACGTGTTGGATATACAGCATATCCTCGATGAGCATCGCTCACCTATCAAAATAATTGCCAAAATAGAGAATCAAGAGGGTGTAGACAATATAGATGAGATTTTGGAGGTAGCATATGGTGTGATGGTGGCACGTGGCGACTTGGGTATTGAGGTGCCGCAAGAAAAAATACCCGGCATACAACAACTGCTTATACGCAAATGTATGCAAGCCAAGAAACCGGTTATTGTAGCTACACAATTGCTGCATTCTATGATAAAGAATCCACGGCCTACGCGTGCCGAGGTGACAGATATTGCCAATGCTATCTACAACCATACCGATGCTCTCATGCTCAGTGGTGAAACGGCTTACGGTCGTTATCCAGTAGAGTCGGTGGCGACGATGTCGCGGGTAGCAATTGAGGCAGAACGTACTCGCTTTTTTGATAACATGGAAGTGGGTAGCGACGATAATGATGTGACCGCATTTTTGGCTCATCAGGCTGTGAAATCATCGGCCGAGTTGGGGACGAAGGCAATCATCACCGACAGCTATACAGGTCGTACGGCACGCTACATAGCTTCGTACAGAGGTACATTCCCCGTTTTGGCATTGTGTTACAATGAACGTACAATCAGACAGTTGTCGCTCTCTTACGGGGTCTTTGCCATGTATCAGAAGAGTACCGATACTTCGCGGCAATATCTTTTCAACGGACTGACACACATGTTGGAAAAGAACTTGTTGACGCGCGACGACCTTATTGCTTATTTGGGTGGAGGTTTTGGTCCCGGACATGGTACAACTTTCCTCGAAATCAATCAGGTAGGAAAAGTACTTGATAGTTTCGACAACTATTCGCTGCCCAATATCGAAGAGGTGTAATCATGTACGATGCTATAGAGGAGTATATTTGCAAGCATATTGATGCCGAAGATCCATTGCTTGCCGAGCTCGATCGTGAGACGCATCTCTATCATTTGCGCCCTCGCATGGTGTCGGGGCATTTGCAAGGCAGCATTCTGAAGATGTTTTGCCGTATGGTGCATCCGCACCGAGTCCTTGAGTTAGGCACCTTTACAGGTTACTCGGCATTATGTTTTGCCGCAGGGATGGATGAAGATGGCGAGGTACATACGATAGAGATAGACGATGAGATAGAAGACTTTACCCGCTCGTTTCTCTCGCGGTCGCCTTACGGTAATAAGATAAAGTTGATTATTGGCGATGCTCTCGATATTATTCCAACACTTACCGAGGTGTACGATCTTGTTTTTATCGATGCCAACAAACGCGACTATTTACATTACTATGAGGCTGTTTTGCCGTTGGTACGTCCCGGAGGTTTTATTCTTGCCGATAATACGTTATGGGATGGGAAGGTTATTACCGACCCCCACAGCCGCGATGCGCAGACGATAGGTATAGAGCATTTTAATGATACGGTAGCACAAGATACCCGTGTAGAAAAAATCATCCTTCCATTGCGTGACGGACTCACGGTTTTGTGGAAAAAACCGCTGGACGTGTAACAGTTGCGCCCTATTTTTTGTTACTTTTGTATAACAGCAATCAGAGAAGTATTTATGGAGACAACACGACAAAATAAAATAAGCCGTCTGCTGCAAAAAGAGTTGAGTGAGATTTTCCTGGCACAGACGCGTAAAATGCACGGGACTATCGTATCGGTAAGTATTGTACGTATTAGTCCCGATTTGAGTATTGCTAAAGTATATTTGAGTGTGTTCCCGTCTGATAAGGCGCAAGTTACTATCGACTCGGTCAACGCATCGGCTCGCGAAATACGATATGAGTTGGCGCAACGGGTTCGCTTTCAGTTGCGTAAAATGCCTGAGTTGCGTTTCTATTTAGACGACTCGCTCGATTATATAGAGAAGATAGACAATTTGTTGCATCAGTAAGCGGGTGGCATGGTTTTGGCTCTGCGCATAGCAGCGCGCTATCTCTTCTCCAAAAAATCACATAGCGCCATTAATGTTATCTCTATCATTTCGGTGTGTGGGGTGGCAATTATTACGGCTGCGCTCATCTGTACGTTGTCGGTATATAATGGCTTTACACATCTGATAGGTTCGTTGCTTTCCGAGATACAGCCAGATATAAAGATATTGCCGGCATCGGGTAAGACTCTCGATGGCAATGATACTTTGTGGTCTGAGATAGCTGCGTGGGATGATGTGGCATTATTGTCACCCGTGATAGAAGAGACCGCTCTTGCTGTCTATGACCGGCAGTTGCCTGTTGTCGTGAAAGGTATCCCCGACAATTACGATGAGCTGACGGGACTGTCCCATACCATAGTGACTGGAGAGTATATGCTTCGCGACAGTATTGTGTCCTACGCTATTATAGGAGCCGGTGTGGCAGTTCGTCTCGAGGCTGGCGTGGCCTATTCGCGACCTATAGAGCTATATGCTCCGCATCGTCGTGGACGGGTAAATATTGCCAACCCGGCAGCCTCTTTTACGTCTCGCCGCTTTTTTGTATCGGCTGCATTTTATTCTAATCAGGCTCCTTATGACGATAATGTGGTTTATATACCCATCGATGAGGCGAGAGTTTTGTTCGATTATCCCACCGAAGCTACTGCCATAGAATTGCGGTGTGCCGATGGCGTATCTGTAGAGCGTGTTGTGCAGCAGCTTGAGAAAAAATTGGGAAGCAACTATGTGGTGCAAGACCGTTATAAACAAAACGGTGAGTCGTTTCGTTGGATGCAGATAGAGAAATGGATTACATTTCTTATTCTTGTCTTTATATTGCTCATAGCTGCTTTCAATATTGTGGGTGCCTTGTCGATGCTTATTGTAGATAAGAAAGAGAATATAGCAACGTTGCGTAATCTGGGTGCTGATAATCGATTGATAGTGCGTATCTTCATGACCGAGGGTTGGCTCATCTCTATGATAGGTGCGTTATCGGGTCTTGTAATAGGGGTCTTGTTGTGTTGGTTGCAGCAAGAGTTTGGCCTGTTGCGTCTGGGTGAATCGGGAGCATTTATTGTTGATGCCTATCCGGTGCGGTTGGAGTGGGGCGATACGCTTGTCGTTACGGCGGTAGTCTTATTGTTGGGCATGCTCACGGCGAGTTTTCCCGCACGTATGTTGCGACGTACCATGTAGTATCCTGACGTATTGTATTTTTATAGGTTCGTAGTAAAATAGAGTTATGAACTCTGTTCGTTATCAATAAAGAAAGAATTTCTGAAAAACAATATATCCCCCGATGACCACACGAAACAGGTCATCGGGGGATATGTTTGTTGATGTGCGAATTATTGTGCTGTGAGGGTCACACGAGCCTCAGTAAGTCCGTCGGCTGTAGCGGTCAGTGAGGCATTGCCAGCTTTACCGTTGTTTTGTAATACTACCAGACATTTGCCGTAGAAGGCTTTGCGGTGATTTGCTTTGAAACGTTCCATAGAGATGGGAGAGCCGTTGTCGACGCCTGCTATAAAGGCGTTGCCATCAACCTTGAAAAATACTTCGTTTTCGGCAAGCGGGCAAAGGTTGCCATCCTTGTCGAGAATCTCTACGGTTACAAAGCTCAAGTCTCGTCCGTCGGCATGTAGGGTGCTGCGGTCGGGAGTTAGTCGTATTTGCGCGGGCTCACCGGCGGTACGGATAGTTTGTGAGAGTACTTCTTTACCATCTTTACGCGATACAACCTTAATTTCTCCTGGTTCAAAAGGAACGCGCCATGAAACGTGGTAGCAGCCCGGTTCTTTTGAGCGTGTACCTTGTGAAACGCCATTCAACCACAGCTCTACTTCATCTGCTTGTCCATAGTAGCACCATAGGTCAACCATTTCGCCAGCTTTGTGATTCCAATGCGGGAAGAGGTGCAATACCGGTTTGTCAGTCCACTCGCTTTGATACATGTAATAAATGTCTTTGGGGAATCCGGCAAGATCGATAATACCGAAGTATGAACTGCGGGCAGGGAATCCGTAGGGAGTAGGTTCTCCCAGATAATCGAAACCAGTCCAGATAAACAATCCGCTGATGAAATCTCGTTCCTTGACCATGCGCCATGTTTTTTCGTGAGTCGACCCCCAGGGTACATGGCAGTTGTCGTACGATGAGCAGGCATATGTATCGTTGTAATAAGGCAAGTCCCATCGTTCGGGGCAGATGTAAATGCTGTCGGAAGGCATGCGGTAGTAACCGCGTGTCATAATAGCCGAGGTCGCTTCGGTAACGATAAACGGCTTGCCCGGGAAGAATCCGGGTACCGAGTCGAACCAGTCTTCGTGGTAGTTATAGCCGATGATGTCGAGAGAGCCAGCGCGGAACAAATGACTGTTGGGGCTTGGCTCATTGTTGCCTGTGGTGGTGGGGCGCGAGTCGAGACGGTTGACAATCTCACACAGGCGGCGGGTCAGCATGGAGTTTACGCTCAGGCTGTCATCTTCTTGGGCTAGTGCATTAGGGTCTTTCTGGAAGTTGAGCAATAGATTGGCTTCAGCGAGGTCGAGTGTATCGGCATTGATGTCGGTCCACTGTTCCAGTACTTCGTTGCCCAGACTCCATATAAATATCGAGGGGTGGTTACGGTCTCGCATCACAAGGTCTGTAAGGTCTCGTTCATACCATTCATTGAAGAAGCGCGAGTAGTCGTATGTGGTTTTGCGTTTCCGCCACATGTCGAACGACTCATCCATGACAATCAGCCCCATACGGTCGCACAAGTCAAGTACTTCGGGTGCAGGTGGGTTGTGCGAGCAACGATAGGCGTTACATCCCATAGCTTTCAGCATTTCGAGCTGTCGTTCTATGGCGCGTTCGTTGACGGCTGCTCCCAAACATCCTAAATCATGGTGCATGCATACGCCTTTGATTTTCACCGGCTTTTCATTAAGGAAGAATCCTTTCTCGGCATCGAAACGGAAAGTTCTGATACCCAACGGCGAGTCATAGCTATCTATTGTTTGTCCATCGGCGATGATTTGGGTGCGTACCGTATAGAGGTAGGGGTCGTCTATCGACCAGCGACGAGGAGCTTTCAGGGTGAGTTGTAAGCTGCTTTCGGCCGTTGTGTCGGCAGGAACTGTCATAAGGCAGTCGGCATAAGCTACGGTTTTGTCATCAGCGTCGAGTATATACTGGCATACTTTTACTTCGGCTTTTTCTTGCAAGCTGTTACGGAGGCGTGTTGCCACGTTGACTGTCGCTTGTGAGTCATTTATTTCGGGAGTTGTGACATAAGTACCCCACAAATCTACATATATGGGTGCTACAGTCACTATCCACACGTGGCGGTATATGCCACAACCGCTATACCAACGTGAGTTGGGCTGTTCTGAGTTATCTACACGTACGGCTACTACATTGGTGCCTGCTTGAAGATAGGGAGTAATATCGCGACGAAATGATATGTACCCATAAGGCCGTATGCCGGTAGAGTGTCCGTTGACAAAAACCTCTGACAACATGTATACCCCGTCGAAGTCGAGATATATGCGTTTGCCCGATGAGAGTAGAGTGCTATCTATGTCGAAATGCTTGCGATACCATCCTACTCCGCCAGGTAGAGCCCCTCCACCGGGCCCTGATGGGTTGTCGGCCGAAAAATCGCCTTCGATAGCCCAGTCATGTGGTAAGTTGAGTTGTCTCCATGAGCTATCGTCAAACGACGGTTGTTCGGCATTACGTAAGTCTCCTAAATGAAACCGCCAATTGGTATCGAAATTATCACGAACTCTGGGCGACGGTGCCGGGTCGGGAAGAGGCGAGCAGGCTGTAAAGAGGCCTACTGCTAAAATAAACAAGATTTTTCCAAGAAGTTTTTTCATGCGTTAGGCAGATTTAAGATGATTATATAAAGAGAATATCAGCTGAAAATTGGCAAAATAATATTTCAATCTAAATGTGCTGAGTAGAACTTGCTTGCTTCGTTGCAGGCATTGTTAAGTTTTTCTCGAGATATACAAATATACAAAACTATTGTTAAGATAATGATGCGAAATGTATTTGTTTTATTTTTATCCTCCTCAGGTTGTTATGATAGTGGTATGTGTTGCGTTGTAGGAGTCAAAAAAAAGGATATATTTTGCTTTCTGCCTGCGTTTTGCATATCTTTGTTTTATAAATTGAAAAAGCATGACACAAGGCATAGTGGTAAAAAGTACCGGAAGCTGGTATACGGTGAAAACCGACGATGGAAGGCTCTTGGATTGTAAGGTAAAAGGCTTATTCCGTTTACGCGGTATTCGCAGTACCAATCCTGTGGCTGTGGGAGACCATGTACATGTGACAGTGGCGCAAGATGGTTCGGCCTATATCAAAGAGGTAGAGGCTCGGCGCAATTATATTGTGCGTCGCGCGTCGAATCTGTCGAAAGAGAGCCATATCATCGCTGCCAATATAGATGTGGCCGTGCTCATTATTACTGTAGAGCATCCGCGTACCAATCTTATCTTTGTTGACCGTTTTTTAGCTACTGCCGAGGCTTATGCTGTACCGGCTTGCATTGCTATTAATAAGTGTGATCTTTATGATGAAGAGGAAATGGAATATGCCCTTGGTGTCAAGCATTTATATGATACAGTGGGATATGCAACGGAGCTTGTCTCGGCAACTACAGGTGAGGGCTTGGAATGGCTTAGAAATCGGTTGCATGGTAAACTCGCTCTTTTCTCGGGAAACTCGGGTGTTGGAAAATCATCGCTGATAAACAGTCTAATTCCTGGCTTGAACTTGAAGACCGGTGAACTTTCGGTGCAACACGATATGGGGATGCACACTACGACCTTTTCAGAAATGTATCCTATGCCCGATGGAGGATATATCATAGATACCCCAGGCATAAAAGGGTTTGGTACCATCGATTTCGAACCTGCTACGGTGGCTCATTATTTCCCTGAGATTTTTGCTATTTCACACAATTGTCGTTTTAACAACTGTACCCATCGTAATGAACCTGGCTGCGCCGTGCTAAAGGCTTTGGAAGAACATTATATCAGCCAGTCGCGCTATGCCTCCTATCTGAGTATTATTGAAGATCATGAGGAGGGTAAGTATCGTACGGGATATTAGTCGATGCGCTATTGAAGTTATCTTTAAGAAAAGGTGCTGTGTATGCCCACAGAGGGGATGGAGGTGATTTTTGTTGAGTCCTTGTTGGAATAAGTAGGGAACGGGTAAAAATAAAAAAAGTCGCTACCTTTTGGGTAGCGGCTCAACTTCCTTTTGAGTCTGTCGCAATTATTCAGCAACAACAGCTGAGTCGGCAGCTACTGCTGCGCCGCAATTGCCGGTGCAAGAATCGCAAGCGCAAGCAACTTCTTCTACAACAGTTTCAACAGCTACACTATCTTCGGTAGCTTCGGTAGCTTCGCTTGTTTTGTTTGTACAAGCAGCCAACGAAACTGCGCATGCAACAGCGAAGAATAAGACTAACTTTTTCATTTTTGTTTAATTAAAGATAAAACAATAACTTGTAGTTTCAAAAACGCCTCAAAGGTAGATATTATTTTTTTAATATATATCAACCTTATGTGGTTTTTTTTGTCAATTTCTATAAAAAAATGGTTTTAAGCTCGATTGAGGGGCTATTTACTGTATAAATATCGTTTTATACTCCGTTTTGGGGTCTTTTCAAACTCTTCCCGATGTATTTTTATGGCAGTTATTTTTTCATAGGGAGCGACCATTGTGTTCACCTGTATGCGGTTTTCTTCCATGATTTTATCGAGTTGACTCTCTTCCAGCTCATCGGTACTCAGTGCTTCATAGTCGGGAACAATAAGGGCTACAAGCTTATTGTTTCGTTCGACGACAAGGCTCTCGGCCACATACGGCATGTTGTTGATTTTAGCTTCTATGATTTCGGGATATATGTTTTGTCCGTTTGCTCCAAGGAGCATGGTTTTGGACCTACCTTTTATAAATATAGTACCGTCGTGACTGATACTGCCTACGTCGCCGGTGTGGAGCCAACCCTCGCTATCTATAACATCGCGTGTAGCCTTTTCATTTTTGTAGTATCCAATCATGACATGTTCACCCCGTACGCATATTTCGCCGGTACTACCTTCAGGGATGGTCTTCGTTTCTACGTAGCCATGCAGGGTGCGTCCCGAAGAGAATGCTATAAATTCGCGATGCGGAGTGTAGCTTATAAGAGGAGCACACTCAGTCATGCCGTACCCTACTGTGAATGGGAACTTTATTTTACGCAAGAATGATTCTACCTCTGCATTAAGGGGGGCGCCTCCAACAATGACCTCTTCGAATGAACCGCCTAATGCTTGTATAAGACCTTTATTTATTTTATTAAAGATGAGTGTGTTCACTATAGGGATTCGCAAAGCAATACGCATGAGAGGCTTGTTAATAAGAGGATGGAGTCGTTTACGATATATTTTCTCCAATACGAGCGGTACACATATGATAAGGTGAGGTTTTACCTCGGCAAGTGCTTTTATCAATATCTTGGGAGATGGTATCTTGCCCAACAGGGTAATGTGTGAACCTACGGCCAGCGGTACCAAGAAATCGAACGCACAACCGTAGGCGTGTGCCAGAGGCAGGAATGAAAGGCAACGGCTTCCACGATAATGCAAATGTGAACGTACCCCGAACATTACATTTCCCGCCAAATTGTTGCCCGAAAGCATAACCCCTTTGCTGAACCCTGTAGTGCCCGATGTATAGTTGATGATGGCTAGTTCTTCGTTGCTGTTGTCGGCATATACAATATCTTCGGGTGTAAATCCTTGGGGGTATGTGGCGATGAAATCGTCGTCAAGTCCGGCAAGAAATTGGTCGATTTTCTCGCCATCGCGTTGGAAGAGGCAGTTCGATTTATCTATCGATATGGCAGCCCTTATCTGTGAAAGTGCGGTCGGGTCAATATGCGCCCATATAGAGTCGTTGATGAAAAGAAGAACAGAGTCGGAGTGATTGACAATATGGCAAATATCTTGTGGATTGAAGTCTTGTAAGATAGGTACAAGTACAGCTCCATATGTAATGATAGCCATGTACACGATGCACCATTGTGGCGTGTTTTTCCCTACAAGAGCTATTTTGTCACCCTTTTTGATGCCACACTTTTGCAATAGAATATGTACTTTGGCAATCTCTTCTGCCAGCTCCTTATAAAGCAATGTGTTTTGGGTGCTGTAATCGGTAAGAGCAGGTAAATCCCAATTTTTGCGAAAGCTGTCTTGGTAGATTTGTATAAAACGTTCTTCTATCATGTTAGTTTAGTTCAGTTCGTTGTCCAAGTTTTCGTGATATTTCGGAGCGCAAAAGTAAGGAAAGTTTTTAGTTTTAAACGATTAATATGCTAACTATTCGTCCCATCAGGTATATTTTAAGCACAAAATGCCTACCTTTGGGCAAAATTTAGAGGCTTGTAATGATAGATAACACCGTTTTTCAAGATAAAACTGCCGTTTACTACACGTTGGGTTGTAAACTCAATTTTGCCGAGACTTCAACGTTGGGACAATTGCTTGCCGAGCAAGGCATTAGAAAGGCGCGCCCTGGCGAGAAGGCCGATTTGTGTGTGATAAATACCTGCTCGGTAACGGAGTTAGCCGATAAGAAGTGCCGTCAGGCTATACGTCGTATAGCTCGAAAGCACCCGGGCGCTTTTGTCGTGGTTACGGGTTGTTATGCTCAGTTGAAGAGCGACGAGGTCGCTACTATGCCTGAGGTCGATTTGGTATTGGGTGCCGAGCAGAAATTAGACTTGCCCAAGTATTTGCCCATGTTGGCAAAAGAAGAGCATGAAGCCTACGTTGTGACACCGTGGAAAGAAATTACGACCTTTTCGCCCTCATGTTCACGAGGTGACCGTACCCGCTATTTCTTGAAGGTGCAAGATGGGTGTGATTATTTTTGTACTTATTGTACCATACCTATGGCGAGAGGTCGCAGTCGTAGCGGTACAGTAGAGCAGCTCACTGAGCAGGCGCGCCGTGTAGCTGACGAAGGAGGAAAGGAGATTGTTATTACGGGTGTCAATATAGGAGATTTTGGTAAGCGAAATGGCGAGACGTTTCTTTCGCTGATAGCATCACTCGACACAGTGGAAGGAATAGAACGGTATCGTATCTCTTCTATTGAGCCCGATTTACTGACCGACGAGATAATTGCTTTTGTTGCCTCTTCCAAACGCTTCTGTCCGCATTTTCATATTCCGTTACAATCGGGAAGCGACTCAGTGCTGCGTCTTATGAGGCGGCATTATGACACAGCTCTTTTTGCCGATAAGGTGGCAACTATCAAACGATATATGCCCCATGCTTTTATTGGTGTAGATGTTATTGCCGGCATGCGGGGTGAGACCGACGAGCGTTTCGAAGAGAGCTATCGCTTTATAGAGTCGTTAGATATTTCGCAACTACATGCTTTTACCTATTCAGAGCGTCCTAATACCAGGGCGTTGACCATAGAACCCGTAGTGCCGGTACATGTTCGTCACGAGCGATGCAATCGTCTGATACAGCTCTCTGAGCAGAAATTGCATGATTTTTATGCCCGGTATGTGGGGAGTGTACGACAAGTTCTTTTTGAACAACCTGTGAAGGGACATCCCATGCATGGGTTTACCGATAACTATATACGGGTAGAAATGTCGGCGGTACCCGAAGCTGTCAATACCGTACGCGCCGTTGTATTGGGCGAGAGTAATGAGCAGGGCGATGCCCTCACCGCTCGTTTTGTGGAGGAGTCGATATGAGGCATATAGCAGAAGATACGGCTTATTATCTACTCTATGGAGTATTGTATTTGTTGGCATTATTGCCATGGGCCATATTATACCTACTGAGCGATATACTATATTATATAGTATATTATATAATAAGGTATAGACGTAAGGTAGTACGTGCCAATCTTGAAATGGCTTACCCTTTAAAAACTGAACAGCAACGGCGAGACATAGAACGTCATTTTTATCGGTTTCTGGCTGATTATGTTGTGGAAACCATCAAGTTACTGCATATAAGTGATGCTGAGACAAAACGTCGAATGCGCTTTGAGAATGCCGAATTGATAGACCGTTTGACAAGTGAAGGACGTTCTGTTATCTTATTATTGGGGCATTATGGTAATTGGGAGTGGATACCTTCCCTCACCATGTGGTGCGATAACAGTCGGTTTGCCGGGGGACAGATATACCGCCCGTTGCGAAACCGTTGTTTCGACCGTTTATTCTTACATTTGCGCACGCGATTTGGTACAGAGTGTATTGCCAAAAAGGATACTTTGCGTGTGTTGTTGCAGCATAAACGTAGTGGAAAGCCTTTTGTTACCGGTTTTATGGCCGATCAAACACCCTCACCATCCAATATTCATCACTGGACTATGTTTATGGGCATGCCTACACCGGTACTTACCGGATACGAAACTTTGGCCCGGAAACTGGATGCTGCCGTTGTATATATCGATGTGGAGATACTCTCTCGCGGTTATTATAAGGCTGTATTCAAGTTGATGGAAGAGCATCCGGCCAATAATACCGAGGGCTTCCCGGTCGCCGACCGTTATATGGCGGCTATGGAGGATACTATCAGCCGTTCGCCTCATGCGTGGTTGTGGACTCATAAAAGATGGAAACATTCTCATTTGTTTGTAAATAGTACGATATGAAATCTGTCGCTGTCGTAATACTTAATTGGAATGGAGCTTCGCTACTTTCGGAGTTCTTGCCCTCTGTATGTCGCTATACATCGCCCGATGTGGCCGATGTGATTGTGGCCGATAATGGTTCTACCGATCATTCATTTCAGTTGTTGGAGCATGATTTTCCACAAGTAGGGATTATTCGTTTTTCCCAAAATCATGGATTTGCCGAGGGGTATAATCAAGCTGTGAAACAACTGACAGACTATCGATATATAGTGTTGCTCAACTCAGATGTTGCAGTGTCTGAGGGGTGGTTAGAGCCTCTTTGGGATTATGCCGAGGCGCACCCCGAAGTAGGGGCTCTACAACCCAAGATACGCTCGTATCGTAATCCTTCGCAATTTGAATATGCCGGTGCGTGTGGAGGTTTCTTAGACTGTAACGGTTACCCGTTTTGTCGAGGACGTATTTTTGATACAGTAGAGGAAGATAACGGGCAGTATGACGATGTGACAGATATATTTTGGGCTTCGGGAGCCGCCTTGTTTATACGTCGCGACGTATATGTGGCTGTGGGGGGGCTTGATGCCGATTTCTTTGCTCACATGGAAGAGATAGATTTATGTTGGCGTGTAAGATTGGCCGGATATGCAGTGAGGGTTGTGCCTATGTCGGTAGTGTATCATCTTGGAGGTGCAACGCTCGACAATTCCAATCCCTATAAACTTTATCTTAATTTCAGGAACAACCTGCTTATGATGTATAAAAATCTTCCGGTTCGTGAGGGGCGTCGAGCTTTGTTTATACGCAGGCTTTACGATACCATGGCACTGTTCCGCTATTTACTTACTGGGAAATTTGCTTGTGTAAAAGCCGTATGGTTGGCACATGTCGACTTCAGAAGTATGCGTAGTATGTATACGGCTCAACCAGCAGAGAATATCTTGAAAGCAATTCCAGTGTGTCGTCATAATATTGTATGGGATTATTTTATCAAACATATACGGCAGTTTTCAGAACTTAAATAATAGGATATTGGCAAGTTAATTTTACAAAATAAACTGCCATGATATGATTCATATGCTTTTAAAATGGTTGTAAATACGGGTGGCTTTTCATAACTTCGCCACGTAGTTTACGATACCAACAGACACTCTATGCTATATTATAGTACTCGAAAACAATCGCCAATGGTCTCGTTGAAGGAGGCTCTCATGAGAGGTTTGGCTCCTGATGGAGGGCTATACATGCCGCAGACCATACGACTTTATCCTCCGGCATTCTATAAGAATATGGCCGGTATGTCGTTGCGTGAAATTTCATTTATCGTTGCCGAAGCCTTTTGGAATGACGATATTCCGGCCGATGTCTTGCAAGAGATAGTATATGACGCTATCAATTTCGATATGCCACTTGTCAAGGTGGCCGAGAATCGGTATCTTATAGAGCTGTTTCATGGCCCTTCGTTTTCATTCAAAGATGTTGGCGTTCGTTTCCTGTCTCGGTTACTGAGATATTTCGGTGGTAAGACCGCACAAAAGACTGTCAATATTTTTGCTTCTACTACAGGTGATACGGGAGCGGCTCTGGCTGAGGAATTTGCTGGCGTACCAGGCGTAAGGGTTTATATACTTTATCCGCATGCCAAGGTGAGTGACATGCAGGAAAAACAGATGTCAGTGCCCAGTGGTAATGTAGTCCCAATAGAGGTTGATGGTACGTTTGAAGATTGTCAGAATCTTGTACGACAAGTATTTATTGATAAAGAACTTCGTCGTAATATCCTTATAACATCGGCCAACTCGGTGAATATAGCTTGCCTTTTGCCACAGTCGTTCTACTATTTTTATGCATATGCCAATCTGTTGAAAATGGTAGATAAACCAACCGATGTGGTGTGCAGTGTGCCTTGTGGTAGCTATGGTATTCTTGTGGCCGGGTTGATAGCCAAGCGTATGGGTTTGCCTGTGAAGCGTTTTGTAGCTGTTACCAATTGCAACGATACATTTGTGCGTTATCTTAATACGGGCGATTTTAGACCTCAACCTGTCGTGTCGACAATGGCTCGTTCAATGAATGTGGAGGCGCCTTCTAATATAGAACGTATAAGTGAACTGTATGCCAATGCTCATGACCGTTTGAAAGTCGATATAGAGTGTGTGAGCTATAATGATGAGCAGATTGGCGAGACAATACGCCGTGTTTATGGCGAAGCCGATTATTTGCTCGACCCCCATGGAGCTGTTGCGTATAAAGCTCTTGAAGAGCGGCTTCGTCCCGGCGAGATAGGCATTTCGCTCGAGCCTGTACATCCGGCCAAGTTTGTCGAAAATGAGAAAAATATTTTAAATATTGATAAGCCTCTACCTTCGCAATTAGCAGATGTCATGAGACGCCATAAACGCAGTATTCCTATGTCGCCTCTTTTTGCCGATTTGAAGAAATTCTTGTTACAAGAAATGTAATCTAGCTATCGCAGCTTGAGAGTGTCTCCCGGAGACAGAGTAGCATCACGCCGCATTTTGTTTCGTTTGGCAAGATGTTTTAGTTGGATACCATATAGTTGGGAGATGTCAAGTAAGGTTTCGCCCTCTTTTACGACATGCAGATTGAAGCCCTCGGCAGCTTTTTTGTTTTTCTTTTCCAGATATACGATGTCGCCTGCTGATAGTGTAACGTCAGTTTTGCTATCATTGTAACGAGCCAGCTCCTTGGGCGAAAAGCCAAAGTCGGCAGCAATGTTTTGGTAAGTGTCGCCTTCGAAAGCTTCGACGTATAGAAGGCCCCATGAGCGATATACGGCATGTCGTGGAGTAGCTGTACGATATGCGGTTTCGTCGGTGTTTTCTTCTTTTTTCTCGATACGTTTTGTTTTCTTTACAAAGCGATTGAGGTCATATAGTTCTATGATGTTTATGAGCTTTTCGGCATATGAGGGGTCGGTGGCATATCCGTATTTTTTCAGCCCGCGAGCCCAACCCTTATAATCGGTAAGTTTTAGTTTAAATAAATTTTGGTAACGGTCTCGAAGTAAAAATTCAGAATGGTCGCGGTATGACTCTTCGGCACTGCGATATTTGCGGTAGCAATCGCGTTTGTAATGAATGGTAGCACCATCCCACTCATGACACTTTATGCCGAAGTGGTTGTTGGCTTTGCGTGATAGTTCGCTGGTACCGGCCCCCGATTCGAGCAAACCTTGAGCCAGGGTGATACTGGCTGGGATACCATAACGTTGTTGGTGTTCTTGTGCCAAGCGGTAGAACTTCTCGATATACGCTTCGTACTGTTGGTTGCGACGACTTTGAGCCGTCGTGTCGGGCATTAGGAGTAATGTTGCCACGACAATCATAATAAAAGTGACGATTCTCTTCACGCAGAAAAAGATTATTTGCCGAAAAAAGGTTTTGACGATATCCGATTTTCCGATGAAAACAGTTATATTTGTGCAAGTAGAGACAATGTAAGCTGTATGGAAAAAGCGAATATCGTTACAAATATACTTGTTTGCAGTTATAATGAGTTGACTGAAGAGCAAAAAAAATTGGTAGATTGTGCCAAGGAAGCCTCTACAAGGGCTTATGCTCCCTATTCGTGTTTTAGTGTGGGGGCTGCAGCTTTGCTTGATAATGGGGAAATCATAGAAGGTAGCAATCAGGAAAACGCAGCTTATCCGTCGGGCATTTGTGCCGAACGTACCACACTCTTTTATGCTGGGGCACGTTATCCTGACAGCCCGGTACGGAAATTGGCTATCGCTGCCATGAAAGACGGAGCATATATAGCTTTGCCTACAGCACCTTGCGGAGCTTGTCGGCAAGTTATCCTTGAGACGGAGAACCGTTATGATTCACCCATAGAGATATTGCTTTACGGGGAGGAAAAAACATATATTGTTTCTTCGATAAAAGAGTTGTTGCCGTTGAGTTTTGGAAAAGACAACCTTTGATTCCATAGTTTGTCGAGGATGGAAAATTATATTGTTTCGGCGCGGAAATACCGCCCGTCAACATTCAAATCGGTAGTAGGACAGAAAGCTCTTACTCGTACACTTAAAAATGCTATTGATGCCCACAAACTGGCGCATGCATATCTTTTTTGTGGCCCGCGTGGTGTGGGTAAGACCTCCTGTGCCCGTATTTTTGCAAAAACCATCAATTGCTTACATCCTACGGCCGATGGTGAGGCTTGCAACGAATGTGAGTCATGCCGTGCCTTTAATGAACAGCGGTCTTATAATATATTGGAATTGGATGCCGCCTCAAACAATGGTGTCGACGAGATACGTGCATTGGTCGACCAAGTACGTATTCCTCCGCAAGTGGGCGAGTACAAGGTTTTTATTGTCGACGAGGTGCATATGCTTTCTCCGGCGGCATTTAATGCTTTCTTGAAAACGCTTGAGGAACCTCCTCATCATGCTATCTTCATATTGGCAACTACCGAGAAGCACAAGATATTGCCAACCATTTTGTCTCGCTGCCAGGTATATGACTTTCATCGCATTACGGTTGACGATATAGCAGAACATCTTCGTTACGTTGCAGAGCAGGAGGGTATTGCGGCTGAGCCTGAGGCCCTGAGTGTAATTGCTCAGAAAGCCGATGGAGGTATGCGAGATGCACTCTCGATATTCGACCAGATAGCAAGTTTCTCTGCCGGGAATATTACATATAAGTCGGTTGTTGAAAATCTGAATATCCTCGACTACGAGTATTATTTCAAATTGACCGATGCTTTCTTGGCAGGTGATGTTCCCACGGCATTATTGGCATACAAAGATATATGTGACAAAGGTTTTGAGTCGCAATATTTTATAGTGGGTTTGGGCAACCACTTTCGCAATCTGTTGGTATGTAAAGACCCGGTTACCCTGCCGCTTTTTGAGATGGGCGAGTCGATAGCACAGCGATATGGAGAGCAGGCAGCTCGTTGTCCAGTGCAATTCCTATATAAAGCGATGGAATTGGCCAATACTTGCGACCTTAATTATAAAATAAGCAATAATAAACGCTTTCTGGTAGAGCTAATGCTTATCCAGCTTTGCCAGCTTGTTGCGGTTCCGGCCGAGGCTTCGAGTACATCTGATGCGCCATCATTACGACCTATTAAGCCTGCGACACCGGTTCAGGGAGCTTCTCATCAACCTGCCACTTCGCAGCCTCAAGCTGGTCAGCCTGCCTCTCGGCCTGCGACTCCGGCAACGCTTCGACCTTCTTTGTCGCAGCAGTCGCATCCTGCTGCAGCGGCTACACGTCCTAAAAATCAGGTGTTGAGTATGGGTAAGCCCCCCGTCCCATCGATACGTATCAATGCAACAGCTAAAAATGGTGAGGTTACCGAAGAAAAACCGTTACGCGATACATCTTTCTCGCAAGATGAATTATTGCAATCGTGGAATAGTTTTGTCTCAACTATTACCGATGAGGTTGCATTATGTAATACGATGCGTACGCATTTGCCGCAGTTGAAAGACAAAAACATATGTTTGGTTATCGTCGAAAGTCCTATCCAGCAGGCACTGCTACTTGAAAAACAAGATGCTATTACCGATTTCCTGAGAGCAAAGCTCAAGAATGACTTTGTGACCATAGAGTTGGTTGTGCAGGCTTCGGAAGAGAAAAAGGTAACCTACGATGCTGCCGACATTATAGCAGCCATGAATGAAAATAATCCTAATCTCGAAAAGGCAATCAAGATACTTAATTTAGAGATGGAATAATCACTTCGCGCAGCAGCATGCTTATGTAAGGAGGGGACGTTCTGGCCTATACAAATTAAAAAGTGTGGAAAAGTATTGCGTAATATTCACGGGTTGATTACTTTTGTTTATACATTTATAACATATAACACACCGAGGTATGGCGACATCGTTGACATCAGTACTCATTATTTATACCGGCGGAACTATTGGTATGGCGCAAAACCCTGTTACGGGGGCATTAGAGCCGTTCAATTTTCATCATCTGTTAGATAATGTACCCGAATTACGGCTGTTAGGTTCTTCTATTTCAACCATACAATTTGAGCCTCCCATAGACTCGTCTGAGATTGAGCCGTCGCAATGGGCAAGACTGGTGTCTCTTATTTCAGAAAATTACGATTTGTTCGATGGATTTGTTGTCTTGCATGGAACCGATACTATGGCTTATACAGCCTCGGCGGTAAGTTTTATGCTCGAAAATTTGAGTAAGCCCGTTATTTTCACCGGTTCGCAGCTCCCTATAGGCGTGTTGCGTACCGATGGTAAAGAAAATCTTATTACCGCCATAGAGATAGCGTCGGCAAAATATCCCGACGGTAGACCTATTGTGCCAGAGGTATGCATTTTCTTTGAGAATTCGCTTATGAGGGGCAATCGTACCAGCAAGATAAGTGCCGAGAATTTCAATGCCTTTGCTTCGCCCAACTATCCATTACTGGCACAAGTGGGTGTACACATCAGCTACGACGAAAGCGAGATACGTCGTCCCGATGATACTTTGCCTCTGAAAGCTCACTTCTTAATGGATACCAACATAGCTGTATTGAAGCTATATCCTGGAATAAGCCGCCAGGCTGTTCATCAAATATTGAATATCCCGGGCTTGAAGGGCGTTGTGATGGAAACATTTGGAGCGGGCAATGCTCCAAAGTGTGAATGGTTCTTGTCGGAATTGCGTACGGCAATACAGCGAGGCATTGTGATTGTAAACGTTACACAATGTAACAGTGGTAGTGTACAAATGGGATTGTACAGTACTGGAAATACTTTATTGGGATGTGGGGTATTGAGTGGCTATGACAGTACTACAGAAGCTGCCATTGCTAAGTTGATGTTCCTTTTCGGTCATGGTCTTTCGCCCAAAGAGGTAGCAGCCGCAATGAACCGTTCTTTTGTAGGCGAAATAACTATTTCTGACAAAGATTCTCTTTAATGGAGATATATACATGCTCTTATGTAAGAGCATAAACAAAAAATGGTCGCCCCGTTTGTTGTGGCGACCATTTTTTTGTTTGTTCTCGCAGCTTATTTGCGAATACCAAGTTCTTTGTTGGCGATGATGGCACGATATCTGTTGATATCTTTTCTCATCAAGTAGTCGAGCAAACGACGACGTTTACCTACCAACATTTTCAAAGCCCTTTGTGTCGTATAATCTTTATGGTTTGACTTCAAGTGTTCAGTCAAACGAGAAATACGGTACGAGAATAATGCTATCTGAGCCTCGGGAGAGCCAGTATCAGTATTGGACTTTCCGTATTTCTCAAAGATTTCTGCTTTTTTCTCAGCGGTTAAATACATTTCCTTTTGAGTTTTATAGTTGTTATATAAATCTTTTGAGCGCACAAAGGTAGCAATAGTTTTTATAAATGCAAAATGGTTGTGTATAAAAAGTTTCCTTTAATGTGTGTAGATATTTGGGTGGCTGGCTATATCATTTTCTTTGGCTGTTGTGAGTATCGATTTTATTGAGACGAGGTGTGCCGATTTGTTGAGGCGTAGGCCGTTGTGACATATTTGAAGATATGAGTCTGGTATTTGAAAAGCCAATGTAATTTGTTGTAAATATGTAATTGTATGATATGTGTAGAATATGTTGTCTTTTTTTGTACCTTTGCACCGCCAAAAAACAGTACGGCAATTTACCGTATATTATTGGCATACGTTCTATTATATATAAATTCAGTAGGTTGTTATGCAGAAAATCAGGAACATTGCTATTATTGCCCATGTCGATCATGGAAAAACGACGTTGGTCGATAAAATGCTTATGGCCGGTCATCTTTTTCGCGAGAACCAGAAAGCCGGTGAGTTGATACTCGATAATAATGATTTGGAACGAGAACGAGGTATCACGATTCTTTCTAAGAATGTGTCTATCAGGTATAAAGATTATAAGATAAATATTATTGATACTCCTGGACACGCCGATTTTGGTGGTGAAGTAGAGCGGGTACTCAATATGGCCGATGGTTGTTTGTTGCTCGTCGATGCTTTTGAAGGCCCTATGCCGCAAACTCGTTTTGTATTGCAAAAAGCAATAGAGATGGGCTTAAAACCAGTTGTGGTTATCAATAAGGTTGATAAGCCTAATTGTCGCCCAGATGAGGTACAAGATATGGTGTTCGACCTGATGTGCAGCCTCGATGCTACGGAAGATCAGCTTGATTTCCCTACAATATATGGTTCGGCCAAACAAGGTTGGATGAGTACCGACTGGCGTAAGCCTACAGACAACATACAACCGTTGCTCGATGCCATTATAGAGTATATACCAGAGCCTGCTTATCTGGAAGGACCGGTACAGATGCTTATCACGTCGCTCGATTATTCATCGTATGTAGGACGTATCGCTGTAGGCCGTATTCACCGTGGAGAGTTACGTGAGGGAATGGAAGTAGCTTTGTGTAAACGTGATGGGTCGGTGGTGAAACAACGTATCAAAGAGCTCGACCTTTTTGAGGGTATGGGACGTACCAAGGTCGACCATGCTACCTGTGGCGATATCTGCGCACTGGTTGGCCTCGAAGATTTTGAGATTGGCGATACAGTTGCCGATGTCCTTAATCCTGAACCCCTTAAACGTATTGCCATTGATGAGCCTACCATGTCTATGACTTTTACCATCAACGATTCTCCGTTCTTTGGTCGTGATGGCAAGTATGTTACTTCCCGTCATATAGCCGACCGGTTGGCTCGTGAGTTGGATAAAAATTTGGCTTTGCGAGTAGAGAAGGGTCCCAAAGAGGACGTCTGGAATGTGTATGGACGTGGTGTGTTGCACCTCTCGATACTTATTGAGACCATGCGTCGTGAAGGGTATGAGTTGCAGGTAGGTCAGCCGCAGGTTATTATCAAAGAGATAGACGGTAAGAAGTGTGAGCCTGTAGAGTTGCTCACTATCAATTTGCCTGAGGAATATTCGAGCAAAATCATAGATATGGTAACTCGCCGTAAGGGTGAGATGACCTCTATGACGACACAGGGAGACCGGTTGCATATCGAGTTTGTTATCCCGTCTCGCGGTATTATAGGATTGCGTAACAATGTGCTTACCGCTTCGGCCGGTGAGGCTGTAATGGCGCATAGATTTTTGGAGTATCAGCCCTGGAAGGGCGATATAGACCGTCGTACAAATGGCTCGCTCATAGCAATGGAGTCGGGTACGGCTTATGCTTATGCCATAGACAAGCTGCAAGACCGCGGGCGTTTCTTTATTTTCCCACAAGAAGAGGTTTATGCCGGACAAGTGGTGGGAGAGAACGCAAAGGAGAACGATATTGTTGTGAATGTCACCAAGTCGAAGAAACTGACAAATATGCGGGCTTCGGGGTCTGACGATAAGGTAAAACTGGTACCTCCTGTAGTGTTTACCCTCGAAGAGGCATTGGAGTATATCAAGGAAGATGAATATGTAGAAGTTACTCCGCATCACCTTCGTTTGCGTAAAATCATTCTTGACGAGATAGAGCGTAAACGTGCCAACAAACAGTAATCGCAGGTTGCTGTGTAGATATAATCCGCAATGTATTTTATTATACGTTGCGGATTTTTTGTTGGTTTCTTTACTCTCTTTAGGGTCGATGCCTTTAATATGCGCGGGGAATAGTATATCTTTACGCTCACAAAGAAACACCGGTATAAAAAAGGATTAATTATATATGAAAGAGAAGAAAAATGTGCTCCTCACCGGCGCAACCGGTGTAATGGGAAGTGCGGGTCTCAAAGAGCTGGTCAAGATGCTCGATAGAATAAATCTAACTCTCCTCGTAAGGCCTTCTGAGATAAACAAGAAGAAAATGGCACCCTATATGGCGATGCCCGGTATCCGTATCGTTTGGGGTGACCTTGTTTCTTATAATGATGTGCAAGCGGCTGTTGCCGATGTTGATATAGTATTACATGTAGGTGGAATGGTATCTCCTCGTGCCGACCACTATCCTCGGCAGACTTTGCACGTAAATATTACTGCAGCTGAAAATATTGTGCGTGCTGTAAAGTCGCGACCCGATGCCGATAATGTACGCGTCGTATATATAGGGTCGGTTGCACAGACCGGGCACCGTTGTCCGCCGATACACTGGGGTCGTGTAGGAGACCCCATTTGTGCCAGTGTATACGATGCCTATGCCATCTCAAAGTGTAAGGCCGAACGTATCTTTGCCGAGTCGGGCCTTCGTTATTGGGTGAGCTTGCGACAGACGGGTATACTATATCCCGAACTAATTATCAACGGGGCTGACCCTATCACGTTTCATGTGCCTATTAACGGTGTGCTTGAATGGGCTACGGTAGAAGACTCGGGTAGGTTGTTGGCTCGACTTTGTGATACCGAGTTGCCCGATACATTTTGGCGACAATTTTATAATATAAGTAGTGGGCCTGAGTATAGGCTTACGATGTATGAATTTGAGAGCCTGTTATTACAGGCGTTGTCATGTCCACCTCCCGAGGCCGTATTTGAGACACGTTGGTTTGCTACCCGTAATTTCCACGGATATTGGTTCAGCGACAGTGATGTGTTGGAGAAATATCTCCACTTCCGAGCCAATGTGCCTGTAAAAGAATATTTTTCACAACTCCGAAAGTCGTTGCCATGGTACTTCTCTTTGGCTAAGATTGTTCCTGCCATATTTATCAAGTGGGCTATGGGATTGTTGTGTCGCCGTAAACCGTTAGGTACTATGAGTTGGTTTAAGAATAACGATACGGGGCGTATATCGGCCTTTTTTGGCTCACGTGAAGCTTGGCAAAATATACCGGGATGGGATAAAGTAGACCTTACTCGACCTTCTGATACCTCTATTATGCTCAATCATGGTTATGACGAGTCGAAACCTTTGTCGAAGTGGAATATCGACGATATGCGTCGTGCAGCCGAGTGGCGTGGTGGGCGCTGTCTGTCTCCTGATATGAAAGAAGGAGATATTTATACGCCGCTGAAGTGGGAGTGTTATGATAAACACCACTTTGAAGCGTCGCCAGCAGTAGTGCTGTTGGGAGGGCATTGGTGCCCACACTGTTTCCCAGCACCCTAGCGATATGACCGCGAGGCACGTCACAACCCATTCTTTGCACAAGTATGGTATGCCAGCCATTCGCCCGAGGAAGATGTTGTCTATGAGATGCCTGCATGTGGCGAAGATGCACACTGACAAGATGGTTTTATTTGTATGAACTTAAACTTTTTTATAAGCCGAGATTGTGCGATTTGTAATTGATAATCACTATATTTGTAAATGTATAGGGCGTTTCCCCAAGCAATGAAAAACACAATAGTTTTATGCCTGCATACAAATAGAAACCTTATGATACCAAACACAGTTATTTATATATAAAAAAGTTATTATGGAATTACCTTTTGCAGAATCTTGGAAAATCAAGATGGTGGAACCCATCCGTAAAAGTACTCGTGAAGAACGCGAAGCATGGCTTAAAGAGGCCCATTACAATGTATTTCAACTTAAAGCCGAGCAGGTGTATATAGACTTGCTTACCGATTCTGGTACTGGTGCCATGACCGACCGTCAGTGGGCTGGTATGATGATGGGAGACGAGAGTTATGCTGGTGCCCGCTCTTTTATACACATGAAGGAGATGATAACCTCACTTACCGGTTTTGAATATGTAATACCTACACACCAAGGCCGTGCTGCCGAGAATGTTCTCTTCTCGTATCTCGTTCATGAGGGTGATATTGTGCCCGGTAATTCACATTTTGATACGACTAAAGGTCATATTGAGGGGCGTCATGCTACAGCTCTTGATTGTACGGTTGATGAAGCGAAAGATACGCAACTCGAAGTGCCTTTTAAAGGTAATGTAGACTTGAAAAAATTGGAAAAGGCATTGCAAGAGTATGCCGGTCGCATACCTTTCATTATCATTACTATCACCAACAATACCGCAGGTGGTCAGCCTGTTTCGATGGAAAATCTGCGCGGAGTACGCGAATTGTCGAAGAAATACAATGTACCGGTTATTTTCGACTCTGCCCGCTTTGCCGAAAATGCCTATTTCATAAAGACCCGTGAGGCCGGATATGCCGACAAAACGATAAAAGAGATTGTTCGTGAAATGTTTTCTCTTGCCGATGGCATGACAATGAGTGCCAAGAAAGATGCTATTGTAAACATGGGCGGTTTCATTGCGACATCGAAAAAAGATTGGTATGAAGGAGCCAAAGGGTTCTGCGTACAATTTGAAGGCTATCTTACATATGGTGGTATGAATGGCCGTGATATGGAGGCTTTGGCTATAGGTCTGGACGAAAATACGGAGTTCGATAATTTGGAAACTCGTATTCGTCAGGTACAGTATTTGGCTGCAAAACTCGATGAGTATGGTATTCCCTATCAACGTCCTGCCGGTGGTCACGCCATTTTCGTAGATGCCAGCAAGGTACTTGTCAATGTTCCCAAAGAGGAATTCCCGGCACAGACTCTTACAATAGAACTTTATCTTGAGGCTGGTATACGTGGATGCGAGATTGGCTATATCCTTGCCGACCGCGACCCCGTAACACGTGAAAACCGTTTTGGTGGGCTCGACTTGTTGCGCCTTGCCATTCCTCGTCGGGTATACACCAACAACCATATGGATGTGATTGCTGCTGCATTGAAGAATGTGTATGACCGTCGCGAGGAGATAAAACACGGTGTACGCATTACATGGGAAGCCGAGTTGATGCGTCACTTTACCGTGCAGTTGGAAAGATTATAATAAATTAGTTTATACCATGCATATTGGGGCTGTGTCGGAATATAATTCCCGATGCAGCCCTTTTTCGAGAGAAGTTTTATATAGTCCCGGCGTTTGTGCCTATACTTTGGAAATATGATTATAATACGTCCCAGTAATTTGCAGCATATCGATGCTATTATGGCGATATACGATAAGGCTAAAGAGTTTATGCGCCGGCATGGCAACCCTACTCAGTGGCGCGAGGGTTATCCTCCTCGTGACCTGATAGTCGCTGAAATATCACAGGGCCGCCACTTTTCTTGTTTTTACGGGCATGACATAGTAGGCGTTTTCTCCTTCATTATGGGAGAAGATTCTACCTATGGATATATCGAGGATGGGGCGTGGCTCAACGATGCACCTTACGGTACGATACACCGTCTTGCTTCGTCGGGAGTGGTACCCGGTATTGCCGGCGTCTGTATAGAGTGGTGTGCTAAGCGGTGTGGAAATCTTCGTGCCGATACGCATCGTGACAATCTTGTGATGCAACACATCTTGTTGAGGCATGCTTTTGTACGCTGCGGCATAATCTATGTGCAGAACGGGAGCAAACGTATCGCTTACCAACGGACAGGAATAGAGCAAGAACGCCGATAAGAGTTATTCTGCCGGTTGTTCTGGCTCTTTCTTGGTAACCAATAGTTTGTCTATGCGTGCGCCATCCATGTCTACTACTTCAAGAGTGAACCCGTTCCATTCCACTTGTTCGCCGGCTACAGGGATATGCTCTAAAAGGTTTAGCACCAGTCCGCCTACCGTGGCATAGTCGCTTGGACGGTACAAATCTTCACGCTCAAAATGAGCGAGGAAATCATAGAAGGGGCACATACCATCGACCAACCAGCTTTTATTATCGTGTCGTGGCACAATGTAAGGTTGGTCTTGTGCATCATCGATAGACCCGACAAGACCTTCTAATATATCGCGTAACGTGATGACCCCTTGTAGGCTGCCAAACTCGTCGCATACAAGAGCCCGGCTCACTTTCTGAGTACGCAACCCCTCAAGAGCCTTGTAAACGGTCATGTTTTCGGGGAAATATACGGCAGGGCTTACGACCGATGCGAAGTCAAAGTCCTCTTTATTGAGTGTCAGTATAAGGTCTTTTAGTGTTACAAAGCCACGTACATCGTCCATATTGCCAGCTATGACGGGGTATGCTTCGTGCAGCTCGTCGGTAATGACTTTGCGTATCTCTTCAACTGTCATAGATATATCCATGCACACGATGTCCTTGCGGTTGGTCATAATAGACGATACGCGTTGGTCGCCCAAGACAAAGACTCGTTCCATGATGTCTTGTTCTACCTCTTGTACTTCGCCCGACTCAGTACCTTCCTGTATCATCGATTTTATTTCCTCTTCGGTTACTTTGTTTTCAGCATCTTTGATACCCAGAATACTTACCAATAGTGCTGTACTTTTAGAAAGTAGCCATACAAAAGGCATGGCTATGACCGAAAGCATCTGCATAGGGCGAGCTACCACACGAGCGGCACCGTCGGCCAGGTTTAATCCTATGCGCTTGGGTACCAGTTCACCAACCACAATAGATAGGTATGTGACGATAATAACGATAAGGACTTGTGCTATTCCATAGGCATAAGAACCCGACATACCCCATGTGACGAAAATATCGCCCAAATTCTTTGCAAGAGTATCGCCAGAATATAAACCGGTGAGGATACCAATCAGTGTGATGCCTATTTGTATGGTCGACAAGAACCTGTCAGGTTCGTTCGATAGTTTTAGTGCTGCTGCTGCTGTTTTGCTGCCACGTTTTGCTTCAGAAGCAAGTTTACTTTTACGAGCTGAAATGAGAGCTATTTCCGACATGGAAAATACTCCATTCAGAAGGATGAGCAGAATGATAATGATTATCTCTTTCATGTAAGTGTATGTCTTGTAGTGCAAAGGTCTTATATTTTTATTTATTTTGCAACTTTGGGGTCAATATATGCTAAAAATTACGCGTGTTTCGTTGTGAGCAAGCCCTTGTATCTTTGCATTTATTTTATTGTAGACTCGGTGAGGTGTGGCAAAAAAAGGTTACATTTGCAATGAAATCGCAAAGAGCTGTTGTCAGTATCTTATGGATGCGATATGAACAGAATATGACAGACGACCATTTCGATATACGCGACAGTCGTCCTAACGAGATGGAGCGTGAGTTTGAGAAGGCTTTACGCCCGTTGACTTTCGATGACTTTAGCGGACAAGAAAAAATTATAGAGAACCTTCGGGTCTTTACGGCTGCTGCGCGTTTGCGTCATGAGCCGCTCGACCATGTGCTGTTGCATGGTCCTCCAGGACTTGGTAAAACAACGTTGGCAAATATTATTGCCAACGAGTTGGATGTCGGTTTCAAGGTTACGTCGGGGCCTGTACTTGACAAGCCCGGCGACTTGGCCGGTATTCTTACATCGCTTGAACCTAATGATGTGCTGTTTATCGATGAAATACACCGTCTCAGTCCTATTGTCGAAGAGTATCTTTATTCGGCAATGGAAGACTATCGTATCGACATTATGATAGACAAAGGACCTGGGGCACGTTCGATACAACTTACACTCAATCCTTTTACATTGGTGGGCGCTACTACACGCAGCGGATTGTTGACAAGCCCGTTGCGGGCGCGTTTCGGTATAAACTGTCATATGGAGTATTACGACCATACGGTGCTTTGTCGTATTGTAGAGCGGTCGGCGCATTTGTTGCAGGTACCATGCACACACGAGGCGGCTATAGAGATAGCTTTGCGTAGCCGGGGTACTCCACGTATCTGTAACGCTTTGTTGAGGCGTGTGCGCGATTTTGCACAAGTCAAAGGTTCGGGGCAAATCGATATTGAGATAGCGCGCTATGCTCTCGAAGCACTGAACATAGATAAATATGGGTTGGACGAGATAGACAACAAGATACTCACTACAATCATAGACAAATTTAAGGGCGGCCCGGTAGGACTTACTACCATCGCTACGGCGTTGGGCGAGGAGGCAGGTACGCTCGAAGAGGTTTATGAGCCCTTCCTTATCAAAGAGGGTTTTATAAAACGTACTCCGCGAGGACGTGAAGTGACGGACTTGGCATATAAGCACCTTAATCGTACCCGTGTGGGATGGGGTGGACTTTTTGACGATACGGAATAGATATGGGTAGCGGTCTGAAAAGTTTGGCAAAGGATACCTTTGTATATGGGTTGAGCAGCATTATAGGGCGTTTTCTCAACTGGTTGCTGGTGCCCATGTATGTACGGGTATTGCCTTCGCCGGGCGATTATGGTATTGTGACCAATCTATACGGTTGGACGGCCTTGTTGCTGGCCTTCCTGACATTTGGTATGGAGACAACGTTTTTCCGCTTTTCTAACCGAAAAGAGGAGCATAATCCTATGCAGGTCTATGCCAATGCTCTTATATTTGTGGCGCTGTTATCGGCTGCGTTTCTTGTTGTAGGGTTTGTATTTTTGTCACCTATCAGCGACGCATTAGGATATGCTTCTCATCCCGAGTATGTAGGGATGCTTATGTTTATTGTTGCACTCGATGCCGTTACAAGCATTTCGTTTGCCCGGTTGCGAAGCGAAGAGAAGGCCTGGAAATTTGCCGGCATAAAACTCTTCAACATAGGGCTCAATATTTTGTTGAATCTCTTCTTCTTGCTGTTGTGCCCGGTTATCTATAAACATGCACCGCACTCTATTGAGTGGTTTTATCGTCCGGACTATGGAGTGGGTTACATTTTGGTATCGAATGTAATCACTTCGTTGGCAAATGTTGCGCTGCTATATCGTGAACTTACGGGTTTTAGGGTGCATATCGACGGGAAGCGTATGCGTCGCATGTTTCTTTATGCCTTCCCTGTCTTGGCTATGAGTATAGCCGGTATACTCAATCAGTCGGTCGATAAAATACTCTTTCCGTTCCTCTTTGAAGATAAGGTCGAGGCTGCTACGCAGTTGGGTATCTATGGAGCCTGTTTCAAGATAGCGGTAGTCATGGTCATGTTTATTCAAGCGTATCGCTATGCTGTAGAACCGTTTATCTTCAAAAAGAACCGTGAAAGCGACGACCGTCGGAGCAATGCCGTAACGACGCTTTATTTTACAATATTCTCCCTCTTGATATTTCTTGGCGTAACGTTCTATCTCGACGATGTTTTCAAGTATCTGGTATCGCCTCTATATTATGAAGGATTACAGGTGGTGCCTGTTGTCATGTTAGGTGAGTTTCTCTATGGGCTCTATTTCAATCTGTCGTTTTGGTATAAGCTCAACGACCAGACCTATTGGGGCACATGGTTTACGGTGATAGGCTGTGTAATAACTATCACTATTATCGTGTGGGGCGTACCGCAATATGGATATATAGCGTGTGCCTGGGCTACTGTTGCTTGTAATGCCGTTATGTTGTTACTCTCGTATTTCATTGGTCGCAAGCGCTATCCTGTACCCTATCCGTTATTGAAGATAGGAGGCTATGTAGCTTTGGCCGCCGTGCTGTTTGTATTGGGAGAGTATCTATCTGTAGAGACTCCGTTGTGGCGTGTATTGTGGCGTACATTGCTTCTTGTCATATATATTGTAGTGGCTGTTCGTCGGGACTTTCCCATATCGTCGTTGCCTGTCATAGGTAAGTATTTCACTTCTAAATGACAAAATACTTGTTGTGGTATTTTGTATGAGTTAGAGATAAAAAATTATTGAGTTTTGCTGTAACAAAAAAAAGTTTTTCCCGTCTTACATATAAACACATCAAAAGCTATGCGAAAAGTATTACTATGTATAACCGCCATATTGATAGCTGTGAGCAGTTATGCTGCCGATATAGATACATTCTATAAAGATTTTGCCAATCAACCTGGTGCCGAAGGATATAAGGTGGGTAAGTTTTTACTTGCCATGGCTAAACCTCTTAATAAGTCTTTGAGAGGACTGGATTTGATAGAAATGGTAGATTTGGGAAACTGTTCGTCTGCGGTGAAACAGCAATTTAAGAAACAGGTTCAGCAAATCGATACCACGAAATATACCAAAGCTGTAAGTGAAAGCAGTGATGGAAGCGAAGTCTCTGTATATATGGTGGTAAAGGACGAAACAATACGTGAAATCTTGGTAGTGACGCAAGGCGAGGAGAGCGGGTTTGTCTACATGAAAGGTAAATTAAAGCCCGAAGACCTTCAAGAGATGCAGAACATGGACAAGATGGATAAACAAGCTCAGTAAATCGAGGCATGGATTCGGCGCGTTTCAAAGAGTTGTTTCTTCCCTATTACCAACGCATATACCAAGTCGCTTTTAAGCTTCTGGGCAATAGCGAGGATGCTGAAGATATAGTGCAAGAGACCTATATAAAGTTGTGGGAGCGACGTGATGAGTTGTCGCATGTGCGCAATGCCGAAGCTTTTTGCACGGTTATAACCCGCAATTTATGTCTCGATAAGATACGGAGTGTAAGGTACGATACGGCCAGCACCGACGATGAACGTATTGCACTGCCTGATGATGAAACACCGTCGGACATCGTAGAGCGCAAGGATCACAATCGCTTGCTTTATGGGCTGATAGACCGCTTGCCCGATATGCAGAAGAAGCTGATACTGTTGCACGATGCCAACGGTTACACATTTGATGAAATAGAAAAAATAACGGGGCTTACCCCCATCAATATACGGGTTACATTGTCGCGCGCACGTAAAAAACTGCGCGAGCAATTTATGAAACATACGGCTTATGGAGAATGATGAACTGATACGGCTGTTAGACCGCTACTATCGCGCCGAGACAACGGCCGATGAGGAGCAAAGGTTACTCGACTATTTCAGGAATACTCCCCAAATTCCTCCTCGCTTCGAGGTAGACAAAGCGTTGCTGCTGGGCATTCATGATATTCCTGATGAGGATATCCCTTTGCCCGCCGGTTTGGAAGCACGCATAGCGGCGCAGGTCGATAGCTTTGGCGAGGAAACACATCGGGGATGGTTTGCCGTGCGCAAGGCTCGGGTATGGGTGGCAAGTATAGCTGCAGTATTGCTCGTTGCCGTTACGGTGGGTATAATAGCTTTGCGGCCTGTACCCCGGCAAGATACATTCTCGTCACCTCAAGAAGCTTATGCCGAGACAAAACGTGCATTGGCGCTTTTCGCTTCTAAGTTAGATAAAGGAATGCTTGCCATGCAGAAAGTAGAACAAACCCACATTACGATAGAACAACAATTAAATAAAATAAACAATGAGACAGACATGTATATTTTTGCTGTTGATAGCATTTAGCAGCATTGCTTCGGCTCAGAATCCCATGCTCGATAAGTATGCCGGTATGGATGGTGTTGAATCGGTGTATATCTCGAAAACGATGTTTGAGTATATGTCGGGCGATGACGACTTGGATATATCGGGCGACCTTGAACTTGGGAGAATTATTAGCAAGATAGATTGCCTGCAACTCATCTCTACCGAAAATCCACGTTTGATAGAGAAGATTTCTCAAGAACTGGTTTTTGATAGCTCTCGCGGATATTCAGAACTGATGCGCATCAAAGACGACGACGAAAAGACTTTTGTCTATCAGAAAAAATTGAAAAATGGAGTCAGTGAATATGTGCTCTATGTCACCGAGGAGACACGAAAAGGTCGCACTGAAGAACTTACGGTCATAAGTCTCACAGGACGGCTCACTCCTCGTGATATACGGAGAGCCATAGACGACTGAATCCGAAAGGGAGATGTAACGAGAGTGGTTTGTAGATAAAAACACGATACTGGGCAATACAAAATTGTGTGAGCATATTTTGTATTGCCTTTGACTTTTGCTTATCTTTGTAGTCTCACCATATATCAGTGGTACTCAAAAATCTATCGTAAAATGAAAACGCAAAAGTCTCAAAGAGAGGGTGGTAGGGAGTGTGGCAATGATATTCCAAGCTTTCAGGTAAAAGAGGCGCGGGTGGCCTGTTCACCTTATTCTTCTATTGGAGAAGTGCGCCAGTTACGACGGATGTATCGTCCCGACGAGGGCCCATATGTCCACGTGACATTCTATTTGCATAATATGCATTATAAGGAAAAAGATTGGGACGCCGATTTTTGGGTACAGATGGTAGGTGATAAGGTGTACAAAGAGAATGTACATATAAAAGTACCGCAAGATGAGCCTACGGCTAAAGTGACGGCTACATTTCGATGTAGTGAGACTGGGACAATCGGATTGGGTGAGTGGTTTGTGAGGCTCTTTCAATGCAAAGAGAACAGAAATGTGTACCAAGATGATGTTGCATTTAAAATAGTTGACTTGCCGCCTCATTATACACAATGTTTTGAGTTTATCTCTTTTGATTTATATAGGGGTGAAGTTGCGGATGACAGTATCTTGCATGCCAAGTCGCAATATTGTTTCAAATCCAGGGGACTGGATTCCATAACATTGCTTTATCTGGCTAAAAATCTACTTGATAAGGAATGGACGCCCGAGCTTGTCTTGATGCTTTTCGATGAGACCGGACGTATTGTTATGCAACATGTAGAAGAAGTACAGTTGGTACAAATGGACGAGAAGAACAAGTGTATTTACTTTATGCATGTGCTTAAGGGTAAAACCCGGGGCTTTTTCTCGCCGGGATTCTACACGCTGAAAATAATGTTCCTTAATGATGTTGTATTGTCGGCTTCGTTTGAGGTGGGTAATGAAGACCGTTTCGGACTTTATGGCAAAGATGCGGTACAGCCGCACAAGACGATAGGAAATGCCAAGACCGTGAAGCCTGATGCTGTGATGGCTCCTATGGAGAAACTCGATGCGATGATAGGGCTGGCATCGGTCAAGAAGAAACTGCATGAGTTTATCGGCTTGGCACGACTCAACTATAAACGTCGTGCTGCCGGGTTGCCCATTAATATGTTGCCTTTGCATGCAGTGTTTATAGGTAATCCCGGTACCGGTAAAACAACGGTGGCCGGCCTTATAGGTAAGATATTCAAAGATGCCGGCTTGCTGTCAAAGGGTCATGTCGTTTTTGAAGAACGCAGTACCTTGATAGGACAGTTTTATAGCAGCGAAAGTGAAAAGACCCTCAATGCATTGAAACGGGCAGAAGGCGGTATACTTTTCATTGACGAGGCTTACTCGCTGTATAAAGCAGGTGACCCTAAAGACCCGGGACTGAACGTGCTGGAAACTCTCATGACGGCATTGGCCGATAAAGAGCAGCGTGATTGGATGTTGATTTTGGCCGGTTATCCCAAGGAGATGAAAGCGATGTTGGAGGCTAATCCTGGTTTCAATTCGCGTCTGCCAGAGAGTAACAGATACTATTTTGATGATTATAGTGTCGATGAGCTGATGCAGATAGCCGACCTCTATTGTAAGAAATATCAGTATGTCCTTTCTGACGATGCCCGTAAGGCGTTGTATAGCGTTGTACGTCGTGCTTACAGTGTCAAAGACGACACCTTCGGTAATGGCCGGTATATAGAGAATCTTTTGACCAATGAGGTGTTGCCGGCTTTATCGGCTCGGGTATGTGCTCTTCCGTCGCCTACTGTAGAAGATTTGTCGACGATTGTGCGCGATGATATTCCTGCTGTAGCTTATGGCGACTATGATAAATCGCTGCAGAAGTTGCAGAAGATGGTAGGACTTGACGAGTTGAAAAAAAGTATAGAGAGCCATCTCAACTTTGTAAAACTGTTGACGTTGCGTCGTGAAGCCGGGTTGCATACCGAGCAACCGCCTCTGCACATGGTCTTTACCGGTAATCCCGGTACCGGTAAGACAACCGTAGCCGACTTTATGGGTGAGATTTATTATTCTCTCGGACTTTTGTCGCGAGGCAATGTGATACGGGTAGAACGAACCGATATGGTAGGCGCCCATATAGGCGAGACAGAGAAGAAGATGAAGCGTATCCTCAAGCAGGCACAAGGAAATGTTTTGTTTATCGATGAGGCATACAACCTATACATAGGCGGAGAAAATACCAAAAACGACTTTGGAATGCGTGCCATAGAGACTTTGCTGACGGTACTCAGTCGCGAGGAGGTAGATATGCTGGTGATATTGGCCGGCTATCCTAAAGAGATGGAAGAGATGTTGTCGTGCAATCCAGGGTTGCGGTCGCGTTTTCCCTATGTATTCCATTTTGAAGATTACAGTGTCGACGAGTTGTTACAGATTGCCGATATTGTAGTACAGCGTGGAGGTTACTGTTTCACCCGGGAGGCTCGGGAAAAATTACGTGCCCTTGTAGAGAAAGAATGCCGCAAGAAGAATGCCCATTTTGGTAACGGCCGCTTTATTTCGCGGCTTATATCGACCCGTATCATACCGGCGATGAGTAATCGCATAGCGGCTATGCCTGCCGGTAACCAGAAAGACGCCAAAGTGTTACAGACCATTCTACCCGAAGATATACCTATCACCGACGAGGAGGCGATAGCTATTCGTAACAACGGGTTCGACGAGGAAGAGATAAAGGAGGCTCTTCGAGAGTTGGATGGCATGGTGGGGCTTGAGAAAGTAAAAGTTGCCATTCACAATTTTGTGGAAGTGGCACGGTACCGTAATAAAAAAGGTCATGTAGCCGATGATGTCCCTATGAAGTGGAGTTTTGTGGGGAATACGGGTACCGGGAAAAGTACGGTAGCGGGTATTATGGGCCGTCTGTTACATGCTATGCATTTGCTTGAGAAAGGTCAAATGGTAGAGCTGAAAGCCGAAGAGATATATAATGTGCCCGATTATAAGGTCGATGAGATATTACGTTCGGCCATGGAACGCTCGCGCCAAGGATTACTCTTTGTCGATGGCGATGCTCCTCAGTTTAAGAATCCGCAGTCGCACTTCGACAGTGAAAAATTGCGCATAAAGCTTACCTCGTATACAGCTGAGTTGCCCGGTTCGTATGCTTTGATTATTGCCGAGCATGAGACCATACGTCAGCCTCTTGTGGCCGGATTGTCGCGTCGTGGCATTGTAGAAATTGATAATACTTTGGTGTTTGAAGATTACAGCTCAAGCGAGCTTTATGACATTCTTACCAAGATGTTGTGCGAAGGTTATTCCATTACAGTGAGTGAAGGAGCAGCTGTTGTGTTGAAGAAATACATAGACGATATATGCAATCATCGTGATTTGGGATATGCTAACGCCCGTACCATGAAAATTATAGCTCGCACGATAGCCGATGTAACACAATTGCGCGAAAGTCGTAGTGCTGAAGACGCAACTCGTGGTGTCGTAACGGCCGACGATGTAAGTAGTTTTGTGTGGGATGGCTCTTTTGCTCCGCGTAAAGTAGGCTATTGACAAGAAACCCACAAGTATAAAATTTGTTGTGCTGCCGGTGAAAAAGAGACTGGCAGTACGGAGGTTTATGGTATAAAATTTTTATCTTTATAGCTCGTTAAGTGAGCAGCACGGCAATACTGCAGTATTGCTATAAAATATTAAATAACAGCTTATTATGAAATATCCATTTGTACATTTGCATGTACACTCGCAATACTCTATTCTCGATGGACAGGCTTCGATACAGGCATTGGTCGACAAAGCTATAGCTGATGGTCAGCGTGGTATGGCTCTGACCGACCATGGTAATATGTTTGGCATCAAGGAGTTTTACAACTATGTAAAGAAGAAGAACGGAAAGGTAAAAGAGCATATCGGAGAGCTGAAAAAGAAAATTGCTGCTATAGAGGCCGAAATAAAGGCTGCCGAGGAGGCAAAGAGTAAAGCGGAGGAAGACACTTCCGACTCTTCTACTGAAAAAGTTACCGGTGAGACAGCTGCAACTCCTTTTGATAAGGAGGCCAAAGAGGCCGAGATGGCTCAACTTGCCGACGAGATAGCAGCGCTGGAACAGAAAATCTTTAAGCCTATACTTGGATGCGAGATGTATGTCGCTCGGCGTTCCATGGATATGCGGGGTGATAAGACTGATGCCGGCGGATGGCACTTGATAGTATTGGCAAAGAATCAGAAGGGGTACCATAACTTGGTGAAGTTAGTCTCTAATGCATGGACGCGAGGTTATTATTACCATCCACGCACGGATAAGGCAGAGCTTGAGAAATATCACGAGGGTCTTATTATTTGTTCGGCCTGTTTGGGCGGCGAGATACCTCAGAAATTAATGAAAGAGAGTGTCGAGGCAGCCGAGGAGGCTGTAAAATGGTTTAAAGGAATATGGGGCGACGACTATTATCTCGAGTTGCAGCGTCACAAAGCAACTGTTGCACGGGCTGCACACGATACTTATGAGAAACAGGTGGCTGTAAATAAATATCTCATAGAGATAGCCCAGCGTCAGGGTGTGAAACTTGTATGTACCAATGATGTACATTTTGTTGATGAAGAAAATGCCGAGGCTCACGACCGACTTATTTGTCTTAATACAGGTAAAGACCTTGATGACCCTAATAGGCTGCTTTATACCAAACAGGAGTGGTTTAAGACTTGCGACGAGATGAGCGAAGTCTTTGGTGATATTCCTGAGGCAATGACCAATACGCTCGAAGTTCTTGATAAGGTAGAGACCTATTCGATAGATCATGCACCCATCATGCCTACTTTCAAGATACCTGAGGAGTTTGGTACAGAAGAAGAGTATCGTCGTCGTTTTACAGAGGAAGACCTTTTTAACGAATTTACGCGTGACGAGCACGGCAACGTGACTATGAGCGATGAAAAAGCCCGCAAAAAGATAGAGAATATGGGTGGTTACGACAAGTTGTATCGTATTAAGCTCGAGGCCGACTATCTGCGTAAGTTGGCTTTTGAAGGAGCAGCTCGTCGCTACGGAGACCCACTCTCGGACGAACTGATGGAACGGATAAACTTTGAGTTGCACATTATGAAGACAATGGGTTTTCCCGGATACTTCCTTATTGTGCAAGATTTCATATCGGCTGCCCGTAAAATGGGCGTCTCGGTAGGTCCCGGCCGTGGTTCTGCCGCAGGTTCGTGCGTAGCTTATTGTCTTGGTATCACGCAAATTGACCCTATCAAATATGATCTCCTGTTTGAGCGTTTCCTAAACCCCGACCGTATATCGTTGCCTGATATAGATATAGACTTCGATGATGATGGTCGCGGTCAAGTCTTGAAGTGGGTGACCGATAAATATGGCTATGAGAAAGTTGCTCATATTATTACATATGGTACGATGGCTACGAAACTCTCTATCAAGGATGTGGCGAGAGTTGAGGGGCTTTCTATCTCAGAGTCAGACCGTTTGACTAAACTGATACCCGACCGCTTGCCCGAGGTTGACGGGAAATCTCCGAAAGTAAATCTGAAAAACTGTATTGCCGCTGTGCCAGAGCTGCGTGCTGCGTGCGAGAGTAGCGACTCAAAGATTGCCGAGACAATGCGCTATGCACAGATGCTCGAAGGCAATGTGCGTAATACCGGGGTACACGCCTGCGGTGTGATAATAGGTCGTGACGATATTACCGACTGGGTACCTGTGAGTACGGCCGACGACAAGACAACGGGTGAGAAGATGCTTGTTACACAGTACGAGGGCAGTGTGATAGAAGAGACCGGAATGATAAAGATGGACTTTTTGGGCCTGAAAACGCTCTCTATCATTAAAGAGGCTGTGGAGAACATACGTTTACGCTCTGGTAAAACAATTGATATAGACAAGATATCTATTGACGACCCTGCTACCTATAAACTCTATTGTGAGGGGCGTACGACGGGAACTTTTCAGTTTGAATCTCCCGGTATGCAAAAGTACTTGAGGGAGTTGCAGCCTTCAACTTTTGAAGACCTCATAGCCATGAATGCGCTCTATCGTCCAGGACCTATGGAGTATATTCCGCAATTTATTGCACGTAAGCATGGGCAAGAGCCTATCACGTACGATATTCCGGTCATGGAGAAGTACCTGAAAGATACCTATGGTATTACCGTATACCAGGAGCAGGTGATGTTACTATCGCGTCTGTTGGCCAACTTTACAAGGGGTGAGTCGGACGCATTGCGCAAGGCTATGGGTAAGAAACTCAAAGATAAGCTGGATGCGCTGAAGCCTAAATTCATATCGGGAGGAAAAGCCAATGGGCATGATGAGAAAGTGTTGGAAAAGATTTGGAGTGACTGGGAGAAATTTGCATCCTATGCATTCAATAAAAGTCATGCCACGTGTTACTCATGGGTAGCTTTCCAAACGGCCTATCTTAAAGCTAATTATCCCTCGGAATATATGGCTGCGGTATTGAGTCGTAACCTCTCGGACATAAGCGATATAACAAAGTTCATGAACGAGTGTAAGTCGATGAAAATACAAGTGTTGGGCCCTGATATTAACGAGAGCCAGTTTAAGTTTTCGGTAAACCGTCGTGGTGATATTCGCTTTGGTCTGGGTGCCATCAAAGGGGTAGGCGAGGCTGCCGTACAATCAATCATTGCAGAGCGTGAGAAAGGCGGTAATTACCAGTCGATATTCGATTTTATAGAGCGTATCAACCTCTCGGCATGTAACAAGAAAACCATAGAGTCGTTGGCTCTTGCCGGGGCATTTGATAGCTTCAAGGAAGTGAAACGCGAGAATTTCCTGCCTGCAGCTGAGGGTGAGATAGGATTTGTAGATACGCTTGTAAAGTATGGCCAGCGTGTGCAAGCCGACCGTTCGGCACAAGTTACTTCGTTGTGGGGAGAGGCAGTGATGGCCTCTACTACGAGCCGTCCGGAGATTCCCCAAGTACAAGAGTTGCCTCAGGTAATGCGTCTTGAGCGCGAGCGCGAGTTGGTTGGACTTTACCTCTCGGCTCATCCCCTCGACCATTATAAGATTGAGTTGGAGTATGGTTGTAATACGCGCATGTCTGATATGAAGAATAAAGAAGATTTGCTCGGCAAAGACCTTACCTTTGGCGGTATTATTGTGGGCTATCGCGAAAAAGTAGGTAAAACCGGTAATCCGTATGCCTTTTTAAAGATAGAAGATTATACGGGAGCCGACGAGATACCGCTTTTCGGTAAAGACTATGTAAACTATTCGAAATACGGAAAAACAGGTACCAATACTTTTGTATATATACATGCTCGCTATGAGCGTAGTCGCTACAATGACAAGATAAATCTGTCGATAAGCTCTATCGAATTGCTAGCCGATGTACAGGGAAAACTTTTCGACCGGTTGGCTGTGAAGCTCCCGTTGGGCGCATTGACCGAGGCTTTTATCGGGGCTTTATCTGACCAGCTGCATGAGACTACTCATAATAGTGTGACGCTTTCACTGAAAATATATGATGCCAAGATAGACCGTTGGGCTATGTTGCGTACCCGTCGTCGTTACCGTTTGACACCTGAGTTACTCGATTTCTTGCAGTCGTGGGATGAGGCTAACGAGCCTATCTCTTTTGAACTGAATTGAGAGGGAGAATGATGTATTAATTTATTGAAATATGATTAAGATTTTAGATTGTTTGGATATTGCTTTTGATAAAAAAAGCAATACTTATGAAGTGGGTATAATGAACCATAAAGTGCAGCACATTCATTTAAGGCAAGGTGATATGGATGGTGCGTGTGCTGTCTATTCATTAATGATGTATTTTATAATACTAAAAGTATTAAGAAGAGAGAATGTTATAAATTTAGGAAACACTTTTGATAGTGATAAAAGATGTTCAAAAGGTAGATTGTATAAAGAGTTTTTTGAGATAGAAGGGTTATGTCGTAGTGGTTTTTCTTTTGATCAGATAGAAGAGAAATTAAATCATTCATTTAGAAAAAAGGTCTCGATAGAGAGTTACATGTTTGATGCGAAGGTTGTAAAAGATAATATTGATAATGGGTTCCCAGTAATGTTAGGAATTTCTTGGGGAAAAGAAGGGCATGCTGTGTTGGTAATAGGTTATGAAGAATCTGAAAAAACAGAATTAACAAAATTATTTTGCTTAGATCCCGGTTATGGCATAGATAATTGTTCTTATTGGAACATGGTTATTAGATTAAATGATGCTCCCCTGCGAAAATATTCTCATACATGTATTCCATGTGGGGGCAATTATTCGCATATATTATTAGAAGATATGTTGTTAGTAAGAAAAAAGGAGTTGGGTTAATAAAAGAATAATTATTTTTGATTGACTCGTATAGAAGAAACTAATTGTATCTTGAAATAAGATAGGCTGTCTCAAAATAGAATTGCAAAAATAAAAATCTAATAATTGGAACATAGAAATAAAAAATCTCCTACTTTTAGTCCTGTAATTGAATAAAACAAAGACTAAAGTAGGAGATTTTTATGTTATAACTTATAGATTGTAAGTAAGCTTATCTCTTTTTTTTATTTTGAGACGCCCTTTGTGTTATAAGAACTCTTTTATGTTATGCAATATAGCTTTCGAGTAAGAGGGCATTGTCGTGTGGTGTGAGGGTAACCTCGGTTGTTTCTGCCGGAATGAGACACGTCTCGCCACGGTGCAGTTCGATAGAGTTGCCATTGCTATCGGTTAGGGTGGCAGCACCATCCATGCAGATATATACCGAGAAGGAGTCGTGTGCTGCTACCGGGCACGTCATCGGTTTGTCAATATGTAGTACCGAAGTGGTAAAGTAGGGACACGATACTAATGGTACAATTTGGTTAATGGCAGGAGTGTATGAGGTCTTCAAGTCATCGTACATCTTGTAATCGATGGCGTCTTTGGCAAGCTCTGTATGCAATTGACGTGGTTTTCCGTCGGCACCCTTGCGGTTGTAGTCGTATATGCGATAGGTTATATCTGAGGTTTGTTGTATCTCGGCAATGAAGATTCCCTTACCTATGGCATGTATGCGCCCAGCAGGGAGGAAGAATACATCGCCCTTTTTTACTGGATGGAAGGCAAGTACGTCGGTGATGGTATCGTCGGCTACACGGCGTACATACTCATCGGGTGTAATCTGGCGAGAGAATCCCGAGTAAAGTCCGGCTCCCGGTTCGGCATCTATGACATACCACATCTCCGTTTTTCCACGGGAGTTATGGCGTTTTTGAGCCAATGTATCATTGGGGTGTACTTGTATGGAGAGGTTGTCGCGTGCATCGATAAACTTGATAAGCAGAGGAAAAGTTGTCCCGAAGTTTTGCTCAACATGCTTGCCGAGGAGTTTCGCGCCATCGCGACGTATGAGGTCGTCGAGCGATATGCCTGCGTCGGCTCCATTTTTTACCACAGAGACGTTCCCTTTTACGTCTGAAATTTCCCAACTTTCGCCCACTGATTCTTGTGTGAGTTTAATGCCTTTAAAACGGCCTATTTTGTCGCCGCCCCATATAACGGATTTGAAAAGGTCGTTAAATGTAAGAGGATACATGATAAATAACTTTTATAACTAAGACTATAACAAATTTGTATGGGCAAAGGTAGTGCAAGAGACAGAGAATGACAAATAAAATGGAGTCTGTTTCTCGGTAACAATCGATAGAAAATGTGACGATGATATGATGCGCCGTTAGTTCGTTTTGAAGAATGCATGGGCCTTTGATAGGTAGGTATCTTGTTTTTATGTGCAAGCATGGCTGTTGGTAACAGATTTTGTGTCTTTCGATAAGACAGAATGCGGCTCGGCATAAAAAATAAAGCGAGCTTGTTTTTTCTACACTCGTCTTTTACTATCTTTGTTTGTGAATGTAACTTTTTGAGTATGCTCGAGATAGCAAAATATGACGAGATGGATAATGTGGCGTTGGTAGAACGGCTGTGCCATGCTGCCGATGATGGAGCCATGTACTATCTTATTTTTGTGCGTATGCATGATACCCTACGTAAAGAGATGGGGCGATATGATATGGTTGATGAGGATGTTTGTTATGACACATTGATGGACTTTTTCTTCTATTTGCGAGATGGAGAACATCGTGATAATCCTATGCCGTATGCCTCTTTGATGTTGATACGCGATGCGTCGAGACTCGATGGGTGGATGTGGCGTTGTTTCAGATATTTTCTTGCCGGACGTTACAAGAAAGCAAAGCAGACAGAGAAGGCCGTTATGGATAGAAGCGATATAGATGAAGAGGAGACGTTTTTTTCGCCTGGTGAGATAGATGTGGCAATACGTTTACTGGAGTTGGTAAATCGCTCTTTCTCGGCTCCCGAACGATATATTTTCTTCTCAGACCTGTATGCAATGAAAAACGGAAGCAAGCGAGATACCTATGAGCTGGCTGTAACGCTGGGCTGTACGCAAGGAAATTTGCGAGTGATGCGCCATAGGCTGAAAAACAAGATACGAAGATTGTTGGATAGTAGTAATAAATGAGGTTATGAAAGTCGATAATGATTTGTTGTATAGATATGTCTATCTGCAATGTAGCCCCGAGGAGGTAGAGTCGGTACACACTTTGTTAAAAACCGATTTTTCACGTTGTTTCGAAGTGATAAAGATGATGCGTGAACGGGCAGCCGAAGAGTTGCCGCTGGCAGCAGCTCCCTCGAGCATGCCGTCGTCGTTTTATTCGTCGTATGACGAGGTTGATGAGGAGGCCGCTTGGAAGCCTCGGAAGCAATGTTATGCTCCGGCACGTGAGACTTTCTTTTCTCGTATGTGTAAAAAGGTGATGGATTTTATCAATGAAGGCGAAGAACCTGAGGAGGATGAGATTCTTTATAATAGACCTTCTCCATCGATGAGCTATTATAATAAACAGTCAATAGCGTCGTCAAATGAATTCTTGATGCTTTTAGACCGTTATCTTGCTGAGTCAGATTAAAAAAAAGACGATGTTTTTTGTAACGTTACCGATTCTTTTCCCACTTATTGGTGTAAACCTTAAAAATAGGAGAAGAATATGGAAATTCAGAAAGAAAAAGAAGAGAGCCACATTGCAGAGCAACGAGTCTTTAACTTGATTATTTTAGATGAAAGTGGCTCTATGGAGCTGATAAAAAGGGAGGCGGTAAGTGGCTTTAATGAAACTGTACAAACGATAAAGGCAGCTCAGAAGAAATTCTCATCTCAGCGGCATTTTGTGTCGTTGGTAACTTTCAATGGAGATAAAATCTCTACTGTTTACGATGTTCGGCCTGTAGAAGAGATACCCGAACTGAAAGAAAGCGACTTCTGTCCTAATTGCACTACCCCGTTGTATGACGCTATGGGTATGTCGCTTTTGTCTTTGGAGCAAAAAACAAGAAGTGGCGATGTCGTTTTGGTAACGATAATAACTGATGGAGAGGAGAATGCTTCATGCGAGTTTCACGGGGCAGGCATAAAAGAATTGGTAGAAAGACTGCGTAGCAAGCATTGGGTGTTTACGTATATAGGTACCAATCAGGACGTGGCACGTATTGCAAAGAATCTGTCTATTAATAATTCGATAAGTTTTTCTTATTCACAAGAGGGAACGAAAGCGATGTTTGCCCGTGAAAAAGCTTGTAGAATGAATTTCTTTGCTCGTTTAGTCGACAGTGAGATTCCTGACGACAATGATTATTTTAAAAGTTAGGCTCTTTTTTATGACTATTGGGGAACAATAGCATTATATCATAATGTGGCATATGTAGGTTGCAACGAATTGGGAAATTCTGTTGCAACCTCTTTATTTAAATACTATGAAGTATAACGCATGATGCTCTGTCGCAAAAGAAATAAGGTTGCAATAGAAAAGAAATGGCCTCCCGATTATGTTTTTCTAATTTTATTTTTACCTTTGGGGGTGTTAAACCTTAAACTACTATTACTATGATTATTGGTGTCCCTAAAGAAATTAAGAACAACGAAAACAGAGTATCTCTTACCCCAGCTGGAGCCCGCGAATTGGTGAAGCACGGGCATACAGTGTATGTGCAACATACGGCAGGCGAAAACAGTGGTTTTGCCGATGATGATTATGTAAATGCCGGTGCCCAAATATTGCCTACCATAGAAGATGTATATGCCATTGCCGAGATGATTATCAAGGTAAAAGAGCCTATCAAGCCCGAGTATAAATTGGTGCGTAAAGGTCAATTGCTCTTTACCTATTTCCACTTTGCATGCGATAGAGAACTTACCGACGCCATGTTGGCAAGCGGTGCAACCTGTTTGGCTTACGAAACGGTAGTTGACCGCAATGGAGCATTACCCCTGTTGGTTCCCATGAGTGAAGTAGCCGGTCGCATGTCGATACAGGAAGGTGCTCGTTTCATGGAGAAACCCCAAGGAGGCCGTGGCGTATTGATGGGTGGTGTCCCTGGAGTAAAACCCGCCAAAGTATTGGTATTGGGTGGTGGCGTAGTAGGTACTAATGCGGCTCTGATGGCTGCTGGTATGGGTGCCGATGTTACATTGTGTGATATTTCGTTGCCGCGCTTGCGCTATTTGAGCGAGGTGATGCCGCGCAATGTGAAGACGCTCTTCTCGTCGACTCACAATATAGAGCAAGAATTGCCTACGACCGACCTTGTGATTGGTGCCGTGCTCATACCGGGAGCTAAAGCTCCGCATCTTGTTTCACGCGAAATGTTGGCATTGATGCGTCCCGGAACGGTGATGGTAGATGTTGCCATAGACCAAGGTGGTTGCTTCGAGACGTCGCATCCCACAACACATGCCGAACCTATATATACTGTAGATGGTGTTGTACATTATTGTGTAGCCAACATTCCTGGTGCAGTACCTTATACTTCGACCTTGGCTCTTACTAATGCTACCCTGCCTTATGCCATCAAGTTGGCCGATATGGGCTGGGAAAAGGCTTGTCGTGCCGATGCTGGTCTGGCAGCCGGCTTGAATGTGGTTGATGGAAAAGTTACCTTCCCCGGTGTAGCCGAAGCCTTTGGTATGGAGTGCCATAAAGTGTTGTAAGAATTTTGTTTTATAGCATATAATATCTTCCCGCTCCTATGTTTGGGGGCGGGATTTTTTATATCGTTATCTTTGCAATAAAGTGACTATATGAAAAAATTGTTTTTGTTTTTGGTAGGATTGGCTTCGATGGTTGCTGTGTGTGCGCAAGATGAAGAAATTATGTCGCAGAAACAGTTGCAAGAGAAGATAACTTCTGTGATTGTTGATAAGAGGGCTGTTGTGGGTATTTCGGTCCTTGATAGTAGTGGTAACAAGGTGGTAAATGTCAACGATAGTATATTGTTTCCCTTGTTGAGTGTTTTTAAGTTTCCTTGTGCTCTTGCAGTATTAGACAAAATACATCGTGAGAATATATCATTGGATAGTTGTTTGTATGTGTCGAAAGAGCAATTGCCATCGGATACATATAGTCCTTTGCGAGAGCGTTATCCGGAAGGAGGAATATATCTCTCTTTGTCACAATTGCTGTCCTATAGTTTGTCTTTGAGTGACAACAATGCGTGCGATATTCTTATAGCATGGATGGATGGCATCGAACAAGTACAAAACTATGTGAGGGATAGCGGTTTCAGTCACACTCATATTTGTGCCAACGAAGCAGTTATGCACGTCGAGAGAGACTTGCAACGTCTTAATAAAGCTACTCCACACGATGTGGCGATGATGTTTTACCGCTGTTTTGCTACCGATTGGTTACCAGTAATGCAACGCTATTTTTTGGAGCAAGTGTTATTTCAGACAGTAACCGGGAAAGAAAAACTATTGGCCGGTGTGCCTAAAGGTATAGCCATGGGACATAAAACGGGTTCGTCAGACCGTGCCCCTGATGGTAAGAAGATAGCCGATAATGATGCTGGTTTTGTCGTATTGCCAGATGGGAAGTGTTATTACATAGCTGTCTTTGTGTGCGATTCGTACGAAAGTGATGCAGTAAATGCTTCTATTATAGCTACTGTATCGTCATTGGTGTATAAGTATATGAGTAATATTTATACCCGATAGTCAGGTACGTGAAGCCCGGTGTATATATGATGATAAAACGAGGGCCTGCCTCGATAAAACATAGGCAGGCCCTCGCATGAAGCAAGATAAGTTATTGTTATTTCTTTACAAGAATCTTTTCACAGTATCGTCCTGCATATATCAGGTATACACCTTCGGGCATGCCAGAAGCGTCGATGATATATGGAGCAGGTTCGAAAGTCATACCCGAGTGTACAATTTTTCCACTTGCATCGAAGAGTATCACTGGTGTACTTTGTTGAAGACCTTCGGCAATGATGGAACCTTCTTTGTAATAGAAACGTACTGTATTGGTAAGGTTGTTTTCTAAGCCTGATACCTCAAACCTGACAACATTTGAGCCCACTTCGCCACAACCCGAATAGATGGCTGTCACTTGGTACTCGTAATAGTGTCCGAAGTGATTTTCACTATCGAGATATTGCGTTGTTTGTAGTGGCATGTCATTAAGGCATTGGCTGTTGCAATATACATTGTATCCCTCGAATGTGTTGCGGGTAGAGCTTGTAGGCTGAGCCAGTGGTACACTGCGTAAAGTATTATTTCCCAAAGTATTAACTTTAATACGGGGTGTAAATACCTGAGCAACCTTTTGGCTCGATGGATTGGTATTTACCGAGCTGTTATCGGCGTAAGCCCGTAGTCCGAGGGTAATATTCCAGTTGCCGTCTATGCTGTTTGATGTAAGTGTAGACCATGTAACACCATCAGATGAATACAAGTCTCCTTTGCCTGTTTTGGCAGGACCTTCGTCATAACCGAGCGGTACTGAAATTTCGTTGTGTTCTACGTAGATGGCAACTCTCATACTCTTGCTACTATCGATGTGTATGGGATTGTCCAATGCTACGGTATTGAAGCTGTATTGTTGCAATTCGGGTACATATTGTTGTGCAATAAGCTCGTTACCTTTGTAAACCAATATAAACAATGCATCGGGAATTTGGTTGATGTAGAATTCAACCTCCGAAAGCGACAGCGAGCTATATTGCGACAGCTCTTCGGCACTCCATTCTACCCCGGCAAAGTAGCATCCGCCGCTGGGCATTCCGGCAGCATCGTAAGCATTACCACTGTGCCATTTCAAGTTAATGGCATCGCCCAAAGCCGGAGCACTCCATGTGAGTAATCGGCCTTCATCACTATTTTCTACATAGAGGTGTCCCGGGCGTTGACAGTTGTTGCTGTAATCGACGTTGACTGTAATGGCTTCGGTTAGATCACTTATACAAGAATTTACATAGTATGCACGTACCTGATAAGTGTAAGTTCCAGGTAACAAATTGTGGTCGGTATAACTTATTTCCGTTACGGGGCTTTCGTTTAGTTGTTCTCCGTCTCTGAATATATCGTAACCATATATTTGCCCAACTTCTTCGCTATTTATAGAGATAGCATCTACATATTGGGCAGCAACTCCCTTGTCGGTACTCAATGCAATATATTTTGTGCCGGCAGGTAGAGAGAAAGAATACTTTTTCCATGCTTCGGTAGTCGTTACGTATTGTAAGGGTATAAAGTCTGAGACAAGTTGACTACCGGTAGAAGTGAGTATTCTGATACGTCCGTTGCCATTATGGTCGTCACTGTTACGGGCTGTGAATGAGAATACGAAGTTACTGTCGTAATTGCCCACTGGTATGATGAGGTAGCCGCTATTTTCTGCATCAGTGAGTAACGAGTTCATGCCTTCGTAAGCATCGGTATCGGTTACACTCCATGCATTGTTGGTATTGGTCCAACCTGTCTGGGTAAAGGCTTCTCCTACCGTACCCTCTTCGGCACTCTCGTATGTGTCGGTAAGCATGGCTGTGGCATCGACATACGAGATGACCACATCGTAACCATACGATGTTTGTTTACCCTTTACGTCGATGGGAGCATCGCAAACGTCAGCATCATATATCTCTACCGATGCAACCGGCGATTTACCTGATGTAGAGCCGTCGATATATACGGTCTCTATCTCATAGTTGTATTCGCCCGGTACAGACTCGTCTTCTGTGAAAGAGCGGAACTTCAACGGTTTATCGTTGCGTTTCTCTCCATTCCGGTAGATGTTATATCCGTCGAGCCCTGGTATACTACCTAAGTCGAAGAATATGAAGCGGCTGTTTGAAGGTTCTTGTAAAACCATGGCAAGAAGTGTAAGTCCGTCGCGGGTGTTAATAACCGACATGCCACCGGCCGAAGCATTTGTCTCAGGGTTTATTTCGACATACTCACCGATGTCTATGCAAGCAATCTCTTCGCCTGTGGCAAAGTCGTAGCAGCACAGCGTATAACGGCTGTCGCGACCTTGTTCAAATGCATAGAGTATGCCGTTGTAATACGCTGTACCGGCAGCTCCTACATAGGAAGGTCCATTTCCTAACTTGGCACCTCGTTTAGATACATAGATACTTGTTTCCCAGTCACCTACTTCAAATCCGCCGCGACCGTTGTCCAAGTCGGGAATATAGGTAACATGGAGTGCTATCTCTGATATGGAGATAGTATCTGTTACGGTCTTATTCTCCATATCGAGTTGATAGATGCAACTCGACTCCGAGTCTGCCGCATAGAAGTGCGAACCATCGAATGTGAGATTGCGTATACCTACCATTGTGTTACTGATAATGAAGCTTTCTACAAATTCACCATCAAGAGTGTATTTGTTTATGGTTCCGTTAGAGTTGTGCATAGAGGTATATATGTATTCGCCATCTGAGGCAATTCCCATCTCCCCCGGAATATATCCACGGAACATGCTTACATATTCGGGATATCCTTCTCGACAGGTAACATAAGTATTTTCTATATCGACCGGGAATGTACTGCCTTGTTCCAACGGGAAATCCCAGCGCAATCTGATGGTGCGGTTGTATTCAACTTCGGCATTTACATTTGTCGGGGCAACCGGTGTGCCGAGATTGATAATTTCTACTTGCGTAGCATCAGAGAGTGGCGATTCGCCATTGTTGTTGTAGACCGAAGAGACCTGATACATGTATGAGCCCGGCGTAGACAACTCTTCATGATAGCCCATTTCTGTTACAAGAGTGTCGTTGACACGGGTACCATCGCGATATATGTTATATCCTGATGGCATTTCTTCGTCGCTTGTCGATGGTGAAAGATGGATAGCCATATTGAAGTTGTTGTTGCCTATGCCCAAGTAGGTAGCCGGATACCACTCTTTACCATCGGTAGAGAAGATGTTACCTTTCCCGTTGACGGCTACGGTATTGTCTACTCCAATAGGACGCATACCCGATTGATGAGATACGAGGAAGACGACTTTATAATCGTAACCTGGTTCTATAGTTACCGGGTTGGTCAAGGTAAAGGTATTAAAAGCCCCAAATTCAACCTCTGAGCGTATGTTTTGCGATACAACTCGTTGGTCGTCCTTGTAAACTTGTAGTGTCAGTGATGTGTACTGTTCTTGGATAAATAGCTGAACCTCGTCGAGTATCATCCCTCGATATTCTATCAAATCGGCATATTCCCATGCCATGCCAGCCCAGAAATATCCACCCTCGCTCATACCTATGGCGTCACTGTTGACACCATTATCCCAGCGCAGGGTGGTAGCGGTTTGTTGCATCTCGGTGGGCGATTGCCACGATAACGATACCATCTTGTTGCTGGTCACAGTATGTGACAATCCTGTCGGCGCAAAATAGGGAGCGCCTATTTTCATATATATTTGAATCTCGTCTGATTGTATAGACTCTTTATCTTCATTATATATGGCAGTGACGGTATAGCAATAATCGCCGTGAGCGACATTTTCGTCACGGTATTGCATGGTGGTAACTGGTGTCTCTGTGATTTTTGTTCCGTTACGGTATATGTTGTATCCGATAGGCGAGAGGTCGGAGCTACCATTTTCCCATGTAAGTACTACATGTGCGTCACCTTCGATTGTGGCTGTAAGGTTAGTAGGACGTGGCGTTTCAGAGGCCGCAGTCACTGTATAGCTGATGGGCAGACTCTTTTTCTCAGTACCTGGCAGGGAATAGAGGTCTAATGTCGTTTCGTAGGTATTGCCTACAACACCATTGCGGGCATCGAAGTTGATGGTAATAGATTTTTCCTCGCCGCTTTCTAACGAACCAGTTTTGGGCTCGAAAGTAAGCCACGACTCTACATCACACAGCTTATATACGAAGATACGCGATGGCGATTGTTGCAAAATACCAACCAGTGACAGGGTACCGTCTACAATATGGGTTGATGTCTCAATACCACAAATGTAGTTGGGCGCACCTACAATACCTATTTGGTATCCCGGAATGTCTCCCACATGATGTTCTACAGTGGTAACCTGTCGGGTATTGAGGTTATATTGCGAGATGAGTACTTTATCTATGACATTGTTTCCCGATACGACTTCGTTGCCAAACCACAGATACGGGCCTCCCGGGGTTACATTGTCGAATGCCGAGCCGTAGACTGCCATTTCTACATCGGTCGATATGTCGCGGAAGGATACGGTAACATTACCATCGCGGTCGACGCGTCCTAACGTATAGAAGCCACCTACCCAAAATTGGTCGTTGCGGGTATCATAAGCGCAGTGTGTTATTTTCAAATCGGGTTCCGATGCGATAGTTATCTTATTGACAATCCGTTTATTCTTGAAATCTAACTGGAATATGACGTTGGTATTGTCGCTGCCATAGAAATAGGTGCCATCGAAAGCTAAGTCGTACATCTTGTAATACATGCCCGGAATAGTAAACTCTTCGAGGAAATTACCGTCGGCGTCATATTTGTAATATGTGCCCATGTAGTACCACGACGCTGTATAGTAGTACTCTCCATCGAAGACTACCGATGTTTGCAGGTCGCCCGAGGCGTCGAAGCTCTTCTGTATATTCCAACGGTCTTCGATGTTACTCGAGTTGGCATCGTAGGCAGCTTCTATGGTATAGTGCAGAGGCCCGTCGCCTTCATTTTTCAGTTTCAACTCTTTGGTTGCTTTTTCTTCAGCTCGCAAGTCTACGTGTATCGCTTCGGCATCGACAGTTAGTTTGGGACTGGAGATATTAGCGGTAAACGTGTTATTGCCATCACCTGTTATCGTCCATTGGGCTTCGTAGAGGTTACAGCCTTCGTGCTCTATGGTTATAGTATAATTACCTTTCTCGATTTGAGCAAGGTCAATTTGGCCGTTTTCGTCTGTAGTCAGGTAGAGTTCAGCTCCATGATCGGCTATCATCGTGACAAGGCAATTGGCTACCGGCATGCCTTGCGATTGCACGGTCAGTTGGGCGTTTGTCCACTCGGGTTCCCATACTTTTATGTCGTCAACATACCAATAATCTATGTAATAGGCATTTGCTCCATGCGCTCTGAAACGTATACGGAAAAGTTCATTGTTGAGTATTTCGCCCAAATTAAATTGTTCGATGCGGGGTTCAAAAGTCCCTTCTGAGTTATCGAACATAGCAATGTTCTGCCAGTTTGTACCGTTGTCACAAGAGACCTCTACCGATAAAGTATCGCCTACAACGCTATTATAATTGAGATGGCGTAGTTTAAACCTCAGGTAGGCTTTCTCGGGGTTGATAGAGCGCAGTTCTCGTGAGATAAGAGAGTGTGAGTAATTGTCGATATTGGAGAAACGGTAGGTCGCCGATGGATTGGCCAATCCGTAAGTGTAGTAGTCGCAACTCCATTGACTGGCGTTTCCGGCATCGTCGGCGGGAGTTTCCCAGTTGTCGGCATCGATTATCCATCCGTCGAAGTGATCTTCAAAGGGAAGCAAGCGTATGTCGGGAACATTTACAGAGAGCGGTTCAGATTGTGCCGTCTCGCTACCATCGGCATATACGGATGTTACGGTATATGTGTAGTCTCCATAATCAGGTACATCATCAGTATAGAACAATTCTGTAACAACATCCGAATTGATTTTTACATTATTCCGATAGATGTTGAAACCGGTGATATATTGTTCTGATTGGCTTTTGGGACGGACTGTATTGGTACCGATGAAGATGTCGTCAATCAACAGCATGAAAGCTTCTTGCGAGACACAATTTATGGTTACGTACTTAGCTTCACGTGGTATTTGATATTGGAAAAGAGTCCATTCGGTGGGGACCTCTTCATAATCATTTTGCGACACAAAGATGAAGTCGGATGCCAGTTTGCCGCTTGTCGAATACCCTACGCGAATGCGTTCAAGACCGTAACTGTCGTTGTAGCTTTTGGCACGGAAACTAATCTGGAACTCTTCAGTAAAGTTCAGCTCGGGAGATATAATAAAGTCGTTGTTACCCCCATCAACGGTAAAGGCTAAAAGAACTTTGTTACCCGAGTAAGGTTGTATACCAGGATAATCGGTTACTGCGGGAGAGGTTTTGGATGGGTTCATGATAATGTATGCCATCTTTTGCCCTTGGTTGGGGAATGTGGTGGCTGCCCATGTGTAGGTGTACTCATTGTCCATGTCTAAATAATCCCATCCGATACTGCCGGGAGAATTGATGACAAAGTCGGGGTGCCCCTCGAAATCGTCGAAATAGCCGTTCATTGCCTCCGGATTATTCCATCGGAATGATACTTGTTTGTCATCAACACCGGTCAGGGAGAGGCCGTAAGGAACACAGTCGGTGGTACCCGATAGTCGTATGGGGGTGGATGGCAATGTGTATTGTTCGGCCGGAGGCGGGGTGGGTTGTACCGGTTTTATCTTTTCATTGATGTTGCCTGCATAGACATATAACAAGCCTCCTAATGCTAATGTGGGCAATATATATTTGATATGTTTCATTGTTTGGTTTTTTATGGGTTAACGACAAGTTTTATGATGCGCCCTTCATCGTTGTGTATGAGGCGAATGATAAGAACACCTTGGTAGCCGGCAGCACTGAATGAGCATTCATTACCATCGACCATGTTGTTATAGAGTAGTACACCATCAGTGGTAGAGCATAATACATGAGTATTATGAGCCAGGTTTTTGATGTAGACTTTGCCATTCTCGGCTATGGCGAAAGCTTTGTCTGTCGTATGCTGCGGTACGTTGTCGGGAGCACTGAAATAGGCAGGTTGTGAAGCGTCATAGAAGAGAATGCCGTCGCCTGAATATACTGTAGCGACATATGTCTTACCAGAGAGGAATTCGTTGGGTGAGGTCTCTATGATATTGATAGAATTATTTTCGACGTATCCGGCACTCAACTCATTCCATACGTATCCGTCGTTATATTGCAGAGTGAAGTATTTTATTTTCAGGTTTCGTCCTCCATGTTGGCATGTAATTCGCAATTTGCGATATAATTTATCGCTGATATATGAAGCCAACAGATGCTCCGAACCTTCGTTGTCGTACTCCGATTTACGTATGGCAGGACCGACCTGTTCCCATGTCGTGCCGTCGCGAGTTCCTTCGATAGAGATAGTACTTGTACCGGTAGGCCCTGAAGTAGTGACAATAAACATGCAGTCTATAATACCATCGGGATAATCGCGGGTCTCTACCACACCGTTTTCGGTAAAGAATATGGTACCGGCACTTATATCGGCATTTCCTTCTGTAACATACAAGTCGCTACTAGGTACAAATTCGGCGTTGGTATATATCTCGTCGGTGACTTCAGAGAATTCGAGGTAATATCGTACGACATTCTCTATGGGAGTCCATTCCAAATACAAACCATTATCGGTCGATTCAAATTTTGTAATTGTGGGAGTATCGAGTTTACTTGCCAGATATATCTGCCATAACCACAGACTGCTTTGCAGCTTTTCAGACCGACATACGAAGGCAACATAAATTTCTTGTCCAGCATATTCTTTCAGGTCAACTTCTTCTGGTATTTGCACCCCGAAATTATCGGCAAACGAAAAGCGTTTTACCAAATGAAAATCTTCTATTTCGCGAGAGCGGGTAGAGACATAGACGTCTAAGTTTTCTACGGTAGTAGATTCTACGACACCTCTTACAAAGTATAGACATCCGTTTTCGGGGACGAGCATACGGGTAGAGATGAGCCAATCATCGGCGTTATTCCAATAATCAAATTGGTATAACATACCGTCGGCGTTCTCGTCGAAAATCCATGTTGTACCGTCTTTATTATTGTCTATAATTTTCCAGCAGTCGGGTTCACCATCGGTCCACGAGGTAAAATCGGCAATATATGGAGCAACGGCTACCTTACATTCTGTCGAGAAGGGTATGGCTGCTCCATATATGATGCTGTTGTCGGCCAGCATCATATAGGCGCGTACATTGTATTTGACGCCTGGTTCGAGATTTGTTATCGTATAAGATATGGTATCGGCTACCTCTACTGTCTGATGTAGACTTTCGATGGTAGGTTCTTCATCTATAGCCCAGCAGAATCCCATCTCGGTAATGGGTTGTGTCTTGTTTACTACTATGGCCTGAGCTTCGACTGATGTGTCGCGGATATTGCTTGGTGTTAAGGTTTTCAGTATAGCTTGTTGTGTAACGCCTCCTTTTACTTGGAAGTAGATAACACCTCCCTCTTCGCGTATATTGGTAATGGGTGTGTTTGTAGCCTCTCCATTCCAGTTGAGGGCATTGGGTGTCGATGTATCGGTAAACTCCGTGTTACCCGAGCGTCCTGGATAAGTATCGCCATTACGTGTATTGGTATCGTCTATTCCGTCGGCTGGTTTGATATATAGGCAGCGGTGTTTGGAATTGTTGTTAGGCCCGTTTACCGACCAATACTCGTCTACCATCTCTTGCGTATAATCGTAGTGATATATGAGAAGACCATGTGCGGGCAGATAGGCGTCCCATCCTTCACGTTGGCGATTTTCTAAAACGAACCATTCAAAACCGGTGCCCTCTTCTCGCCCTGGTTGTGCATTGATATAGCGGGCTGTGTTTGTATAGAGTGGTTGTAAGGTTACATCTTCGGGTCCCGATAATTCTGTAGGGGTACACCATCCCATTTGCATGCGTTCAAAAGCCATCAAGTAAGGAGGGGTGCGGCTGTCATTGTTGTAGCTTCCCGATGCATAAAGAGTGTATGCTCCGGGATCTAGGCCGTATCCATTGAGATAGTCGTCGGTGTCGTAAAGGTCTTTGAGCCCTAGAATATGACCAAATTCATGAGTAAAAGTACCTATTCCATCCATCTTTACACCTGAGGCACCGACCAGTTCGGCCGAGCATCCGTAGTTGTCGATGGTGATACCGTCTATTGTGATAGCTTCTTCATCGAGTGTCCAACTATGAGGCCACATGTCGTTTTCGTTGCCGGTACTGGCTTCGCTATATCCTGCGTAAATAATATTTACGTTATCCATGTAGCCGTCTTTGTCGTTGTCGAATATAGAGAAATCTATTTCGGGATTGTTGCTTTTGGCAAGATTGCAAGCCTCTATGACCATGGCACGAGGGTTTATGTCGCCACTACCATCGTCGGCATTGGCTGCATAATAACTTTGTTCATAGGTTAAGGTGTAAGGTCCTACGACGGTAAAGTTGGGAATAAATTGTCCCATGGAGTTGTCTCGATAATAATCTTTTACGCTACCTGTACCTCCGTCTACGTTATAACCAGGTTCGTTGAGCCATATATCGAAATCGTTGCGGGTAAAGTGGAAGGAACAGTCTTTGAAGTTAACCAGGATAACCAAGTATTGGCTCTCGTCGGCTTCTTCACCTTCGGCAAGAGAGGGAGATGAGATGTGACGACTTATTATCCGTCCCGGTTTCTTGATAACATTCTTGCGAGTTGCTTTCCACTTGGCATCCCATTTTTTTACGGGCTGCAGGCGGCTTACGGCCTGTTGTTCATCGCTGTCACGTTTATCTATATTACTTGCTTTCTGTGTTGTGGTGTAGAGAATCCCGTTGTTATCCTTGTCTACGTATTTAAAGTAGCCGTCATTGGCACGACAAATCATATAACCGTCGAGAGTTGTGGTATAGTGAAAGTTTTCGTCGCCGTGTATTCTGATGGTAAGAAGGCTTCCGTCGGGTTGTGTTACGGTTATGGGGTTGGGGTTAGCTTTTATTGCCGCGGCTTCTTGTGTGCCGGCAAGAGCAAAGCAAAGTAGTAACAAACCGTGTAAGAGGTAGGATGTTCTCATAAAAATAGATTTGATGTAATTATGATAAGTATGAGTGGGTAATGGTTAGGTTATATATGTATTTGGGGTAGCGTGTCATAAAAGAAATATTAATAAGCCATCGTACCGAAAATAGAGATAATTATACAAGCAATCTCCTTTTTCCTATCTTATGTATAAAGACGTTATTGTAGATATGCCCAATGGGCTGTGGCAGAGTTTTTTAATTCGCCACAGCCCTCGGGCTGATAGAGACCTTAACGGTTGATGGCTATTTTCTTAACTTCGTTGTTGATTTTGACGATATATATACCGCGTTGTGCTATATTGAATGTTGTAGTTCCGTAAATAGCTCGTGCTTCTATCATCTTACCGGTCATATCGAATATCTGAACATTGGTACGAGTACTGCTTTGTGGCGTTATGGTAACCATGTCGCCTTGAACTTTCACAGCATTTTCTGTCGTAATGCTTTTTACGGCGTTGTTTATTCCAGGTATGGTGATAGTAGCTTCGGTATTAGCATAGCTGTAATCTAATTTTAAGATATAAACGCCTTCTGCACCTTCGGGAACGGTATAAGAGAGAAGATACGTACCTATGTAGGTTTCGTAATCATATATATAGTTAGACATTGCAAGATACGATACGGCATCGCAGCTGTCGTAGAGTGACAGCGAAATGTAGCTTGAAGATGATACTGAGAAGTCGCCGGCACCCAACTCAACCGAATACCATACTGGAACAGAGCGAGAAGACTCGGGGAAAATGATACTTCCTTCCTCTTCAATAATGATGGGTGTAGCGCATGACTCGCCGGGTTGGAGATCAAACATCTCTATTGAAAGGCTCTTTTCGCTTTGTGCCGTAAGCGTAACAACGTTAATATATAGAACATCTCCTTCGGCAACAATAAATTGTCCGTTAAATACAGTACCCGATTCTCCGGTTTGGATAATTGCTGTAGGATAGTTTGAACAATTGTCTTCTTTGACATATACCATTGACGAATAGCGATAGTCGGAGCTTTGTTCATATACGATGTCAGAGCTGATGACTATTTTCCCGTCGCGTGTTGCCGTGTATTTGTACCACATGTTGAGGATAGACTGGGGCAACTCTATGACACCAGTCTCTACATCTATAGCGGTTTCGCAAGACTCTCCAGCTTGGTATTCCTCTTCCGACAAGAAGAAGGTGGTTTCGTATTCTATATTTTCAAATTGTATGATATAAGTATTACCGGCAACTACCTCTGTTTTTGTTACGGTACCGGTCTTAACGGCATTGCGCATACCGCTGTATTGTGAACAACTTTCGGGGAATGATACATTGATAGTAATATCAGTATCTATCAGTAACCAACCATTCAGTGTAGCGGTATATTGATAATACTTTTTGCTACCCGTTTGCAATATGTTCTCACCAGCCACGGCATCGAGCGGATTAGAACATACATCGCCTTGTTCGATAGTTTCATACGAAACAACGAACGGGAAGTTGTTGATGCCTTCATTGCAGGTCCACGCAATAAGGTAGGTACTTCCGCCACTGACTTCGTTCTTGATATAGTCTTGTCCTTGAGCCAAAGGAGAGTACGGATTGTTGATATCGTAGAGTGCTACCTGGGTACTGCTGCTTAACAATTCGGTTGCAGTGGCATCGACAATGAGGAAGCAACTATTACCTTCGGGGACAGTGATACTATAGTAATATATGCCGTTGTATTGCGGAGTGTTGTATTCTCCATCGGTAATTACAATAGGATTACCCATAGAGTCGCCGGCTTGGGCTGGTTCGACTGTAATGTCGAAAGTCTCGTCGGTAGCTGTGCTTTCGGTCTTTTCTATACAAATCAAGTAGGTCTCATTGGCATATACCTCGCAGCGAATAGCAAAGTATCCGTCAATGCTAGCATAGGGGCTGTAATCGTAGCAGCTTCGGTAAATGCTGATGTTGCCACCGGCAAGACTATACTCTGACGAGATAACCATAAAACCAGCTTCGGCGCTTGTAAATTGGTACCAATATGTACCGGCATCTTTGGGTAATACGTTACCTGTGGTCACTGCTTCATAAGGCATGTCGCAAGATGTGCCTACGGTTGGATGTGTAAGTAGAAATGTTGCCATTAAGGGAGAATAGGTGCTTAGCTTGACGATATATGTTTTTCCTGCTTCAACGCTGTATTTGGCAACATATTTTCCGTTGAGACTCGATGTTGTGAGGCTCTCGGGTGTGCCATCACAACCTTCGCTGATAAGAAGTGACGATACATAGCCGCTAAAAGTCATTTCTAGCAATCCGTCTTCGGGACATGTATATGAAATATAGGTGGGATTGGTTGTATATGTGCTTGCCGAGTAGTATGATGGTACGAAAAATTCACCTTCTTCACCAGTAACAACAATGGGGTCATCGCAACTTGCACCTTTTTCAACATCGGCATCTGTCAACGTTGCGGTAAATTCTACTGTCGTAACATTATATGCACTTATAACGAGGTATACGGTTTGCCCGCTTTTAATGGGGAATGTAGATGAATTACTTGTGGTTATTCCACTGATGGTTGTGTTGTATGTACCATCTTCCGATAGCATTGCACTGGTAGAGGGATTTGACAGCTCTATGGTAAGCAATTTCCCTTGTTCGGCGGGCGCTGTATAGACATAGTATACACTGTTGCTGCTTCCACTATCTTCAAATGTGTATGAGTTGTATCCTTCTTGTAGGGGAAGGGCTGTGTCGACCGATGTTTGTGAATACATCGAAATAAATACACACATTAGAAATGCCGAGAGTAATTGTCTTTTCATAATCATCATGTGTTAAGTTGTTATTAATAAAGGGATATTAGTTACTGTTTTTCGCATCTGGCTGCTAATGTATGCTATCTTGTTGAAAAAACAAAGCTTGGTATAGGGATAAAAAGGGGATGTCCCTTTATGAAAAAAGGATATGCGAAATTTTTATAATGTTAGCTATTAGAAAGTTACGATTATAAATGACTTAAAAAAGAGTAAAGGGCTTTAGAGTTTTCCAATCCCATCTTTTTGGCGATGAGTTGTTTCTTTTTTTTGCAATATTCGGGGGTGATGTTGAGTAGTAATGCAATCTCTTTGGTGCTTAGGTTAAGGTATATGAGCGAGAGAAAGCGTATTTCTTGTGCGCTTAATTCGGGACATTGCTCTTTGAGAGCATTGATGAAGGTTTCGTTTCGTTGCTCGAAGTAAGTAGAGAAGTGTTCCCATTCTTCGTTGTTGTCGAGCATTTGTTGTAGTTGTTTGATACTCTCTTTTAAGGCCGAATTGTTCGATTTTTTGATTGATTCGGTTTGAGATATGGTATCTATAATTTTGTATATCAAGTCATTTCTATTGGCCATAATCATCGCTTTCGACATCAGCTCTTTGTCTTTTAGCTCTATTTCATGCCTGTATCGTTCCTCTTCGAGTTGTCTTCTTGTCTGTTGCTCATCGAGTTGGTTTTGTAGAAGTTGCTGATTTTGTTTTTCGCGATCGAGTTCGAGGCTGATAATCTTTTTTTGTTGTTTCCCTTTGATAGTTTGGTTGATGAGTGCCCAAGTGAGAATAATAGCGATGACTACAGACAAGGCGATGAATATACGACTATTGCGACTTTTTACACGGAAATCTTCAATTTCTCTTTCACGACGAAAAAGTTCAAATTGTATGCGGCTATTCTCAAATTGTTTTTTGCCTTGGATATTGTATAATGTATCGATTGTTGCTATGAGCGAATCTTTGGTTGCAAGCGCTTTGTCATATAAACCTATTTGAGCGTAGGCATTAGAAAGACGGGACAGAAGGTCGCGTCGCTCTTCTAAATTTATCTCTTTTTCGAGGCACCGTGTTATAGTTGTGATAAGTGCGTTGTAGTTGCCCATAGCATCATAGATGTTGGCAAGAGAGAGTTCGGCATAGCTTTGCAGTGCTGTATTGTTTAGTTCGTTGGCTTGGTGATAGCTTGTGAGTGCTGTCTCAAGAGCATGGTGATTATCGCCCTTTCTTAAAAAAATATCGGCTTTCAGTGCATTCAATTGGGCCATCTCTTCGGGGTGGTTCGTCAAAAAGCGCCCGGCAATTTGGGAATATTGTTCACTCAGAGTAAGGTTGTTGTTTCTGATAGACGCGTTGGCAATATTCATGGCACATCCACCGATAAAGAGACTATCGGAAGAATCTTTTACCGTATTATATACAAGAGTATAGTATTCAATAGCTTTGTCGTATTTATGGTCTAACATATATACGCCGGCGATGTTGTTGAGTATGCTCATCTCATGCCTTTTGTCGAGATGCTTCAGTGCTATCTTGTAGGCTTCTAGGAAGGCATCGAGAGCATCGCTATAGTTGAGAAGTTCGGCATAGTTAATGCCCGTGTTAGTTAAAACCCAAAACAATGCTTCGTATGAATTCTGTTCAATAGCTGCGGTGCGGGCTTCTTGCAGCAGGTTGAGCGATAATTGGTGGTCTTTTTCAATAGAGGCTTTAATGGCGACTTGTATAAGGCTGTCGCAGTATTCTTCGGCTTGTGATGAGGGGAAGATATGCAACAGAAACAGTAAGATGGTTATAAGGGTATATCGCCTTGCACTCATGTTTGCAAATATACACTTTTTTGGTTTGATTAAAAAATAAAGTCTTTTTGGATTGAATAATGATGTTAGATTATAATCCTTTGTTATGTAGAAAGATAAGAGCCTTGCAAAAGTGTGTGGCTGAGACGTTGACTTTGTTTTTATGCTATATTTAGACGAAGCTTTGTTTTCTTACGACCAAATAAAAATCATTGTCGACCAAAGAGATAATTTTGAATTTAATAATAGAGGTAAAATGGTGGAAGTAAAGTTTTTCAGAAGTAAGTAGCTTTGTAAAGGCCTTATATGCTGTGTGGTAAAAAAGAAAAAGGAGTCACGCAACAAGCTTGACTCCTTTCTTTCCATTAGTCGGGGTGACTGGATTCGAACCAGCGACAACACGCCCCCCAGACGTGTACTCTAACCGGGCTGAGCTACACCCCGTCTAAAAGGTGATGCAAAGGTACTGCTTTTTGTGTTACATGCAACATTTTTACCCAAATTTTTTCCAAAAAAATAGTGTTTTTTTGTAATGTGCTTATTTACAAATGGTAAATTACAAATGGAAAAGGTCTCTGTACATATCTAATGCTATTTCTATTTCTTTTCGCTCTATGTGGCAGTCGGGTATGGCTTGTCCTATTTTCTGCAGTAAGACAAAGTTGATATGACCATTTTCATTTTTTTTGTCATGGGTCATATATTGGTAAAGTTCGTCATAGTCGTCACATGTGATGGCATAACTGCCATAGTTCGTCTCTATATAGTGTGCCAAATCGTAAATGATAGAAGACGGAAAGCCTAAGGTTCGATGTGCTAGGAGTAATTCGCATACTATGCCCCATGCTACGGCATATCCATGTGCAATGGGCGTGTTATGGTGTAGAGCGTGGCTCTCGAATGCATGCCCGATAGTATGCCCTATGTTGAGAATTTTGCGCAGAGACGACTCACGAGGGTCTTGTTCTACAATCTGTTGCTTAAATTGTACCGATTGTTGTAGCAAGGGCAGAAGGGTATGGGGGGTATAGTGTATAAGGTCGTAGTCGAGCAGTGCGTAATAGGTATCGGCTTGGCTAAGTAGTGCATGTTTTATCATCTCGGCATAGCCTGAGCGTAATTCTGTGAGGGGTAAAGTATCGAAGAAGCGTGTCGAAATAATGACTCCATCAGCCGAAGCAAATGCCCCGATTTCATTTTTCAGTCCACCGAAATTAATGCCTGTTTTCCCTCCTACCGCTGCATCGACAGCTCCTAAGAGGGTAGTGGGAACGTTGATAAATGCTATACCACGTTTGAATGTAGCGGCGGCAAAACCTCCTAAGTCGGTAATCATACCACCACCTATGTTGATAAGAAGAGAATGTCGTGAGGCCATTTGCCTGCTTAAAGCTTCCCAAACAAGCGACAAGGATTCTAAGTTTTTGTGGTTGTCACCGGCCGGAATGGTTATACGTGGAGCTGTACTTATTTCCGGCTCTTTTATTTGAGGCAATACGTGCGCAGCCGTATTGTTGTCGCATAGCACATACACCTTGTCGTGAGGTATAAGGGAGAGCAAGTCGTGGAGGACTTTGTCGGTATCGTTACTGAATATGAGTTGTTGTTTCATGGCAAGACGGTAGAGTCGAGGGCAAGGATGAATGAGTCAATTTGTTTGGCAAAATCGGGCATAGAATCAAATACAATGTTGGCTCCAGCTTCGTATAGGCTTTGTGCCGGTATCGGACCCGTATTGACTGCAACAGTGAAGATACCTGCGGCAGCTCCGGCTTTTACGCCTAAGGGTGCATTCTCTATGACAATGGCTTCGTTAGCCTTTACGCCGGCACGTTCTAGTCCTGTTAGGTATGGTTCAGGATTGGGTTTACCATGTTTTACATCTTCTCCGGTAATGCGATAAGGTTCTACAAAAACGTCGGGGTAGTCATCTTGCAATCTTTTGAGTAGTTGCCCTTGGCTTGAGCCGGTTACCAGCACCGGTTGAATATGGTGGCGTTGCAAAGCTTGTAGCGTCTGAGCAGCACCTGGCATGGGTAATGGGGCAGGTAGTGTACAGAAATGTCGTACTTTCTCATTGTAGAGCTGCTTAGATATATCTTCTGGAGCGTCGTGCCCGTAAGCGCGGTTGAACAGAATATTGATGGTGTCGCGGCGTGTCATGCCTTCAAAGAGATAGAACTCGTCGCGGTTGCAAGGTATTCCTAACGCGCTTATTGTGCGGTACCATGCTTCGGTATGGTTAGGCATGGAGTCATATAATACGCCATCCATGTCTATCAAAGCGGCTTTGATATGTAGTGATGCCGTATTGTGTTGTTGCATGTAGCGTATGATAGGGTCAGTATAAGTGTTCATATTATTATATATGTGATGTGAATGCAAAAATACGAAGTTTTTTTGGCTCTTGCAGACAACCCTGGAGCTGTTCCAGCCGGTAGTGTGTAAAATATGTGTCTGATAGAGTGCTTATTTCAAATAAAAATTGTAAATTTGCCTACAATTGAAGATATTATAGTGTCACATAATATATAATTTAAGTATATGAAGAAGATTTCCTATCTATTTTGTTCGGCCGCTCTAGTATTGTGCGTGGCCTGTACCGGAAACTTGGCTGAAGACGATTATGCAGGAGCATTTACCCGCTATGTGGGCGACGGTCATATAGAAGGGCTTACTTCGGCTGGCGATGTGCAAATAGCCGTAGTCAAGGATATAACTGTGGGCGATAGCATCGATTATATTACTTACCAGGTAGTGCAAGAGTATAATACTATATTGGCAGAGAAAAAATCCTTATGGGAAGCCAAGCAAAAAGATTGTGAGCAAGATGAGAAAGCCAATGTATTGCGTCGCCAAGAACATATGAAAAATTACGAGAAGTACAAACGTTTACATGGCAATGACTTAAAGTATCGGTCGAAGATTGAGGGATACAAGAAAGCTGCCGAACGTTTGCCATCGAACCACGAAGAGTATGTTGAATTTGACCGTCGTCGGTCATACTCGTTTACCCGCGATTGTGAAAAACTTAAAGCTGATTATGACGAGTTTATGTCTATAGGAGAGGATGCTTATGTTGCCGAATCACCTCAAATACAGAAGTATACCGGTCGTGACCGTTCTGAGGTGATAGCTACCGTTGCCACTGTAAGCTATACGAAAGATGGTGATAACTTGGTTGAAACTTATCTTTTCGGTCATCGTCCTATGCGTTGTATCTCACTGTTTGATGAGAGTGTGCCCAATATCTTCGATTATAAAGTAGATGCTGTTACCACGGAGTCAACAGGTGAAGAAAATATGTAGTGATATATCATATTTATAGATAATTATGTCATAAAAATATGCACATGTTTTTATTGCATGTGCACAAAAGTGCATTTTCTCAGTAATATTGTTGTGCGTATTGGAGAAAAATATTTTTCTTTGCACTGCATTTTTGCAGAAAACTTCTTATTACTCATTTAAAAAATAAAAAACTATGTCTGAAGTTGCATCAAAAGTAAAAGCAATTATCGTTGAACGTTTAGGTGTAAGCGAGTCTGCAGTGACTCCCGAAGCAAATTTCACCAGCGATTTAGGCGCAGATTCTCTCGATACAGTAGAGATGATAATGGACTTTGAGAACGCATTCGATATCAAAATCCCCGATGAGGAAGCTGAAAAGATAACCACTGTAGGTGAGGCTATCGAGCATATCGAAAAAGCAGTAGCTGCAAAATAATTTATGGAATTAAAGAGAGTAGTTGTAACAGGTTTGGGTTCAATTACCCCATTGGGTAATAACGTGGCCGACACATGGGAGGCTGCAGTCAATGGTGTAAGTGGAGCCGGACCTATTACACATTTCGATGCCAGTGAGTTTAAGACTCAATTTGCCTGCGAGGTAAAGAACTTCGACCCCCTCAATTATTTCGATAATGCCAAGGAGGCTCGTAAGCTCGACCTGTATGCGCAATATGCTATTGCAGCAGTCAAAGAGGGTATGCAAGACTCGGGCATTGATGTGGAGAAGATAGACCGTAACCGTGCCGGTGTTATTTTTGCTGCCGGTATAGGAGGTTTGGGCACATTCGAGCAAGAGGTGTCTAACTATGCTGTCGCTCCGCAACGTGGACCGCGTTACAGTCCTTTCTTTATTCCCAAGATGATAGCAGATATTGCTGCCGGTCAGATTTCGATGATTTATGGCTTTCATGGTCCTAACTTCGGTACCGTATCGGCATGTGCCTCGTCAAACAATGCGTTGATAGATGCTTTCAACTACATTCGTTTGGGTAAGGCCGATGTTATTATCTCGGGTGGTGCTGAGGCTGCTATATATGCTTGCGGAGTAGGTGGATTTAATTCAATGCACGCTCTTTCTACTCGTAATGACAGCCCTAAAACAGCTTCGCGTCCCTTCAGCGGTTCACGCGACGGTTTTGTAATGGGCGAGGGTAGCACCTGTCTTATCCTCGAGGAGCTTGACCATGCATTGGCTCGCGGTGCTCATATTTATGCTGAAATAGTGGGTGGCGGTCTCTCGGCCGATGCATATCACCTTACAGCAACTCATCCGGAAGGCTTGGGCGCCAAGTTGGTGATGCGCAATGCTTTGGATGATGCAGGCTTGAAGCCCGAAGATATAGACTATATTAATGTGCATGGTACCTCTACTCCTGTAGGAGACCTTTCTGAGGTAAAAGCTATTAAGGAAGTCTTTGGGGAGCATGCATATAAACTCAATATCAGTTCTACAAAGTCTATGACAGGACACTTGTTGGGTGCTGCCGGTGCTTTGGAAGCTATGTTCTGTATTAAAGCTATGGAGACTGGTATCATACCGCCTACTATCAATCATGAAGAAGGAGACGATGATCCTGAGATAGATTATAAGCTCAATTTCACCTTTAATAAGGCTCAAAAAAGAGATGTACGTGTAGCCTTGTCCAATACATTTGGTTTTGGTGGCCACAACGCCAGCATCATTCTTAAAAAATTTGAGAAATAAACGTGCTTAAAGCTATTTATAACCGTATAAGGCTCTTTGTACTTCGTTACAGAGAGCCTTATAGTGTTTTTTATAAGATGTTCGGTTTTTGTCCTCACGACATTTCTCTTTTTGAGCAAGCTTGCCGTCACCGTTCGGCGGCGCGTAATGCCTTGAAAGGACAGGATAACGAACGCCTTGAGTTTTTAGGCGATGCCGTTTTGGGTACAATAGTCGCCGATCTTCTCTATTCGGCTTACTATGCGCAGCGTGAGGGATTTTTGTCAAATACCCGTTCTAAAATAGTGAAGCGTGAGACTCTCAATCATATTGCTGTAGAGTTGGGAATAGATAAGATTGTAGAGATAAATGCGCATAATATGGCGCACAACAACTATTTATATGGCAATGCTCTTGAAGCTCTGATAGGAGCCATATATATAGACCAAGGTTATGAGAAGTGCCGTAGTGTTGTGAAGGAACGTATTATAAAACCTTATATTGACCTTAAACAGATTGCCAATGAAGATGTAAACTTTAAGTCGAAACTTATAGAGTGGTGCCAACGATATAGAGTGTCATATAATTTTGTCATCGATAAAAGCACTTACGATGAGCATAGTAATCCTATATTTCATGCTTGTGTAGAGCTGGCAGGCGTCTCTGCGGGCGATGGTATGGGATATTCAAAAAAAGAGGCACAGCAACATGCTGCCAGTATGGCATTGAAGCGAATTGCTCGCGACAATAGATGGGCAAAGTCGTTACGCTCTGCATTCCATGAAAACAGCTGTGAATCTGTCAATGTTTAGAGTGTCTCTAAACGAATGACTTTCCTTTTTTGTTAGTTGATATTTTTCTTTCATAGAGATGCGATTGTCTTTGTGAGAGCTTTTTTACATATAGGGTCATATACAATTTTATAATTTTCCGAAGAGACAACTCCTATATTTTCGTATGAGCAGGATACTGCTACAGCTTATTAGGTTATAGGTAATGATATAAAAAATCCTGCAGTGCCATACGGCTCTGTAGGATTTTAGTCTTTTATGAGGCTTGGTAAGAGGCTGCAAGCCAAATTTTTATAAGGTATCTATGGCGTGTTTGATATTGCTGAATATCTCGTTTACATCGCCCATACCATGAATGGCATGATACTTACCTTTCTTGATGTAATGTTCGCGAAGCGGATTGGTTTGTGAGTGATATACATCGAGGCGTTTTTGTATAGTCTCAAGGTTATCGTCGCTGCGACCAGATGTTTTGCCTCGGTTGATAAGACGTTTTATCAGTTCATCCTCGTCTACCTCAAGACCTATTACGATGTCTAACGACGAGCCGCGTTTGGCAAGCAGTTTGTCCAAAGCTTCAGCTTGGTTTATGGTGCGAGGGAAACCGTCGAAGATAACCCCTTTTGAGTCTTGCATCGAGTCCAGCACTTTATCGAGGATGTCTATCATTAGTTCATCTGGAATAAGTTTGCCGTTAGAAATATACGACTCGGCAACTTTTCCCAATTCGGTCTGTTTGGCAATTTGTTCTCTCAGTACGTCGCCGGTAGAGATGTGCGACAGTCCATACTCCTTAATAAGGAACTCGCTCTGAGTTCCTTTGCCTGAACCCGGAGCTCCAAAAATAACAATGTTTATCATGAAAGTATGTTTATTTTATATAGTATGCTTGTTGATAGGGCCTTCCTTTATTCTTGTACGATGTAAATGTCTTTGAGGTTACGCCCTAATTCATCATAGTCGAGACCATATCCTACGATAAATGCTTGTGGAATGTCGAGGGCTGCATAATCTATCGTGACATCGTATTTCAATGAGTCGGGCTTGAAGAGTAATGTTGCTACCTTTATTTCTGCCGGATTGCTTTCTTGAAGTATCTCCTTTAGTTGTAGCAGAGTGAAGCCAGTGTCGACAATATCCTCAACAATGACGACTGTACGTCCCGAGATATCTTCATGTAAACCTGAAATCATTTGTACTTCGCCCGTACTGTGAGTTCCGATGTATGATTTCATGCGGATAAAAGAAATTTCTGCATCGGGAATGGTTATTTCCCTGAACAGGTCAGCAGCAAAAACAAACGCCCCGTTGAGAACACATAAAAACAAGGGGTTCTTGTCGGCCAAATCTTTGTTTATCTGCTCTGCCACACGCTTAATGGCTGAGGCTATTTCTTCTCTCCTGATGTAGGGTTTGAATGTAAGATCCTTCAGTTTTATAGTCTCCATGTCTTGGAAATGTAATGAATTTGCACAAAGGTACAATTTAATGGTCATATGCGGCGCGTTTTGTAAAAGATTTTTCTTGTGAAAGTATTACAGAGCCATTTCTCTATATATAAGTCGTTGGTAGAAATGAAAAAAAGGTTCTATCGAGATGGTCTTTTCGTACCGAAATATTATCTTTGTTGTGGTTTCGCTATAAAGAATGAAACATTGCAGATATGAAAATTTTTTCCGCATCCGAGTTACGTCGTATTGATCAATATACCATAGAGCATGAGCCTGTCTCATCTATCGACTTGATGGAACGTGCTGCATCGGCGGTAGTGTATAAAATCGTTTCCCACTGGAGCCGCAGAAAACATATTTGTATTTTTGCAGGACCCGGGAATAACGGTGGCGATGCATTGGCTGTTGCCCGTCTTTTATTGGTAGAGGGATATAATCCAGAGGTTTATCTATTCAATACATCGCGATTATCCGACAATTGCAGTATCAATAAGGAGCGGCTTTTGGCCGAGTTTCCCGAGGCACATTTCAGTGAAATTATCAGAGAGTTCCGTCCCCCTCGTTTAGATGGCGATACGTTGGTTATAGATGGCCTTTTCGGTTCGGGCTTGAATAAACCTTTAATGGGTGGATATACATCGTTGGTAGAGTATATCAACGAATCGGGAGCCTATATTATCGCTATAGATATTCCATCGGGATTGATGTGTGATTGGGAGCAGAAAAACGACCCCAGGCATATCATACAGGCCGACGAGACTTATACGTTTCAGTTTCCTAAACTTTCGTTTTTCTTCCGAGAAAATGCCCGTTATGTGGGAAAATGGCAGACACTCGATATAGGCCTTCATGCCGATGCTATCTCTGATATTGTCACACATTTTCATTGTGTAGAAGCAAGTGATGCCCGCCGGCTGTTGCGTGCGCGAGACCGCTTCTCCGATAAATGGGATTATGGACATGCCCTCCTGATAGGAGGACGTTACGGCATGGTAGGAGCACCGGTATTGGCTGCCAAAGCCGCTTTGCGTACCGGAGCTGGATTGGTGTCGGTACATGCACCCCGTTATGCAAATGTCATATTACAGACAGCCGTACCAGAGGCATTGTTCGAACCCGATAAAGACGACTTGGAGTGTTCAGAGGTGACGTCGAGAAAACAATACGATGCCGTAGGTATAGGATGTGGTATGGGGCGTACTGCAAAGCCAGTGGCATGCTTGCGCTCTTTTCTTATAGAGAAGAGGCAGCCTGCCGTATTTGATGCCGATGCGTTGAATATCCTATCCATGCATAAGGATTTGATAGATTTGTTACCGATGGGAACCATCATTACTCCGCACGTGCGCGAGTTTGAACGGTTGTTTGAATGTATCATCGATACCGATGCCCATCGTTTGCAACAAGCTATGGCTGTGGCTGCAAAACATTCTATTATAGTTGTCCTTAAAGGTGCACATACTGCAGTGGTCACACCCCAAGGCGATATCTATTTCAATACGACAGGCAATCCCGGTATGGCCACTGCCGGCAGTGGCGATGTGTTGACCGGTATGCTAACGGCGTTGTTGGCGCAAGGATATGCATCGGCCGATGCTGCAGTGCTGGGTGTATATCTGCACGGACTGGCCGGCGATATAGCTGTGGCAGAAAGTTCAGAGGAGGCTGTTGTTGCCCAAGATATTGTGGCTAGTATAGGTAAGGCCTTTAAGAGACTTAGAAATAGTGATAAATAAGGCTTGTTGATAGTATAAATTGATAGCAAGTAAAAATAATACGAAATATTTATGAGACGAAGACAGTTCATAGCATTGGTATGTTGCGCATTGCCGCTGTTGCCTGTGGCGCAGGACGTGGTGAAGTTAGTGCCAGATAAGTTCAATGAGTATGCTCTCAATTATTATCTGCCCTATACGGTTGCCGACATAGAGTTTGTTGCCACCAAGACAGTACGTAAAGCAGGCCCTTACTACAAGTATGCCAAGAAATACCTTGGAGTGACCGATGTTGTGACCGAAGATTCTGAAACTTGGGCTATAGAGCGTGTGTGCATGGTGCCCAAAGGAATTGCCGATACAGGCAACCGTTACCAGTTGACGTTCAAGTCGGGGCAGACGCCATATATATATGTCAATCCTGAAGGCTTGATATATAGTATCAATACCGACCCTGAGATACCTGAGTTGGCTTGTCCGCCAGTCTCTCCCGATGAACCCGACAGTATTGACGTGAGTCGTGTTCTCTCAGAAGAGTTGCTCATGTCGGGCTCTGTAGCAAAAATGGCCGAGGTGGCAGCCAAGCAGATTTATCGTATTCGTGAAAGTCGGCTCGATTTGCTTACTGGTGATGTAGATAAGATGCCCGCCGATGGAGATTCTTTCAAGCTTATTATTGCACAACTCGACGAGCAGGAAGCGGCTCTTACAGCTCTGTTCTTGGGAACCGAATCGATAGAGCGGGTTGTAAAACGTGTAGAGTATTGCCCCGAAGGTGATGTAGAGCGTGAAGTGCTCTTCCGCTTTTCCGATTTCTTGGGATTTGTTGATGCTGATGATTTGAGTGGAGCTCCTGTATATCTCTCAATAACCGTTACGGAGAAGGGTGAGTACCCAGTCGATAACAAAGGAAATGTAGTGGAACTGCCTAAGAAAGCGTTGGCATATACTATCCCTGGGAAAGCTCTTGTGTCGCTCTCTTATGAAGGCAAGACACTAATTGAGGAAGAGTTGCCTATTGCGCAACTGGGCGTAGTATACGGGCTTGATGCTTCGTGGTTTGTCGATAAAAAAGCTCCTGCTAATGCCGTTTTCGATGCAACTACTGGTGGGCTGTTGCGCCTGGGTAAATAAAAAGAAAAGGCTCGTCCTCGCGACGAACCTTCCCTTACCTAAAATCAAACAAATAGCAAACTATAACTTAGGAATAACAAACAACTTTCAGCTTAGGTAAGTCTCCTGTTTTTTTACATTGAGGAGACTACTCGCCGTTATAACAACGGTAGTACCCCGAAAGTTCTCAGATAACGTCGTAAAGAATATGACATTACTCTCGTGCATGAGTGCCCATTGCATGGAAGCCGGCTGTGATGAGGCTGGTCGCGGGTGCCTCGCTGGGGCTGTATTTGCAGCTGCTGTAATATTACCCGATGGATATACTCATCCACTGTTGAACGATTCTAAACAACTGAGCGAAAAGCAGCGTTATGCACTGCGCCCTGTGATAGAGCATGATGCGGTAGCCTGGGCTGTCGCCAAGGTAGACCCCGGTGAGATAGACAACATCAATATCCTCAATGCTTCTATTCTTGCCATGCATCGAGCCATAGAGCAGTTGAGTATAGAGCCGCATCATCTTATTATTGATGGTAATCGTTTTAAGCCTTATCGTGATATTCCCTATGATTGTGTCATAAAGGGTGATGGCAAGTACCTCTCTATAGCAGCAGCCTCTGTATTGGCAAAAACCTATCGCGACGACTACATGTTGCAGTTGCACACCCTCTATCCTCAATATTGCTGGGATAAAAATAAGGGTTATCCTACCCGCGACCATCGAGCTGCAATAGCCCGGTATGGGGTAACGCCTTATCATCGTATGTCGTTTCGATTGCTTGACCCTCAACTTACATTATTTCCATAAGGCGAAACTTTGTTGTTACATTCTTTTATAGCATTATGAAAAGATTTGGCTCATTTGGGTTGCCTACAGCGGTAGAATGCTATACAGGTGGATATGTTGTATTGTTGTCGCTGTTTTTGTCTCTTTTTGTTTCATCTCTTCTTTTTGCTGTAGGAAGTTGTGTGCAGCCTTGGATTTTCCCGACAGCGTGTGTCATATCATTGTTGTATGGTCATTGGTGGCTACATAGGAGAAGGCAATTATCTTGGAGGATTCTGATACGATACTATATAGGGTTGCTTTTGTTGTTTGTTGCAGCTATATTTTCAGCGATGTATATCTATGATAACAGCTCCGATGGAAACTTATACCATCAAGGAGCAGTTATAGCTCTGGTGCAAGGCTGGAACCCTTTTGCTGGTTCTGAGGGGATAGACGTACTATGGATAAAACATTATGCGAAGGGAATAGAGACTATAGCTGCCACAATAGCAGCTTGTATGGGTAGAATCGAGTCGGGTAAGGCAGTTAATATTTTATTGGCAGCATCGACACTCCTTATTACGTTGGCATTTATACGCCGCGAATTTCCCGGATTATCTCGGTTGAAAGTTCTGTGGCTTTCCATGTTGTTGGCTTTATGTCCGGTGGTATTGCGGCAATTGTATGTCTATTATGTCGATTATGCCATGTATAGCTTTCTACTGCTTACAGTATTGTCATTGGTGCAGATATATAGGCATGATGACATAGAATCGTGGTGTCTTCTTGCTATGGTGGCATTGATGGCACCTACAGTAAAGTTTACAGTGGCATTTTACGAATATGTGACGCTGGCTGTTGCCGTGATATGGTTCTATGTGGCGCATCGCAGGCGATTGGCATATCAATTGGCGTTGTATTCGTCGTTGGTGGTTGTAGTAGGTATGTTCGGGTTGGGTTATCATCCTTATGTAACCAATACTGTGGGATGGGGAAATCCATTTTATCCATTGGTAGGTTCTTCCGTAGATATTATGACTGCCAATACTCCGCAACTTTATGAAGGAGGTAGCCGTTTTGTGAACTTCGTGAAGTCGCTTTTTTATACTTATGATGGCTCTACCGTGTGGATTCCCGGCTTTACAGATTCGTTAAATGACTATGTCATTGCTTTCGATAGACGCATTGCCGGTTTCGGGCCTTTCTTTGCATATATCTTGGTGGGGTCGGTTGTGCTGTTTGCTTTTTGTCGCAAGCGGTTGCCCGGCGAGAAGGCAAAGCCTATAGGTGTTATAGCTATCTTGTTGTTTCTTGCTTGTTTCTTTTTCGAACAGGCGTGGTGGATGCGCTATGTCCCGTTCTTGTGGGCTGTTCCCGTTCTATTATTGCTTTGTACTGAATATGCAGAGCATCTGACCAAGTGGCAACGAGTCTTTCGTAATGTGTTATATCTGCTTATGGCGGCTACTATGGCTATGGCTGTGGTGTCGGCAGCCATAGGAGCCGTGACGGTGACGCAACGTTTCAATGCGATATGTCGTAGTGTCTCTCCCGAATCGACGGTTAAAGTCTATGTACATAGCATGGATGCATTTTTATATAAATTGAAAGAAAGGAATGTGTCGTATGAATTGCTTGATACATTAGGGAGCGCCGATACAACTCTTTGTCGATTGCCACTATTAGAAAATTGGGTGGAGTTTTATCTCGATGAGGAGACAATCTCACGTATCAAACGGCCGGATTTTCTCGATGTGGTGACGCATAATAAAAGAAAATAGTGTTATATATAAAAAGGGCTGTAACGGGTATTCCCTGTTACAGCCCTTTGAGTAGTAGATAAAGGATATTAGCAGCTTCCTTTATGTGTAATTATTGTAGCGCTTGTACAAGTATGTTACTTGACTATCACTTTCACTCGGTTATTGCCGGTTTGTACAATGTAGATACCATCTGAAACCCTTATATGGGTAATGTTGTCGCCAGTAGTGAGGCGGACAAGTTTACCATCGGGAGTAAATATGCGAATCTCTTTTCCGGTGGCGTTGAGAACGATAATCTCATTTTCGCCAGCGATTATTTTGACTCCTTGTTGTACGGATTCGTTGAGGCCGGCTACATAGTTTACGCTCACTTCTTCAGAGTATGCCGATTCTCCTTTATCATATACGGCAGTCACTTTATACAGGTATGTGTTTGTCTCTTCGGGCATATCGGTATAGTGAGTGCCGACGACAGGCGTTTCATTAAGTTTGTTCCCATTGCGGTAGATGTTATAGCCTTTGAGTTCCAACATTTCGGCTTCTACACTGGCAGGGGTATAGGTAATGTCATCTACGAGGAATACAAAGCGGTCGTCTGAAACGCAATGTATAGCAAAATATCGGGCGTCGGCAGGCAACTCGTAGTTGTATCGTGTCCACTCGACGGGAGCACTTTCTATTTCACTGATAGCGGTGAAATCTTCGAGAGCGGTACCATCAGAGGAGCAGAGAACTTCAAATTGTTCAAGGCCGAGTTCGTCGGTAAGGCTTTTTGCGTAGAAAGAGATGCTTCTATTTTGAGAGTGGAGTAGCGGCGATATGAGCCAATCGTCGTTAGCACCTCCGTTGCTGGCCATGCAAGACAAGACTTGTGAACCCGAGAAGCATGCCCATGCAGTTTCTTCCAGCCCTACGAGAGCAGGATTGAATACTTGGAAAGCCATAGGGCTGTTTACGTTGTCATATTGTATTGTTCCACCCATACCGTCGCTCAATCCGTGTGTCGGCAAGCCATCGTTATCTATCATGGTCCATTCTCCTATATTGTCGATAGCAAAAGCCTTGTAGCTCTCCATATCATCGGTTACGGCTCTTGCTACGCCTTCTGTATAGTTAGGTTCGTTCCAAGTGACTTCCACTGTGGCGCCGGTTTGTCGGGCTTCTATCACAGTGACAGCCGGATAGTCAGATTGTGTTATCTCGATGTCGCGGGTAAGGCTGTTGTTGCCGGTGTTCAGGTCGTTGTTGTAGTTGACATTTACACGTAACGTAACATGCGATTCTTCCAATGAGGGTGTATATTGTAAAGTATAGTCGGTTGTGTTTTGGGGAGAAAGGGGCTCTCCTTCAACCGTACATACAAGTTGCTCGTTGGCATAGAGTTCTACATTATATCCGGTAGCGGCTTCTGTGCCTATATTTTCTACAGTAACAATATATTCGGCTGTACGACCCGCAGGGATTGAGCCGGCACCTTGCAGATTGTTTACGGCAAGGTCGTGAGACAGTAAGTCTATGAGGCTTATATTGTCGACATGAATTTTATTGTATGCGTCGGGCACCAAGTCGTTGTATCCTGTAAATCCGAACATGATGTATTCGTACGATTTGTATTCACCGAGCGGAACCTGATATTGTGCCCATTTTCCCGATAGCTCAGAACGGCTTATTTCATATATCGGGGTAAAGGTAGTACCGTCGGTAGAGATAACTACTGCCAGTCGTGAGTTGTCGCCCGGATGATTTACGTAGAACTGTAGTGTAGGATTTTGTAATGCTTTGATGTCCAATTTGGGCGAGTGTAAGCGGGCTTCACAATCGACACCGTCGGGGACAAACGAAACGAGTCCGGCATCGGCATCTTGCGGAGCGACGTTGGGGAATGTCCCTGTTTCAACCATTTCCCAGTAACCGTTGCCTTTGACACGTGTCGTTACCCATGGGTTGTTTTGAGGAGAAGCTCCTGCAAACGACTCATAAAGAGGAGCGGGATACGGGGTGCCGAAGGTACGTCCCATAGAAATTCCTCCGTTGCCGGTTCCTGCTGCAGAGTGAGCGTAGATGATGTAATAGACAAATATTTGGCCGTTGGCGGTGTAAATGTCGTTGTCGGTAAAACTGAGCTCCGGGATGTTTTGGGCAACAATTTTTTCGTCGCTTCGCTGTATAGTGTAAGTAAGGGCTTCTGTATCGATGTAACCACCGTTGATACCATGTTGAGGAGCTTCCCATGAGAGGATGGCCTTACCATTGCTTTCACCCAACACAATATTTTGTACGATATCGGGTGTATCAATGCCTATATAGAGGCTTTCCGTTGCGGGAGCCCCTATACCTTCGTGGGCATATACAATAACTTTATAGGTGTTGATACCTTGAGTGGGAGTATTGTCGGTATACTGTAATTGTGTGCCTGTAGCAGGACTTTCAAAGGTTTTTATCAGCTCGTTGTTACGGTATAACTCGGCCTTGATGAGAGGCGATTGCAAAGGCTCGCCTTTCATGGTTAGCGAAGGAGTGGTGAACGTAATGTTGGCTTGCAGACTACCCGGATTACTGTCCGTTCCGGCTGTGACAGTCAAATCGGAGATGGGTGCGATACCATCGTCTGAGATGGCAAGGCGTATCTCTTTAACCGATAAGTTATATTGGTCTCTGTCGCTGCATGCTTGTATCCCTATGTGGTAGTTGCCATCGGTAGCCACTTGTACAAATCCTTTCAGAGTGACATATTCACCAGTTGTAAGTTCAGTAACGGGAATGACGTCTATGGTCATACTCTCTACCGTAGCATCATTGCCAAGACATACCTTTATTTTTTCGGGGTAACCGCCATCTTTAGCTTGGACAGATACTTCATAAAGTTCGCTTGAAGAGAGTTTCACAGGAGGAGAAATAAGCCAATCATCGGCATCATAAGAACGGCTATATGAGTAGCGGGCACATCCTTCGGCGCTGTTGTAGCCCCAGGTGTTGTTGTCGTTATTGGCATCGATGACTGTAAACATCTCAAATCCGTTTCCGTCGGCAAAGTTTTTGATGTAAGGAGGAATGAATGCATCGCCCAGAAGATATTCTTCGGTAGTTGCCGTTTCGCCGAAATCGGTACCGTCGAATGCGGTGACTTCGTAATGATAGTAGGCTATACCGTCAAAAGGCGTAGAGTCTGTGTAGGTAGTGGTAGTATGGTTGTCAGCGAGTATAAGGTCGCCAGGTTGTCTGACAATACGATAGGTATATGTAGCTTCCGGAAGATATCCGCCGTGAGCCCCTTTTGCAGGAGCTTCCCAACTTAAGATAATAGAACCGTTTTGTTGTGTCAGTTGTAAATTGGGAACTTTTTCGGGTATATCTTTACCTATCCAGATTTCTACTGTATTTGGGGCGCTACTACCTATTTCGTTGCTTGCCGAGACAGTTATCGTGTGCAGTCCCGGTTCTAACGTGCACGGGTATTCTACGGTTTCACCACACGCACCTTGTGATGTCTGTTCAACTACTTCATCTATCATAAGTGTATATGAGAGCATCCCCTGTAACGGTTCGCCCGTGAAACTTGTTGTAGGAAGAGTAAATGTTATGGTACCCGAGGTTGATGTCCCTTCGAAGGAAACAGAAAGGTCTCGTATCATATCGGGGGTACCGGCAGGAGCTATTTCATTTTTAATGAAAAGGCCTGTTATCTGGGCATCGTTAGGCAGAGTAGATATTTGTTGCGCTTTACCGGTTTCGATATCTACTTTATAGAGAGCACCGCTACCGTCGGCCAACGAAGCAGCCCAGTAGAGTTGTCCCGAATTAATGTCGAAAGTTCCCGATTGTATGCCTTGGGGATTGACGCCGGTAGCACCTATAAGATGCAGATTGCCGGAGGTCTTTTCTATTTGATAGAGGTCGCCATTCGAGTCTATGCCGTAGAGGTCGCCACGGGCATTTGCTGCCATAACATAGAATCCTTGTGCCATGTCGCAAATGGGAGTGACACTTCCGTTGGTGAGGTTAAGCGTGCCAAAGACGTATCCGTCCATATTGGCGTTATAGAAGCACCCGTAGACTTGTTGTGTAGCTATATCGTATGTCATGTCTAGCGAAATGCTTGTAACGTCGGTCTCTTCAAAGATATTGCGTTCCCATGTGTCGGTGTCAAACGATTGGAAATGTACTACCGATATTTCACCATAATATTCTACGTATCTTACGCAATAATATGTGCCGTCGATATAAATACCACCGCCGTTTGCTTTTAGGTATGGGTCTTTTTGTACCAGCTCAAAAGTCGTATTGTCGGTTGCGGGGAAGGAGTATATACCGTAAGGAGCAGAGTATTCGTCAGTCCATGAATTGTTGTAAATCATGCTGCCGTATAGCTGTATAGCCTCGGCTGCACTGTTTTTGCTGAGGGGGAGCGATAGAGTTTTGGTACTGTGGAGTTGTTGCTTGCCTATCTTCTTGACCGAAGATATGAAGGCTGGATAGCGATTGCTGAGTTCAGTGTTTTGTGTCGGTTGGTCACTGCGTTTGGTGCCATGTTGCATTTCGGCAAAGCTGGGCAAGGCTAATAGTATAGCCAAGCAGGTGCCTAACAGAAGATACCTGTTCTTTTTCATAGTTACATGTAATTAAAAAATAAAATTGAGAATAAGGTTATTTACCGCATTTATGCGGTGTTATATAATACGTGATTTGGATAGGGAAGAAGTTCGATGTTGAGAAAAGAGAGATGAAGCCTGCCCGACAGCAGGCCGGGACAGGCTTCTTTTTTATGGAGTTACAGATGGTTAGCGAGTTACTCTTTCGAGCCATTTTACCATAGATAGCATGACGAGCATAGAAGCGCCGCAAGCTACTACGAAGACACCCCATGTAATCCACATAGGCATACTGGTGTAGAGCAAGCCACCTACAAAGAGAAGTGAATTACCTACGGCGGTAGCTGCTAACCAGAAACCTTGCATAAGACCTTGCATGTGGGGAGGAGCAACTTTTGATACAAATGCCAAACCGAGCGGTGAGATAAAGAGCTCTGCCACTGTCAGGATGAAGTAGAGACCTACCATTACCCACGGTGTGACGAGTATTTGCTCTATTTCCTCGGCTTTCATGTGTGATAGTTCGGCTTTCGATGGCAATGCCAGCGAGAAGAACATCAGGAAGAGGTATGCAATGGCTGCAATACCCATACCTAAGGCAATCTTCATAGGAGTAGAGATGTTCTTACCTTTCTTGTCTAACCATCCAAAGAACCACATGATAATGGGCGTAAGGGTGACTACAAAGAATGGGTTGACACATTGGAATATCTCGGCTCCTTTGATAGTGGTAAATCCGAGGTCTATGTTGATGACGTCGAGGTTGACGTAATCTCTTGCAAAATAGGTAAGCGAGTAGCCGTTTTGGTGGAAAGAAACCCAGAAGAAAATAACAACGCCGAATACGGCAAAGAGAGCGTAGATGCGTTGTTTGATTTCTTGTGCATCCATCTTAATCTCTTCGGCAGATGCCTTGGTTGCTGCCTCGGCGGCTTTCTTTGCAGGATCGGGGAATTTGCTCTTATTGGCCATGTAGATGGCAAGTGAGATGAGCATCATTAAAATAGCGGCGATGAAAGCATAGTGAAACCCACGGCTGAATACGTCGATATAGCTGTCGCAGAAGGTGGCGAGGTCGGTTACTTGTCGGCCATCGAGGTAGGCGCTGTTGGCATAAGTCGTAAGGTTTGCGAGACCTTCTCCGCTCATTTGTCCGCCGGTGTTGATGTATTCGTGGCATAGCTCGGGGAGCTTGGCGTTATAGTCAAATCCGTTGACCTTTAACCACCAGTTACGTACGCCGATGGCAATCCACGGTGCGAAGAAACCACCGATGTTGATAAACATGTAGAATATCTGGAAGCCCGATTCTCGTTTTGAGGCATATTGGGCATTGTCGTACATTTGTCCTACCAATGCTTGTAGGTTACCCTTGAAGAGACCGTTACCAAAAGCTATGACCAAAAGGCCAAAGCATGTCAGAGTAAGGTAGAGTGGTAGATTCGGTACAGGAGTAGGGGTAGGTATGGCAATGATGAGATAACCAATAGACATGATAATGAGTCCCATCAGAATGGTGCCTTTGTAGTTTTGGGTTTTGTCGGCGATGATACCGCCTACTAGTGCCAGCAGGTAGATAGAAGCATAGAAGCCTGAGTAGATGTAACCTGCTGTGGTTTCGTTCAAACCGAATTTTGCAGAAATGAATAGCGTAAGAATCGCCATCATGATGTAGAAGCCGAAACGTTCGCCCATATTGGCCAACGCAGCAGCTATCAATCCTTTGGGTTGATCTTTAAACATAGTTGTGTGTAATTAGTATTGTTATTGGTTTTATGTCTTTATTAGGGTATAAGGTGTTTTTCATAAGGTCATTTTTGCAAATGTAAACTATTTATTCGGTCTTTCCTACCTTTTAGAATTTTTTTCTTCAATCTTTTTATGTTGGAGGAAGTTGTGACCATTATGGGAAAAGTGAAATGCCTGATTAGGCTGCCATATCATAAAAAACTCCCTTGTCGTATGGCGATGCGGCAAGGGAGTATATTTGGAAGGAATGTTACCACCTATTTTTTGAGAGGAAAGTATGATTGGACTTTTTATCTATTCATTTATTTCTCTCGCATAAATATGTTGATGGGTGTTCCACAGTAATTCCATGTTTCACGTATCTTGTTTTCCAAGAAACGTTTATAAGGTTCTTTGACCCATTGTGGAAGGTTGCAGAAGAATATAAACGAAGGAATTTGCGCTTCTTTGAGCATGGTTACGTATTTTATCTTTACGTATTTGCCTTTTGTGGCTGGTGGTGGATAAGCTTCTATGGCGGGGAGCAATACTTCGTTGAGCTTCGAGGTGGGTACGATGCGTTTACGGTTCTTGTATACCTCTATGGCTGTATCGAGTACTTTGTATATGCGCTGTTTGGTGATTGCCGATGTAAAGATGATAGGGAAGTCGGTAAACGGAGCCAACCTGTTACGTATAGCATTCTCAAATGTTTTGATGGCTGCCGTGGATTTGTTTTCTACCAAGTCCCATTTGTTGACACATACAACCAGTCCTTTACGGTTCTTTTGTATGAGTGAGAATATGTTGAGATCTTGTCCCTCGATACCTCGTGTGGCATCTATCATGAGTATACACACGTCGGAATTTTCAATGGCTCTAATGGAGCGAATAATCGAGTAGTATTCGAGGTCTTCCGAGACTTTGCCTTTTTTGCGTATGCCGGCAGTATCGACCAAGTAGAAGTCAAACCCAAATTTGTTGTAGCGCGTGTATATAGAGTCGCGTGTAGTACCGGCTATGTCGGTGACTATGTTACGCTCTTCTCCTATAAAGGCGTTTATAATGGAAGATTTGCCTGCATTAGGGCGTCCTACCACGGCAAAGCGGGGTATGTCGTTCTCGATATCTTCAGTATCGTCTTTGGTGAACTTGCTGACAACTATGTCGAGCAAATCTCCCGTTCCACTACCGTTAATGGCCGATACACATACAGGGTCGCCTAAACCGAATTTGTAGAACTCGGCTGCATAATATTGTGCTTGGTTAGAGTCGGCTTTGTTGGCAACCAGAATAACCGGTTTTTTAGAACGTCGCAATATATTGGCAACGTGGTCGTCAAGGTCGGTAACACCGTTGGCAACATCTACGATAAACAATATAACGTCGGCTTCTTCTATTGCTATGGCGACTTGCTTATTTATTTCTTCCTCAAAAATGTCTTCCGAGTTTACAATCCAACCTCCGGTGTCGACAATAGAGAATTCGCGCCCTTCCCAGTCTACCTTACCGTATTGTCGGTCGCGTGTGGTACCGGCCGTTTCGTTGACAATAGCTTGTCGCGACTGTGTGAGCCGGTTGAAAAGTGTCGATTTGCCCACATTGGGGCGGCCTACAATGGCTACTAAGTTTCCCATATTGTTGTGGTTAAGTTTTTATGTCAGTCGGCAATGTAGCCGAAGTTGCGTAAATCTTTTTCTTTGTTGCGCCACTCTTTTTCTACTTTGACGTATAGTTGTAAAAAGACTTTCTTTCCGAAAAAGGCTTCGATATCTTTTCTTGCCAGCATACCCACCTTTTTCAGAGCCGAGCCTCTTCGGCCTATGATAATGCCTTTTTGAGAGTCGCGTTCTACATATATAACTGCTGCAATGTCTATCTGTTTATCGCTTTCCTTAAATTGCTCTACGACAGCTTCGCAAGCGTAGGGTATCTCCTTGTCGTAGGTTAGCAGTATTTTTTCACGAATAATTTCTGTTACAAAAAAGCGGGCAGGTCTATCGGTGAGGGCATCTTTATCGAAGAACGGTGGTGACTCGGGCAGTAATTCTTTGATACGTTTCAGCAGAGTGTCGATATTGAACCGAAGCATGGCCGATATAGGGATTATCTCGGCATGTGGAAGTAAGCCTTTCCAACGTTCTACAAGGTTTTCCAGCTCTTCTTGTCCTTTCAACAGGTCTATTTTGTTTATAACGACAATGACGGGTATTGTCTCTGTGGCTACTCTTTGCAAAAAGTCGCTGTGCTTGTCGGGAGTCTCTACGGTATCGGTTACGTAAAGTAGAATATCGGCATCGACCAAGGCCGAGCGCGAAAATTCCAACATAGACTCTTGCAGTTTATAGTGCGGTTTCAGTACACCTGGGGTATCTGAGTAGACGATTTGCATGTCGTCGGTGTTGACAATACCCATGATGCGGTGACGTGTAGTCTGAGCTTTGGAGGTGATGATAGAGATGCGCTCCCCCACAAGCGAATTCATGAGGGTCGATTTCCCTACATTGGGGTTGCCTACGATATTTACGAATCCCGATTTATGCATATTTTTGATATTCCTGCTTGGTTGTGGCGATGGGTTATAAGTATTTGCAATGGTGGCTATGACAGCCTTGTTATGCAAAGATAGTATATTTTCTCATTTATAAGGCTTTTGGAGATAATACACACTATTATCTTTTTCTCGGGCAGCAGAGAAGCCACCTGTCCTTATAAACAGCAAAAACGCATCCGCTCTGTGTCGGGTGCGTTTTGCTTGTATGTAATTGTATTTATTTTGCGTCGTAACCCCAAATGAGGTAGAGTGCACCCCATGTAAATCCGGCACCGAAAGCGGTGAGGATGAACTTATCGCCTTTTTTGAAACGGCTTTCAAAGTCGCTCAGGCACAAAGGAATAGAGGCGGCACTTGTGTTGCCATATTTTTGTATGTTGATGAGGACCTTTTCCGAAGGTATTTTGAAACGTTCGGCTATAGCCTCTATAATACGCAAATTGGCTTGGTGAGGTACAAAGTAGTCTATATCATCGACCGTGAGGTTGTTGCGCAACATCACGGTATTGGATGACCGTATCATATCGGTAACGGCATGCTTAAAGACGAAACGACCGTCTTGATAAACGTAATGGTCGTTGTTGTCTACAGTTTCATGTGAGGCCGGGAGTACCGAGCCACCCGCATTCATGATGAGGTGGTGCAATCCCAAACCGTCGGTATGCAGGGTGCTGTCTATGATACCAGTGCCGTCGTCCGACGGTTCTATCAATGCACAGCCAGCAGCGTCGCCAAAGAGCGGACACGTCGAGCGGTCTTTGTAATTGGTCATTGACGACATTTTTTCAGCGGCAACAACAATTACTTTCTTGTATATACCGGCTTGTACGTATGCGGCAGCAGCTTGTAGCGAGACAATAAAACCTGCGCAAGCAGCTTCCAAGTCATATCCATATGTGGTTTTTATGCCCAGCTTTTCGGCTATGATAGAGGCTGTTGACGGGAATCTGTAGTCGGGGTTTGAAGTGGCACAGATAATAAGGTCTATTTCTTCGGGACGGATGCCTGTTTTTTCAATCAGGCGTGCTACAGCACGGTAGCCGAGGTCTGAAGAGCCTGTGCCTTTTTCTTTGAGGATGCGGCGTTCTTTTATACCTACGCGGGTCGTAATCCATTCGTCGTTGGTGTCTACCATTTGCGACAACTCGTCGTTGGTCAACACATAATCGGGTACGTACGAGGCTATACCTGTAATTTTTGCTCTTAGCATATTCTTGTTTTTGTCACGTATGTAATGAGAGAATTATATTGCAAATATACAATTTCTCTGCGAAGATATCTTGAAAAAATGCCCTAAATTGCTTTAGGGCATTTTGCTTGAGCTGCGTGATAGATTTATACAGCAGCTTCTTTTTCGATAGCCAATTTCCCTCTGTAGTAGCCACACTCGCTGCAAACTGTGTGATATACGTGCCATGCACCGCAGTTAGGGCATATTGCCAATGTAGGGGCTACAGCCTTATCGTGAGTTCTTCTCTTGGCTGTTCTTGTCTTTGACTGTTTTCTTTTAGGATGTGCCATTTTCTTTTATATTTTAATTTATCATCTTTTCAATTTTTTGAGGGCATCCCACCTGGGGTCGGTCGGTTTGTCGGTATCGTCGTCTTCATAAGGCGGCATTTCGTCGTCCTCTTCCAACTCGGGTATATGGGCGCTCATCTTGTGCAGTTGTGCACTCATCTCTTTGTTGCATTTGCCGTAGGGGTGCACATGCTTCAAAGGAATTGTAAGGGCGATAAATTCATAGAGAAGCCAAGCAATGTTAAGCTCTCCGGGTTCTGGGATAATCAGTGTATCATCATCTTCTTCCCGATATTCGTCACCCAATTTTACATGCAACTTTTCTTCGACGTTTACCTCATGCTCCATATCATCAAGGCAACGGTCGCAAGGGATGTATATGATGCCGTTCAAATTGAATTGCAGCTCGTATGAGGCTGCTGCATGCTTAGCCTGTACGAGAGCTTTTATTTTCCCGCGCTGAACCTCAGGACCTTCTACATCGGCAAAAAAGTCATTGCCGAGCTCATATTCAAAAGATTGCGTATCCCCCATAGGGATATTTTTAAGCAACAGTTTGTATGTAGTAAACTTTCCCAAGGCTAATACATCGTTAAAAAAGCTCCGCAAAGGTAAGAAAAATAATCTTTACTTGTCAACCCTTTGCATGAATATTTATTATTTACTCTTATATTGCTGTTCATAGCAGCTTGTTGTAGTGAAGGTTCGATACCTTAACATTGGGGAGGGGCAAAAGGTTTGTAGGTTATGCATATTTTCTTACGATGTGTCGCGTGCCGTGTATGTAAAAAGAGAGAAGCTGCCTGTAATTTATTTACAAGCAGCTTCTTCTTATAGAAAAGGTGCGTTATGCTTTGTTGGCGCTACCGAGCACGTCGATGAGTTTGTGTTTGTAAAGCTCTCTAAGTGCATCACGAGCCGGACCCAGATATTTACGCGGGTCAAACTCGGCGGGTTTTGTAGCAAATACTTCACGGATGGCGGCTGTCATGGCCAAACGACCGTCTGAGTCGATGTTGATTTTGCAAACGGCCGATGTGGCAGCGCGGCGAAGTTGTTCTTCGGGAATACCTATGGCATCTTTAAGAGCACCGCCATACTTGTTGATGATGGCAACTTTGTCTTGGGGAACGCTTGATGCACCGTGTAGTACGATAGGGAAGCCCGGAATACGTTTTTCAATCTCTTCGAGGATATCGAATCTCAATGGAGGCGGAACAAGAACACCGTCGGCGTTACGAGTACATTGCTCGGGACGGAACTTGTTGGCACCGTGTGAAGTACCTATAGAGATAGCCAAAGAGTCAACACCGGTTTTCGACAAGAAATCTTCTACTTCCTCGGGACGAGTGTAGGTATGGTGTTCTGCCGAAACTTCGTCTTCAACACCTGCCAAGACACCCAGTTCACCTTCTACAGTTACATCGTATTGATGAGCATATTCTACGACGCGGCGAGTGAGCTCGACATTTTCATCGTAGGGGTGGTGTGAGCCGTCTATCATTACCGATGAGAAGCCCATGTCTACGCATGATTTACACAACTCGAACGTATCGCCGTGGTCGAGGTGCAAGCAAATAGGTACTGCATAACCCAATTCTTTGGCATATTCTACTGCACCTTGTGCCATGTAACGCAGGATGGTTTGGTTGGCATATTTACGTGCACCGCTCGAAACTTGCAGAATAACGGGCGACTTGCACTCTACGGCAGCTTGTATAATAGCTTGCATTTGCTCCATGTTGTTGAAGTTGAATGCAGCGATGGCATACTTGCCTTCCATGGCTTTACGGAACATCTCCCGGGTGTTCACCAAGCCTAAATCCTTGTAACTTACCATTTTTTTATAGGGATTAGTTAGTAAAAAATTCGATGTGCAAAGATAACGAAAAACCGTTGCTTGGCGTTTTTGTTTTTTCGTTTTTTTATCCAATATAATCTATTGTAATAATATATAAGATTTAATGCCTCGCTTTGCTATACGTGGTGTGCAAAACGAGGAATATGCTTTGATGTGTAGCCTTATTGTATAGTGATGAGTTTCCACTTTTTGCTGTTCCATTGCAAGGTGCGGAACAGTTGCAGGTAGGAAGATATGTTGCGGTATGTGTCGGCATCGAGGGTCTGTTCAAAAGTTGCATGTGCCACGATGTCGTTGGTCGCTTCGTTCATGGTGTACTCGATGGTAGGGATGAGTATTGTAGCCAATATCTCGTCGCGTTGTATATTGTCGGTTGTAGGGATTATGAAATCGCCTGTATGTAGGGTTGGCAGATATCGGCGCGAGTCGAGCCTTTGCCAATTATGGTCGTATATCTCTATGCTACTGCTGGCAGCCGGAGCGTAGATGGTACGTATGATGACGTATAATGAGCCCTTGGCCGTTTCTATGCGTTTTATTTGCAGTATGTTGCTTTCAGACAAGCGTACGGCCATGTAGCTATCGCCCATGACAGTTATTTGGGCTTCACTTCCCAATAGTGTTGTTGCACGTGCCGGTTGTCCGGCACGGTACAGGTCGGTCATGTCCATGCGTCGGTTGGCTTCTATAGTGGGTACGATGTTTTGGGGTATATTCCCCCATATGTCACCCATGTCTGTGGCAGCCCATGCCGTGGTATGGGCTATTACGGTAAGAGTTATTGTGAGGATGTGCTGGAGTATCTTCATTACAGAGTAATTTGTGTAGGGCAACAGCGCCTTAATGACAAAAGTAGTCATTTTTATGACAGGGCGATGTTACAAGATTATAAAATCAGGCACGTGTACCTATATATAGGAATAACATACCGAGTAATACGAGTATGAGGTCGGCCGATTTATCCTTTATATTTTTCTCTTTAAATATGAGTGCTCCTGCTATAAAGCTTACCACAACACTGCTACGACGTATCATAGATACGATGGAAATCATAGAGTCGGGGTAACTGAGAGCATAAAAGTAGACAAAGTCGGCGCAAACGAGAAACAGCGAGATAAAGAAGATGCTATTTCTCCACTTAAAGGGTGTGGAGGTCTTGCGTCGTGGATACCACATGATGAGACTTATGATGGCCATCAGCCCAAACTGATAGTAGGAGTACCATACAAGTACGGTCATGCGGTCGAATCCGTGCGACATGAGGTACTTGTCATATAGAGCACTCATTGCGCCGGTAACCGTGGCCAGCACGATGAAAAGTATCCATAAGTTGTGCTTGAAGTTGATGCCCTCTTTTTTGCCCGATAGTGACAGCATGATGAAGGAGACCACTGCAAGTATAACACCTATCCATTGGTAGAGGTTGAGGCGCTCGCCAAAGATGACAAGGGCACCTATCAGTGTCAGTATCGGTTGCGAGGCTTTGATAGGCCCTGATATGGTGATAGGCAGGTGTTTAGTGGCAAAGTAGGCAAAGAGCCACGAAGCGAGTACGATACACGACTTGCCAAAAATATAGAGATGTGTGCGGGCATCGACGTGAGGAACGTAAAAGATGCTGTCGCGCATAAGTTCGGGTGCCGCGTATGAAAGAATGATGAATGGTAAAAAGAGCAGCGAGCAGAATAGAGTGTTTAGTAATAATACCGGTATGACGGCGTTGTCGTTTAAGGCTGCTTTCTTGAAAACCTCATATCCGCCCAACAAAAGGGCTGATAGGAATGCTAACGATAACCACATGATGAAATCTGTCTCTTTATTTTTCGGGTGCAAAGATAATCTTAAAAATGCTTGCGCGGCAGTATATAAAGAGAAAAAGACGACCTATAAGTTTGTTGCCGCCTTTTCAACTATTCTATTCTATCTGTTTCGACTGTATTTACAAGAAAAGGTGAGCGGGATATGTTATGTTGTGTAGAAAAAGAGCATTACCAGGCATGGATGTACCGGCGCAGCAGCGGTCGCGAGCCTCTATAATGTGGCAAAACTCCTCAACCGATATTTTGTGGCGGCCTACCTCTACCAGCGTGCCTACTATAGCGCGTACCATATTACGTAAGAAACGGTCGGCCGTGATGGTGAAGGTGTAGCCTTCGCCTTCATGTTCCCAGCGAGCTTCAGTAATGGTGCAGTTATTGGTCTTTACGTCGGTGTGTAGTTTGCTGAAAGAGGTGAAATCGCAATATCCGCTCAGACGCGCGGCTGCGATATTCATGCGCTCGTAGTCGAGTGTACCTCTGTATTGCCAGGCGTATCGTCCGGTGAAAGGTGATTTGTGGTCGGTTGCGTAGTATTTATAGGTGCGCGAAAGAGCATCAAAGCGAGCGTGAGCTTCGGGAATAACAGGTACACAGCGATATATGGCAATATCGCGGGGTAAGATGCTGTTTAGTCGGTTGCACAAGGTCGTGGTATCGGACAGCGAGTTTTCGGTGTCGAAGTGTGCCACCATAAGGCGGGCGTTTACACCGGCATCGGTGCGCCCTGCACCTGTTATAGGTGTAGGGCAGCGGAGTATCATACTTAAAGCCGTTTCTATACATTTTTGCACGGTAGTGCCATTGGGTTGCACCTGCCAGCCGTGGTAACCGGCTCCGTCATAGGCGAGATATAGAAAGTATCGCATAAATAGGTATAGATAGGCTATGATGACGAGTGTCAGTCGGTGTCTAAGTAGGTATAGCCGTATAGGCCCGAACGATAGTTTGAGAGGAACTCTCTACCCTCCTCGGGGGTGATAATGCCGGCCTTCATAGAGGATGTTACCCAGGTCTCTACGCTGCGCACCAATTTCTTGGGCGAGAATTGTACGTAGTCCAATACTTCGGCTACCGTTTCGCCATCGATGATTTGGTCTATCTCATAGTGGTCTTTATAAACACTTATGTGCACGGCATTGGTATCGCCAAACAGATTGTGCAGGTCGCCCAGTATCTCCTGATATGCACCTACCAGAAATACACCTATGTAGTAAGGCTCTTTACCTATTGTATGGACGGGCATGGCACCGGGCGTCATGCTGTTGTTGGTGATAAAGTTGGTTATCTTTCCGTCAGAGTCGCAGGTGATGTCTTGCAATGTGGCAAGGCGATCAGGACGTTCGTCAAGGCGGCTGATGGGCATGATGGGGAATATTTGGTCTATAGCCCAAGAGTCGGGTAACGACTGGAACAGAGAGAAGTTGCAGAAGTATTTATCGGGCAACAACCGTTGTATGGCACGCAGTTCTTCGGGGGCATGTTTCATGCCGAGAGCTATCTGGTTTACCTCTCTGGCGATAGACCAGAAGAGTTTCTCTATCTGTGCGCGGGTGGCAAGGTCGAGCATCCCGAGACTGAAAAGGTCGAGAGCCTCTTCCCTGATTTGCAACGCATCGTGCCAGCTTTCGAGCATGCGGGGCATGTTCATATTATCCCATATGTTGTATAACTCTTTGGCCAGCTCATGGGCATTCTCGTCGAGTTCCTCATGGTCGTCCCAAATAGGTAGCGAGGTTGTCTCGAGAACTTCAAAGATGAGTACCGAGTGATGCGCCGTAAGCGAGCGACCACTCTCGGTGATAATATTGGGTTGGGGCAATTTGTTTTTGGTACAAGCATCTACAAGTGTCGAAACAGAGTCGTTGACATATTCTTGTATGGAGTAGTTCATGCTGCTTTCGCTCGATGAGGAGCGCGAGCCGTCGTAGTCGACACCCAATCCGCCACCAATATCGACAAAATCGACATTGAAGCCCATGTGTTGTAGTTGTACGTAAAATTGAGCCGCCTCGCGCAACGCATTTTTGATGCGGCGTATTTTTGTGATTTGGCTGCCTATATGGAAGTGAATAAGTCGCAGGCAATCGGTCAATTTGTGCGTCTGCATAAACTCAAGAGCCTCAAGCAGCTCGCTCGAATTGAGACCGAACTTGCTGCCGTCGCCGCCCGACTCTTCCCACTTGCCACTGCCCGAGCTGGCAAGTTTGATGCGTATTCCTATATTGGGGCGCATGTTATAGCGCTTGGCTATCTCGGCAATGAGGCGCAGCTCGTTGAGCTTTTCTACCACGAGGAATATGCGGCGTCCCATTTTTTGTGCCAGCAAGGCCAGCTCTATATAAGTTTCGTCTTTATAACCATTGCAGATGATGAGTGAGTTTTTGTCGGTATTGATGGCGAGTACGGCATGAAGCTCGGGCTTTGAACCGGCTTCAAGTCCGATGTTGAATTTCTTGCCATGTCCCACAATCTCCTCTACCACCGGTTTCATTTGGTTTACCTTGATAGGGTAGATGATAAAATTTTGCGCGGTATAGCCGTACTCCTCGGCGGCTTGAGCGAAGCAACGCGAAATCTTCTCGATGCGATTGTCGAGAATATCCGGAAAACGTATGAGAATAGGAGCTGTCATGTCACGTAGTTGCAGCTCATCCATCAGTTCGCGTAGGTCTACCGAAGCCCTGTCTTCGCGCGGTGTTACTTGCACATGCCCTTTCTCATTGATAGAGAAGTACTTCAATCCCCATCCGTTGATGTTATACAACTCGGCGGAATCTTCAATGCGCCATTTTCTCATCTCATTAATGTGTAATGTGGTTTTGTATAATTATAAAAAATCACGTTGTTGTAAGTTGTTGCTTACAGCTTTTTTGCAAAAATACGCATTATTATCGGATAAATGCCCATTGCGTGCTATATTTATGACAAGTAGTCTACATCATCCCGAGTAGACGGGGATGTGGGCTGCCTTATGTTATACTTTATATATTAATGAAAATTTAAGATACCAAAGCTATGTCGGAGCAGAGCGAGTGCTGCAAGTTGTTGCTTATTGTGTAATGGCTTTGTCGCGTTTTGTAAGAATATAAAATTTAATACTATTATACAGATTGATCTTTGCCGCTGAGATTGTAATAGTAATAATTCAGTTCTTGCTATTTACATCCATCATAAGTTTGGCAATTGTTTGTTTATTATTTATAATCAGAAGTTTAATAATAACCCTTATATCCATCTGTATTTATACTATCTTATAAGTTATGAAATAAATTGTTCCATCTTTTTATTACAATAGTAAATTGATTAGTAAAATTCTTGATTCATTTGTGTTGAGATATTAGAAATTAAGTAGCATATTGTACAATATAAATTTATAATAACCCTTAGTAATAACCAATTTAAAACATTATGCGTATGAAAAACATTTTACACCTTAGAGAGTTGGCAGTAATTTTATTGCTTTGTAGTTCATTTTATGTAAAAGCTGATTATACGACCGATCAGCCCTTTGTTGAATTAACCAGAGTAGAATCTCCCGAAACCGAGAATTGGTATTATTGGATAGAGCCTGCTGAAGGTGCATCGGGAAACGTATGGATTGACTGGAACAACAATAATCAATACGATGAAGGAGAGGAGAATATTACCGAAGGCATGCATCTGATCGATGCGTTGACCATTAGAGTATATGGAGAATTGGTAATATGCTCCTTTAATGAAAACTTCCTTACAAGTATCGATGTAAGTAACTGTCCTACAATCAAAAATTTCTATTGTTCCAATAATCAAATTGAAACACTCGATGTAAGTATGCTGACCGACTTGGTTGAGTTCTGTTGTAATGGAAATAAATTGAAATCGATTGATGTGTCGAAAAATTCAAAACTCGAAGTATTCAATTGCTCTTCAAACGATATTACGACTATCGATGTGTCGAATAACCTGGCATTGAAGGAATTGGATTTCTTTGAAACAGGTATTTCAACTGTTGACATTTCGTCAAATGTCAATTTGGAGAGTGTTGCGTGCTATGATACTGATCTTACGGTCATTGATGTGTCTAACAATCCTAAACTGAAAATGCTCTCCATCCCTTATACTAAAATAAGCAGTATCGATGTAAGTCAAAATCTCGAACTGGAAGGACTTGAAATTAGCAATACCCTTATTACTGAAGTTGACCTATCAAAAAATACTGCACTTACACAATTGATATGCAATAACTTGGGATTTAAGAGTATCGAAATTAGCAACAATACCAACCTTCGTCGGCTTCTTTGTTCGGGAAATGAATTGACGTCGCTCGATTTAAGTAATCACCTATATTTGGAGGAGCTCAACCTTGTTTCAAATAAGCTAACATCACTTATCCTGTCGCCTGGTCAAACAGAATTGTATGATGTATACCTTTATGAGAACAACATCTCCGAAACAGCCATGGAGAGTATTGTTGATAACTTGTGCGATTGGTCGTCGGCATATTATGGTGGTTATTTGACCATAATTGATACTGAGAGCATTTATGAAAAAAATGTGTGCAACAAACTGCAAGTGAAGAAAGCTACAGAGAAAAACTGGTATGTATATGACTATAAAGGTGGAAGTAACTTCGGATTTAATGAATATGAAGGCTCAGAACCTTCGGGATTGAATATGCTCGATGATGACCCGACAAAAGTATTTGTAAGCGATGGTGCTCTTCATCTTGAGGTATCTCCGAGAGTATTCGGCTCTACTATGTATATAATTTAGCCGGCGTAAATGTTTTTTTCTCAGAGACTGCAAGATACCCAGATAACAATAGATACCAACAAATTGCCCAAAGGACAATATATCGTTGTCATTGCCGGAAAATCGTATAAAGTGATTTTATAACTTTCTTTTATAGCGTTAGGGCTATAAATTAATCTTAACGAGAAGCGAACCTTTAAAGCGGAGGTGGTTCGCTTCTCGTTTTTATTTGCAATGTTTAATGCTAGCTGTTGAAAGCCGCTGTGTTATGGCAAGTAATCAGAATACCAAAGCTATGCCGGCACTGAGCGAGTGCCGCAAGTTGTTGCTTATTTCGTAATGGCTTTGTTGTGTCGTTTCGTTATTCACGAGGATATTGGTGCCTCCAAACTGTTGCAGGTTATAGCATATCTGGAAGTTGAGCCCGAAGTGTTTCCTGAACATGATGCGGTATCCTACACCCAGGTTCCACAGCCATCCGTAGTTGAGCCCCTCATAGCGGGTTCTTTCTTGCCCCATGCTCCATGTGACGGTTTTGCCGGGGCCTATGGGTGGAGCATAACCGAGGTCGGTGAAGGCGTAAAAGCTCGGTACTTTTTTCAGTGGCGAGTAACGGAAGGTGGCATATATGGGCAATGAGCCGTGCGAGCCTGTCTCGCAGAGGGTGAAGCCTACGCCTGCTCCTGCCGACATTTGGGGTGTAATGTCATACATGAAGTTGAGCAGTATGGTATTGCTGTACATTTTGTACTGGTCGCGATGTACGCATTCGCTCAGCATTTGTTCGTTGAGTCCCAGTCCGTAACGGTAGCCAAGTTCGGCATGGAATTGGGCTTGCAAGGGCAGGGCTGTCCATAAGAAGAGCGTGGCGAGAAAGGTAGTAAGTTTTGTTTTCATATTGATAGGTTTATGTGTTTCTTTGAATTTTTGGGGACGTCAGAATACAAAACTGATGCTTGCACCCAACGAGTGGCGTAGGAATGCTACACTGCCCGAGTGTCCCTCTTGTGGTATCATGTACGTTTGTGTCTCACGGTAAACGAATTGGTTCAGAACGTAACCGAGTTGCAGGCTCAATCCGAAGTGTCGGCGAAGCATTACTCGGTAGCCCACGCCGGTATTGAATACCCAACCGCGCGGGATGCTTGCCGACCCGAACGATGGGGCATAACCTACATCGCCAAACAGAAAAAAGTTGCGGTGCGTGACAATGGGACGGTAGCGGATGATGCCGAGGAAAGCAAAATTTTCATGGACGGGATAGCGTTGCAGATTTACAGCTCCTGCCACACCGGCGGTGATGGCAGGAGTGAAGTCGTACAATGCAGCCAGGCGGAATGTGAATCCCATCATGCCGTGTCGTGTAGCACTGTCGTGGAATGTTGCGCCACACTCCTGCTCGTCGAGCCCAACGCTGTAACGCAAGTCTATCTCGGCATGGAATTTATCCAGAGGGGTAGGCTTCTCGTCGGGAACAAAAAAGCCCATGATAAGTGATAGCAGTAGTGCGAGCATAAGCTGATGTATGTAATGGAAATTAGAATACCAAACCTAAGGTGAAAGCCAACGAGTGGCGCAGATTGTTACGCTCGACAGTAAAACTCTTGTTGGTGTATCTTTCGTACATGGTTGTTTTTACACCTTTATATTGCTGCATAAAATAGCTGAGTTGGAAGTTGAGCCCGAAATGTTTTCTGAACATCCATCTGTAACCTATACCCGTATTCCATATCCATCCTTGTGGCATGCTCCGCTTGTCTTTGCATGGTATGGTATAACCCAAGTCGGTAAAAATGTATGCTGGTGTATGGCTTTTGATGGGGCTGAAACGCACGGTAGCGAATAGCGGGAAGGTGTATAATTTATGGTATTCGGCCATACCGGCGCTTATGCCTATTCCTGTCGCAATTTGAGGCGTTATTTGGTATATTGCTGTTAATTGCAGGTAGTAGTTGTGCATGTCGTATTCGGCAATATAAAGTTCGCGACCTATCATCTGTTCGCGTATCCCTAAACAGTAGCGATAATCGATGCCTACATGAAATTGTGAATAGGCTGCCGGGGCAAAAAGAACAGTTGCTATTGTTATTAGCAATATATACTTGATGAGATTGTGCTTTTTCATGATATTTTATGCTTCAAAAAGTCTATTTATCTATTCTGTTATAAGAGCATGATAGTACGGCGAAAAGTATTTGTCGGCAGTATAAATCGATAGTTCTATCTATTTCGTTCATGCTGTTTGACAAATATATTGAATATATTGTCTTTTCAAAAGCATTCTTGATATTTTTTGAAAAATATATGTTTTCTAAGTGATAAGAGTAGCAAAAAAAATACCTGCGCTGTATTGAGCAGCGCAGGTATTGTGGTTGTACAAGACTTTGCCTTGTCGTATAGTAAGAGCCTTAGAATTCGGCCGACTTCGGTGTACGCGGGAAAGGTATCACGTCGCGGATGTTGGTCATACCTGTCACAAAGAGTACGAGGCGCTCAAAGCCAAGACCGAAGCCCGAGTGGGGTGCTGTACCAAAGCGGCGGGTATCGAGATACCACCACATATCTTTCATGGGGATATTGAGCTCTTTGATGCGTTGCAACAGTTTGTTGTAGTCGGCCTCACGTTCCGACCCACCGATGATTTCGCCAATACGGGGGAAGAGCACGTCCATGGCACGAACTGTCTTGCCGTCGTCGTTGAGCTTCATGTAGAATGCCTTTATCTCCTTGGGATAGTCGGTGAGGATAACGGGTTTCTTGAAGTGTTGCTCTACGAGGAAACGCTCGTGTTCCGATTGCAGGTCGGCACCCCAATATACGGGGAACTCAAACTTGTGGTGCGACTCTTCGAGTATCTTGATGCCTTCGCTGTATGGCAGTCTTACAAAATCGTTGTCGACTACAAAACGCAGGTGGTTTATCAACTCCTTGTCGTACATCTCGCAGAGGAAGTTGAGGTCGTCGGCGCAGTGCTCGAGGGCGTAGCGGATGCAATATTTCAAGAAGTCCTCGGCGAGGTCCATGTTGTCGTTGATGTCGTTGAAGGCAACTTCGGGCTCTATCATCCAGAACTCGGCGAGGTGACGTGGTGTGTTGGAGTTTTCGGCGCGGAAAGTAGGTCCGAAAGTATATATACCACCCAAAGCCATGGCTCCCAGCTCACCTTCGAGCTGTCCCGATACGGTAAGACTCGTCTGCTTGCCGAAGAAGTCTTGTGTATAGTCTATCTTTCCATCTTCGGTGTGAGGCAGGTTGTTGAGGTCGAGCGTGGTTACCTGGAACATTGCGCCGGCACCCTCGCAGTCGCTTGCTGTGATGAGCGGTGTATTGAGGTAGAAGAAGCCGTGATCGTTGAAATATTTGTGTATCGCATAGGCAAGGTGGTGACGTATGCGCAGCACTGCCCCGAATGTATTGGTACGAGGACGCAGGTGTGCTATCTCACGCAAAAACTCAAGGCTGTGACCTTTCTTCTGCAGGGGATATTCGTTGGGGTCGGCGGTGCCGTAAATTTCTATGTGGTCGGCTTGTACTTCGGCGGTTTGTCCCTTACCCATCGACTCTACCAATTTACCTGTGACACAGAGGCAGGCACCGGTGGTGACGGGTTTGAGTTGCTCCTCGTCGAACTTAGCAAGATCGACTACAACCTGGATATTTTTGATAGTGCTTCCGTCGTTGAGGGCTATAAAGCTGACGTTTTTGTTACCGCGACGAGTGCGCACCCACCCTTTTACGCATACGGTCGAACCATAAAGCGCAGGGTCGAATATCTCTGATATTTTGGTTCTTTTTATCGTTTCCATGATGTGTTGTTGTGTTTTATCAAATTGTCACCGCCCCTTCGTAGGAAGCGGCGGTGATGGTATGCATTATTCAAATGAGCCTCTCATGAGCATGTTTACCTCGGCTTGTGTGAGGTAACGCCAGCGGCCGCGAGGCAGGTTTTTCTTGGTTAACCCGGCAAAATATACACGGTCGAGTTTTACTACGTGGTAGCCGAGAGCTTCAAAAATGCGTCGTACAATGCGGTTACGACCCGAGTGTATTTCTATACCTATCTGGTTGCGGTCGGTCTCGGTGGCATAGCTTACGGCATCGGCGTGTACGTTGCCGTCGTCGAGCTCTATACCGTCGGCGATACGTTGCATATCCTCTTCGGTAACATCTTTATCGGTCCATACGTGATAGATTTTCTTCTTCACGAATTTGGGGTGTGTCAATTTCGAGGCTAAGTCGCCATCGTTGGTAAGCAGCAGTACGCCGGTCGTATTGCGGTCTAGACGACCTACGGGATAGATGCGCTCGGTGCAGGCGTTGCGCACTATGTCCATAACGGTGAGACGCCCTTGAGGGTCGTCTGATGTCGTAACGCAGTCTTTGGGCTTGTTCAGCAATACATATACTTTGTTTTCAAGCCCCACTTCTTTATCGCGGAAGGTTACGGTATCGGCAGGTGTGATTTTCGAGCCGAGCTCGGTCACTACATTACCGTTTACTTTTGCCTCGCCAGCTTGTATGAACTCATCAGCCTCACGACGCGAACAGATACCGGCATTGGCCAAGAACTTGTTGAGTCGTATGGGTTGTGTAGGATCTATAGGTGGTAACTCATACTCTACTCGTTGGGGACGGGGTACAAAGCGTTTTTGTACCATCCCGGCACGATTGTTTTTCCCGCCGAATCCGCCACGGTTGTTGTTGTATCCACCCTGGTTGTTGCGGTTGTTGTAACCGCGGTTGTTGTAACCATTTTGGTTATTGTATCGGTTGTTATATCCGCCGCGGTTGTTGTTGTAACCACCCTGGTTATTATAGCGGTTGTTATTGTAACCGCCCTCGCGATTGCCGTAGGCGGGGTTGGTGCTACCCTCGGTATTTTCGTTGTTGTTATTGTATCCTCGATTGTTGTAACCTCCTTGGTTGTTGTAACGGTTGTAACTCCCCTCACGGTTATATCCATATCCGTAAGAGCGTCGCTCTGCACCGTAACCCTTTTCATTCGTGTATGAGGCTTGCTGGCGCTCGTTGTCGTTGCTTTCGGGATTGCTTGCCTCGTTGTCCTTTTCTGTGTTTTCAGTAAAACCCTCACGCATTACTGTCCCTCGCGATTCGCCTATGCGGGGACGTTTGGTCTTTTTTTCTCCTTCCATGTAAGTAAAAGTTATTGTTTATAAACCTCTCGGCTGTTGTTGATAAATAAAAATAGTAATCTGAATATTCTAACAGTGATTCGTTGTACCAATCCTCAATTATCTTGCTGCAAAGATGCAAATGTTTTTTGGATTGAGCACCATGCCGTCGCAAAAAAGATATGGCCGGTGCGATAAATAAATGGCAAAATGCACCCTTGGGTTTGCATTTTGCCAATATTTCAGAAAAATTAACTTGTCTAAGCTGTAAGATGGTCTTAGAACCCTGTGTATGTGTGGGGCGAAAGTCTGTGCAATTCCTCTTTCACAGCGTCGCTTACGTTGAGAGAGTCGATAAATCGGCTTATAGCCTCGGCATCGATGGTAGCGTTGGTGCGGGTGAGGGCTTTCAGGGTTTCGTAGGGCTTGGGATAGCCTTCACGACGTAAGATAGTCTGTATACCTTCGGCTACTACATTCCACATATTGTCGAGGTCGCGGTCTATGGCAGCCCTGTTGAGCAGAAGTTTGTGCAGCCCTTTTAGGGTGCTATGCAGTGCGATGAGGGTATGAGCCAGTGGTACGCCTACGTTGCGTAATACCGTCGAGTCGGTAAGGTCGCGTTGTAACCTTGACACGGGGAGTTTCTGAGCCAAGTGACTGTATATGGCGTTGGCCATTCCAAGGTTACCCTCCGAATTCTCAAAGTCAATGGGGTTTACTTTGTGGGGCATGGCCGATGAGCCTACTTCGCCGGCTTTGATTTTCTGTTTGAAGTACTCCATGGAGATGTATTGCCAGAAGTCGCGGTCTAAGTCGATAATGACCGTGTTGATGCGACGCAGTGCATCGAAAAGAGCTGCAAGGTTGTCGTAGTTAGATATTTGCGTGGTGTATTCCTCGCGTTCTATGCCTAAATTCTCGCGGAGGAAGCGTGCGGCAAAAGCAGGCCATTCGATGTGTGGAAATGCTGTGCGATGCGCATTGAAGTTGCCTGTTGCACCGCCGAATTTACCGCTGATGGGTATTGCCTGCAATAATTTGATTTGCTGTTCTAAGCGATATGCAAAGACTCTTACTTCTTTGCCTAATCTGGTGGGCGATGCCGGTTGCCCGTGGGTCTTGGCAAGCATGGGTATGTCTTTCCATTCCTCGGCATAGCTGTTGAGCAAATCTACTGTTTCTTGCAACAAAGGCATGTATACATTGTGCAGAGCCTCTTTGATAGAGAGAGGTATGGCCGTGTTGTTGATGTCTTGTGAGGTGAGTCCAAAGTGGATAAATTCTTTGTAAGCATCCAATCCCAAGCGGTCGAATTGTTCTTTGATAAAGTATTCTACTGCCTTTACGTCGTGGTTGGTAACAGACTCTATTTCCTTGACACGAGCTGCATCGGCTTCTCCGAATTCGCGATATATGGCACGCAACGAGTCGTATGTGCTGCTTGCTATTCCGCTCAGTTGTGGCAGAGGCAATTGGCATAAAGCGATGAAGTATTCTATCTCTACGCGTACTCTGTAACGTATCAAAGCCCATTCGGAAAAATAGGGGATAAGCGATTCGGTTTTGCTATGATAGCGGCCATCGATAGGCGAGACCGCAGTGAGGGGTGATAATGGCATCGTCATGATTGTGGTATTTTGCTGCAAAGATAATACAAACGAGGGCAAAACGAAAGAAAGCCCGTTTTTCTTTCATTTCGTGAGAAAAGGTTGTTGTATCGCAATGTGCAGAGCAGGGCGAATGGACGGGATTGGGCTGCTTTGTTTACGGTGTGACAAGGTGGTAGAAGAACATCGCTATCGAGCTGATATTTTTACAAAAAATATGAGCTGTCTATAATGTCAAGCTGATAGAATTTAGTACTTTTGCACAGAATTACTGAAACCGATACTCATGCTTGAACAAAAGAAAATTAAGACCGCTCTCGTGTCGGTCTTTCACAAAGATGGTTTGGATGACATAATCAAGATGTTGTATGCCGATGGTGTAAAATTCCTTTCTACCGGTGGTACACAAACGTTTATAGAATCTTTAGGTATACCTTGTATGGCTGTAGAAGACCTTACGGGTTATCCCTCTATTTTGGGCGGTAGAGTAAAGACTCTTCATCCCAAAGTATTTGGTGGTATTTTACATCGTCGCGACAACGCCGGCGATGCCGAGCAAGTGAAGGAATATGAGATACCTTCGATAGACCTTGTAATTGTCGACCTCTATCCGTTTGCCGAGACAGTAGCTTCAGGCGCCGACGAGAGTGCCATTATCGAGAAAATAGATATAGGTGGCATATCGCTCATCCGTGCCGCTGCCAAGAATTTTGCCGATGTTGCCATTGTTGCATCGAAAGCACAATATCCTATCCTGTCAGATATCTTGAAGCGAAACGGTGCTGCCACAACGCTCGAAGAGCGTCGCTTGCTGGCACGCGAGGCTTTTGCCGTATCTTCGGGTTATGATACAGCTATTTTCAATTATTTCGATGCCGACAGCCATTCGGCATTCCGTTGTGCTGTAGATATGCCCAAGCATTTGCGTTATGGAGAGAATCCTCATCAGAAAGGAGTATTTTATGGCAACTTTGATGCATTATTCGAGCAATTGCATGGCAAAGAGATTTCGTATAACAACCTGCTTGATATAGATGCAGCCATATCGTTGATAGATGAGTTTGACGAGACAACTTTTGCCGTTCTTAAGCATAACAATGCTTGTGGTATTGCTTCGCGCGACACATTGCTCGAGGCATGGCAGGCCGCACTTGCAGGAGACCCTGTATCGGCTTTTGGCGGTGTGCTGATAGCCAACTGCTGTATCGATGCAGCTACGGCGGCCGAGGTAAACAAGATATTCTTTGAGGTAATTATTGCTCCGGGGTATGAGCCAGAGGCTTTGGAGCAGTTCAAACAGAAAAAGAATCGTATAATCCTTGTACAAAAAGGACGTAATACGTCGACCGTGCAATATCGTTCGCTCCTTGGCGGCGTGCTGTTGCAAGACTGTGATTTGCATAGCGAAACGCCCGAAGAGTTGAGACAGGTAACAGAAAAACCAGTCGATAAAGAACGCATCGCCGACTTGCTTTTTGCTAATAAAATTGTAAAACATAGCAAATCGAATGCTATTGTACTGGCAAAGAATAAACAGTTGTGTGCCAGTGGTGTGGGACAAACTTCGCGCGTGGATGCTCTTAAACAGGCTATCGAGAAAGCACATTCCTTCAACTTCGACCTTAATGGCGCTGTGATGGCATCCGATGCTTTCTTCCCCTTCCCCGATTGTGTGGAAATAGCCTATCGTGCCGGTGTAGATGCCGTAATACAACCTGGTGGCTCTATTCGCGATCAGCAGACGATAGATTTCTGTAACGACCATGGTATAGCCATGGTAATGACGGGAATACGCCATTTCAAACACTAAATTATTATCCCTTAATACATATATAAGATGGCTTTCTTCTCATTAACGCAAGAATTAGCAATAGACTTAGGCACAGCCAACACTATCATCATCCACGATGGTGAAATAGTTGTAGATGAGCCCTCAGTTGTAGCGTTGGAAAAAAAGACCGATAAGCTCATTGCCGTAGGCGAGAAGGCTCGTCAGATGTACGAAAAAACGCATCCCGATATTATTACGATACGTCCTTTACGCGATGGTGTGATTGCCGACTTCTATGCCGCTGAACAGATGATTCGCGGTATGGTGAAAATGGTCAATCCCAAGCGTCGTTGGTTTACGCCCTCGCTCAAGATGGTGGTATGTATACCTTCGGGCAGTACCGAGGTAGAGATACGTGCCGTGCGAGACTCGTCGGAACACGCCGGAGGACGAGACGTGTACATGATTTACGAACCCATGGCAGCTGCTATCGGTATAGGTATCGATGTTGAGGCTCCCGAGGGTAACATGATAGTAGATATAGGTGGTGGTAGTACCGAAATTGCAGTTATCTCTTTGGGCGGTATCGTTTCCAACAAGTCTATACGTATTGCTGGTGATGACCTTACAGCCGATATTCAAGAGTATATGCGTCGCCAACATAATGTGAAGGTGGGCGAGCGTACTGCCGAGCTGATAAAAATCAATGTCGGATCTGCCTTGACCGAGTTGGCCGATCCCCCAGAAGACTATATCGTACACGGTCCTAACCAGATGACTGCATTGCCTATGGAGATACCTGTTTCGTATCAAGAGGTATCGCACTGCATAGAGAAATCGGTGTCGAAGATAGAGGCTGCAGTATTGAGTGCTTTGGAGCAAACGCCTCCCGAGCTGTATGCCGACCTTGTGCGTAATGGTATATACCTTGCAGGTGGCGGTGCCTTGTTGCGTGGTCTCGACAAGCGACTTACCGACAAGATAGGTATTACATTCCATATTGCCGACGATCCCCTCCATGCTGTTGCTAAAGGTACGGGCGTGGCGTTGAAGAACGTAGATAAGTTTAACTTCCTCATCCGTTGATACCTCCTTACAGGTAGAGGATGTTTTTATCAGATACTATTTTTACGAGTTGCATACCCCTCTTTGTGGGTGTGTAACTCGTTGCAGTACAAAGCAATAATAACTCCAATAAAAAGAGTGCTGAATGCGCAATTTATTAGACTTCCTCATAAAACATCACGCATGGATTTTCTTTATTATCTATGTGGTAGTTGCCTGCATTCTGCTGTTTCACTCCAATCCATACCAGCAAAGTATCTATTTCGGCTCGGCCAACAAGGTGTCGGCCAAGGTGTATGAGGCGGCCGATAAGGTGACTGGCTATTTTGGTTTGAGAGAAGCCAACTATGAGTTGGCACAGCGCAATGGCGAGCTCGAAATGGAAGTGTTACAATTGCGCCGTCGCTTGCAAAAGTATAGTTACGAGTTGGCTATGGATACCCTTACTGCTGCCGATTCGGTATTAAATTCGTATAGTTTTGTGGTAGCGCAAGTTATCAATAACAGTGTGTCGCGGCTCAACAACTATATTACGCTCGACAAAGGTAGTGCCGATGGTATATACCCCGAAATGGGCGTTGTGGGGCAGAATGGTGTGGTAGGTATCGTGACGGTTGTCAACGAACACAATGCGGTGGCTATTTCGGTACTCAATCCCAAGTTGCGCCTTAGTTGTAAGGTAAAAGGGACAGACTGTTTTGGTTCGTTGGTATGGGATGGTCGCGACTCTCGTTATGCCGTACTTGAAGAGATGCCCCGTCACGTGGAGTTTGAGCCTGGCGATACTATTGTTACCAGCGGTTATTCGGCTGTTTTCCCAGAGGGAATAATGGTAGGTACGATATATGCTTATTCCAAGCAGAAAGATGATAATTTTTACGCCATGCAAGTGGCTCTTTCTACCGATTTCAGCCGTTTGGGCGTAGTGCGGGTTTTCCGTAATGTCGAGCAGGCAAGTCTCAGACAATTAGAAAAGGAGGCACGGCAATGAACACTAGTTTTATTCGTTTTTTCTTCCTATCTCTGTTGATGGTACTTTTGCAAGTGGTGGTATTCAATCGCATACACCTCTTTGGCATAGCCATCCCTTTGGTGTTTATATACGTTATCATCAAGTTGCCATTGTCGTTGTCGACCGTGTGGGTGCTTACTGTCTCGTTCTTGCTCGGCCTCGCTGTAGATATTTTCAGTAATACGCCTGGCATGAACGCGCTGGCGTGTACAATACTTGCTTTTGTGCGACGGCCAGTATTGTCGCTATATTTGCAGCATGGTAGTGACTATATCGCCGACGAACCGTCTATACGAGGTTTCGGTACAGGATTGTTTGTGCGTTATGCCCTTTCGTTGACGCTCATTTATTGTTTCCTGTTGTTTGTGATAGAGTCGTTCTTTTTGTTCGATGCCTTGTATTTGGTGTTGCACATTGTCTGCAGCACACTGCTTACGTTTGTTCTTATCTTGTGTTTCGATAGTTTGAGCCCCGGTCGTCGTGAGAAAAGATTATAATCTCGAAAAACGCAAGTTTGTCATAGCAGGAGCATTGCTTGTAGTAATGCTCATCTACGTTATACGTCTGTTTTCGTTACAGGTGGGCGATAACGATTACAAGAAATTTGCCGACAATAATGCCTTTTTACGTAAGATGCTTTATCCTTCACGTGGATTTATATACGACCGTAACGGGCAACTAATGGTTTACAATCAGCCGGCTTATGACGTGATGATGACCCCTCGTGAGGTGTTGCCATTCGATACCCTCGATTTTTGTGAGACTCTGGGTATTACGCGGGAGCAGTATGATAAGCGTATTGCCGATATGAAAGACCGCCGTAAAAATCCCGGCTACTCATCGTATACGCCACAGATATTTATGACCCAGCTTTCGGCACGTGATTACGGACGTCTGCAAGAGAAGCTCTATCGTTTTCCGGGCTTTTATATTCAAAACCGTGTTTTACGCCAGTATAATATGCCTATTGCCGCTAATGTTGTGGGTAATATACGTGAGGTATCGCTGGCAGATATGGAACGTGACGACTACTATCAGCGTGGTGACTATACCGGAGACTTGGGCGTGGAAAAGTCTTACGAGAAGGTGTTACGTGGTGTCAAAGGCGAAGAGATACTCTTGCGCGATGCTCATGGACGTATCAAAGGTAAGTATGAAGATGGCAAATATGATATTCCTCCCATCTCGGGCTCCAATATTACTCTTTCCCTCGATGCCGAACTGCAAGCATATGGTGAGAAGTTGATGCAAAATAAGATAGGGGCTATTGTAGCCATAGAGCCTGCTACCGGTGAGATATTGGCTTTGGTATCGAGTCCTACATACGATCCTTCGTTACTTGTAGGGCGTGATAGGGGCGCTAATTATGCCGCTCTTGTGCGCGACCCATATAAGCCTCTCTACGATAGGGCTATCATGGGTATGTATCCGCCAGGTTCTACATTCAAGCCCACGCAAGGCCTTATTTTCTTACAAGAGGGTGTAGTGACAACCGAGACAGCGTATCCTTGTTCACATGGCTTCATTGCCGGTGGGTTGCGAGTAGGATGTCACGGGCATGCATCGCCTCTACAGCTGGTGCCGGCATTAGCTACCTCGTGCAATGCCTATTTTTGCTACGGGTTGCGGGCTATGCTGGATAGTCGTAAACGTTATCCGTCGACAGCCGAGGCCTTTGAGGTGTGGAAGCGTCACCTTGTTTCTATGGGGTATGGTTATCGCCTGGGTATAGATTTACCCGGTGAAAAACGAGGATTCTTGCCAAACAGTGCCTATTACGACAAATATTATGGTCGTAATCGTTGGAGTGCCCTCACCATTATCTCTATAGCAATTGGACAGGGTGAGGTATTGGCTACACCCGTGCAGATAGCCAATCTTGCAGCGACTATAGCCAATAGAGGACACTATTTTATACCGCATATTGTGAAGGCAATAGAAGACAGTGTCATATCTTCGGAATATACAGTGCCGCATTATCCTACTATCGATGCACATTATTACGATTATATTGTAGAGGGTATGCGCATGGCCGTTACCGGTGGAACATGCCGCTTGGCAGCCATACCGGGAGTAGAGGTGTGCGGAAAGACAGGTACGGCTCAAAACCCCCATGGTAAAGACCACTCAGCATTTATGGGATTTGCTCCTATGAATAACCCGCAAATTGCTATTGCCGTATATGTAGAGAATGCCGGTTTTGGCGCCACTTATGGTGTGCCTATTGGTAGCCTTATGATGGAGTTCTATTTGCATCGTAAGATAGACCCTTCACGGCAGTATCTCGAAGATAGAATGTTGAACTCAAATACGATTATATACAGTGGCGTCAAGAAGCATTAGTGTATGGAAATCGGTCGATAAGGTAACGATTGTCATTTATTTGATTCTCGTTTTCTTTGGTTGGGTGAGCATTTATGCTGCCGCATACGACTTCGACCAAGCCAGTATATTCGATTTTGCCGAGCGGTCGGGCAAACAAATGTTGTGGATAGTCCTTTCGTTTTTACTGGCTGCCGTCATACTTTCTCTCGATATTCGTTTCTATGAGACCTATGCTTATCCAATATACATAGGGCTTATTTTACTTTTGGTGGCGACCATCTTTGTGGCACCCGATATAAAAGGGTCGCATTCGTGGCTTGTGCTGGGCCCGGTGAGCTTACAGCCCGCCGAGTTTGCAAAGTTTGCAACCGCACTTGCTCTTGCCAAACTCTTCAATAGCTATAATTTCAAGTTTACTCGCCCACTCAACTTTTTCAAGGTGGTAATAATTATTGTATTACCAATGTTGCTCATTGTGATGCAGAAAGAGACAGGGTCGGCATTGGTATACATGTCGCTTGTCCTTATGATGTATCGTGAGGGTATGACAGGATTGGTGCTTTTTGGAGGCTTGTGTGCCATTCTTTATTTTGTCATAGGTATCAAGTATAGCGATGTTATGTGGTGTGGGGCACCAGTAGGTGAAATTTGGGTGCTGGGTATTATATGTGTGGTGATGGTTGGTATGGTGTGGTTCTTTGCATCTCATAAAGATATTGCACGTCACCTTGCTATTGGATATATTGCGGTCGCCGTGGTTATAGCTATCCTGCAATGGGTGGGAGTGGAGTTGCCTATGCTGTATATCTTCTTGGGTATTGTAGCATTGTCGTTGGTATATTTGTTGGTGATGTACTTTATTACCTTTTCATCACGATTGCTTGCGGTAGTAGCTGTGGCGATAGTGTCGGTAGGCTTCCTTTTTTCGTGCAATTATGTCTTTAACGATGTGCTCAAGCCCCATCAGCAGATGCGTATAAAAGTATTGTTGGGGATGGAAGAAGACTTGCGTGGAGCCGGATATAATGTCAATCAGTCTAAGATAGCAATAGGCTCGGGAGGCTTCTGGGGAAAGGGATTTCTTAATGGTACGCAGACAAAGCTCAATTATGTGCCCGAGCAGGATACAGACTTTATTTTCTGTACAATAGGTGAAGAGGAGGGCTTTTGGGGTTCGTGTTTGGTGATAGGGCTGTTTACTGCGCTTATCTTGCGTATCATGGTTATTGCCGAACGCCAGCCGCGTCCGTTTGGTCGGGTATATGCCTACTGTGTATTATCTATTTTCTTTTTTCACCTGCTTGTCAATATAGGCATGGTTATAGGCTTGTGCCCGGTCATAGGCATTCCGTTACCTTTTTTCAGTTATGGGGGGTCGTCGTTATGGGGCTTTACGATATTGTTGTTTATTTTGTTGCGTATTGATGCATCGCGTTCAGAGCATTTCTGATGAGCATCATTTTATGAGGAGTAGTTATTTCTTCTCTTTCTTGTCGGTCTCTTTTTCTTCTTGTGCCATCACATGTGGAATGAGAAAGGCTGTGTAGACTTGCAGTGCTACCGATATGGTGAAAATCACTAACCAATCGGTACCCCCTTTAAACATGAGATATGAGGCAAACAATAGCATCAGTGTGCCAAACAGCTCTATGAGTACGAGGCGGCGTAGTCTTACGTTTTTGCCTTTATAGGGGGAGATAAGTCGTATAACGGACATGCCGGCTGCTCCTATTGCAAAGATATAGGGTATCCATGTCGCTGTTATAAAAAGAGGTAGTACTGCGCCTGCCAGCAGAAGCAGTGCCGAGGCTTTGAAAATAATATCTTTTATAGTCTCTTTCATATTTTATTGAACTGTTTCTTGTGTAGCGGTTGTATCCATAACAACGCGGAAAACATCTTCGTGCCCTCTTTGCATATTATATTTTTCGCGAGCTATGCGTTCTATGGTTTGAGGGTCGTTTTTTATCTCTTGTAGTTTGTCGCTATATTCTTTGATTTGTAACTTTTCTTTTGCAATGTTTTGTTGCAAAGTACGTATGCGTCTGTCGTTTTTGTATATTTCTATATAGCTGTGGTCTATTATAAATAGGTGCGCCAGTACAAACCCTATGATGAGGAGCAGTGAAATATGTGTCAATACATATTTCTTGATGAAGAATACAATGTCTGACAGAATTTTTTTCATAACCGCTATGCTTGTTGCAAAGGTAGATAAATTTTCTTATACCGCCTTCCGCCTGTGGCAATTATCAGGTCTGTTGTGAAAAACGAGGCCGTCTCAAAGTTTATTTTGAGACAGCCTCGTTTTATGAATGCGTCGGGTGTAGAAACTCCGTAAGCTATGATCAGTATAAAAATTCTTTTTGAGTATCGTGTATATGATAATATATGAAGCAGTCTGGTACGGTTGTAATGTTATATACTGTTGTCATTCGGCTGCTTTACGTTGTGTTATGATACCCTCAAGAAAGTCAGCGACTTTTTGCAGACTTTCGGTCTCTTTCCACTTTATTTTATTCTCTTTCAAGAACTTGTTGAAAGCTTTACGCTCTTCTTTGGTAAGGATGCCGTTAATGCCTCTTTTTGTGGCATGGCATATATCTTCATCGGTTACGATAGTATATCGTGTAATAGTAGGCAGGGTGCGGCTATTGTAGCGGTCGGCCTTTGTGGCGTTATACTTGCGAGCTGCAATGTTGCCGTAATCTTCAAATGCAGCTACGTTTTGTGTCGCTGAAGCTGACGTCCCTATGCCGTAAGCGCCGGAACCTTTGTTCATGGAGCTGAAGTCGGCTTCACACGTGCGCCCAACCAGAACGTGAGGAGTAGCATAGATACGTTCTACGTAATACTTCCCCTTGCGTTCAAGTACGATATGATTGTCACATACTACCGAGTCGATGTATTGTGAGTTGCCGGCAGCTTTGATGTCTTCTCCATCGACAAAATGTAAGGTGTTGCCAAACAAGTGGATGTTGATATTGGCACGCGCAGGATCGCTATTGCGATAGTAAACTGTGGCGGGTACAAAGTCTTCGTAGAGGTAAGGCCAGCCTTCTGTAGGTTCATATTCGGAGGCAAAGCCGGCAGTGACTGCGCATAATAAGGTTGCAATAGTAAGTACTCTCATCTTATCTCTTTTTATAAGGTTTGTAAAAGTATTTTCTTTTGCCACGAAAGTAGTGATTTATTTTGTTTTTTCGCTATTCCTGTTCTTTTTTCTCTGCGAAACTATTATGTCTTCGCAATTTCACGCTCCTACGTTGATTTATGATAAAGATTATATATTTATCGAAAAACAGTAATTTTTTATTGAAATCGCTTGTTTATATTCTGAGCTTTTCCCACCTTTGCACTGTCGGAACGTTCAAGTCTGAGACGGTTCGATATAAGCGATAAAAAATATTGTGATAGCACAAAAAGTAGTAGTGAAAGTTAGTTTTGTTTTACTTACAATTTGTGCTATCTTTACCGGACAAAATTAACCTTATTTTAAAACAGTCAAACAAATGAAAACAAGAAGACTCTTTGTAGTTGTAGCGCTGTTGACGTTGTTTTCGTCGTGCCTGTTGGCTCGTGCCGAAGGGTTAAGCGCATTCAAGCTACACAATGGTGCTACGGTGTACATCTGGGAAGACAAGTCGCAGCCCGATGTATATGGTATGGTTACTTTTAATGTTGGTGCTATTGATGACCCTGCTGAATACACCGGCTTGGCACACTATCTTGAGCATGTCATGTTTAAGGGTACGCAAACGATAGGTGCTCTCGACTGGGAGAAAGAAAAACCCCTTTATGAGCAGATTATTGCTAAATATGACGAGATGGCCGAAGCTGTAGACCAACCCACCAAAGATGCTATAGGTCTTGAAATTAACAAATTGTCGGTCGATGCTGCACAGTATGCTGCAGCCAACGAATTGTCGTTGCTGGTCGATGGTATGGGTGGCCAAAACCTGAATGCCGGTACGGGCTGGGACCAAACATCGTATTATAATACCTTCCCGCCTTCGCAACTCGAGAAATGGCTTGAACTCTATAGCGAGCGCTTTATCGATCCCGTTTTCCGCGGATTTCAAACCGAACTCGAAGCCGTTTACGAAGAGTATAATATGTATAAAGACAATATGGGTTCTAACCTTTCGGAGTTTCTCTTCTCAAAAGCTTTCGAGGGTACACCCTATGCGCGTCCTATCATAGGTCTTCCCGAACATCTCAAGAATCCTCGTTTGAGTCGTCTTATCGAATTCTACAACACATGGTATGGTCCTGAAAATATGGCTATTATTCTTGTGGGTAATGTAGATGCAAAGACTGCTATACCGCTTATCAGACAGAAATTTGAGCGGCTGCCCCGTCGTGAGTCGCATCCCCATGCCGCGATGGATCGTACCCTCTTTAAGGGTCGCAAGGAGTTGTCGGAAAAGCTCTATTATCGTCCGTTCCTTGTTATGATGTATAACGGAGCTCCCTCCAATTCGCAAGACGAAATAGCCCTTTCTGTTTGTGCTTCATTGCTTACCAATAATCAAGAGAGTGGTTTGCTCGATAAGCTCTCGGTCGATGGTGATATTATGGGTGCATCGGTAAGTCCTGTTTCGTTCCGCAACGCTGGCATTCTTATGATACAGGCATTCCCTTCGTACGATGCTGGGCAACGCCGCTACGATAGCAATAAGTCGGTAGAGAAGAAAGTGCTTCATGAAATAGAGCGCTTGCGCAATGGTGAGTTTACAGCCGAGCAGTTAGAGGCTGTAAAGCAAGCCATGATTCGTGAGTATGATATGAGTATGGAGTCGAGTGAGTTTAAGGCCATGACGTTGGCTTCGCTCTTCAATACCGGCAACAATCCTGCCGACATTGTAACCTATCGCGACCGTGTTGCAGCCATTACGGCCGATGATGTGAAAGCTGTTGTCGACAAATACCTTACACGCAATTATTTGGTTGTAAATGTACAAGAGTTACGCGGCGACCGTAAGGCCGAGAAGCTCGATAAGGTTACAAAACCCGGATACAAACCAGTAGAGGCTGTAAAGGGAGTGAAGAGTGCTTATGCAAAATATCTCGAATCGATACCGGTGCCGGCTCCTGTGCCTGAATATTGCGATTTTGCATCGGTACAAGAGACGAAAGTTAATACCCGCAGCAAACTCTATTATACCCACAACCCGCAGAACGACGTGTTTAGCCTTACGCTCCGTTATGGCGTAGGTAAGCGCCGCATGCCGTTGCTCGAATATGCTGTACCTCTTATGAACGATGCAGGTATCATGGCTTTCCTTGCTCCGCACGATTTCAAGCAGGCTATGGCTCGTATCAATGCAACTTGCCATTACTCGGTAAGCGACGATTATATGACGGTGACACTCTATGGTGACGAGCGTTCCTTGCAACAGGCTTGCCAGCTTTTGCAACGGCAGATTCTCATGCCACAGCTCGATGAAAAGCAGTTGCAGTCGATTATCGGTTCGGAATATAGTGCGCGTATGATGGAAAAGGAGAGCGTAGAGTCGCAACAGCAAGCCACATTACAATACCTGTTGTATGGTGAGAACTCGGCTCTTATCACTCGCAAGCCTCTCAAGGATGTGATATTCCTTACTATTTCAGACCTTACCAAGGCCTTCCAGGATGCTACGAAATATGAGTTTACAGCGCACTATGTCGGTACTATTCCTTTCGAACAGGTTTCCGATATATTGAGTCGTAACTTGCCGCTTATGGAAGATGAAGCTCCCTCGCTTTCGCCTGAGGTAAAAGACCGTGTACAATATGCCGAGAATACCATCTATTTCCTTCCCAATGATAAGGCTAAGCAAAGCAACATATACTTCCTTATCGAGGGTAAGCCCTATGATATTCAAGACGACGTGCTTCTCGAAGCATTCTCGTCTTACTTCGGTGCAGGATTCGGAAGCCTTGTTGTTGATGAGATACGTGAGAAACGTGCTATGGCATATTCGTCGTATGGTGTTATACAGACACCGCAGTTAGCCGGTAAGAACTGGTGTTTCTTTGGCTATGTGGGTACGCAAGGCGATAAGACTGTCGATGCCATCGACGTGTATATGGGATTACTTGCCGATATGCCCGAGGCACGCGAACATTTTGACGTTGTGAAAGCAAACATGCGTGAGTCGGTACTCAGTCATAAACCCGATTTCCGTTCGCGTAGTCTTGTGTTTGAGTATTGGAAGCGTCTTGGTTATACACAAGACCCTGCTATCGATGATATGAAGCGTATTGACGCCCTTACATTCGACGACATTGTACGGTTCTATCAGGAGAATATAAAGGGGAAACCCATCTCCATAGCTATTGTCGGTGACCCGAAGAGCTTCGATGTAAAAGCATTGGAGAAATATGGAAAGGTTGTCAAGTTACAACGCTCTAAACTCTATTCCGACGATTCTCTCGACTTCTAACGAATATTGGTTATTATCCTATCAACGAGCGGCGCCGTGTTTGGCGTCGCTCGTTGTCTATTTGAAAGAAACAAGGGATGTATACAGAAGTGAGAAATGACCTGATTGGTTATTCCCTCCCATGAGTAATGCGTATCCCTGTGGCAGCTGTGATTTATTTTGTATGATGATGCCAGTTGCACCAATACCGAGTTCGTGGAGTTGTGTTTGCAGAGTGGGTAGGTATGTCCTGCCCGCAGCAATGGGCAAAACCATCTGTTTGTTTATGAAGCCGGTGTAAAAACAGGAGGTGTGTCATTATGTGGCCTTGTGGCCTTATGACACACCTCTTTTATGGGCAGTGATACAGACAATATGAAAATTGTCTCTTGTTTGTTATATACCGGGTTGATGTTGCGTCTGTTACAACTTTCTTTGCCAGAACCACATCTCGTTGAACGTAATAGAGACAATCACGCTTAGGTGGTCTTCGTTGAGTAGATGGTTGGGCGAACCGTTACGGTGACTGTATTCCAGTCCGATGTTGAGCATCGACTTGTCGCTTCTGAAGGGGAATCCAAATCCGCAGCTTATGCCATATTCTCGCACTTTATTGCCTCCCACCATAATGTACGATTGTTCGTAGTAACCTCCTATACGATAGCGCACATAGTCGAAGTAGCTGGTCGATAACATTTTGGGACGGAATTCCAATCCGGCGGCTATCTTCATTCGATTGCTCATCTGCTCATACATATCGGTGTTGGGGTTGAAAAACTTGGCACGTTCCCATAGGTCATAGCGGACATCAACCGCAGCCGTCAGTCGCTTGTCGTATACGTAACTTATTCCGGCTCCAAATCCGTGTGGCATCGAGTAGTGTCCTTTCATGGGAATGCTGGTAGTATCGCTGTTGGTGGCGTAGGCCGCAGCTGTGCCCAATACGGGTTTCCCAAGAGTATATACGAAGCCTAACGTTACATCATGTTTCTTGGCGAAGGTGTGCATCAGTTGCAGTCCAGCCTGGAAACGGAAATCAGATACCGAGAGTATATTGTAGTATGTACCGGCATCGGCATTATCGGGTGTAACCTCTATGGCGTTTTGTATGTTACCGAAGATATATCCGAAGTTTACGCCCAGTGAAACCCAATCCCAAGGCTCGTAGGCCACACCGGCAAAGGCCTGTGAGATACCGCCTTCGCCTATGCGCGTGTAGCTACCGTTGCTTATGTAGTTGCCGTATGTATATTGTACGTGTGTGAGAGGGGTGAGGCCGGCGCTGGCGGCAACACGTTTCCCAAGCGGAAATTGCATCAGAACGTAGTTAAGTCCACCTCCTTGTCCTTTGGTGCTTGCACCGTTTTCATTATACCAACTTGCTTTGTAGTCGGCCGAGAAGTCAAACATAAAAGTCAGAGAGTCTATGGCCGTGTACGATGCCGGGTTCATTATGTTTATCTGCAAGTTGTTGCGCATACCTATACCTGTACCTCCCATAGAGCGTTGCGCTCCAGTGGCATTGTCGTCGAGAGTACCGTAGCCGTATTGTGAATAGGGAGTTTGTGCTATGGCTGTAAAACACGACAACGCAGCCATAACGAGGAGTATTGAGGCGAATTTATAATTTGACATTGTATTCTAATATTCGGTTCAAACCTTTCGGAACTAAGTTTTTATCCAAGATAACAACCGCGACGCCTTCCTGTAGGGCTGGCAATGGCGGTATTCCTTCATTTTCAAGGGCAAAGATAACTCTTTTTGTCATTGTTGCCAAACGCTCTGCGTCCCCTCCCGTTAAGAAAACCAAAAGTCGGCCGTAACGTTTGGTGCATGCCTCTATGTAACCCTCTATTTCGTAGGCTATGCCTTGCAGTGAGCCCGAACGCAGGGCAGTGGTGGTGTCATAGCCCAGAAGCGGGGTATCGCCTTCTGTCTCTACAAGCGGCAGGCGACCAGTATGTTCGTGTAGCGATTGCAGCCGCAAGTCGGCACCCGGAGCGATGTTTCCACCTGCAAAAGTACCATCGGCCGATAATAAATCGTACGTAATGGCCGTGCCGGCATCGATAATCAGGATGTTCTGTTGTGGAAAAAGGCTTTGTGCTCCTACTGCTGCTGCAATGCGGTCATATCCCAGGGTGTGCGGCGTGCGGTAGCCTATCGTTATTGGGAGTAAAGTCTTCTCGTCGAAGCAAATTGCTTTTGTCGTGTGTGCTTGCAGCCACTCCTGCAATTGCTTGTCATAGGCACGTTTTACCGAGCAGTATATGGCAGCCTCTATGCGGTAACCTTTTACGAAGTTACTTACAAATTGCACAGCATTGTCACTTTCGGTACATGCGTTAGCCATAACTCTCCCTTTCTCAAAGAGAGTCAGCTTCATAGAGCTGTTTCCTTGGTCGATTATAAGTCTCATAACGCCTGCAAAGGTAGAACTATTTTAGTGAAAAATGGCGGTCGATTCTTCTTTTTATATCAAATTGTTATTTTGTATCCCCAAACCGTCCATTTTGCCGTCTTATCAACACTTTTCAGTTCATCAATTTATTAAAAAATGCTTTATGCTGTCCTATTGTATGTTGTCCAACATATTTTTGAGGGGTATATGTCGTTGTAATGAGGCTTATTTGTTAATGCTAATTATTATTTTGTTAAAACAAGGCCTTTTTTAAGTTCGTTTTTGCCGTTTTTTCATCGGGTTTTCATTCATTAATGTTTATTAACTATTTATTTTTAGCTCAAGCTCAAAATGTAATAATAATATAATATGAATTTTATTTTGTTGTATTTCAGTATATTGCATGGTTATTGTAGTCCTCTTTAGAGCGGTATGCAGGGGCTGCTTTTGCTTTGATTCGGTAGTATCCGATAAAAATATTACATTTTATCACATCCATGTATTTTTTTTATCTTGAATTCTTATCTTTGTAAATGCCTTGTTGTGCTAAACGGGGGGTATTGCTCCACCAGACAGACGAAGCAAGAGAAGGCTCGCATGGCCGGTTTGCCACAGCAGACCATGTTGTGGATAAAAGCAAAGGCCGTGACAAAATGTAACTCCGGTTTTGCCGGCTGTGACCTGAACCTTACCTCCCGTAGGTAAACCTGTATGAGAGAAGAGAATTGCTAATTTAATAATGTATATTATCGCTTATTTAATGTTTTAACTAATTTCAGACGTATGAGAAAACTAACAATGTTCTTATGTGCCCTTTTAGTGGGAGTAGCGTCTGTAATGGCTCAAACCATTATAGGTACGGTGCTTTCTGCCGACGACGATTCACCGATATACGGTGCTTCTGTCCTCGTTAAGGGTACGAACGTATCGGCTATTACGGATGCCGATGGACGCTTCTCTATCAAGTTGCCTGATGGCTCAAACACGCTCGTTGTTTCATACATCGGTATGGAAAAAACCGAGGCTTTTGCCCGCAACGGCATGGTAGTAAAACTTTCTTCTACCACGACGCTCGACGAGGTTATCGTCGTTGGTTACGGTGTTCAAAGCCGCGAGGCTAAGACCGGTGCCGTGGTGCAAGTTTCTGGTGACGATTTGGCTTCTATTCCTGCCACTTCGGTCGATCAGATGTTGCAAGGTAAGATGGCTGGTGTGCAAATCTCCAGCAACAACGGACAACCGGGTGCAGCAACGAGTATCCGTATCCGTGGTACGTCTTCTATCAATGCATCCAATGCGCCGTTGTATGTGGTGGATGGTGTTCCTGTCATGAGTGGTGATATCTCTACCGGTGGTGCAGCCGAGAGTACCAATGCCATCGCCCTTATCAACCCCAGCGATATTGCTACCATTACCGTCCTCAAAGATGCTGCCGCAGCCTCTATCTACGGTTCGCGTGCTGCCAACGGTGTAATTCTTATTACTACCAAGAGCGGTAGCGACAGCCAAGGCAAGGCTCGCATTTCAGCCCGTGTACGTTATGGTATGACTACGTTGGCCAAAGATGGTGATTACGATCCTATGGACCCCGAAACTTGGGTAAACTATTATCGTACAGCCGTTATCAACGCCGGTGGTAATCCCGACGATCCTTCCAGCCAATACTACATGCCTCTGGGTACGCTTTCGCAACCCATGACCAACTGGATGGACGCCCTTACCCGCACAGGTTCGCTCCAAGAGTATGAGGTGAATGCACAAGGTGGAAATGGTAAGACAAACTACTATGCATCGGCTTCTTACGGTAAGACAGAGGGTGTTACTTACGGTTCAGACTTTGAGCGTATACAGATGCGTGTCAATATTGACAGTGAGCTGAACAAGTGGCTCAAGATGGGAGCCCGTGTCAATGGCGGTTACATGCGTATGGAAGGTGAGTCTACCAATCAGGATGATACTTGGACTATGATTAACCCCTTCTTTGCTGGTATGTATCTACCTCCTACGGTTCCGGTTTACAACGAGGATGGTTCTTACAACCGTAATATACCTCTTTTGAACGATATAAACCCACTTGCATACGCTTACGAGAAACGTCAGTATGATTCTCACTATAAGTTTAATGGCTCGATGTATCTGGAGTGGAAACCTATCAAGCAACTTACCTTCAAGAGCAACAACAGCTCTGAGCTCCTCTTCTCGCGTCTATACAGCTATGCTCCCGGTTATGTTTATGAAAACCAGATGAATTCTGTATCTACTTACAATCGTCAGTATTCGTCCTTCACCACATCAAATACCGGTGTGTATGAAGATAACTTCAACGAGGAGCACTTCCTCCGCGTGTTGGTAGGTCAAGAGTATACATATACCAAATCTCTTGCAGACCAAGGTTCTACACAAGATGTTAACCCGCTTATTCCTTATGTAACTACGGGTAACCAATCTTACAACCGTTTGTATTATAGCGAGACTGCCGAGAAACTCCTTTCGTTCTTTGGCGTTGTAGACTATAACTATCTCAATAAGTATTATCTGCAAGCATCTGTCCGTGGCGACGGTAGCTCACTCTTTGGCGAGAACAAACAATGGGGTTGCTTCTGGTCGGTAGGTGCATCGTGGAACATGGAGAAGGAAGACTTCCTCAAGGATGTTTCTTGGATTAACCAATTGAAACTTCGTTACAGCTACGGTGTGAATGGTAACAACGGTATCGGTGCATACGGTGCATACGGTCTCTATTCTACCCTTCTTAACCCTTACAACGGTTGGGTAGGTCTTGGCCCGGCTCAGTTGCCTAACCCCGACCTCTCTTGGGAAACTAATAAAGCTCACAACGTTGGTATCGACTTCCGCTTCTGGGAGCGTTTCAGCGGTACATTCGAGTACTACCACCGTACTACCGAGGATATGTTGCTCTCTACCCGTATCCCGTATACGACCGGTTTCTCGTCGATGATGCGTAACGTAGGTTCTATCTGGAACCAAGGTTTCGAGGCTCAGTTAGACTTCGCCATCTTCGACCGCAGCGACCTCCACTGGTCTATCGGCCTTAACTTCTCGATGAACAAATCGCACGTTATAGACTTGGGTAGCGAAAACCGCATCTCTGCCGGTAACGGTATTTATATCGTCGAGGGTGAGCAACTCATGCAATTCTACCTCTACGACTATGCAGGTGTTAACCCCGTAAACGGTGAGGCTCTCTGGTACAACGAGGCAGGTGAGATAACCAATAACTTTACCGATGCACGCCGCGTCTACAAAGGTTCGCCCGAACCTATTGCCACCGGCGGTTTCAATACGGCTTTCAACTGGAACGGTATCGATTTCAGCGCCAGCTTCGAGTATAAGATAGGTAACTATATTATTACCCCTGATAACCAGATTCTGTGGAACGACGGTGCTAGTTTCGGCGGACAACAACTGGCTGTTGCCGGTAACTACTGGCAGAACATAGGCGATACCGGCGTTTCGCCCAAACCCGTAGCCAATAACGGTACCTATTCGGCCTATACATTGTCTACCCGTTTCCTCGAGCGCGGCGATTACCTCCGTATCAAAGATATGACCTTGGGTTATACTCTGCCCCAAAAGTGGACAAAGAAAGCTGCGATGAGCAATGTACGCATCTATTTGAGTGCATACAACCTCTTCACATTCCACGATGTTCATACCTCTATGGACCCCGAGCGTGGTGTATCGGGTACCGGACTTGGTCTCTATCCTACCACCAAATCTTTTGTTATCGGTCTTGATGTAACATTCTAATAACCCGTAAACTGAATATAGATAATGAAAAAGATATTTTTATTGGGAGCCGTAACGCTTTTCGCCCTTGCCTCTTGCGATCTTACCGAAGAACCGGTAACCGCACTTCAAACAGACATTGCGTTGGCTACCTACGACAATCTTAACGAGGCTACTTCCGTCCCCTATGTCAACCTACGTGGTGAGGGTTGGTATGGCTCATACACCAGCCTCATGCTCGATGTAATGTGCGGCAATGCCGTTGCCGGCGCCCCTATTAGTACAGGCCGCGGCAATATGTTTAACAACTGGTTGTTTACAGCCGATGGCGGATGGTCTACCTATGGCTCTGCATACACCGCCATATATCAATGTAACAACGTGATTTTCAAAATCCGTAACAATCGTGAATCCTATTTGGCAGAGAGCGGTGTAACAGACCAGATGCTCAACAACCTCATGGGTGAGTGCCTTTTTATGCGTGCCCTCTCTTACTTCGACCTGGTACGCTTCTACTCTAAGCCCTACAACGCAGCTACGGCCGGTACCGACCTGGGTGTGCCCATCATCAGCGAAGACCCCGCTGTGAGTGCAGTTGCACTTCCCGAGCGTCGTTCTGTGCAAGAGGTGTATAATTATATCGTAAACGACCTTACCACAGCCCTCGACAACATGGACGAGAACTATATCCGTGCCAACGTACTCGATACAAAAGCTACCTGTACCTACCATGTAATAGAGGCTTTGCTCGCCCGCGTTTACCTCTATATGCACAACTACGAGAAAGCTGAAGAAATGGCTACCAACGTAATCACTTGTGGTGACTATACTATCGCCAACGCTTCGCAATTCGTTTCTACCTGGACGGAAGATACATGGTCGGCCAACCGTGAAATTATCTTTGGTGTATTCTCGGTTCAATCTGAGGGACAAATCTCCAACGGTAACGGTATGCTTACTGACCCCGTTAACGGTTATGGTGATGTACGCGTTTCGAATGACTGGTCGTCGTTGCTCGATGCTAACGATATACGACTCACCATGTGTGAGGGTGCTCCCGAATATCCCGGTTACATTTGGCCTGCCAAATATCGCAAAGCCAGCGGTATTGCTTATAGTAACGTACCTATCTTGCGTATCTCTGAGATGTATTTGATACGTGCCGAGGCTCGTTACTACCTCAACAATCACGACGGTGCATTGGCCGACCTTACGACGGTGACATCAAATCGTAATGCCCCCGCTTATTCGGCTGCTACACTTGAGAACATCTTCCTTGAGAATCGCAAAGAGTTCGCTTTCGAGGGACACGTTTATCACGACTTCAAACGCTTTGGTCGTGGTGTAGAGCGCGCCGATGTTATTGCCGGTACTTCAAATCAAAATGTACCTGCCGACAGCTACTTGTGGTTGATGCCCATGTCTACCAGCGAAAGGGACGTGAACCCCAACCTTGTACAAAACCCCGGTTATTAATGCTTTAATTAAACAGGAAAGAAAATGAAAGTAAAAAGTTTAATATACACTTCGCTTGCCGCTTCGCTGCTCTTTGCTTCGTGCAACCTCAACGAGCAGCCCGTTTTCGACGATGCGACGCAAGCCTTCATTGCCTTCAGCGCCACTTCGGGTAATGTATTCGAGGCTGTTGACGGCGTACCCGATACGCTCGAAATAGAGTTGTATTGCGCATCGGTTGCTGGTATTACCGCATCGGTGCAAGTAGTTCCCACTGATACGGCTTATCCCGAAAATCAACGTGCCAAGGAAGGTGTCGACTTCAAGATTGAGGGCGATAGCGAGATACATTTCGATGCCGATAACCGTTTCGCTACCATCAAGATTGTTGCCATCGACAATAATGTACAGGGCGGTAACAAACGTTTCGACCTTGTGCTTACCTCACCGCAAGGTTGCAACCTTGGAGCCAACAAGCGTTATGCAGTTTCGATTCTCGACGATGAAGATCCTGTGAATATGCTTATCGGTTCTTACACGGCAACTGCCGAAAGTGCATTCCAGGGCGAGCCTACTCAAGTATGGTCTGCTACCATAGAACGTGACTTCGAAAGCGAGGATGTTATTTACATCCAACCTATCTGCGAATTCGGTGGTCTGCCCGGTTCGTCGGTTAGTCCTGTTTCGGCAACTGTCGATGCAGCATCTAATACGATACACGTACAATTGGGTCAAGAGTTGTATGCATCGAGTGATATGTCAATGGTACTTGCCGATATCAATGGCAATACTTCGGGCAATATACTTGCCGACCTTTACATTGAAGGAACCAGTGTTCGCTTCGTATTCCGTACAGGCTATGGTGTACCTGTTCCCGACCAAGCCGGTTACTGGTACCAAGCTCTGCAAGCTCCGACGTTCGTAAAACAATAATTGTCTAATCCGAAAAAGCTATATAAACGATGAAAAAAATAATATATATGCTTCCCCTCGCAATCTGCCTTATATTGGCAGGTTGCGCTAAATGGGACGAGTTTGAACCCCTTCCCGCCGATACATGGGGCGCTGAGAGCGAGCTGACGGTGGAGACACCCGATACGGTAACTACGACCGAGCTGCCTATCACAGTGATTACGCGCAATGCAAACTATGTAGCGTTGCTCGTAAGCGATACGGCAATGGTGAACATTAACTATACTACGCTTATGCAGGGTCAATACGCCGGTGCGTCGCGTTTCGAGACCAACTACGAGGCCGATACCCTCAACCTTACCCTGAACAATGTAGTTGCAGGTAATACCTACCACCTCTATGTAGTGGCTACCAACAAAGCCGGTGTACAGTCTACATTCAACAAGGCCATCGGTGCTGTGGATGTAACTGCTCCTGTTATCACTTCGACATTCCCCTTGACTCCTACTAATGGTGGCCGTACCGTAACACTCGCATTCAACGAGACTATTGTACGCGAAAGCGGTGCCGGTGCTATCACTTACCAAGTATTGGATGGTACAATGACTGAAGCATTCAAAGGTACGGTTGCCGAGACAGACATTGAGGCATCGGGCCGCAACCTCCGTGTATCGTTGCCCGCTTCGGTAGAGTTTGCCGAGGGTGTACAGTATGCTATACTCCTTTCGTTTGCCCAAGGTGCTGTATCCGACGTTTATGGTAACCCCATGGCTGCTATCAACAACCAACTGGAAGATGGTGGTCTGCCTTCAGGTCCGTGGTGGCGTTATATTAACGAAGGTGGCGGTGGTGACACCCCGAGTACCGACGAATTCTTCCACGAAGGTGAGTATTTCTTTGCCATGATGTTTGATGGCGGATCGGGTGAGCAACAGTTGTCTACGACAGCCAACTTCTCGTACACAGGTGATTTTGATATTTCCGGATGGGGAGAATATTTTACTGGCATTACAGCTCAAGAGTGGAGTATAAGTGGTTTCCTCGAGGGTTCTATTCAAGGTGTAACTCCTGTTCCGTTCCCGGCATTTAGTTATGAAATGACAGAGCAAGGGCAGACTTATGAGCTTATGACCATGATGGTTGCTTCTGCCGATGCCCCGCTGCCTATAGCTCAATATCAGGGACAAGATGTTTACTTGGTAGACTTTATCGAGTCAGAGTCGAAACTTTATATCAATGTGGAATTTATGGTTGCTACCGATCCTGATTTAGGAAAATTTGCAATGACCATATCGGAATGCCCCGCACTTGCTATACAAGGTCAGGGAGGATATTCTATCATTGCTACATTGGCCGATATGCAATTCTTGCCTACGAGCTCTTTGCAGGCTCCTGCCAAGAAGAATGCCTTTACGGCAACTGTAGTTCCTGTTGATAATATTCATAATGTAAGAATGGGCGGTGTAAAACATGTATCACTGAACAACTTGCGTTAAAATAAGAAATCATAACCTCTTATATAGTAGCCCTGCAGAATTTTCTGCGGGGCTATTATTTTTCATGTTCTGCATAGATATTTATTTTGTTGGTAGCTTGTCGGGGTATTTGTTAGATATGCTTATAATGTAGGCGCATGCACTTTTTATGAGAAAAAACGTGAAATGATGTCGGTTTTTCCATTCTTTTTTCTAACTTCGCCTCATCCCGAAAATTAGGGATAAACCTTTACCGTAAATGATGAAAAAATAGCACTTTATGAAAAAATTCCTATCTGTATCTGCCGTGTCTCTCTTCTTGTGTGCTGCTGTGCCGGCATTTGGTTATGTGATTGCTCCCGAGGTGGCCAAAACGACTGCCGATAAGTTGCTTTCGCTCGACTCTGATTTTGTGGGAGCCGGTGAAGCTACTGTTACTACTGTTGCTGAAGACGGCACTCCTGCTTATTATGTAATAGAATATAATGCAGGTGGCTGGGCTATCGTGTCGGCGCAATCATCTTCGAAACCTCTTATAGCTTATAATCCTACAGGCAAATATGAAGTTCCTGAGCCTATGCAAGCTGTGCTCGATGCAAATAAGCAACGTATTGTGGCTGAAGCTGAGAATAATGCAGATTATCAGCATATAGGATGGAGCCGTGCCGCTCAGCGGAAGCCTGCGGCCGAGCCTGTATCGACGCCCGATGTAGCACCTCTCATTAAGGTAAACCTTAATCAGTCGGCTCCCTTTAATGACCAATGTCCTACGGTAAGCGGGCAGCACGTCCTTGTAGGTTGTGTTGCAGTAGGTATGGGACAGGCCATGATGGTAGCTCGTTATCCCGAGCGTCCCGTAGGTTCGTATAGTTATACCGATGCTACGGTAGGTTATCTTTCGATAGATTATGATGCTCAACAACCCTATGACTGGAATGCTATGTATGCAGCCGAGACAACCGGTAATTATAGTGAGATAGCTCGTCTGCTGTATCATTGTGGCGTGTCGGTGCGTATGCAGTATGGTATTGACGGTTCGGGCGCTTACTCTGCAGATATTGCACCTGCATTGACTCGTAATTTCCAATACGATTCGGAGTTGATACGTTACGTGCGTAAGTCAAACTATTCCCGAGAGGAATGGATTTCACTGTTGCTCGATGAGCTGGTGTTAGGCCGTGCAGTTATTTACGGCGGTGATAATGGCGAAGCCGGTCACTGTTGGAATGTCGACGGATGGAAACAGGCAACGCAGATGTTTCACGTCAATTGGGGTTGGGGTGGATACGGAAACTCTTATTTCGATATAGAGGCAATGGAAGACCAATATCAAGGTATGAGTTTCCCCTATAACAATGATGCTATAGTGGGTGTAGGTGCACCTACGACTGCTCCTTATGGACTTAACTTGAGTACTACCAGCATTCCTTTGGGTGCAGCAGCCGGTGTGGCATTGGCAGATGTAGTGGTGCTCTGCGAGGATGAAAGTGCAGTATTCTCTTTCACAGTAGAAGGTCCCGAAGGACTTTTTGGAAGAGTAGCGTCGCCCTATAGAGTAGAAAATATGAAACTCGTCTCTACTGAAACGATTACCGATGCAGCGAAGTTCAAATATGCTCTTATTACGGTAACCAATACAGCTACCGGAGAGTCGCTCACCCGTGAATTCACGCTGCAACTCAACAGCGGTGGAAGCGTTGCTTCGGTTTTCAGCAATGCAATGCGCGTATATCCGGCAATAGCCCACGACTATATTACTGTAGAAGTTCCCGCAACGGGTGGTAGTTACGCTATCTATAGCATGACAGGAGCATTGGTCGACGAGGGTAGAATGGATGATTATAAAACTCAAATCTCAGTATCTTCGTTGCCCGCAGGTGCTTACTTGCTCAAGTATGTACATCCCGAAGGCGCCGGTGTGAAAAACTTTATTGTAAAGTAAATAATAAGTAGATACGTGTATAAGAGGCTCTATCACATGTGGATGGAGCCTCTTTTTATAAATATATAGAGCCTTTTGGATGTTGACAGATGCGCGAATATATCTATTAGGCATATGTAATTGAAAAAGCTGTTGTATTTGCTTCTGTATGTGTTGATTATATGTTATTATCAGTTTTTTGATAGAAAAAAGTTAAATCCGATACAAAATGTAATTTTTTTTTTATCTTTGCCTTTTCAAGAAAGACCTAACTTATAACAATGAAAAAAGACTGATATGAAAAAATTCTTTTCTCTATTAGCCATTGCCTTTCTTTGCTTGACATCGATGATACCGGTGTCGGCAGAAGTGATAGCTCCTGAATTAGCCAAGACGACAGCCGATAACTTGCTTTCGCTCGATTCTGAATTTGCAGGTGCAGGTGACGCAACAGTTACTACTGTTACCAAGGATGGTGTACCAGTTTATTATTTGATAGAATATAATGCTGGCGGTTGGGCTATTGTATCGGCTCAATCATCGTCGAATCCCCTTATTGCTTATAATCCTACGGGTAAATACGAGGCTCCCGAACCTATGCAAGCCGTGCTTGACGTGACAGGGCAACGTATTGCAGAGGTGGCTAAAACGAAAGCCGATTATCAGCATGTGGGGTGGCGTCGTGCCGCACAACGTAAGCCGGCTGCTACAAATACCACCCCCGATGTGGCTCCACTTATTACGGTAAACCTCGACCAGTCGGCTCCCTTCAACAGCTATTGTCCTACTGTAGGCGGAAAACGTGTATTGGTAGGCTGTGTGGCTGTCGGTATGGCACAAGCCATGATGGTGGCACGTTTCCCCGACCGTCCTGTGGGGAAATATAGTTATACCGATCCCACTGTAGGTTATCTCTCGATAGACTACGATGCCGAGGCTCCCTACGATTGGGATGCCATGTATGCGGCCAAAGAGACGGGTAATTACAATGAGATAGCACGTCTGTTGTATCATTGTGGTGTGTCGGTTGATATGCAATATGGTGTAGACGGCTCGGGTGCTTATACAGTTCAAGTAGCTACAGCATTACCTCGAAACTTTCAGTATGACAGAGATTTAGTGCGTCATGTAGATAAACTGTCCAATAAGGACGAGTGGACAGCCCTGCTTCTCGATGAGTTGGTATTGGGACGTGCTATCGTTTATCACGGTAATAGCGAGGATAGTGGTCACTGCTGGAATATCGACGGTTGGAAGCAAGCTACGCAAATGTTCCACGTAAACTGGGGTTGGAACGGTACAGGAAACTCTTATTTCGACATAGATGCCATGCAAGACCAATATCAGGGTATGAGTTTCCCCTATAATAATGGCGTGGTAATCGGTGTGGGTGCTCCTACGACAGCTCCTTATGGACTTTCATTGAGTACTACAAATATCCCCTTGGGTGCAAAGGCCGGTACGGCATTGGCCGACGTGGTGGTACGTTGTGAGGATGAAGACGCTGAGTTCTCTTTTACTATTGAAGGTCCCGAAGGTTTGTTTGGTAGAGTAGAGTCGCCTTATAGAGTAGAAAATATGAAGTTGGTGGCTAAAGAAGATGTTACGTCTTCGGCTAAATTTGAGTATGCCCTTATTACGGTTACTAATACAGCTACAAACGAGTCGTATACGTCGGAGTTTAAGTTGCATGTTACGGCGGGCGTATCGTCGGCACTTAGTGACAAGATGCGTGTATATCCTTCTATAACTCACGACTATCTGACAGTAGAAGTTCCGGTATCGGGTGGCAAATATGCTATCTATACGATGACCGGTGCATTAGCCGGAGAGGGAGATTTGACAGACTATACGACAAGAGTATCGGTAGCATCGTTGCCTGCAGGTACTTATCTGCTCAAATACGTTCACTCCGATGGAGTGGGTGTAAAGACCTTCATTGTAAAATAGATGTTGTAAATAGATTGATTGCAGGCGCGGCAGCATCCTCTTATGAGGCTGCTACCGCGCCTTTCACAAAAAAGGAAAAGAGAGTTATGGATAAGATGCACATTGCTTTTGCGGGTTTACGATTACCCTTATGGGTAATGGTGATAGTCGCAAGCTTTGTTGTGGCTTGTAGCAATTCGAAGACAGAAGTGGCGCAGGGCTACGAGAATGTCGATGCGCTCCCAACACTTTATACACGCAATGTGCTCTCACTCATCTCCGATTCTGGTATTACCCGTTATCGCATTGAGGCCCCTACATGGTATATGTATGATAATGCTGAAGAACCTTATTGGTATTTCCCCGATGGCATTAAGGTGGAGCGTTTCGACACGTTGTTCCAAACAGAGGCTCTTGTACTCAGCGATACGGCAACCTATTATGAGAACCGCCAATTGTGGCGACTTGACCGTAATGTGCATATTGAAAACTTCGAGGGTCGTATCTTCGACACCCAGCAACTTTTTTGGGACCAACGTCGCCGTACCATATACTCCGATTCTGCTATACGTATTACTTCAGAAGACGAGATTATTGAAGGCGTAGGTTTTATCTCTAACGAGCAACTGACGAAATACTCTATTCTACGTACAAGTGGTATCTTTACCGTCGAGCGCGATAACGCGGCTACGGCCGATACAACAGATACCGTTGCAGCGGCCACGACTGACACCCTTGCGACGTCTTTATTATAGCAATCACTATGGACTGGATGGTAATTATACTGATTTCGTTGCTGTTGACGGCCTTGTTTGCTGTCATGGAGCTTGTGTTTGTGTCGGCTGTTGCTACGCGTACCGAAGGAGATGCCGGTTTGCAAGGAGTAGCTAACCGGCTTAACAATATTTTTTATAATAATGAAGAGGGGTATATTACGGTCGTTATCATAGGTGAAACTATTTCTCTGGTGACATTTGCATTATCGTTGGCTGCCTCGCTGTACAGGGTTCTTGTAGCTTATATCGGTAGCGTTTCACTCACGTTGGTGAGTCTTGTTATTATTGCTGCCTTGGCTCTATTTCTCGTTATAGAACTATTTGCGTGGCTCTTTTCTCGTGCCGATGCACAAAGGGTAATGCGTATTATGTTGCCCTTTTCGTTTCTGTTTTATGTAGTATTATATCCTTTTGCCTGGCTCGTTATGAAGGCTTCGGGTATATGGATGCGCTTTACCCGTGTTCAGGCTAAACCGCGGCGTATGGGATTTATGCTCAGTAAAGTTGAGCTTGATGCTTTTATACAAGGAAACCTTGAAAACAATACCGAGTCGACCGAGGTAGAGAATGAAATGAAGATGCTGCATAATGTTCTGGATTTTGGTAGTGTGTACGTGCGCGATTGTATGGTACCTCGTACCGAGATAATAGCTGTAGATATAGAGAAAGAGACCGACGATGATTTGTTGCGACTCTTGGTAGAGACGGGCAAGTCGAAAGTAGTGGTGTATCGTGACAATATAGACAACGTCGAAGGATATTACCATGTAGCAGAAATGTTTCGTGGTGGTGACTGGCGCCAGAAGGTGCGTCCTGTACTTTTTGTCCCCGAATCGAAGCCTGCCAATAAATTGATGAGCCTCTTCATGCAGCAGAAGAAGAGTATGGCCATTGTTGTCGATGAGTTTGGCGGAACGGCAGGATTGGTGACACTTGAAGATTTGGTAGAGGAAATTTTCGGGGAGATAGAAGATGAGCATGACCAAACAAACCTCGTATCACGGCAGACAGGCGATGGAGAGTATGACTTTTCAGGTCGTATGGAGATATCTAAAATTAACGAAGATTATGGATTGCAAATACCCGAGTCGGACGATTATCTGACAATTGCCGGTTATATTCTCAACCATTATCAAACCATTCCGGCACAGGGCGAAACTGTAAGAATAGGACGTTTTGCTTTCACCATTATGCGTCGCAGAGCCAACAGAATAGAACTTGTACACCTGAAAATTGCAGGTGAATGAAAAATATATTACTAAATTTCGCTTATCCGTGCTTTTTTTGTAAATTCGCACCCTTGTAAATAGTATATAAATAAAAACTAAAAACATATAAACAACAAATGGCTACGTTAGAGAAAATCAGAAGCAAAGCCGCTTTCCTTGTCATTATCATAGGTGTGGCATTGCTTGCGTTTATCATCGGCGACTTCCTCAATTCGGGGCAGTCTTTCTTCATGATGAGTAAAAACAAAGTTGCTACTGTAAACGGTACTTCTATTGGTGTAGAGGAATATCAACAACGCGTACAGGCGCGCTCTGAGGAGATGCAGGCTATGTACCAACAAAGAGGTATGCCTATGCCCGACGGAGCATCGGATTATATCAACAAAGAGGTTTACGATGCTATGGTAAACGAAATCTTGCTCAATGAAGAGCTCGAGGCTGTAGGTATCACTGTAAGTAAAGAGGAACTGAACGACCTTCTTACGGGAGATAATATTGTGCCTCAGGTTGCCCAATCTTTCATGAATCCTCAAACAGGACAATTAGACCGTCAGGCTTTGAATAACTTCTTGCAAGTCATTTTCCATCCCGAAGAGAATGGTTATACGCAACCCGAGCAATTGGCTCAGATTGCTGCCCAACGCAACATTTGGCTCAACCTGGAAAAGAGCGTTCGCGAGTCACGCGCTGCAGAAAAATTGGCAGCCCTTGTTAACGCAGCCGTTGTTCCTAACAAAGTTGATGCTGAGATGGCTTTTGTCGGACAAAACAATTCGGTCGATATAGCTTATGTGCTACAACCTTATACTTCTATTGCCGATTCTACGGTAGAGGTTACCTCGAGCGAGCTTAAAGCCGAATATAACAAGGTGAAAAAAATATACGAGAATCCCGAGCGTCGTTCTATCAGCTATATAGCTGTAGATATTAAGCCTTCGCAAGCCGATTTTGAAAAGGCAGAGGAGAAAATAAATATGCTCAAAGAGCTTTTTGCCACAACCGACGATGTTGCCGATGTGGTAAATAATAATTCTGATTATCCTTATGCCGATTATTTCGTAGCTGTAAGCTCTTTGAATGCCGACGAGAAAAAATTTGTAGAGAATGCCAAAGTGGGTGATGCTTGTGCCCCCATATTTGCCAACGATGCTTACACAATGTATCGTCTTATGGCCACCAAGACTGCACCCGATTCGATTCAGGTGCGTATGGTAAGCTTCCAGACAGGTGATACCCGCATTGATAGCGTATACAATGTTTTGCGTAACGGTGGCGATTTTGCTTCTCTTGGAAATGACCTGATGAAAGCCGAGGATGTATGGATTACAGAGAGCATGATGGGCGAGGTAGGACGTGCTTTTATAGAGGATGTCTTCAACGCCGACGACAATTACTTTAAGAGTGAGAGCCTCGGAGGCAGCCATATCGTGCAAGTAACCCGTCGTACAGCTCCCGTTGCCAAGGCTAAGGTTGCAGTCGTAACCATTTCGGTTGACCCCAGCAACGATACATATAATGCTCTTCACAATGGCCTTATGTCGTATGTTACTACCAACAACGAAGCAAAGGCATTTGCCGATAGCGCACAAGTTGCCGGTTATTCGCTGATGAATGCCGATTGTAGCGCTGAAGATATTGCCATCCCTGGTATACAAGATGGCCGTCAGATTGTACGTTGGGCATTTAATGCCAAGAAAAACGAGATTTCTGAGATATTTACTATCGGCGACCGCTTCGTAGTAGCAGCTCTCAACGATATTACACCTGCTGGTTATACTCCTATGAAAGACCTCGAAGCTATGCTTACCATGCGTGTGCGCAATGATAAGAAAGCTGCTATCATAAGTGAGAAGCTTGCGGCCGTAACTCCAGCTGAAATGTCGGCTTATGCAGCGGCTGTAAATGCAGCAAGTGTCGATACGGCTAAGTTTGTAACCTTCTCGTCTCCTTCGATTTCGGGATTAGGTTATGAGCCTGCAGTAGCTGGTGTAGCTCCTTCTATGGAAAAAGGTAAAATTTCGGCTCCTATCAAAGGCAATCGTGGTGTATATGTATTGCAAGTTGTTAATGTCAACGAGTCGGCAAAACCTTATGATGAAGCTGCTGAAATAGCTCGTCTTGACAGGCAATACACGAACCTTGTCAACAGTCGCCTCATGCAGGTATTGCGCGATAAGGCCGATATAGAGAATACTCTCATTCGCTTCTTCTAATATGCGGTGAGATTCCGATTATGCTATGGGGCTGGTCAATGGGTGACACAGCCCCATTTTTTATCTTTATGGCTTGTATAGGAGACGATGTTGTCGACTAACAAAATGGGGCTTGCCATATAATCGGCAAGCCCCATTTTGTTGAATGCTTATATAATTGCGACTGTGATTTTGTGTGTTTATTTTTTCTTCTCCGGTTTTTTCTTTCGTAATACCTGAGCTGTACGTGCCGGCAGATATAGTCGCAACCATTCTTTATGTTCCTTTTTATAAAGCGGGTCGGGTTGAGTGAAGTGTTCTACACTTTCATCTATCAGATCATGTCCTCCGAACTCACTGCGATCGCTGTTCAATACCGTTTCATATACCCCCGGTTCTACTAATAGTCCGTAGCCGGTATATGAGTTATAGGGATGGAAGTTAAAGACAAACAGCAAATCCTTGCGCTCGAAGGCAAGTATTTGGTCTCCGTCGTTATCCCATATTTTAATGATAGGTTTAGCCTCGAAGTGACGTACGCTGTGCACTATTTTTATCATAGCGCGATCGAAATTATTAAGGAATTGGTATTTCAAGTCGGTACGGTCTACCAGGTCCCACTGGCGACGGGCATATTTGTATGACCACCCATTGCCTTCGCGTGGAAAATCTATCCACTCGGGATGCCCAAACTCATTGCCCATAAAGTTGAGGTAGCCGCCATTGATGGTAGTAAGAGTTACCAATCGTATTAGTTTGTGCAGCGCCATACCTCGGTCTACAGCGTAGTTATCGTCACCCACCATCATGTGCCAATACATTTCTTTGTCAATCAGACGGAAAATAATAGTTTTGTCGCCTACTAAGGCTTGGTCGTGACTCTCGGCATAACTGATGGTCTTTTCATCGGCACGTCGGTTGGTAAGTTCCCAAAATATTGAGGAGGGCTTCCACTCTTCATCTTTGCGCTCCTTGATGGTTTTAATCCAAAAGTCGGGGATGCCCATAGCCATGCGGTAGTCGAAGCCCATACCGCCATCTTCAAATTTTGCTGCCAGTCCCGGCATTCCGCTCATCTCTTCGGCAATAGTAATAGCATATGGGTTTATTTCGTGTATAAGCATGTTGGCCAAGGTAAGGTAGACGATAGCATCGTCGTCCTGATGACCGTTATAATAGTCGGCATACGAGCTGAAAGCCTGTCCTAAACCGTGATTATAGTATAGCATAGACGTCACTCCGTCAAAGCGGAAGCCGTCGAAGTGGAACTCTTCAAGCCAATATTTGCAGTTGGAAAGCAAGAAGTGTAACACTTCATGTTTCCCATAGTCGAAGCATAGCGAATCCCATGCCGGATGTTCGCGGCGGTCGCCACCGTGGAAATATTGAGTATACGATCCGTCAAATCGACCTAAGCCTTCTACCTCATTCTTGACGGCATGTGAGTGTACAATATCCATAATGACGGCAATACCCATGCGGTGAGCTTCGTCGATGAGGGCTTTCAGTTCGTCGGGAGTTCCAAATCGTGATGAGGGGGCAAAGAAACTTGATACGTGGTAGCCGAAAGAACCGTAATAAGGATGTTCTTGTATGGCCATAACTTGTATGGCGTTATATCCGGCGCGAGCAACACGGGGTAAGATGTTTTCCCTGAATTCGTTATATGTGCCAACTCGCTCGGCATTTTGAGCCATACCTATGTGGCATTCGTAGATGAGTAGCGGGGCAGTATCGGGGCGGAATACTCTTTTACGGAATTTGTAGGGTTTCTCTGGTGCCCATACTTGAGCCGAAAATATATATGTTTTCTCATCCTGTACCACTCGTTGTGCCCAAGCGGGTATGCGTTCTCCATGTCCACCTTCCCAGTAGACTGAGAGTTTATACAAATCTAAGTGATGCAACAAGTGGGAGGCGAGTTTTATTTCCCATACTCCGTTTTTTGTCTTTTCCAGTTTATATTCGGGCAACTCTTGCCAGTTGGAAAAATCACCTATTAGGTATATGGCTGTAGCGTTGGGAGCCCATTCGCGGAATATCCATCGACCGCTTGGTTGGCGATGCAACCCGAAATATAGGTATCCATCGGCAAAATCGGTAAACCGTATCTTGTTGCCGTTGGTCAGATCATATTTTACATCGATGGCACGTTGGTGACGCCCTTCGATGGCATTTTTGTAAGGCGATAGCCACGGGTCGTTTTGGATAATTTTAAGAGTCTCCATAGCGTTAAGTTTTTTTGATGGGAGCATAGTTTTCTCCCGGGTTGAATAGTACAAATATAGGAAATGCTGTGAAAAGAACCAACGGCCACAATGTACATTCATTGTTCGACTTAGCCCAATCGCATCCTATATTTTACAAATATACGCAAAGCTGAGCACAAGAAAGCTATATTTGTTTGGATTTTTTGGTTATATCGTGTCCTAAATACGAGAAAGGGCTGTATGAGGATTTATATCCCTGTACAGCCCTGTGTGGTTGTATTTCCGGTTGATTGTCAGAAAGGAGCTTTGTCGCTTTCGGTAGCTGGTGACAGTGACGGTTTGTCGTTGCTTCGATTTAAGGCCGACTCCAATCGCATGTCTTTTTCGTCCCAGTTTTCAAAGCGGGCTAGCTCGCTAACAAATCGCAGCACTACATCTTTGGTTGCACCGTTACGGTGTTTGGCAATAATAATTTCGGCTTTGCCTCGTATGTCGTTGTTAGCTCCGTCTTCACTTGTTTTCAGGTAATACTCTGGGCGATGTATAAAGCAAACCAAGTCGGCGTCTTGTTCTATGGCACCCGACTCGCGAAGGTCTGAAAGTTGTGGTCTTTTACCGGTAGCATCGCTGCCTGTGCCACGGCTCTCTACACTACGGTTCAACTGAGAGAGTGCAATGATAGGTATGTTCAGCTCTTTGGCCAACTGTTTCAGTGAGCGCGATATGGTACTCACCTCCTGTTCACGGCTGCCATATTCCATACCGCTTGCATTCATCAGTTGCAGGTAGTCTATGATGATGATTTTCACACCGTGTTCACGTACCAGGCGACGTGCTTTGGTGCGTAGCTCAAAGACAGAGAGGCTTGGTGTATCGTCGATGTAAAGCGGCGCTTCGTAGAGAACGTTTATTTTGGTCAGCAGTTGGTCCCATTGCCAAGGTTGCAAGTCGCCGCGCTTGATGTTATCGGCCGGAATTTCACACGTGTTGACGATAAGGCGGTTTACTAGTTGAAGATTCGACATCTCAAGTGAAAATACGGCTACAGGAGTGTTGTAGTTGACTGCCATATTCTTTGCCATGGAGAGTACAAAAGCTGTTTTACCCATGGCAGGGCGAGCCGCGATGATGATAAGGTCGGAATTTTGCCATCCCAGAGTTACACGATCGAGGTCGTGGAATCCCGTAGCTAATCCGCTCATGTTGTTGTCGCGTTTTTTTGCCTCCTCTATTTGTTTGATGGCTTGCTCTATGACGGGGCGTATTTGCACAACGTCTTTTTTCAGATTGTTTTGCGAGATGCGGAAGAGCTTCTCTTCAGCGAGTTGCATGAGGTCGTCGACGTCTTGTGTCTCATCAAATGCTTTGGCTTGTATTTCACTTGCAAAAGAGATAAGTTCGCGTGCCAAATATTTTTGCGATACGATGCGGGCGTGATATTCTACGTGCGAAGCCGATACCACACGTCCTGTCAGTTCGCTTATATGTAATGCTCCGCCCACCTCATCGAGAGTACCATTGTTTCGTAGTTGATTTGTGACGGTAATCATGTCTATCGGGCGTTGATGGGCAGCAAGGTCTGTAATGGCCTGATAGATTTTTTGATTGTTGGGGTCGTAGAAACATTCAGGTTTCAAGATGTCGCATACACGTGAGTATGCATCGGTCTCGAGCATGATAGCTCCTAAAACAGCCTCTTCGACATCGGTATCTTGTGGGGGAAGTTTCCCTAACTCCGACATCTTGGGCATGTAGTCATGCTCTTTTTTTGTATAGTTCTTTGAAGTATATCTTTTTACAGGTGACATAGTATGTTTTTTGCCTAGTATTGTGTTTTTATGTTCTTTCATGACAAAGGTAACGTATGTAGACGTATCGACAAGAAAAGCATGCCGTTTCTTTTCAACTCGTTATCAACATACTTATTAGAGCCGTGATTTCTAACAGGTTGTATAATTCGGTGAGAAAGCGTACTTTTGCAGACGAAAAATTGAAAGAGATGATAACATTCCCCAATGCTAAAATCAACGTCGGTTTGCACGTTGTTGAGCGTCGCCCCGATGGCTATCATAATATCGAGACGTTGTTCTATCCTATATCCCTTGCCGATGTCCTAGAGATTGTGCCGGCAACGGCTACGACACTCTCCATTACAGGCTTTGTGCCTGAGGGCGATGTGTCAAACAACCTGGTGATGCGAGCCTACCGATTATTACAGGAACGGTATGATTTACCTGCTGTGGAGATACATTTACACAAGGCTATTCCGTTTGGGGCCGGTTTGGGTGGCGGTTCGTCTGATGCGGCTTATGCTTTACGTATGTTGCGTGATATGTTTCAGCTTCCGATTTCCGATGATGACCTGGCGCATATGGCGGCATCGCTTGGGGCCGATTGTCCTTTCTTCATATATAACCGCCCGCTCTTAGCTACAGGCATAGGCGATTGTTTCGAGTCGACTGATTTTACGTTGCAAGGCAAGTATATAGTGTTGGTAAAACCTCCTGTCGAGGTCTCTACCGCCGAGGCATATGCCCGTATAGTACCAGCCATGCCACAACGCCATCTATGCGAAAAGTTGAGACAACCTCTTGCTTCGTGGCGAGGTGAGGTTGTCAATGACTTTGAGCCGGGCGTTTTTATGCTGCATCCGCGTATTGCAGCCGTTAAGCAGCGGTTGTATGAAATGGGAGCAACATATGCCTCCATGTCAGGGTCGGGAGCTTCTGTTTTTGGCATTTTTGATGAACCGTGCAACTATTTGCATGCTTTTCCCGATTGTTTTGTATGGAGCGCCAAGTGTGAGGTGTAGTTGTTGCAGGTATGACGGATTGGCAGAATGTATCATACTGGCAATGTTTTTGTTGTAAAACAAGGGGTTGCGTCTCTGAGACGCAATGCTATGGATAAAAGAAAATAATGAGGATGAGATATGACAGAGAAAAAGAAAAAAGATAAAAAACAAGAGCTTGAAAAAGAAGCTGTTGAAAAAGAGAATGTAACTCAGGCCGATACTGTAGAAAATGCCGACAGCGAAGGTGAAAAATTGGCAGAAGAGGCAGCCGAAGTTCTTTCGGACACTGACAAGTTGTCAGCCGAGATAGAAACGTTGAAGGCTCAGATAGACAAGCAACACAACGATTACTTGCTATTGATGGCCGAGTTTGACAATTATAGAAAAAGAACTTTGCGTGAAAAGGCCGATTTGTTGAAAAATGGCGGCGAATCGTGCATGAAGGCTATATTGCCTGTTATTGACGATGTAGAGCGTGCCATGCAAGCCATAGAATCGAGTACCGATATAGCTGCTCTCAAAGAGGGACTTAATCTTATATATAGTAAGTTCCGTGCTTATTTGGAGCAGAACGGTGTCAAAGAGATAGAGACGAAGGATGTAGACTTTGACCCCGAGAAACACGAGGCGATTGCGCAGATACCTGCTGCATCGTCTGAGCAAAAAGGTAAAATTATTGACTGCACCCAAAAGGGATATACTCTCAATGATAATGTCATAAGATTTCCGAAGGTCGTTGTAGCGCAATAAAGAGGAGGAGTAATACATTATGGCAGAAACAAAAAGAGATTATTATGAAGTTCTTGGCGTTGACAAAAATGCCAATGCCGATGAGATAAAAAAAGCATACCGGAAAAAAGCCATTCAGTATCACCCCGATAAAAACCCCGGTGATAAGGAGGCTGAAGAAAAATTCAAGGAGGCTGCCGAGGCTTACGATGTACTAAGTAACCCTGATAAGCGAGCACGCTACGACCGTTTCGGCCATGAAGGCTTGAGCGGAGCTGGCGGCGGTGGTACATATAACGCGTCGATGGACGATATTTTGTCGAATTTGAGTGACCTTTTTGGCTTCGGTTTTTCAGGCCGAGGAAGTTCGTTTGGAGATAGTCCGTTTGGCGACTTCTTTGGTATGTATGGTAATGGAAGCCAGCGAGGAGGACGAAGGGTCAATCGGGGCGGTGACTTGCGTGTGACCGTCAGACTTACACTCAATGAGATAGCTACTGGCGTAGAGAAGAAGATAAAACTTGCCAAATATGTACCTTGTACACATTGTAAGGGAACCGGTGCAAAAGATGGTACTGCATATACCACCTGTTCTACATGTAAGGGTTCGGGTCATGTAGCGCAAGTACATCGTATGGCTTTTGGTACAAGACAGGTTATTACCGAATGTCCCGATTGCCACGGTGAGGGCCAACGCATTACTACCAAGTGTCCTTATTGTAATGGTGAGGGTATAGTACGTTCCGAAGAGGTTATTTCTGTTAATATCCCTGCCGGCGTTGCTGAAGGAATGCAATTGTCGTTGGAAGGAAAAGGCAACGCTCCCCGTCATGGAGGCGAGAACGGAGACTTGTTGGTAGTTATAAAGGAGGAGAAGCATCCCGACTTCGAACGTCAAGGGAAAGACATTATATACAACCTTATGCTTGACTATCCTACGGCTGCTTTGGGTGGCAAGGTAGAGATACCGACTCTCGACGGACATGCGCGAATAAAAATCGATGCAGGAACACAGCCTGGCAGAATTTATGCGTTGCGAGGGAAGGGTCTGCCTTCTATCAATACTCCCGGTATAGGTTCACTCATAGTTAAGGTGACAGTTTATATACCCGAAAAACTTGGGCATGATGCCAAGGAGAAGATTAAGGCATTGGCAGACTTGGAGGATGTTAAACCAACACCCGAGGCTAAGAAGCGTATATTGGAACGTTGATATTCAAACCGTAATGGTTTTCAATATTCATATAACTTTAAGAGGAAGCGCCTTTGTGGTGTGTTCCTCTTTTTTGTTTTAGTTGTATAGCTTGGTTTCGGCCTTACTGCGTTGACAGACCCAAGGTGCGGCAGCAAGACGCCGGCTATATTGTTTTACCAAGATGGTAAATGCTACTGTGATGAATATATATTTTGCCCCTTTACAAGGATATACCGATGCTACATTTCGCCGCCTTCATAATGAGTTGTGGGGTGGAATAACAGCTTATTATACGCCGTTTGTGCGTATAGAGAAGGGCGCCTTCAGGCGGAAAGACCTTGCCGATATTGCTCCAGTTGTCAATACAGGAGTACCTGTCGTACCCCAGATGCTCCCTCGTGATGCCGATGAGTTGTGTCGTCTCACCGAGCTTTTTATGGAAAATGGATATGACTGTGCCGATATTAACATGGCATGTCCGTTCCCTCCGGTTGCCTTACATGGGCGAGGAGCAGGTTTGTTGCCACATCCCGATGTAGTAGTACGCATATTGGACGCGACACGTCGTTATGCTGGCTTCTCTTTTTCGGTAAAGATGCGTCTCGGATGGAAAGATGCCGATGATTGCATGCGCCTTGCACCTCTTCTTAACGATTACCCGTTGCATCATGTCACGTTACATCCGCGTATAGGGAAGGTGCAGTATAAGGGAACCTCTTCGCTCGAAGCTTTTAGGGCATTTGGTGAGGTATGTCGATTGCCACTGATATATAATGGTGATATTGTTTCGATAGAAGGGATAAACCGTATATGTGAGCTTTTCCCTCGGTTGGTAGGGATAATGATAGGGCGTGGGTTGTTGGCAACTCCACAGCTGTCGGCCGTTTATGCTACTGGCGATACTTGTCTTTTTACTGTCCCTATAGTGTCTCGGTTGCAACTGTTTCATGAGGCTCTGTGTGACCGTTTGCAGGCAACATCGCAAGGAGAGACGCAGCTCATGTCGCGGTTGCATGCGTTGTGGCAATATTTCTTGACCGATGCTCCCCGCCGTGAGCGTAAGGCTTTGATGAAGACGCACGATATTGCAAGTTATCGCCGCGCTGCAGCCATACTCTTCGATACTTGGCGTGAGGCCTGTAGTCATGTCGATGGTTGAAGATGAGACAGATGGCCGATGTAAAAAACAGGCCTTTAAAATCAATTTGAAATATTTGTGGCATATAAGAATTGTTTTATATTTGCATAAAGAAGTTGTGTTGCATTTTTATGATGCTTCTGGCGGGGAGTTCTCCTCTGTTTTAGAGGGTGCATTATCAAAATGATAGCATATAGATAAGTCAATCTTTAATCTTGTAGTTATGGCATACGATGTAAATGAAGGTGGAAAGACCATAAAAACACCTGGAAATGAAGAATATAATAATGATGTGGCAAATCCTCAAAAGACAATACGTGCTACCGACAGCAGTCAGAAAACCATCCGTTTGTCGGGAAATGAAAATACCGAAAAATCTTCTTGTCAAGAAAATACATCTGGAAATAATGAACAAAGCATCTCTATGGACGATTTGCTGGAACAGATGGATAAACAGTTGAGAGATAATAATCTATTGGGTATATTTTCTGATTCACATCATAAAAAAACATCGTCTAAGATAGCCCTTAACCTTAAGGTGAAAATAAATTTAACCTTGGAAGATGTGGCCAATGGGGTAAAAAGGACAATCCGTTATAAAAGGAATAAGGTATGTCATCGATGCAATGGTACGGGCGTCCCCGAAGGTGTGATGTCGATACCTTGTTCTACCTGTGGAGGTACAGGTTTTATATGGGAAGAACAAGGACTGGGAGGAACACGTTCGACAATATTTGGAAATGTTACGGTAAATCCTCATCCTGTCAAGAAAGGGTGTCCCGACTGTAAAGGGCGAGGTGTCCTTAACGTAGATTCTTGTCCTCTGTGTGATGGCGAAGGTTATATTACCGAAGAAGATACGGTTACATTCGATATACCGGCAGGGTTGTTGAATGGTCAGGGACTTGTAATTAAAGGAAAAGGCAATATTGTTGGCGACCAAACAGGCGATTTCCTTGTTAATATAGATAGAATCTTAGAGCATCCGGTCTTTCAGCGTAATGAATACGACCTTATTTACCGGGTGCGCATAGACGCTCAAATGCAGATGCGCGGTGGTACAATTTTTGTGCCTCTGTTAGATGGTACCAAACTTCCGGTAGTGTTGCCTGCACATGCCGGTAAGCAGGTTATGCTGACTGGGTACGGGTTACCTATATATGGCTCTGGTAAGCGAGGCAATATGATTATAGAATTATCGTAGTAATCTAAAAACACATAATGTGATGATAACCAGCAAAAAAAATGAAAGCGAAGAGCAGACGGTCGTATTGAGAACATTTACATCTGACTTTGAGGCAAATTTGGTACGTGCCAAGTTGCAAGAGGCAGGTATTCCGTGTATGTTGGCCGACGAGTTTTTTTCGAGTCTTTACCCTCTTACAACCGTGGGAACTATCCGGTTGATGGTGTTCAACAAGGATGTAGAGAAAGCGCTGGCTATTTTGAATGATACGGCAGGTGACGGTGGCAGTAATACGCCTCCTGCCGATACTCCTTTATAATAATCATAAAATTTTTCTTCTTATGGAAGCATGTAAAGGCAATACTACAATAGGAGTATTTATAGATGGCGGATACTATGCCAAGGTAAATGAGTCCCTTATGGGGAAGGCAGGTTTGAGGATAAATCTTACCCGGTTATTCGATTTTATCTGTTCACGTGTGGCTATGTTATCGGGCAGCCGGCGCCAAGACAGTCTCATTACGGAGTGCCATTATTTTAGAGGCAGGTATCGTGCTACCGATGCCGCCGAGTTAGATCTTTTGTATGAGGAGCGTGCTTTTGAAGACTCTTTGATAGAAAATGATGTTGTCTTTCACTACAAGCATCTTCGTAAATTTGTATCGGGGGGTGAGACCGATATCATGGAGAAAGGTATCGATGTATGGTTTGCTCTTGAAGCGTACGAATTGTCTATGATACGCCAGTTTGATTATGTAGTTCTTGTTACAGGCGATGCCGACCATGAAATGTTGGCTCGCAAACTCAATGCGGTAAAGATAAAGACTGTGTTGCTTACGTGGAATCTGGATAGTCACTCGTCGACTTCGCGGTTGTTGCATGATGAGGCATGGCATCATATAGAGCTGAAGAACGAATGCAGGAAAGATGCCTCCTTGATGATGAGAATTTGTGATAAGGTGTTGTAATATCTTAGTCGGTCGCAATACCTATTGGGGCTTTGCAACCGACATATATTTTGATAAATCGTACAAGAAATGACACAAGAGCTGCAATGGATTTGGCACAGCTCTTGTGGCTTAAAAGTTGATATTGATTCCACCCATGCAGGTAGCTCGAGGCATGGGATATCCGGCAATGATTTCGTACTGTTGTGCCAGCAGATTTTCGCCTCGAATCCATATTTCCAACCAACGCATGGCACGGAATGAGGCTTGCATGTTCCACAAAATGAAATTCTCTTTTGTTTCGTTTCCTTGTCCGTTGCTCTTTACCGATGTGTAAAGGCCGGCTACGTATTGTATCCCTGTTGATACACTCCAGCGGTCGTGCTTGAAGTTGCCTCCGAGATATAATTTGTGCTCAGGAGCAGCAAGTATAGGGTTCTCCATGTGCAAGAAGCTGTAATTGGCATTTACCGACCATTGGTTGTTTATTCGGTAAGCGCCCTCTATTTCTGCACCGGTGTTGTTTATTTGGCCTGTATTTTGGTTGAGCTTTCCACTACCGTTGGGATTTGGGAGGGTCATGATGAGGTTTTTGCCGTCGATATAGAAGATGTTTACGCCGTATGTGAGCTGTCCGTTTAAGAGTTGTTGAGCGAATGATACTTCATAGTTCCACAAGCTTTCGGGGCGTAAGTCTGGATTTTGCGGCGGAAACATATACATCTCTCGTATGGTGGGGTTACGGAAACCCTTGCTAGCTATAGCTTTCATTTCAATGTCGTGGGGTAGATGCAGTGATATACCGGCTTGTGGTACCCATTCAGTGCCGGTTTGGCTGTGATGGTCTATCCTGGCTCCGGCATCTATGGTGATCCATCGGCCTATGTTCTGTCTGAAATCGACATACGCAGCGATTTCATCTTGCGTGATATCTACGATGGGGTCGTCTGTTCCAGCAAGGTTACCGCTTACGTAGCGATTTAGAGCCGAGCCGCCGAAGTGAAAATAGTCGATTCCTATGGTAACTCGGTTCCCTGTAAAGAACTGTGCGCTTTGGTAAAGCGATACGCCCATCATGTCGTCGTGCGATATAAAGCGATACTCCTTGGGGTTGTTAGAGTCGTTGGGATTGGGTGTATAACCGTCGTTTATCCAATGGTCTCCCCAATTGTAGAACAGGCTGGCAGCACCCGAGGTCCACCCGTAGTCGTTTTCTACGGCTACCGAAGTCATGCCTCTTGTGATGCGTTGGTCGGCATCGGCGAGAGGTGTCATGGTACTGCCGGGTTGTGATGCATTGAAATGGGTAACGTTGACATCGGCACGGGCATGCCAATATTTAGAAAATTCATATCCCAATTTCACGTATCCGCCATATTGTTCAAAGTTCATGTCGGGTCTATGCCCGTCGGTACGGTTATACGATACGCTTGCGACGCTGGTAAAACGTCCCTTGCGTACACGGTTGGTAGCTTCTGTTTCCAGTGTATTGAATGAGCCGTATCCGGCGTGAATGTGAGTGTTTACCCCCTCTTCCTGCATGCGTCGGGTTACAATATTGATAACGCCTCCCATGGAGTTTGAACCATATAGCATCGATGCGGGGCCACGGACTACTTCTATCTTCTCGGCCAACATCGTCTGGTAGGCGTCGGCAATGGGATGTCCCATCAGTCCCATATATTGAGGATGTCCGTCTATGAGTACCATTAGTTGTCCTGAGCTACCGCTCAATCCTCGTAACGATATGCCGCCGGCAGCACCGTCTGACACACCATATCCCATGATGCCTCGCGCGGTAGTGAAGAGCCCCGGCACTTGCATCGAGAGAATAGGGAGGAGTGAGGGTTGCATTGTCTGTTCTATTGTCTGTCGGTTGATGACCGATACTGTCATGGGTAGGAGGCGCATGTCGGTAGCATTGCGGGTGCCGGTGACTACAACCTCTTTGATAGTATCGCCTGCTATGGCTTGACTGTTGTCGCTTTGGGCACGGCTTTGTAACGGCGATATGCCTACCATGCAGGCCAATAGAGCTGTAGCAGTATTTTTTGACAGTTTCAACTTGGCAATAAAGACTTTTACTCGATTATATATCTCTTGCGGGGTGTGTAGCTGTTTACATGCACTCTCCATGGGGCACAATCCGGTTTTGTCACGGTTTTCTATATAGGGAGTTTCTCGGTTGTAGTGTACACAGATGCCTTTCTCACGTAGTAGAGATAGAGCTTCGGTACTTATTACGTCGGCATATAATTCTTTTACACCACCTATGGCTAAAAGGGCGGCCGACGCCTTTCCTACAATTTTATCGGCGACATATGCGTCGGCAAGTATTTCGGGAGTATTCTGATAAAGTTCATATAAGTCGGCAACACCTCTGCGGTTAAAGGTACGTATATCGTCATCTTTTTTTATCACGCACGAATATTGGCCAGAGTGCAGCAGTGTTGCCACTTTTTCTATTTCGGTCATAAAGTGTTTTGTTTCAGTTGTTCCACATATCGGTCTATGCGATGCAGCTCTTGGGGTATGTTTATGCGTTGCGGACAGTGGGCGATACATTGCCCACAACCAATGCAGTGATTGGCTTGGCGCAACTTGGGTACACTACGGTCGTACCCTATAAGATATGCACGTCGAGCCTGTTTGTAGCCGGGAGCTTGCGACGAGGTTGCGATATGTCCCTCGTTGAGGCATTTGTTGTAGTGCAACAGGATGGCCGGTATGTCTATCCCATAGGGACATGGCATACAATATTTGCAGTCGTTACATGGAATGGTATCAAACTCCATCATTTGTGTAGCGACGCTTTGTAAGAAGTTAAACTCCTCGTCGGTAAGAGGCTGTAAGGGTGAGTAGGTACGCAGGTTGTCTTCGAGATGCTCCATACGAGTCATACCGCTCAGTACAGTAAGGATGTTTGGGAAGCTGCCTGCAAAGCGGAAAGCCCACGAAGCAACGCTTTTTTCTGGTTGGCGTTCCTTGAATCGTGCTACAATATTGTCGGGCACGTTTGAGAGGCGTCCGCCCAATAGCGGTTCCATGATGACGGCGGGAATATTCCGTTTTTCCAGTTCGGCATACAGATATTCGGCATCGGTGTTGCGGGGATTGATTTGTTTGGCATATTTCCAGTCCAAATAGTTGAGTTGTATCTGTACAAAATCCCATTTGTATTCTTCTTGTCGCGACAGCAGGTAGTCGAATACGGCAACATCGCCATGATAGGAGAACCCAAGGTTACGAATGCGGCCGGCTTGTCGTTCTTCAAGTAGAAAATCCAATACGCCGTTGCGTATATAACGGTTTTCAAACTCTTCCATGCCTCCCATTCCTATTCCATGCAGGAGCAGATAGTCGATATAGTCTACCTGTAGTTCCTTCATGGAGTTGTGATACATGGCTATAGAAGCCTCACGACTCCATGTCGATGGAGAGAAATTAGATAGTTTGGTGGCTATGAAGTAGCTTTCGCGTGGATGACGACTTAGTGCTATGCCTGTAGCACGTTCAGAAAAGCCTTGGCAGTAAGCAGGTGATGTGTCGAAATAGTTTACTCCATGCGCGATGGCGTAGTCGACCATCTCGTTGACCAACTCTTGGTCTATCCCTTCGTTACCCTCGCGGGCGCTGCGGCCACCGGTCGATGGCAGGCGCATCATTCCAAAGCCGAGTAACGATACTTGTTCGCCTGTCTTGGGATTGGTGCGATAGGTCATTGTGCCGGTTGGTTCTCCTTCACTTCCGGCTTTTTGTGTAGGGTTGCCGGTGCAGGCGGCAAGTCCTGCTGTAGCGGCTCCTGCGATACCTAATTTCTTCAGAAAATCGCGACGGGTTATCTCTTTTTTATGTATGTTGTCCATAATAGGTCTCTTATAATTCGCGGTGTAATTCAATTCCTTCTACATATATGGCGCTGAAAGGACGCGCGGGACATAAGTTCTCGCATGCTCCACAACCAATGCATCGCTCGGTATTGATGGCGGGAACTTTTACGGTAGGCCGTTGCTGGTCGTCTCCTGCACCACCCCGGTAGCGGTGTCGCCCATGGAATGGAACCATCTGAATAGCACCTGTGGGACAATGGCGGGCACAGTTGCCACATTCGACGCCATCGGTCAAAGGTATGCAGTTGGCCTTTATCCATACGGCATGACCTATCTGAATGGCCGATTTCTCTGCCGGGGTTATGGGACGAATAGCCCCGGCTGGGCATACCTCTGAGCATTTTGTACATTCAGGTCGGCAATATCCACGTTCATATGACATCTCGGGTTGCATCAATTTGGTCAGCTCGGTAGAGGGTCGTAGCACACCGTTGGGGCATACCGATACACACAGTTGGCATGCTGTGCAGTGTTGGGCAAAGTGTTGTGCTCCTATTGCTCCGGCTGGTACAATGGCACGTCTGCGATGAGGTGGTTGCTTTTCTTCGATGATGGCAAGTCCGCCGTCAACTTTCTTTTCTTGAGCTTTTAGAGCGGCAGTTGTTGCAAGTATGGCCGTAGTTGCAAGGAAGCTGCGTCGGGCATTGTCTATTTGTGCCTCGCTCACTTGTGGCGTGTCGGTAGTATGTTTCTTGGTTTGTGGTTGGGGCTGATGGCGTGTATGGGTATAACCGATGGCTTTTGTATGACAAGCTTCTATGCAGTCCATACAGCTTACGCAGCGACTGTAATCTATTTGGTGGTTCTTTGAGTCGATACAAGCGGACTTGCAATTGCGGGCGCATAATCCGCAGTTGATACACTTGTCGGTATTTATCGCTGGTTTCAGCCACGAAAAACGCGATAAAAATCCAAGTATTGTACCTACCGGGCAAATGGTGTTGCAATAGGTGCGGCCATTACGCCATGCCAATACGGCGATAATGATAACCGTGGCGACGGCGATGGCAAATGTTGTGGTGCTTTTTATCCAAACCTCGGTTGAATAGAAGGCATAACTGTCGACACGTTCGGCTATGTAAGCCAGCAAGTTGTTTCCCCATTGGTAGAGTGGAGCAAATAGGTTGCTTGCAATACGGCCGTATGAACTGTATGGAGCAAGTAGAGCTACAAAAGAACCAATACCGCCTATCAAAGCTATTACAAAGAGTACGAGTACTCCGTAGCGCAGCCAATTCTTGGCTGGCGAGTATGAGTAGCGATTCTTGCGTTTCATTTTGCCGAAGTGGGCTACGATGTCTTGAAACACTCCCAAAGGACAAATAACTGAGCAGTAAATACGCCCAAATATCAATGTCAGAGCCACAAGCGCTATTACGATACCTACGTTGAGCGATAAGAGGGCTGGCAGGAATTGTATCTTAGCCATCCAACCGAACCAATGATGTATCGTCCCCGTAAAATCGAGAAACAGCAGTGTAATGAAGACGAAAAAAAATAGGGCGACAAAAATTCTTATTTTCCGTAACATGCAGTTGGCGATTGTATTGTTAATATGTATAAGGTATTTTTTATAGCAGTCTCTTCTCTGCAAAAATAGTATAATCATCTCATGTTGCCAATTTTTTGTTTTTGGATGTGTAGAGATTGCGAGACCGTTTGCATAGGGTAGACTGAGTGTATACCAATAGGCTATCTATCTTCAAATTTTGAGTAATTGTAGAGCCTCTACTTGTATGTTACAAAGATAAGTTGCAATGTCGGCTTTTCTATTATATCTATTACGGGAATTTGTAACGAAATTACTGCATGATTTGTCTATTGCATCATATAGAAAAGGTTGTAGAGTGTTTTTTAACAGTAGAAATAGTATATAACGTTTACTTGTGGTAAATAGTTTCGAACAATAACTTATATAGTCAATAGCGTAATAAATTTTGAAAACTTTTTATGGCTGTATTTTTATAATATACTGAAAATCAGATGTATTGTATGTTGTTTTGGGAAACTTTGTTTTTAAGCATAAAAAATTTATTGCTCTATTTGGTACATCGCACGATTATTTTGCGTAAACTTGCAACACTTTTCCGGTAAGTTTATATTACCTTCTATCTATCGAATAATTAATACTTTATAATTTTTGTCGTGGAACGAGAAACGTACACTTATGATGAGGCTTTTGCTGCTTCGCTCCGTTATTTTGGAGGAGACGAATTGGCTGCTCGTGTGTGGGTGAATAAATATGCTCTGAAAGATTCCTATGGACATATCTATGAAAACACACCCGATGACATGCATTGGCGTTTGGCAAACGAATTGGCTCGTATAGAGCAGAAGTATCCTAACCCGCTTTCGGCGCAAGAACTTTTCGACTTGATGGCGCATTTCCGTTATATCGTGCCACAAGGTAGTCCTATGACGGGTATCGGTAACGATTTCCAGATAGGGTCGCTTTCAAACTGTTTCGTTGTAGGACTTGAAGGTGAGCCTGACTCCTACGGTGGTATTATTAAAATAGACGAAGAGCAAGTGCAGTTGATGAAACGGCGTGGCGGAGTAGGGCATGACCTCTCTCACATTCGTCCGAAGGGTTCGCCTGTTAAAAACTCGGCATTGACTTCTACAGGATTAGTGCCTTTTATGGAGCGATTCTCTAATTCGACGCGTGAAGTGGCCCAAGATGGTCGACGCGGAGCTCTCATGTTGACAGTATCTATCAAACATCCCGATTCCGAGGCTTTTATTGATGCAAAGATGACCGAGGGGAAAATTACTGGAGCTAACGTGTCGGTGAAGATTGACGATGATTTTATGAAATCGGCTATCGACGGAACTCCTTATGTGCAGCAATATCCTATCGATTCAGAGCATCCATTGGTGTCAAAAGAGGTAAATGCTCGTGATATATGGCGCAAAATAGTGCATAATGCGTGGAAGTCGGCCGAGCCTGGTGTGCTTTTCTGGGACACTATTATCCGGGAGTCTGTTCCCGATTGTTATGCCGATTTAGGCTTTAAGACAGTTTCAACCAATCCTTGTGGCGAAATTCCGTTGTGTCCTTATGATAGCTGCCGCCTGCTGGCCATTAATCTCTATTCATACGTGAAGAATCCATTCACGCCCGAGGCAACGTTCGACTTTGAACTTTTCCGCGACCATGTTACCAAGGCACAACGTATCATGGATGATATTATCGATCTCGAAATGGAGAAAATCGAGAAGATTATCGATAAAATTATATCAGACCCTGAGACTAACGAAGTGAAAAATACCGAGTTGAACCTTTGGCGAAAAATACAGAAACGTACTCTCCAAGGTCGTCGCACCGGTGTGGGTACTACGGCCGAAGGAGATATGTTGGCAGCCTTAGGACTACGTTATGGTACTGATGAGGCTACTGACAAGTCGGAGCAAGTACACCGTTTCCTTGCTTTGACAGCTTACCGTTCGTCGGTAGAGTTGGCTCGTGAGCGTGGGGCTTTTGAGATATATGATGCTGCTCGTGAGAAAAACAACCCCTTTATCAATCGTTTGAAAGAGGCCGATCCTGAGTTGTACGAGCTTATGGTAAAATATGGCCGTCGTAACATAGCTTGCCTTACAATAGCTCCTACGGGAACTACGAGTCTTATGACGCAAACTACATCGGGTATAGAACCTGTATTTATGCCTGTATACAAGCGTCGTCGTAAGGTCAACCCTAACGACCCTGATGCTCATCCCGACTATTGGGACGAAAATGGTGATGCTTTTGAAGAGTATATTGTATATCACCACAAGTTCCTGACATGGATGCAGATAAATGGTTATGAAGTAAAGAACAATTACACGCAAGAGGAGATAGATTCTCTTGTCGCTAAATCGCCCTATTATAAAGCCACATCAAACGATATCGATTGGCTGAAAAAAGTGCGCATGCAAGGACGTGTACAAAAGTGGGTCGACCACTCTATTAGCGTTACCATCAACTTGCCGGCCGATGTTACCGAAGATTTGGTAAACGACCTTTACGTCGAGGCTTGGAAGTCGGGTTGCAAAGGCTGTACGGTTTATCGTGAAGGCTCACGTTCGGGAGTCCTTATTTCAGTAAGTAAGGAAAAGGAAGAAAAGGAGAAGCGTAAATTGGCTGCCGGAGATACCGTTGCTCAGCCGCTTATCGTGCACAAACGTCCTATCGAACTCGAAGCAGACGTAGTGCGTTTCCAAAATAACAAGGAAAAATGGATTGCCTTCGTTGGGTTGCTTAATGGTCGGCCTTATGAGATATTTACAGGTTTGGCCGATGATGACGATGGTATATTCTGTCCCAAAAATGTAACCAAGGGCAAGATTATAAAAGCTGTCGACCCTGATGGGAATAAACGATACGACTTCCAGTTCGTCAACAAACGAGGTTATAAGACAACTATCGAAGGCCTATCCGATAAGTTCAATCCTGAGTATTGGAATTATGCAAAGCTTATATCAGGAGTTTTGCGTTACGGTATGCCTATCGACCAAGTAATAAAACTTGTTTCGGGACTCGACCTTGACAATCAGTCTATCAATACTTGGAAGAATGGTGTGGAGCGCGCATTGAAAAAATATCTGCCCAATGGAACGAAGGCTGGTGGACTTACCTGTCCCAACTGTAAACAAGAGACTCTTGTCTATCAGGAAGGATGTCTCATTTGTACCAACTGCGGCACATCTCGATGTGGATGATAATATAGTTGCATCATAATCACGTAAATGGCCTTGTACCATTTTAATAGATACCCCCGTTAGAACCGGCTCTGACGGGGGTATTTTTTTGAAGGAAAATATTGTCTCTATTGAAGAATATGTGCCGATGTAAGGTCTATCATATGTCGGTTGCAGTGTATAATAAATATATATGTATTATGGACTGATGGATAGCGCCCTTCTCTATATGAAGATAGCTTACTTGAGTAATTATAGAGGGGCAACATTATTATATAAATATGTGAGATTGTTTTCTTAAATCAGAAAATTTTATTTTCATTTGCCTATACACACTCGTTTCGTTATCTTTGCTACGAGCCATGGCCTGTGTATGTCTTTGATGATGCTGTGTCGCTGTTTTGAGACGTTGAAATGTATTGTATTGAATCAGCTAAATAGTAATCATTAGAAGTTTGGGGCAAAGCTTGTTTGCGTTGAAAGTGCAGGTAATTATTCATATCTTTAATCTTATAGTATGGAAGCACAAAATCAAAACCAAAATCAAAAATCCCGCCCTCCACGATGGTTTGTGGCCTTGGCAGTGCTAACGGCCCTCCCTATTTTGGCCTATCCGTGGATATGGGCCTATTTTAAAAGTCATTCCTTTCCGTGGCTCGATTCTGGAATGCTGCAATTCATTATATATGCATTCCCCGTATATATCCTTGCTACTTGCTGGTTTAGTTGCAAAATATATGTTGAGCGTCCTATCGTATCATGGATATTGCAGGTGTTGTTGCTTTTCTGTTATGCCCTGCTTTTTTGGATAATGTCGCTCTGATATACTCTTCATCGGACTCTCTCGTAAGCCATGATTGAGGGAAAAAGTTATGTTTTTCTGCAGGTGTATCTTCCAGAAAATGGACTTTTCATACTTATATCACAAAATATGTTTTACAACAGTTGTGTATAACATATCTATGCAACATATTGAATATCAATATATAAACAAGTTATTAACAACGTTATCAACTGAATTGTTGAAAAATAATAGCAAAAAAATCCTCAAAATACTTGCACAGTAAGTTTTCGCGCAGTACCTTTGCATCCGCAACCCGAAAAAAGAGGGGTGCGAGAGAGGTCTGAAGAGGCCGAAGAGATCATTGGAAGCATGGTGAAAACCAAGAAAAGATAAGCAGCAAAGACGAAGTAAGTACGGGACCTGCGCTTTTCGGAATGAAGATTCGGGGAGCAAGCAGGAGGAATAATTACGGCGTCCACGTCAAGCCGAGCAGGAGACTATCTTGTATAAGGAAAAAGAAAAGAATAGAAAAGAGATATACAACGAAGAGTTTGATCCTGGCTCAGGATGAACGCTAGCGACAGGCTTAACACATGCAAGCCGAGGGGCAACGCGGCGGTAGCAATACCGCTGGCGGCGACCGGCGGACGGGTGAGTAACACGTATGCAACCTGCCCGGCACAGCGGGACAACCCGGTGAAAACCGGCCTGATACCGCATGAGGCATAATAGCCGCATGGCAATTATGCGAAAGGAGCGATCCGGTACCGGATGGGCATGCGATCCATTAGCTAGTTGGGGAGGTAACGGCTCACCAAGGCGACGATGGATAGGGGTTCTGAGAGGAAGGTCCCCCACATTGGAACTGAGACACGGTCCAAACTCCTACGGGAGGCAGCAGTGAGGAATATTGGTCAATGGGCGGAAGCCTGAACCAGCCAAGTCGCGTGAAGGAAGACGGCCCTAAGGGTTGTAAACTTCTTTTGTCGGGGATTAAAGTCAGCCACGTGTGGTTGTTTGCAAGTACCCGAAGAAAAAGCATCGGCTAACTCCGTGCCAGCAGCCGCGGTAATACGGAGGATGCGAGCGTTATCCGGATTTATTGGGTTTAAAGGGTGCGTAGGCGGCCTGTCAAGTCAGCGGTGAAACGCTCGGGCTTAACCCGGGACATGCCATTGAAACTGACGGGCTAGCGTTAGGTAGAGGTATGCGGAATGCGTGGTGTAGCGGTGAAATGCATAGATATCACGCAGAACCCCGATTGCGAAGGCAGCATACCAGACCAGGACAGACGCTGAAGCACGAAAGCGTGGGGATCGAACAGGATTAGATACCCTGGTAGTCCACGCAGTAAACGATGGATACTAACTGTTTGCGATAGAATGTAAGTGGTACAGCGAAAGCGTTAAGTATCCCACCTGGGGAGTACGCCGGCAACGGTGAAACTCAAAGGAATTGACGGGGGCCCGCACAAGCGGAGGAACATGTGGTTTAATTCGATGATACGCGAGGAACCTTACCCGGGCTCAAACGCCTCAGTAATATATATGAAAGTATATAGCCGCAAGGACAGAGGCGAGGTGCTGCATGGTTGTCGTCAGCTCGTGCCGTGAGGTGTCGGCTTAAGTGCCATAACGAGCGCAACCCCTGCCCATCGTTGCCACCGGGTCAAGCCGGGGACTCAATGGGGACTGCCGGCGCAAGCCGAGAGGAAGGCGGGGATGACGTCAAATCAGCACGGCCCTTACGTCCGGGGCGACACACGTGTTACAATGGCCGGTACAGAGGGCAGCCACTCGGCGACGAGGAGCGAATCCCGAAAACCGGTCCCAGTACGGATTGGAGTCTGCAACTCGACTCCATGAAGCTGGATTCGCTAGTAATCGCGCATCAGCCATGGCGCGGTGAATACGTTCCCGGGCCTTGTACACACCGCCCGTCAAGCCATGGGAG
>ENA-OPFI01000010-OPFI01000010.1-human-gut-metagenome-genome-assembly--contig:-NODE-10-length-171137-cov-8.067003_pt1 | contig 171137 bp, 168 predicted proteins | sample MGYA00241308_ERZ501550 | MGnify/ENA primary metagenome ERZ501550 (study PRJEB25962, sample SAMEA2042433) | human gut metagenome | biome: human gut; feature: human-associated habitat; material: faeces...
TATCATATATAAGCCATAACTATATATTAAGAAAAAGGAAGATAGCAAAATTAAATAACACTATCTCCCTTAAATACCGGAATAAAACTCTCTTCTTGACTTTCTTTATCCTGTACAAAACATTTTCTTACTCCAAGGTCATAAGCATAGTCTATAATCTCATCATACTCTTCTTCACTTACTGTATTATTAAGTTCTAAATATTTACATCTTCTAATAGGAGTATACTGATTCATTATACTAAGATAAATATTATTACCATAGTTATCAAATAAATACTTAATAACTCTTTTAGAGTCATCAATATGACTAGGTAATACCAAATGTCTAACAATAACTCCCCTTTTCATTATACCTTTCTTAATTACTGGTCTGCCTACCTGTCTATACATTTCTTTTAAAGCTTCACTAGTAATCTCAAAATAATTATTAACATTAGAATACTTATTTAATTCTTTGTCATAATACTTAAAATCAGGTAAATAAATATCAATATATCCTTCAAGTAATTTTAATGTTTCAACAGTTTCATAACCACTTGAATTATATATAACAGGAATATTTAATCCTTTTTCCTTAGCAAGATCTAATCCTTTTATAATAAGTGGTACATAAATTGTAGGGGTAACTAAATTAATATTATCAGCACCTTTATTTTGTAAATTTATACATATATTACTAAATTCTTCAATTGTTATTTCTTTACCTATATTATTTGTAGATATTTCATAATTTTGACAAAAGATACATCTTAAATTACAATTACTAAAAAATATTGCGCCACTTGTACCAAGGCATGGTTCTTCATAATAAAACAAATCTGCTTTTGCTATTTTTAACTTATCATTTGCTTTACAAAATCCTACTTCTTTATTTCTATTAACATGGCAAAGTCTTGGACATAAAATACAATCATTCATAAAAAATCACCTGTAATTTATTATAACTTATTTATTTATTTTTTCAAATAGTATATACTTATTATGGTGAATCTTATGAAGAAAATATTATTCTTACTTTTATTATTATTTATATTTCCTTTAAGTGTATTTTCTTATGATTTTAATATAAATAGTAATAATGTTATTTTGATTAACTTAAATGAAGATAAAATTCTTTACGAAAAAAATAGTGATTCTAAAACATATATCGCATCACTTACTAAAATAATGACTGCAGTTGTTGCATTAGAAAATATTGATGATTTAAGTACTAAAGTTCTTCTTACTACTGAAGATTTTAAAGATATATATAAATATGATTTACAAAAATCAGGTTTAAAAGTAAATAATTATTATTCTTATGAAGAACTTTTATACGCACTTTTAATTTCATCTGGCGCTGATGCAGCATCATGTTTAGCAAGAAATATCGGAGGAAGTGTAAGTAATTTTGTTAAAATGATGAATGATAAAGCTAAAGAATTAAATCTTAATAATACAAAGTTTGCTAATCCAATTGGATATGATGATATTAATAATTATTCAACAGTTAAAGAAATATCAATTCTTTTTAAATATGCACTTAATAATGAAACATTTAAAAAAATAATAACTACTTTTTATTATAAAACACATGATAATATTACTTTAAAACATACCCTTAATTATTATGCCAATAAGTATAATTTAAGTTTAAACAATATAAATGGAGGTAAAACTGGTAGTGAAACCTTAGCGGGATATTGTCTTGCATCAATTTCTTTAAAAGATATAAATTATATGCTTGTTACAACAAATTCTAAAATTTCAAGTGGTCAATTAAAAGATGCTTTAAATTTATATAAATATTATAGAGATAATTATAATTATCAAACCATAATAAAAAGTAAAGAAATAATTTATTATTTAAAAACTAAATATTTTAAGGAAGATAAAATACCTATTTATTCTAAAAGAAAATATTCTTATTATTTAGAGAATAATTATAATAAAGATGATATTAAGATAGAATATAACTTTTTAGATAATATATCATATAAAAATAAAATAAATTCTAAAATAGGAAGTATAAAGATATATTATAAAGATACTTTACTTGAAGAAGATAATATATATTTAGATAGAAAAATAAATTTTAATTTAATAAGTTTTATAAAACAAAATAATTATGTTAAATATAGTTTAATTACTATTTTTGTAGGAATATTAATTTATTTATTAAAACTATATTTAAATAAAAGAAAAAATATTGTTAATATTAATGAATAGATAATATCTTTTTATATCATTATAGATATGAAAGGATATTTTTATGGCTAAATATAAAGTTGAATTAACAGGGGTAAATACAAGTGAATTAAAAGTACTTACAAGTGAAGAAACAAAAAAGTTATTTTTAAAAATGAAAGATGGGGATAAGTTTGCTAGGGAAGAGTTAATAAAAGGAAATTTAAAACTTGTTTTAAGTATTTTAAAAAGATTTAATTCTAAGGGTGAAAATATGGATGATTTATTTCAAATTGGATGTGTTGGTCTTGTTAAAGCAATAGATAATTTTGATATAGATTTAGGAGTACAATTATCAACATATGCTGTTCCTATGATACTTGGAGAAGTTAAAAGATATTTAAGAGATAATAATCCTGTTAGAATTAGTAGAAGTATAAAAGATACTGCTTATAAAGTCTTAAAAGAAAAAGAAAGATTAACTATGGAAAATGGTGTAGAACCTACAAATAGTGAACTTGCTAAAATACTTGGAATTGAAGAATATGATATTGTTGTAGCGTTAGAATCTCTTATTTCTCCGGTTAGTTTATTTGAGCCTATATATAATGATGGAGGAGATACAATATATTTATTCGATCAAGTAGAAGATAAAAAATCAAATTGTGATGTTGATATGAAAGTGGCTTTAGAAAAAGCTATTAATAAGCTTAGTAAAAAAGAACAGTTTATTTTAGAAAATAGGTTTTTTGTAGGTAAAACGCAAATGGAGATTGCAAGTGAAATTGGAATAAGTCAAGCTCAAATATCAAGACTAGAAAAAGGAGCTTTAAAAAGAATTAGAAAACAATTGTAAAGAATTGTTTTTTTTACAATAAAATTAAATAGGTGGTATTATGAGATTATCAGAAATGCAACATAAAGACATAATAGATTTAAATGGTAATAAAATAGGAAATATTATAGATATTTGTGTTTTAAAAATCATAATTTTGCCGTCTCTAAAAGTGATTTTAGAGATAATGATCGGGTAATATCGGAGAAGGCTAAGCTATATGTACAGAATAATTATCCAAATTTTGTATATAAGCATGTTAACACCGAGATAATAAAGTAATTTAAAAGTTATTTTATATTGTAACGCATAGGAAATGAACCTGTTATACAGAATATAATTTTCCCAAGAGTATCCGACATCTCAAAGAGATGAAAATATATGCTGAACTTATAGGAAACTATAAGAATTACTTGATAAAAAGCAAGTAAGATAACAAATTGAAAAGCTCTTTTGTTATATATACAGATATATATCGTATCTTAAAAGATTATCCAGATAAGGATATAATTATAGTTTATTTTTCTCTTGAACTAAGTGCTAATACATTGTTGGCAAAATTGTTAAGCTTATATTTATATGAAACTTATGGTATTGAAGTTACATATATGCAATTAATGTCATTTACTAATAAGTTACCAGATGATATACATAAGTATGTAATTAAAGCTCGTGAGTGGTTAGAATCTATAAGTCATAAGTTTATTATATATGATAAACAGCTTTCTGCGGATTCTTTTTATGCAGAAATGATGGAACTCCATAAAAGTTTAGGAACCTTTCAAAAAAGTCCTGATGGAAAAAGAACTATATATACTCCAAATAATCCTAATCAAATAGTTAATGTTGTTATTGATCATTTACTTTTAGTAAATCCTCAAAAAGGGAGAACTAAAAAAGAAGAAATGGATCTTATATCAACTTATTGTGTCAGATTTAGAGAACTATGTCAAACTAGTTTTGATATTATAATGCAAGAAAATAGAAATAGTACAACTATGGATAGGAGAAAAGCTGGTATGGAAGAGCCTACTGCTGATGAAATTCAACAGTCGGGGGAGCCATTACAAGCTGCTGATATTTGTATTGCATTATTTAGTCCATTTAAAACCCAACTAAAAAGTTATAGAGGATATAAAATAATGGATGATAACGAAGGATATGGTTTACAAGATATTTGTAGATCTATTATTATTCTTAAAAATAGATATGGTATTTCCAATAGAATTATCATGTCTGCTTTCAAAGGTAGTATTGGTATGTTTTATCCTTTACCTAAATCTGATGAAATAAATTATGAAGATTATCTTTCATGGAGAGAAAAAGAAATAAAAGATGCAACTGTAAAAGATACAGAAGTAAAAGATATCAGAAATAAAAATAAATTTAGTTTTTAAATATGGCTATTGAACTTCCAAAAAGTAAAATTCCTGCAGAAACCCAGGATCCTAAGTATTTAATTTTGTTTGGTCTTCCAAAGGTAGGAAAAACTACAATCTTAAGTACCCTTGAAAATAATTTAATTTTGGATATGGAAAATGGGTCTACATATGTAGATGCTTTAAAGATTAAAATAAATTCTTTAAAAGATTTAAAGGAAGTCTGCAAAGCTATTAAAGAGGCGGGGAGTCCATATAAATATATTACGATTGATACTATTACTGCAGTAGAAGAAATGGCAAAACCATTAGCAATTGCTTTATATCAAAATTCTCCGATGTTTAGTGAAAAGTATGCTGATGTAAAAGACCCTACTCAACTTCCTAATGGGAGCGGTTATGCATTTCTTAGACAGGGGATTGAAATGATTATTGATATGGTAGCAAAATGTACTCCTAATATTATTATATGTGGTCATGTTAAGGATGCCGCATTAAATGAAGGTGCTTCAAATAATGTTCGTACGTTAGATCTTACTGGAAAAATTTCAAGAATCTTGTCTGCAAAATCAGATGCTATTGGATTTGTTCATAGAGATGAAAATTCAAATTTATGTATTCAATTTGGTGCAAATGGAGAAGTTTTAACTGGAGCTAGACCTACTCATTTAGCTAATAAAGACATTATTGTAGCGGAACGCCAGGAAAATGGAACATTTATACCACATTGGGAACGTATTTTTCCATCTCTTGCTAAAAAGTAAATATGTCAAAACCAAAATATATTAATATTAAAATTCCAGTAATTGAAGTGTCTGATAATAAATTAATATTATCTCCTCTTGCTATTGAGACTCTTCAAATTACTCCTGGGGATAGGGTTTCAGTTAACTATGTACAAGTAGACAATGAAGTTACATATCCTATAATTTCTAAATCTATAGTATTCGGGGATCCTGAAAATGGTAATAAGTGTTCTAAATCTAATACTGTATCATTTAAAGGTACTCAAAGGACTATATTAATGAAATATGGTAATCTTTTTACACTTAAACCTGATAATAGATATAAAGAAGCATTCAAACTTATTTCAATAAATGAAGTAGATTTAAATGTTCCTAAACTAATTGATGAAGTTAATAATTTAAATAATATATAAAATATGAGTATGTTTAATATGGGTGGCGTCAAGGACGCTAAAGTAGTATCTAGTAATTTCCTTCGTGCTGGAATTCATAATGTAATCTTCAAAGGAATCGACAAAGCTAATGGATTTAATGCGATTGAACTCCGTTTTGAAGCAGTAGATGGTAGTGGTATTCATAATGAAAGAATTTTTGAACCTCGCTCTGAAGAAAGAACTCAAAGCCAGTATGGCACAAATCCATCTGAATCTGAACAGTTTATGTGTAAAATCAAGCAAGTAATTGATGCTCTTGATCCTGAACTTGCACATAAGATTGAAGCAGATGGAGATAAATTTGCTGCTCCAGATTTTGATTCTTTTATTGCTCTTCTTAAAAAATATCTTGATAAGAGGATTGGAACTCAAACGCAAATCAAACTTGTGCCGACGACTGGAAATTTTGTAGGCTTTCCTGGGTTTGTTGCACGTCTCAGTAAGGATAATGCAATTTATATGACAACAAAAGTAATTGGTAGCGATCTTGTATTAACTACAAAAGAAAAGGTAGCAATTGACGCGGCAGCAAATGCAAAGCCTACAGATATGAGGCAACGTAATAATGAACTTGATGACCTACGTGAAGATTTTTCTCCTCAGGAGGATAGTGTAAGTGACGAGGACAGTGATCTTCCTTTCTAACAATAAATAAATTGTAGCTATATGATGCATGTACAAGCATACTTCTTTTAGTAATAAAGAAGATATGCTTGTACATTACATTATAAATAATTGTAAACCTATATATAAAGAGGTAAGATATGGAGTACAGGTTTCCTGCTGTTATAACTAGAGATTTAATTGAATCTAAGGTTTCTCAAGAAACACTAATGTATACCTATTATGGTCAACCTGTAAAAAAAGGTCTTTTTAGGTCTAAAGTAAGAAATGATTCAAAACCTACTGTAGCATATTACAAAAATCGCATGGGTAGAATTATTATAAAAGACTTTGGAAGTAATTATTGCGGAGATTGAGTATATGTGGTTATGAATAAATACGGCTGTGGATATTATAAGGCATTGAATATAGTTGCAAGTGATATAGGTTTAATTCCCAGACAAAATAATATACCACAGGAGATTAAGTATTCTAATACAAAACTTGAAGATACTACTGATGCTATTATTCAAGTTGAAATAAAAGATTTCGAACAATATGAGTTAGATTGATGGGCTAAGTTTGGTATTGATTTGCAAACACTAAACAAGTTCAAGGTATTTTCTTGTAAAAATGTATTCCTTAATAACAATTTGTTTCATTTGTTTAAAGATAAACAATTAGTATTTGGATATTATGGAGGTATAAGAGAAGATATTGAACGTTGACGGATTTATTTCCCTAATAATAGAAAATATAAATTTATATCTAATTGAAAATCACTAAGACTACAAGGATCTCACATGTTACCAAAAATGGGAGAATATCTTGTTGTTACTAAGTCATTAAAAGATGTAATGACATTGTATAATTTAGGAATTCCCGCAATAGCCCCAATATCAGAAAATTGTTTCTTATCTGAGGCTCAATATCATCGTCTTAAAGAAAGATTTAAACATATAATCTTATTATATGATAATGATCGTCCAGGATTGAGAGCAATGATATCTATTAAAAAGAAATTCCTTGAAGTTATTCCAATATGAATACCTTGAGAATATAAAGCTAAAGATATATCTGACTTTTATGCCAAATATAAACATGATAAAACTGTTAGTCTAATTGAAAGCGCAAAAGAATATATTAAAGGAAAATCAGAAGGGGAAAGAGAAGAAATCAAGAAATTTAAAGAGGAATAGAGCTAGAGGAAATGCTTATGAAGTACAAATAGCAAAAGAGTTACGAGACCTTGGCTTTACAGGTGTTGTTACCTCTAGATCAGAAAGTAAAAGTATGGACGATAGAAAGGTTGATTTAGTAGATGTTGAGAATAAACTGTTTTTCAATCCTCAGCTAAAAGCTACTATTAATACTCCAGATTATTTTGGAATTTTAAACTCGTGCCCTTTTAAAGATAAACCATTTGTTATCTTTTGAAAAAAAATTAAACCAACAGAATCTACATTTAGGTCAGTTGGAGAAATGGTTATGATATCTAAAGATTTTTTTTATGAATTAATTAAGAAATATGGAAACTTGTAAAGTAGAGTTTATTAGTAATACAGGACAGAAAATTGTTATAGATTTTAGTCTTGATGAAAAAGGAAATTTAGATTATAAACCTTCCTTTGAACCAAAAATTACAGACTTAAAAGCAAACTTAGGACTTTCAGCAGGGCTTTGTGAGCTATTTTTAACTGCCTTGGTCAATATGAGCAAAACAGGAAATACACAGATAAAAGATAATGAACCAAAAAGAAAACTTGAGAGTTAAATATAATTTAATTCCACAATATAAAGTAAAAGAAGTTAACAAGGTTCTTATGGGCATTTCTAATAATTAGTATTACTTTATAAAACATCATGACTATTAATTTAAATGATATAAAATTATCTCCTAATTTAGAAAGTGTTTATCGTGAGAAGATGTCTGATGAGGAATATTTTTCAAGTAAATATGCCCACTATATATCAAATTCTCGTCTAAAGCTGATTAATCCTAATCAAAACGGGTCTCCGAGCAAATATAAAGAAGGATTTACTGGTGAAACCACAGTAAGTTTGTCTTTAGGTTCTAGTATTCATGAGTTATTGCTTCAGAAAGATACTTTTACTTTAGGCCCAGATATAGGTAAACCTCCAGCTAAGTTAGGACTGGTAATTGATGAGATCTTTAAACTACGAAAAAAGAATTTACCTGTATACAGTGCTATAGTAGAGGCTTGCGAAAAAGTACATTATTATGAATTCAGCCTAACTCCTACTAGAATAAAAAGTATTATTAAAGATGGGTTTAGGTATTATTATAACCTTAAGCTTATAAAAGATAATAATACTATTATTCTATCATCTAAGGATCGAGATACAGTAGAAAAATGTATTAATAATCTTAATTCTAGTAGACAAGTAAATAATCTATTATATCCTACTGATATTTTTGGAGATGCTATTGAAACATATAATGAAGAAGCATTCTTTATTGATATCAACGCATCTTATAATGGTAATCAACATACTCTTAAGCTTAAAATGAAAGCTGATAATTGAACAATTGATCTTGAAAATAAAATTATCACCTTAAATGATTTAAAAACAACAGGCCATTTATTATATCAATTTATGGAACCTGGTGGATCATTTGAAATATTTTCTTATTCAAGACAATTCGCATATTATATTTGAGTTCTACTTAGATATTGTGAAAAAGAATATGGATACAATTCAGAAGAATGAACTGTAAAATGTAATGTTATTGTTGTTGAAACTACATCTACTAATAGTGTTGGGGTATACCCAATTAACAAGAAGGTACTAGAACAAGGGCGTAAAGAATTTTGTAAACTTCTTAAGATGGTTGCATATTGCGAGATGAATGATTATTCTGATGATATTATATTTGTTTAGTATGCAGAAAATAGAAATTCAGGCTCACTCCTTAGAGGAGGCAAAACTTATAGCTTTTCAAGCAGGTATTACTGTAGTACAAGATGCTACAAAAAATTGGAAGAAAGCAGGCTCTCCTATACTTACGAAAGACTTAAATATATACGCTGCAGATTTTTTAGAGGAAAAGGGTATGTTTGATTTTAAAGGAGCAGGTATAATTATTACCATTACTTCTGGAGTTGAAGATACTAGAAAAAATCCTTTTAAAATTAACAGTGTCCGTAGAAAAGGTCGTTGTCAACTTAAACGAGTTATAGAAATTCGAACTCAAAAGGACAATCAACTCTTAGGAACTGCTAGTAATAAAACAGAAGCAATAGAATTATCAAAAGAACTAATAAAGAAGTGTCAAGAGAATATATATGGGAAAACTGTATACTATTCTAGTGATATTGACTTTGAGATGGAATATACTCCTTCAGTAAGAGCTCAATTAGGGCAATATATTGTTTTTGGAGTAGATGAGGCAGATGTGAAAATAAGTAAAAGAAAAAGTAGAGGTTTTGAATAACTTCTATTTTTATAATATAATAATTGTTTTAGTATGTATGTAATCAAGAGAGATGGTTCTCAGCAAATATATAATCCTGAAAAAATAAACAAAGCTATTTCAGCGGCTTTACAAGTATGTCAATGTAATATTGAAAATCCTGCACGGTTTATTGAAGTAAATAATGGAGATTCTGTAGAATTAATTCAAGATAGAATTGAAAATTGATTAATGGATACTTGTAAAGATGCAGCTAAAGCATTTATATTGTATAGAGAACAACATAAAAATATCAGAGATTGAGTTTCTAAAAAGGAAAAATTTATAGAAAATTATAAAAAATCTTCTAATACTGCTGATGCAACTATTGATGATAATTCAAACGTATCTGGAAAAAATATTGGGATTTTAAATGCTGAGATTCATAAATCAGATAATATCTTAATCAGTAGAGGTATGATTGAAAAGGAACTCAGAGAGTTATGCCCAGAGTTTGATTTCAAACAATACAGCCGAGATCTTAATCATCATATTATTTATAAACACGATGAATCTGGTTTCGCTGGAGCAATTGCTCCATACTGTTGTAGTATTACTATGTATCCATTTTTGAATGAAGGAATAAAAAATATTGGAGGACTTTCTGCTTATCCAAAAAATATTGATTCTTTCTGTGGAATGTATATTAATTTAATCTTTGCTACATCTGCTCAATTTGCAGGAGCAGTAGCAACTTCAGAATTCCTACTATATTTTGATTATTTTGCAAAAAAAGAGTGAGGAGATAAGTATTATCTTAATAATGATAAGTTAATTACATCTGAATTGGTAAAAAGACCTAAAACAATTAGGAGTCAAATTCATCAGTATTTTCAACAGGTTGTATATTCAATTAATCAACCTGCTGCAGCACGAGGAATGCAAGCAGCTTTTGTGAATTTTTCATACTTTGATAAATCGTTCTTTGAAGGAATGTTTGGTGACTTTATGTTTCCAGACGGAACAAGACCAGCTTGGGATTCTCTAAATTGACTTCAGAGAGAATTTATGCAGTGGTTCAACAAAGAGAGACTAAAGACAATGATTACATTTCCTGTTGAATCTTTTGCACTAGTATATAAGGATGGAGATTTTGTGGATAAAGAAAGTGCTAAATTTGTTGCTGAAGAATATGCTAGAGGACATTCTTTCTTTACATATATTAGTGATAGTGTGGATAGTCTCTCGTCATGTTGTAGACTTAAAAATATGCTACAAACAAAGGAATTTAATTTTACTAATGGAAATATGGGAGTTCAGACAGGCTCTAAAAGTGTAATTACTCTTAATCTAAATCGAATTGTACAAGATTGATATAATGAATATCACAAAGTAGATGGATTGAATATGAATTCCTGTAGTAGAGATCAATTAAAACTTTACATAATTAATATCTTAGATCGAGTATACAAGTACCATACCGCATATAATTCACTCCTTCATAAAATATATAATGCGAATTTATTACCTGTATATAAGGCTGGATTTATTAATTTAGATAAACAATATCTAACAATTGGAATTAATGGACTTAATGAAGCAGCTAACTTTTTAGGAATTAAATGTACTGATAATTCTGATTATAAAGATTTTTGTCAGTTTATTTTTAGTACAATTAAAGAACAGAATAAACTTCATAAAACTAAGACAGAAACATATAATACAGAATGCGTGCCTGCTGAATCATTAGCTATTAAGAATTATAATTGAGATAAAAACGACGGATATTGAATTCCTGATAATACTAATTTGTATGCAAGTTACATTTATAGGCCTAGTGATAAATCATTAAGTGTATTAGATAAATTACGAATGCACGGATCCGAATATATTGGAGAATATTTAGATGGTGGATCCGCAGCTCATATAAATCTAGAAGAACACTTATCTATTAAACAATATGAGCAATTACTAAAATATGCTGCGCAGGTAGGATGCCAATATTTTACATTTAATATTCCTAATAGTGAATGTGAGAACTGTGGATATATTACTAAGCATCCTATTGACGTTTGCCCTAAATGCGGAAGTACAAAAATAAGTTTATGGGATCGTGTAATTGGATATTTAACTAAGATTAGTAACTGGTCATCGGGAAGACAGATAGAACAGAAAACTAGAGTTTATAGTAAAGATGTAAATAATGGTTAAATATACAGATACTCAGGTTACATTTAGAGAGATACCAGATGAAATAACTTTATGTATAAATATATCAGGATGTCCGAATCATTGTGAAGGATGTCATAGCTCTTATCTGGCAAATGATATTGGAACTGAGTTAACATTTAATGAATTACTAAGACTAATAACATTAAATAATGGTATTACGTGTGTTTCCTTTATGGGAGGAGATCAAGATCCTAAATATGTTAACTCTTGTGCAGAAATAATTAGGAATAGTGATCTACCACTAAAAGTTGCTTGGTACTCTGGAAAGCAAGAATTATCTAAGGAAATTAATTTAAATAATTTTGATTATATTAAATTAGGCCCTTATATAGCTGCAAGAGGGACTCTAGATAATCCTGATACTAATCAGCGACTATATATAGTTAAAAATAATAGATTAGAAGATATTACTAATTTATTCTGAAAGTAAAGTTGTTTTATGAATACTATTAATATAAATCCTTTCACTTTTAAGAAATGTGATTACTTAGGACCCACTCCAGATAATCCAGATTGGGAAATAGTAAAGTGAGTAGAAAACATTTACTACAATAAACAGGACGATTATATTAAAGATGGAGATTTTTACTATCCTAAGGATAACTGTAGTTGATCTATACATAAATCTTGTTTTAAGAATCCTAAATCTTGTTATACTGTAGCAATATTTTATTTTAATGAAAAGGAGCTCAGTTGAGATTTAAGATGTTTTGAGCATATTGTAGATTTTAATGATGAAGAAATCATTAAGTTTTGGAATCTAATTAAAAGAGGATTTGACTATCTTAATAATTTAACCTAAATTATATATAAATAATGGAGTATCAAATAAAACCTGGTTGGCAACTTAACCCTAGTGAAAAGGTTGTTAAAGGTATAACTAAATTACTTGAGAAGAATAGTATGATCTGTCCATGTGTTCATCCAGAGAATGATGGAGATCTTCATTGTCCCTGTGAGTCTTATAGACTACGAGATAAATGTTGCTGTAATTTATATGTTCATGTAAATAATTAATATAAATGATTGATATACAATTTAAAAAACTTAGTGAAAATGCAGTAATTCCAACTAAAGCTCATCCTACTGATGCTGGTTTTGATATGGTAGCTACTAGTAGAAGAATTACAGACGATTATATTGAATATGGAACTGATATAGCAATCAAACTTCCTGAAGGATATTGTGCTATGTTATTTCCCCGTTCGTCTAACTCTTTAAATGATTTAGTATTAGCAAACTCCGTTGGTATTGTAGATGAAAATTATACTGGAGAGATTAAATGGAGATTCAAACGTATTACAAAAGGTTTTAAATTAGGCTTAAAGAAGATTCGTTTATTCTCATTTATCTATGATATAAAGATTGAGAGTGCTAAGCTAAATATTTATGAGGTAGGAGATAGAATTGGTCAGATTGTAATTATGCCCATACCACAAGTTCAATTTACAGAAGTAGATAAACTTCCTAAAACAGATCGTGGAGATGGTGGATTTGGATCAACTGGTACTAAAGTAGAGGATCTTCCTGTAGAAAAACCTACTAAACGTACTCGTAAGAAGAAAGCTGAGTAATGAAGTATAATATATCTGAATTAGAAAAAGAATATAAAGTAAAGTTAGATGATGCACAAATTCAAGTATTATCTGACTTGACTTCTTTTATAACTAGTAACGAACATTGTATCTGTTTAACAGGATGTGCTGGAACGTCTAAATCCATGATAGCTAGTATGTTATATGACATATTAGCTGATAATGGGTACTGAACTGCTTTTGTGGCTCCAACAAATAAAGCAAAATTAGTATTAGAAGCAAAAGGAATGAAAGGAAGAGAAGCCTTAACAATACATTCCTTATTAAATCTTAGACCTAATTTAGATATATTAAATTTTGATGCGTCTCAATTAGAGTTTAACTTTTCAAGTACTTCTTTCAAAAAATCTAGACAGACATACAAGTATAATGTTCTTATAATAGATGAATGCAGTATGATAAATAGCGATTTATATGATCTGCTGCTAAAAGAATATAGAACATCAAAGATAGTATTTGTTGGAGACCCAAAACAACTTTATTCAGTAAAAGAAAATAAACCTTCTAAAGCATTTAGTAATAGAACTATCCACTTAAGTAAGATATATAGGCAAAAAGAAAGTTGTCTATTTAAGGTATTAAACTATCTAAGAGAGAAACCCCTATACAAATTCAAAAGTATATCTGATGACTATTGTAATATTACAGTATGTAATAACATATTCAGAATGCTTAAAAAATATAGTTATTTATTTAAACTCTCTAAAGACTTTGATGACTCTAATTTAGTAAAATTAGTTTCATATACTAATAATAGAATTAGTGCTTTAAATAAACTAATTAGAGAATGTTTAGATTATAAAGAAGAGTTTGTTGTAGGAGAAATTTTAACAGGATATGATACAACTAATTACTTAGGATTAAGAATAGAAAATTCTCGTGATTATATTATTACATCAGCACATAAGACTAGATATAATGAACTAAATGCTTGGTCTTTAGAATTAAAATCAGATGACTCTAAATTTAAAGTTATAGTATTATCTAAATACAATTCTGAAGAAAAGATTAATAATTTAGCTAAAAAATTAGAGGATGCGAGACTAATAGCAGTTAATGCTGCTAAGAATAATATGTATAAAAAGTCTGTAAACTCTTTATGGGCTAAGTATTATAATTTGTCTGAATCATTTTTAACCACATTTGATTTAGAATATGATAATAGAATAATTAAACGTAAATCACTAGATTATGGGTACTGTATATCAACCCATAAGTCACAGTCATCACAATACTCTATTGTGATGATAGATATGGAAAATCTATGGAGATGTCCCAATAGCGAGGAATTGAGGCAGTTGCAATATGTAGCTTGTAGTCGTACTACAGGTGACTTAATTATATACCAACAGGATTAATGAATAGCTCATTTAATTTAACTAAAATAGATCTTGCTGCTTTTATATTGTGTTTAAGAAAAACAAATATTATGCGAGCAACGGATTCAGATGATTTACTTGAAATAAAACGTCTTGTTCCAGGAGTTATTAGTATTTTACTAGAATATTGTTTTGGAAAATATAATTCAAATCTTATCTGGGAATATGCTATGAAAACAGATAATAACAAGTTTACTACACTTGATGAATTATATGATTATCTTTCTGATCCTAATTCTAATTTAGTTTCAGATAATGCTGCTTCACTAGAAGAATTACTAAAGGATTATCCAGGAAGTAAGATGCTATTAGATTTAAAAAAATTTATAGATGAAATACCTAGCTAGACTAAAATATAATATAAGTAAAATAGTTAGAATTCCACAATGTATTTACTTATGTATTAGGTTTCCTTTTTTATACCCTAGAAATAGATTTACAGATAAACACCAAGTAAGTCCTGAATGGCTTTTAAAATTAAGTAATAAATATTACCAAAAAGCTTATACTGAAATTAATTTGTCATATAAATTTTATAAAGACCCTAAAGAATGCACTGAATTTAATTCTATCATTAGAGATGTTGGTAAATATAATTTCAATGTTAACTTAACTCCTTCTGGTATATTAAAATTTGAAAGTGTATACATTGATTCTCCGTTTGAATTTAATCTTCAGAAACATGTTGGAAAGGACTTTACTATTACTGGTATAACTACTTCTACTAATATGTTTACCAATCATCCATATATTATATATCATGTTCATAAAAATGAGATAACAAAGTATAATTATGGATTTGTGTTTAAAACACTTAAAATTTGCGTAGATAAGTTCTATAAGAAAGTGTATAATTCTATTATTTTTATTTGGGATAATATTATAAACAGAATTTGTTTTATCCCTACATCTACAGAACTAGATGCTATGCCTACTGGGTGGAGAAAAGCTTTTGGTATACAGATGTGTAAGGATCTAAAGAAAGTTCTCAAAAAGCATAATTACCTATATAAGTATAGGATTATACAGATTAAGGAGAAGTTTGGGATGCTTGCTTGGTATTCTAATGGTTCTCCAAATGGTTGTGAATATCCTATCATTAATACGTACGAAGAACTTTCAGAAAGAACATGTATATGTTGTGGGGCCAAAGCTAAATATATAACTAGAGGCTGGATTAGCCCTTATTGTAAAAAATGTGTACCAAAAGATGTAGTATCAAATGAAATCAAGTACTAGTAAAGATGTTAATGGATCCTGGTAAAATTGAAGCTTATAAACTTAAGTTAGTAGTATTCTTAATATGGAGCCGAAGAACTTAATAAAGTACTATAGATATATGAATAATATGTTAACAAACGAACAAATACTTACTATTTTAAACACCTGAACTGTTGAAGAAGGTTATATTAGATATAGAGATATGAGTATAATTCTAAGAAAAAATAAAGTTTACTCTATAGAATTTTCTCTTATGTTAGATGAAAATAAAGAATATATACCAAATGTTTATTTATCACTATATAAAAGAATAGATAACCGTAATACTATTATTTTTACCTACCTCATCCCAGATGAAATTAAATTAAAAGTTGTAGGTTTAGTAACTATAAAGGTTGAGGATTATGTTAAAAAGAATATTGAAGATATTTTAGCAGTTCCTGGAGAATTTGATGCATTAGTATAATGACTAAAGAAGAAATAAGGCAACTAAAAGAGAACAAGGATATCAAATTTATATATAAGATTCCTTGTTCTTTTTATGAAGAAGGTTATGAATATATTGTTGTTGGAGATAATATAACTTCTAAAAATGATAATGTTACATTCTTTAGCTTAGATGATTGATTTTTAAGAATGAAATCTGGTAGTTTGTTACCGTATGTATGTTCTATTCTTTCTAAATCAGGTAAGATTAAAGAATATGTAAATATTTATGAAAAACCTGATATTATTAAACTTAGAAGATATATTATTGCCAGGGTAACTTATTTACAAGGTATAAATAAGGATTTACCTAATATAGATATGGATATTACCAGAGAATGTTTATGGGGAATTCAGATTATCAAAGAATCTAAAGTAAATAGAATTGACGTTTTCAAAGGAAAAATTGTTAATCCTCTTAAAGATTTTATAACGATTTCTGAGCCTATATACAAAATGTGGAAAGAGTGTAATGAAAGACGAGAATAAGATATTATTAGTACTTGTTGGACCTCCAGCATCTGGTAAAACCTATTTTGCAAAAGAATTTGTGAAAGATAAGAGTACTTGGATTAGAATAAATCAGGATGATATTAGATTAATGTGTGGAGATTATTGGGTACCTTCTAGAGAAAAGTTAATTAGTATCTATGAAAAACTAATGATTGAAGAGGCTTTAACTAATGGATATAATGTAGTTATTGATGCCACTAATCTTAATCCTAAAACTAAGGCTAAATGGGAAGAAATAGCGTCTAAATTCAATGCAAATATTCAATATAAGGAAATAGTTATCCCATACTATGAAGCTATTAAAAGGGATAAAAATAGGGATTTACAGGTAGGAGAAGATACAATTCGAATGTTTTATCGGAAATATTATCCTGAAATGTTACAAACAGAATTAGATGAGCTATAATGTGAAATATGTAATTGTAGAATGACCGTATACTCAGGAGTTAATGGAACATCCTGACTTTAATGAACATGCCTATCTTATTAATGAAGAGAGTTGATTAGATCAATATGGTTGAATGTCTTACTTTGTAGAGGAAGATTGGTTAAAATTAATAGGAAAATGTTAAATATTTGTAAACTTTATATAAAGATATATAACAATCTATGTGAGCTTAATAATATAGCTTTACAAGATAACTTGTTATATTTAAGTGTGATGATTAGCAGTTTGTTTTAATGAAAGCAAAAGTTAAAAACCTCGAAGTTGAAGTTCAGCCAATGACAAAATTTGATTATAATCATCAAATATTAAAAATGCAAGTTCAGCATACTGAGAATAAAAGAGTAAATGGTTTTTATTGCAACTGGAACGGATACAGATTTTGGATTAATGAAGATGATTTTAATAAAATATATACCGTTATAAATGATAAAGAAATATAGAAAAAAACCTGTAGAAATAGAGTCTATTCAGTATATTGGAAATAATGTTGAAGAAGTTGAAGAGTTTGTCGGAAATCAACTTTTGCGTTATAACAATACACAAGAAGAAAATGATTATTCGCTTGGAATTCCAACTCTTGAAGGTATAATGAAAGCTTCAGTTGGAGATTATATTATCAGAGGAGTTAGGAATGAATTTTATCCTTGCAAACCTGAAATATTTAGAATTACATATGATGAGGTATAATGTTAATTAGAAATAAAACTGTATACGTTTATGATATTGAAATATTTCCTAATGTGTTTCACTGTGTTGTAAAAAATACAGAAACAGGAGAACGCTTATTTTTTGAAATATCTGAACGTAAGAATAATTTACAAGAGTTAGTAGATTTATTTTGAACTGTTAGAAATCAATCTCAAATTGGTATTTGAGAAAGAAACTATACTACAAACTTACAGTTTAAAACAGATAAAATATTTTGTGGATACAATAATATTCATTATGATAATCCTATTATTAATTATATTATTGATTTTCATAAAGTAATGTTAAAGATGTCGTATTCAGAGATATGCGCATCTTTATTTAAACTTAGTAATTTAATAATTCAATCTACTGATACTAATTTTAGTTCTTGAACAAAGTGGAAATATAAAATTTATTTTGAAACATTAGACTTGTTAACTATGCTTTATTCTCAAAAGTTGAGAGTAGGGTTAAAGGAGATGCAAGTAACTATGCAGTTTCGAAATGTTCAAGAATATGAAGGCGATTTCCAATCCTGACTTCCTACATCTGAAATTCCTAAAATGATAGAATATAATATTAATGATGTTGATTCTACTGAGGAGTTATTAAATAGATGTAAAAAAGATATTGAGTTACGTATAGCTATTGAAGATGAGTATGGAGTGAAGGTACTTAATAAAGATGGAGTTAATATTGGAATGAAAATTATTACTCAAAAGTATCTTGAGAAAACAGGACAAACTTGAAATCAAATTAAGGATTTAAGATCACCTTGTGATATGATAGATTTGAGTAAAGTAATACTTCCGATTGTAAAATTTAATACACCAATTTTAAAAGAGCTTTTAGCTGAAATGAAACAACAAGTTGTTTCTCCTGGAAGAAAAGGTTATGAGAAACATTTTATATTGGATGGTTTAGAGTATTGTGTAGGAGTAGGTGGTAAAATGTATGCCACGTAATCGAGAAAAAACGGGGAAGGAGTTGTATATTTAGATAATTTTTCGTATATTTGTGTTTTAATAATTAAAACAATATATTATGCGAAATCAAAAATATTTAAAAAACTTTAATCCACAACAAATCATAGAACTTAATACAAGTGGATTAAATTTAAAGGAAATTAGTAAAATAATCAATATTCCTGAAAGAAGGTTAGGAGAACTTTGTAAACAATATAATTTAAATATCAAACGTCGTTTCAAATATTTAATAAATGATAATTTTTTTGATAATTTAGATTCAGAATCAAAGTTTTATTTATTAGGATATTTTATTGCTGACGGATGTTTACAACTAGAAGAAAAATTTAAAAATAATAAAAAGTATTCAGAAAGTTATAGGTTTATGATTAATGTATCTATTGATGATGAAGATGTTATAAAGTTATTTCAGAAAGATATTTCTCCAAATAAGCCTTTAGAATATTGTAATAATCAAAGTGGAGTAAGATCTAGAAAGAAACAAGTACATTTACGATGAAGCTCTAAACATATGTTTAATACTTTAAGTAAATATAATATCAAGCCTAGAAAAACTTATGATAACTACTTTTTATTGCCAAAGTATATAGTCCAACATAATTTATTTAAACATCTCGTAAGAGGTTTAATTGATGGAGATGGTTATATTGGTAAAGGTCACATTCAGATATGTTTAAATTCTAAATATTTTGCTAAACAGGTACTATATAATTTTAAAACGTATAAGTATTTTACTAAATATAATTTAAAAGAAATACAAGGAAAGACTTGTAAGTACTATAGCTTAACATTATATGGCGGAAAAAGATTCATAGAAGAATATTTTGCTAATAATATAAATTGTGAATATTATCTAAAAAGAAAATACTATAACCCCGTGCTAACCTTATAGATTGCGAAAGGCTATAAGGTAGTGTAGAGCGTAGGAGATGAATAAATATAATTCTCCCAAGAGTTCTCGACAGTAGTAATACTGAAAAGGTACGCCGAACTTATGTGAACTACAATAGCATAAGAAGTAAAGGATAAAAAGCCTTTACGATAACAAAAACGATACATAGCGTTAATAAGCCAGAGGAAATTCGCCCAAATGAAAATGAAATATTAAGTGATATTGATGTTGCGTTAACATAGTGGCGCAAGTAAAACGCGGTTAATTGCGGGGACTTAATAAAATTTACTAATACTGCAACTAATAGTAATATATAGTGTAGCATATAAGGTAACTCTTATAGGATAGTAAAAACTTAGTAAATATTATAATCCGCAGCCAAGGGTCCTTATAGGATCAAGGTTCACAGACTATCTCGAAAGAGAGTAGGATAAAAAGTTATAACTTTTATTCGAAACGCCGCGAATTTTTATAATTAATTTGGTTATATCCATCTATCTTTGTATATTTGTAAAAATTAATCAATATGAAAGCAAATATAAAGGATAAATTTAAATGTGGAATTTATTGTATTAAGAATACAGTAAATAATAAAATATATGTTGGAAAATCTATTAATATTTATGGAAGAATAAAACAACATATTACTCAATTAAATCACAAATCTAAAGAAGAGAACTATCATTTAATTAACGCATGACATAAATATGGTAGAGAAGTATTTATTTATGAAGTTTTAGAATATTTAGAATTTAAAAAGTATGATGAATTAAATGTGCAATTAAAACTTAAAGAACTCGCAGATAAAGAACTCTACTGAATACAAAAGTTAAATGCTTTAGATAGAAATATTGGATATAATATGAGATTAGATACAAGTACTCAATGTTTAGTCTTAGAAGAAACCAGAGAAAGATGTCGGAAAGCTCAAATTGAGCGTTTTAAAGATCCTAAAGAAAGAGAAAAAATTGCAATGCGAAGTCGTCAATTATGAACTAATAAAGATTTAAAAGAACAAATGGCTCGTAATTGTGCATTAGCTAATCGTAAATATAGAATTGGGAAATTTGATAAAAATGATAATTTAATAAAAATATACGAAATTATAAATGATATTAAATTAGAAAATCCTGATTATTATTTACAAGCTATTAAAGGATGTTGCCAAGGTACAAAAGCGTCGTATAAAGGATACAAATGACATTACATTGAATTAAACTCAGAACAAGTTAGATATAAAAATTAAGATATAGTCGAAATAAAGGATATGCACTATATCCTAGTATGATTATCGAACATAAATTTTATCCACCTCATTTAGGAAAAGAATTTCTAGAAGTTTATACTCAGATTAAAAATGAACGAATTGAAGCTAAACATAATGGTAATAAAGTTAAAGATGCAACTCTAAAATTAGCTTTGAATGGTTTAAGTGGTAACTTGCAGAATGAACATAACTTTTGTTATAGTCCATTTACTGTTATGCAAATTCGAATTAATGGCCAGCTTCTATTATTAATGTTAGCTGAACGATTAATTGCAATTGGATGTAAAATAATTCAAGCTAATACAGATGGTTTATTTGTTTTACGCCCAAAAAATAAGGAACAAGAATTTCAAGATGTTTGTAAAAATTGGGAAACTTTAACTAAACTTACTCTAGAAGAAGATCGATTTGAAGCAATGTATCAGTTTGCTATTAATGACTATCTTGCAATTAAGGAAGGTTATTCTGAAACAAAAGATCCAAGTCTTTTAAAGACAAAAGGTATGTTTATTGATAAGGTAAAACTTGGTAAAGGTATGGATGCAGTTATTATTCCTGAAGCTATCAATAAATATTTAGCAGATGGAATTCCTGTTGCAGATACTATTTATGCTTGTAAGGATATTAATAAGTTTATAACTTATCAAAAAGTTAGTAAAGATTATTCTGTAGAATATGATGGTCAGTTAATTCAACGTATTAACCGATATTATATATCTACTGATGGTCCATGGCTATATAAATGTAAAATAGATTCTAATGGTAGACGATATAACTATATTAAACTATTAACTGACTCTGGCGTAACAATTTTGAATACTATTAATAAATCTGATGAATTACCATCTAATATTAATTATTCTTTTTATATAGCTGCAGCACAAAAAATCGTATGTATGTTTAAGCATAAACAATTAAAATTATTTTAATGAATGATGAAAATTTAACTTTAAAAGAAATTCAACTGTTTGTTTCTAATCTTCAATCTCGAACTTGTAAAATTGAATCAGATCAAGCTACAATAATAGCAAGGGATAGTGTTGTAAATGATGTTATTAGAAATATTGAAGACCGAACAAAGAGTAGGATTCCAATTACAAATAGAATGGTTGTATCTTATACAAAGAACTTTATTAATAATTTATTAAATATTGCTTCAGAATGTTATACAGATATTAAGTATGAATATAATAATTCATATATTAATTTTAAATTACGATATTATATAGGAGGTAATTATATTGATGTAAGTATTAATGATATGTTGTTAATATATAATGATGAAAAGTATAATATGTACGAACTATTTGTAAATACTGTTCAGGAAAAAGCAATACTATATGATTTGAAAGAAAAGATACAAATGTTTTATAAAATGAATACATAATGAAAGATTGGTTAGGTAACATATTAGCAATTGGAGATCAAGTTATTTGTATTGAGCGATCACGAACTTCATCTTGGTTTGTAAAAGCAGAAGTTATAGGATTTACTGCAGAAAGAATCAAATTAAAATATGATCTTAGTGGAAAAGTTCACTTGAAAAGTTGTGATAAAATTATTAAAATATAATATATAATAAAATGAAAGTAAAAGAAGTTATATCCATAATTAGTAATACTGATTATTATTCCTTAATTGAAGCAACTAGAGCTGTAGGTTTATATAAGGATGATATTGTAGTTGAGAACTATAATATTACAAAGCATAAATATTTTAATATAGTAACAAATATTTATCAATGTGAAGACGGGTTTGTTGCAATTACAGGTCTTAAGAATAATATAAAAAAGAAAGATTATGAGGAATTTAATATAGCAGCATTTGCAGAAGAATATATTGAAATTCCTACTGTAATGTATGCTCCAAAATATCGTCGATAATGAAAGTTAATGAAGCAGTAAACTTAATAAGGGATAATTATCCTCTATATTCATTATATAGTGCTGAAGAATTTATCAATAATAGAATTAAAAAGGTTGCTAGTAATCTGTATATAGATGAACATAGATGGTATGAAATCTCAACAGATGTATATGAGTGTGAGAACGGATATATTGGTATAACTGGGCCTTCTAAATTATATAGTGAGGAGAATAGTTGGAAAGATATTGATAAACCCTGTTTTGTTTCAGAATTTATTGCAATTCCAACTATAACTTATAAACAAAAAGAATAAATAATTATATGAAACTTATTAAAAGTAGTTTTGAAATTTTAGAACAAGAGCCAGGTATTCAAGGAATATATAAACAAATTGAAAGAGCAGGAAGAACATGTTATAAGTCAGAGGATCGTATTACAGAAGACTCAGCAGAGAAATTTGTTAATATGATTAAGGATAGACAGCATACTGCTATGCTTGAACATGGCACTGTATATCTTTATATTTATAAGGATCATGCTTACAATGTAATAGGTGATAATTGGGTAACTGAACAATACCTTTCTAATTCTTACTCAGTTATTAATAAAGATTCTTATGGTAATTATCATATCACAACTAATTACAGAGTTTTATATGAAAATGGCTGGCTTGACGATTTAAAACATCTCTGTGAACCTACTGAATATCATGAAAAACGAATTACAGTAAAGTTTATTCTTCCAATTTCTATAAGTCGTGAGTTTTGTCGTCATCGCGTGTTCTCATTTGCAGAACAATCAACAAGATATTGCAATTTTTCTAAAGATCGATTTGATAATGAAATTACGTGTATTTTACCTTATGAGTTTAGTGCACCAGATGGGCATATTGAAGTCAACTATGACTTAATAGAAAGGTTATATGGCAAAGATGAAGTTAAAAGTCAGAAGGCTTTGCCTTTATCTCATATTATTGAGTCATATATAAACGCTGAGTCTGAATATATGTACCTTATAGATAATGGATGTCCACCTCAAATAGCAAGAGAAGTACTCCCATTAGCAACAAAGTCTGAATTAATTATGACTGGAACTCTTGAACAGTGGAAAGGGTTTTTCAAACTGCGATGTGATAAAGCTGCACATCCACAAGCTCGCGAACTAGCTATTCCTTTGAAAGAAGAGTTCATTAAAAGAAATTTATTAAATGAAAACGATTAAACAACTAATAGAAGAATTTCTTAATTCTGACAATAAAGAATTAGACTTACCAATGACTCCTATTGATAATATAGATGATATTATGCGTGAGCTTGGAGCTCTTGAGGATTGGAGTCTTGAGGTTAATACATATGGAGGTTTTTATAAATCTTATATTTATGGTAGTTTAGGTTTAGAGCTTAGTGGTTCTTTATGTTGTGGTGAATTTAAACTTAGTAAAAGATAGAATATGGGAAAAGTTTATGGAGATAACAGGTTTGAAATAATTACTAAAGCTAAAGAGGATATATTATTGAGTACTAACATTAAAACGTCTGAAGATGAAATGAAAGTACTTGATAATTTTCTATTTAGATGCTGGCAAATGGGATGGCTAAATAAATATAACAGCTAAAATATAACATATAGAAGATGAAAACACTTGAACAGATTAAAGTAGCATATAAAAGTCCTACGATAGATAGAAGAGATTTATATAGACTTGCAGAATTCATTCCCTTTGAAATGTTTCCTTTTTGTGGTATAACTCTTAAAGATAACGTAACTAAGGAAGAATGGGATAAAAATACTATTCCTTTTACCAGAGAGAATGTACTAAAGCAGCTTGAAAAAGATGTTGCTTTTGGTTTTGAGAAAGCCTTAAATAAAAGAGGCATTTCTTCGAGTCTAATGTTTGAGGTGGTGCAGATGTGGAACTGGATCCTTGAAGAAGGTTTGGAAAATTGGTCTGATGATAATTATGCCTACTATGGATTACCTCTTTTCAAAGCAACTGCTGTTAAATATGGGTTTAATAATCCTATAGGAGACGATACTGGAGATGAAGACTATTATAATGAAGACTATGATGAATAAAAATATTATTAAATTTCAGGAGCGATGAGGCTTAGGTAATATGCAAGTATTTTCATATGGGAATGCCAAATTACCAAAAGAAACACTCATAGTAAATATTACATCTGCAGTACATTGTCCTTCGGAAAGATTAGGCTTCTGTAGATGTAGTAAAGTATGTTATGCTAAAAAATGTGAACGTATATATAAAGCATACTTGCACAAAAACACATTGATTGAGTCATACATGTATTTGTGGGATGATAAAGATCTTAAGGACATACTAATGTATTATATATTAAATGCTCCTGTTAAGATTAAATACGTTAGACTTAATGAAGCAGGTGATTTTCCAGATCAACAGTCTGTTGACAGGTGATCTAATATTGGACGATGGTTATATAAAGTTTTTGGAATTAAAACATATTGTTATACCTGTAGAGAGGACTTAAATTTTAGCGGAGTTCACTTTATAGTAAATTCTTCTTCTCCAAATATTAAAGCGCACCGTTGGTTTTTCTGTGTAGATAAGTTTCAATTTAATAATTTACCAGATAATGCTGTAAAATGTAAAGGAGATTGCAGAAAATGTAGTCTTTGTTTTAACAGCCGTTATCAAGGAGTAATATATTGTAAACAACATTAATGAAGAAATATTGTTTAACTAATGAGTATCCTGGGATTTGTTGGGCTTATGATGCTCACAATCCTAGGATTTTTTATGAATGTGGAGCTAATTATGAAATGTTAGATGTTCCTATAAAAGGCATTGTAAAATTAACATTTAAGCGTTGGCTTGATAAAGATGAAATAGAATATGCAATTAATTAAAGCATGTAAAGAGTTACTTATTCAGCAACCTTTTTACGGCCTTTTTATGCTGAATTTACGTAAGGAGATAGTAGATAATAATCATTCTGTAAAGACAGCAGCAGTTGGTCCTAATGGCGTTAATTTTACGTTATATGTAAATAAAACATTCTGGGAAGGACTTACTGATAATGAGCAAATAGCTGTACTTACACACGAGGTTAAATTTGCATAGCCTCCTAATATAGTAATATATTAGTAAAAAATCTTAAATTGCGGGAAGTTCCTTAGAGCTCTTATTACTAACACATCATAGTGATATAGATGCGGGCGTTGCTAATTACAACGATATAGTAAAAAGATAAGAGATTGGATAATCCGCAGCGAAATTTATTTTTATTTTTCTTTGAATTTTATAAATAATTTGCTATTTTTATTAGGAAAAATAAAAATAAAGACGTTCAGAGACTATAATAGATGTACTAATTATAATTATTAGTATAAGGGATAGTCCACCAATTATTGAAAAATAATTGAAACATGTATGCACATATGCTTCTTTCATCTCACTGATGAATTCAAAGCTGATAATCCTTATAATATGAATATTGCTGAAGACGTGTCTATAAATCAGCTAATTACAGGATTACCTGGTGGCTGTGTCACCCTTCAATCTCTTTCAAAGATACTTGGTAAGAAGCTTGAACCTAATAGAGGATCATGGTATTATTATAGAGAAATTGAGGATTTCGCCAAGAAACATCCTGATAAGTGTATGCTTGGTGTTGGTGTTGGTGATTTCAAGCAAATTGATGATCACACAATGTGGCCATCAGATATATCAGAAGCCGAACGTAAATTATATGAAAATCAAATAAAGTCTAAGTTAAAAGAAACAGAAGCATTTATTAATAAACAAGCAGGTCACATACCTGGAGAATTAAAAGAAATACTTGAAAAAATAAAAAATAATCCTCCTGTTTTTAACTGGAGAAATTATCTTAGGAGAGTGGTTGGAGATTCTATTAGTAGTGATTTACAATTAACTAGAATGAGGCCGTCAAAGAGATTACCTGATGCTAGAGGGACTCGTTTAAAAAGAAAGCCAAATATATGTGTTGTTATTGATACTTCAGGTTCCATTAATATGAATAATTTCTCTGATTTTATGTCAGAGATTAATCATATATATAAAACAGGCGTAGAGATAACAATTGTAGAATGTGATACTAAAATCACTAAAATATGTAAGTTTGATAAGAAGTCTAAATTTGAATTTGTAGGTCGCGGAGGTACAGACGTGACTGATGCTATAAGTTATTATAAAGAACATAAAGAATTTAGTTCCTGTGTGATATTTACTGATGGTTACTTATCTAAATTTACATTTTCAACTTATAAAAATTTAATCTGGATTATTACATCTGATGGGAATAAATCTCAGAAGTTTCCAGGAATAACTGTATTAATACCGTAATAAATATGGAATTAACGTTAGGAGAAATAAAACCTATTTTAAAATATATTATAAATAATAATAAATCTCTTCAGGAAAGAGGAGAATTTCCAGTAAGTGTTCAACTTACTTCACTTCCTGGTATAGGTAATTTATTATAAAATATTTGATTAAATTGTTTTATATTATTACTTTTGCATAGATTTAATTTATTTAAAATTTAAATATTATGCAAAAAATTAGTAATGATTTAGAAAATAAGATTATTGATTTATATAATCAAGGTTATAAGATTAAAGATATAAGTAAAATTTGTAAAGTACATCCTACTACAGTTAGTCGTGTAGCTAATAGAAATTCTCTTTGTAGAGAGTGTAGTAAATTAACATTATCTGAAAAAATTAATATTTGTAAACTATATAATTTGGGTAAAACTTGTAGTGATATAGCTAAGCTATATAATGTATCCAGAAATACTATTTCCACTATTCTTCATAATAATAACATTAATATACGAAGGAGTAATTTAGATACTTACTTTGAAGAGGCAGTGCAGATGTATAGTAATGGTTATAGCCTAACACAAATAAGTAATAAATATAAATTTAGTCGAAGCAATTTTTCTATTAGATTAAAGAAACTTGGAATACCAGTTATTAATACTCAAAATATGCTAAAATTTAATGAACACATTTTTGATATTATAGATACCGAAGAAAAAGCTTATTGATTGGGTTTTATTTTTGCTGATGGATATATTGCTTCAATTCCTAAAAATGGAAAACCTCATTATAATTTTGAAGTTTCTTTAAAAGGATCTGATGTGGAACATTTATATAAATTACAGAAGTTTTTTCAAGTAATAGGTAATAGAGTAAAAATATCATCTATTATATGTAACAATAAGCAATATTTTAGATGTAGATTTGCTCTAACAAATAAACACTTATGAGAAACATTAAATTCTTACGGATGCACTCCTAAAAAGTCACTGACTTTAAAATTTCCTAATGAAAATATCTTTAAATCCAAAGATTTAATAAGACATTTTATTAGAGGATATTTTGATGGTGATGGGTCATTAGGATTATATGATAAACCAGAAATAAGCTGTTTAGGTGCAAAAGAATTTTTAAGTAAAATGGTAAGCTACTTAGAGCCTAGACATTTGTTTTCTAACAATCATAGCGATTTTACTTTTGCATTTAGTTTTTCAGGAATAAAGGCAACTGCCTATTTATATCACCTATATTATAAATCAACAATTTATTTAGATAGAAAATATCAAATATTTAATAAAATCAAAGATTGCCGTTTTAAAGAGAAATCTTTAAAATTATTAGAGCGCAAATTCAGGGAAGGCTGAGATGCTAATCCTGAGCTAATAGCAGATTTAAATGATTTGCTACAGTGCAACGCATAGGAAATGAACCTATTATACAGAATATAATTTTCCCAAGAGTGTGCTCCACCTTACTATTTTTAGAGGTGAAAAGATATGCTGAACTATATCGAATATGAAGATATAGAATCTAGAGATAAAAAGCTCTAGAGATAACAAAATTGAAAACAAGTTTAATTGAACAGATAGCTAGTGAAATTGGAGCAAATTATATTAAGAAAAATCTAAGTCAGATGTCAGATCCAGGCGAACTTTGTGGGTGGCCTATTAAAGAGCATTATGTTTGCAAAAATGATGAGTGTAGGTGGATAACAGCTGAACTTATAGAAAGTTATAGTAAAGCAGGTTGGGAAATATCAGAAGAAACTAGAATGAGTTATGCAATCCCAGAATGGATAAAAAGTATTGATCCAAATAAACCTACTATTTTGAACCTTGATGATATTAATCGTAGCTCTACTACTGTCTTAGCTGCAGTTATGGAGCTTATATCAAGACAAGAATATTTTTCTTGGAAATTACCTCCTAATAGTACTGTTGTTTTAACAGCTAATCCTGAAGGGGGGGATTTTAATGTAACAGAAATTGATGAGGCTATTAAAACTCGTATGTTAAACTTTAATATTAAGTTTGATAAATACGATTGGGCTAAATATGCAGAAGAAAAGGGATATAATAATCAGGCTATCAATTTTATGCTTCTTTATGGAGATGAATTAATAGATCGCTCAAAAGCTAGACAGTCTAAAATTAATGCTCGAAATTATACTATGTTTATTAATACTATTTCTAGTATTGATAACTGGTCTAAACCTGAAAATTTAGCTTTCATTCTTCAGATTGCATCTGGGTGTTTTCTAGATGAAGACGATATTGTAGGAGGGTTGTTTACTACATTTATTGCAAATAAACTTGATAAACTTCCTTCACCCGAAGATTTAATTAATAAGGACTGGAATGATATTAAGAAAACACTTGAAAGTCAATTATATGATAAGGATAAGTATCGTGCAGATGTAGCCTCTGTAATTACTACAAGATTTATAAATTATAGTTTGTTATATCTTAGTCAATCTGGATCTAAAATAGATATAATTATAGATCGTATTCTTAAGATAGTCGATAATGAGAAATTATTACTAACAGAAGACTTAATTTTTAGTTTAATAAAGACATTAAATAAATACTATCCTGGTAAATGTAGTAAGCTTTTACTTAATCCTAAAGTAGCTAAAAAACTTATTTAAAATGATATTACAAGTCAACAAAGATAAAATTAAATATATTTTATGTAATGAATACTTATGTTACAACTATACTCACTGTGATATAGATAGTAATAATCTGACAAATTTAGTAAAGTTGTGTGATTTTGGGACTCGTAAAGATTATTACCTACAAGAAGGGTCTTATATGGCTCCCTACTTAATACGTTGGATAGATGATAATCGTATTCCTACACCAGGAACATCTAGTGGGGTATATCTAGGAGATCTTGAGAGTATTAATGATAAAATTAATTCTAGATATAATATTAAAGATCAAGAGGCTTTGAAAAAAGTGTATTTTGATCCTACTAGTAAATATCCTAGGAATAAACTTAGTACATTAACTCCTATAAAACGTTGTTTAAATCCAGAAAAAGCAGATACTGCTATTATAAGCAATAATATACCTTTAAGAAATTATGAACTTACATCTTTAGTATCATCAGGTGATATTAAAGATGTTTTAATCCTATATTCAGTAAGTGAGAACTGTTACTATTTTATAGATTATATTATAGATAATATTGAAAATCCTGATAAATCTTCAAGGTTTAATACTCTATGTAATAAGTATAGAGATCCGAATCTTAATGGATTATATAGTTGGGCTTCAGTATTAATAAATGGATCAATCTTACCGAATGATTGCAAACAAGTGTATTATGGTAGGGTAATTTTGTTATCTAATTTACGGGAAGTAACATTTGTAGAAAATTTACTAACAAGATACTCAAATATTATTTACGATTCTGACTTAGAAAAACTTGTTTCTAATAAGCAGCTTAAAGTAACAGAAGATGATATTATAAGTTTAGGTAATCTTATATTATCTAACGATCCTGATAATGTAAATCTCGGTATTAAACTACTATCTTCATATAATATAAATGAATACCCATGTTCAATTAGTATCTATTTGCTTTATAATTGGAAAACTATCAAAAGATTAAACAGTTTTAATTCTAAAGCATTCAACTATATATTATCTATCTTAGGTATAGAAAAGAAGGATGTTCGAGGTTGGACTATTGATGATATAGTAACTCGATTATACTCAAGGAGTACTAACAGTAAAGACAAGGAATTATCAAGAAGTATTATTAAGGATCGTATTACAAAACACATATATTCAATATATAATAGATCCTTTAGTCATAAATATCCTAGTATGAACTTTACTGCTAAACTTATAATTGAATAATTAATGAAAACTATTATAGCAATTTCTGGGCTTAAGAATTCTGGAAAAGATTTAACTGCCCACATGATGAAATATTGTCTTTCTGTTCCGAAATGAATGAGACAATATTGGTTATATTGTATAGTATATGATTTTATTGTATCTAAATATGAAATTACAAGCTTTGCATCTTCAATGAAAGAAGCTTTATCTGTTTTAATTAATATTCCTGTTGAAAAGTTTAATGATAGAGACTTTAAAGAAAATTGATATATTAATTTACAGAATATTCATATTACAGCTTTTCCAAATGAAAATCTAATGATTACAGATAAGCAATTAAGTAGAATAATAAAATCAAAGAAGTTAAATACTATATCAGATTATTATATTAGTATTAGACAACTTTTACAAATATTTGGAACCGAAATCATAAGAGAATATTTTGGAAATAACTTCTGAGTATCAAGAACTTTATTAGATAAAGACAATATTATTATATCAGATCTACGATTTATTAATGAATATGAACAAGTAAAAAATAATAATGGAATAGTGATTTATATAGATAGAAATCAAACTCCAGGCTCTCATCGTAGTGAAAGTGAAGTAATAGAGTTACTTAATGAGAACAAATTTGATTATATTATTAATAATGATAGAAGTATCGAGGATCTATTTAATAAAGTTTCATGTTTAGCTTCTAAAATACTTAAATAATTAATTTTAAAATATATAAAAATGGCAAATACAGAAATAAAATACTGTAACAGCTGTGCACAAAATAATATTGTTCACGAGTTTCAAGATACTACTTACGGTAAATTTAAGAGAGTCTTTAATATAAATGAAAAAACTGGAATGGGTGTATGTACCGTATGTAATAATGATAAGAAAGTAAAGAAGTAAATGAAAAATTACTCTATAAATTATGAAATTAACTCTCAGATTATCAGAATAAAAGATAGCGAAGAGTTAATTTCTCTTTCTGACGCTTTAAGGAAAGCTGTAGATACTAATACTGATTTAATTGAACTATCATCATATATTGATAACAATAAAAACCAAGTATCAGTATGTATCTTTCAAGATTATCAGAAATTTATATACCAACAGAAAAAACGAGAGAAAGTTTTAAAAGCAGGTCAAGCAAAAGTTGTAATTAAAGAACTAAGATTTGGCCCACAGACAGATGAACATGATTATCAATTTAAACTAAAACATGCCAGAGAATTTATTAAATCAAAAGCTAAGGTAAAAGCATACATAACGTTTAAAGGTAGAGAAATTATGTTTAAAGATCAGGGAGAAGCTCTTTTATTACGTTTAGTCATGGATCTTGAAGATATTGCTAAAGTTGAATCTAAACCAAAGTTGGAAGGTAAAAGAATGAACATGGTATTAATTCCTAAGTAATCTATTAACTATAAATTTATAAAATAACCCCTTTGTTGTACTATGTGTACGACAAAGGGGTTATTTTTTTATTCTAACTGATCACCAATATATTTTAAACTATTTAATGCTCCAAATGAATTAACACCAGCATCAAATAAGTTAACATCTCCTGTAATTATTCCAGAAGTTTGTTTGTATAAGTTCACAACTATACTATGCATAGGTGGATTTAGATCTCCAAACATTGAAGACATAATACTAGTAATTGGCCCATCAGAAAAAGATGTATATAACGAAGTACCTACTAAATGACCTACAGGTCCAAGATCTTCTTCTCCAGATAAAAATAGAGCTTTAACAATTCACATAAGTATAGACATTCAAATCATATCATGTAAGAATAAATAGAAATTAGCTCTTTTAGTTGGATTTTTTCATAGTTCTTTAAAACCATTAAAATCTAACTTGTATAGTGTTTTTCCAAAACTAATTATTGAATATGCAATTCCCTCCATAAATCTACCTTGCCATTCAATATAAGGTTCCCAAACGTCATCAGGTTTTAATTCTGTTTCAAGACCGATCCTAACAGATGGAATTCCTTTTTCATCAAATGTAAATATACGAACATATCTTACTCCATTTTCATCAAATTTTTCAGTATATTGTCCTTGATTATAAGTATCTGGCTTTAATATCCACTGTTCAAACTTAGCTGATAAGAATGTTCTGAATTGTAGAATCATAGCGCCTAGAAACATTTGTTTCATAAGCATTTGCGTACTTTTATCATAGTGGCCAAAGCATAATTCTGCAAACGATTTAATACTAGTTCCCTCTTGAATAGTATAAGCCCGTGGTAAATCATCTCCATCTTGGATATTTCATCCTTCTCTATTAAACTGTTCTCTCATAGCAGTATATAAAGCATGTTGCTTTTTATACTCTAAAGAATTCTTATCAGCTTTAGAATCAGACAATAAATTAAATCTTTTATCCTTTTTGAAATCATAGACAAGTTGGTCATTAACAATACTATGAGCTTCATAACATCCATCATGTAACATCTTAGCAATTAATAATCCCATTCTATGATACGAATCAGGAACTCTATTAAAGAAGTATAACGCATCAGAATCTAAATTTTTAACACCCGTTTTAGATGAACTTAGTCTCTCTTGAACTTGATGGAGATCAGCGTTAGCCATTCCATAATCCACATTTAAGGCATCAATTAATGTTAAAGTATTAACATCTTTAACACTTTGTTTAAATATAATAGCTCATGCTTTAGCAACATCCTTTTTAGTAAACTGATCTTTTCCATAAGCTTCTGCCATAGTTCTACTTAGATGTATTCACATTCCCTGCATCATCTCTCGAATACCTGATCTAAGATTTAAGCCAAGAGCGGTAGCTGTTGTTATTGATTTAACTACAGATAACATCTTATATGCACCTTGCAACTCTTTAGCCATAATAGGCTTACTATAAACGTTGGCATCAATAAATTTATCTATATATTCTAAAACATGATCAGTAACTACTCCAAACATCCCAGTCTGATATTGTAAGGCAATCTTAATACCTTGAAGTCTGGGAAGATATTCATTCATTACTTCTTCCATTGTGTATGTATGGATGACATTTAATAGTAAATCTTCAAGTTGAGTTTCTAGACCATCTATACCATAATTTTCAATTAAATCAGATCTACTAAGTCCATTTAATCTATACTTATTGTATACCTTTGGCTCCCCTTTTGATTCTCTAAACTGTTGCTCTTGCTCAGGAAGAAGTTTCAGAAAGTTTAAAGCTTCATTATATTTAGATGTAAAGGCTTGTTTATATCCTTTATTGTGGATTTGAGTAGATGTACTTCCCATAGAAACAGGAACTTCATAGTAAGATCCGTCTTCAATAGCTTTGGCTATTTTACTTTGATTACCATCAAATCTAAAATCGTTTACTATCTCTAGAAACATCTTAATAAAGTCAGATTCTTCTTTAGCCAAACTACTATCTGAAGGGTTTTTTAGTCTAAATGATTTATCTATATTACCATTTGCATCCTTAACAAATAAGTTATCAAAAAACTTAACCTCACCTCCAATAAGTCTATTTCTGTGATTATACTCATAGAAAGCTTTAACTACTTTACTAATTCTGGGTTTATATGATAATTCCTTTCTTCTAACATGTGCTTCTGCTACTGAAAATATTTTACTCAATGTTTGAATATTTTTAGAGGAAGAATTACCTGCACTGTTTACATATGAACCAGTATACCATCCTTCTCTAGAAAAGTTTACTCACAATTTAGGATCTTGTTCAATATAAATAGAATATCCATTTAGCTTATTTAATGCTCTACCTAATAACATATATGCTAACTGAATAGGATCATCAAAATTTCATTTACCCTCTCGTAAAGCTGTACGTAAACCATCTGCTGACTTTAACTTCCTTAATTGTTCCATTTTCTGTAAGATAAATGGAGCTCCATTTACAATATCATCAGGACTAAAATTAAATTCTCAATTACCCATGTGAGATAGTAATTCTTCACCAGCAGTGTCTCTTATTATATTTACAGCGGCCTCTAATGTCGTTGCAAAATTTTGAGATGTAAGATTATTAGTAATACCATGTATTCTACATAATTCAGAAAAGTTATCTAAAAGAGTTTCAGAATAAGTTTCTGTTCCTTTTTGCATTCAGATATTATGTGATTCTATTTTATTAACTTTATACCCTTTAAGTACCTCAGGCATATTGTTTAACAAGCACATAACTTTAATAAGGTCAATATTACCATTAGACGCTTGCATTACCACATGACTATCAATATCACTGTCCTTTTTAGTTGCTCCTTGAATAGATTTACCAAGACCTAAATTAACAACAGAATGAATATCATTATGAGTTACTGATATTATTTCCATTTTACCATCTTTAGTAAATACAAATATACCTGCAGCTACAAACTTAGGATTATTCTGAAAAGTTCATCCATAGTCAGTTTCACTCTTTTTTACTAAATATTTTCTAAATATCTTTTTACAATAATCAGACTTAAATTGGTTATCAGCAGCTAAGTCATCAATGGATCCGTATCCTTCAATAATTTGTTGAATGGTATCCGCTAGGGTAGACATTTCAGAGTGAATATGCTTATTTTCTTCATTTACTAATTCTTGTACTTTTTCTCTGAGTTCCTCCTCTGTTTTAGCATATACTTTACGATTCTTCTTATACTTATTTCAAATTCAGTATTTTCCAAACTTTCGTTCTGGATCAGTATCATCAATATAATGCACAATTCTAGGATTATTAATATATTTATCCACAGTAACTGTATTTCTCTGTACCTGAGTTTCTACTGCATAATTAGGAACAAATTTAGTCATTGGTTCCTGAATTGAGTTTATAAGATCAATATCATCAAGTAAAGTTTTTACTGGAAGAATAGTATTTATAGTTTCTGTATATAGAGCATTGGGATTTACTTTTATTTTAGTAAAATCAATATAAGCATCATTTAGCTTATTAATAGTTCCGTCTTCATTATATTCTGGATCTATTTTAATAGGTATAATATTGGTTTCTCCAACTGTAATTCCATATTGAGCTAAAATATTCTTATAAATACCTAATTGATATCCAGCAGAACGTTTTTTAGTAGAGTGTCATGTTGTTGATCCTTGTATATTTCTAGTATCTTCCCATACTCCTACTTCTTTTCTAGAAACTTTAAAGTCATAAATATGAGCGAATCCCCTCTGGTCAATAACTAACATATCAATTCTACCATTAATGCTTTTAATTCCTTCTGATTGATATGCTTCATGAATTTTATCTGATATTATAGGAACTTCTGTTAAGATTTTAGCATTTTTACCATATTTAGATTTAATGTCTTCAATAAAAGATTTAAATTCTTCAGTTAAACGTAATACTTGTTCTTCACTCAAATTAGTTGGTTTAAATGTGGTATTATTAATAATACTTTCAAATAAGGAATGTATTTCGGTACCATAATCAGTTAATTGTGCCCAAGACTTTTGCAACTTTTCTAAATATGAATCAATTTGAGGTTTAGTCATTCCTTCTGCACTTAATCTTTCTCTTTCTTTTTTTAAGAAATCATTTAAGTTAAAAGGAGGAACTAATTCCTTTTGCATATTAGAAGGATCTCCATTAGATGTAATAAATCTAGTAGTACCTATTGAGTCAGGAATCTTAAGTATAGTTTCTGAATCTCCATCATCATTTATAATTACAGATTCTATGGAAGCATTTTTAACTTTACTGGTAATAACATTTACCTTTTCTATAGTACTATCTATAGGATTAATTTGAAAAGTTAAATCTGATTCGTTTATTTGATAATCTGCTAATTTACTTGATAAGAAGTTGTCCAGCTCCATTTCGGAGCTGAACTTTATCTTCTTACCGTTTATTGTAGTTTCATATGTACATTCCATTATTTACAATCCTCTTTAATAATATTATCTTTGATGAGCTTATTTTTAAGTGTAGCTATCTTTTGAGATACCTTATAATTCTCTATTAATGTCTCTCCTAATGATGGTAGAATATCAGATTTTATAAATGATTTAAATTCTGGAGATACAAGATTCAGAGCATCTATTACAACATCATAATCTACTCCTCCTAATCCCTCATTATATGCTCGCTCAATTAAAGTTGCTAGAACCTCTTCATCAAAATCAGATCCTCTTTTATTTTGATATTCAGGCATCTCTCTCATATATTTCCAAGTACCTGTATTTCTAACTCTACTTAGTACTGAATAGTATTCATTAGGGCTATTCACTTTAGCATCTGCTAAATATAAATGGCTAAATTCATGGACTACTGTATCATCTTCAGCTCTATCTACATTAATGTAAATTTCACCGTTCTTCACAAATCCCCTAGCATTCCTAGTAGTAGAATCTTCATTAACTAAATCGGAGTCAGTAACTATATGAAGCCCTCTTAGGTTAGCTTCTTTAATTATTGTTATAAGTTTTGATTTAGTTGAAGGATTAGTTTGGTAATATTTAACTGCTTCATTATTTTCTTTAAAAGGATTATCAGCTAATTCCTCATATTGAGTTTCCTCAATATCCTCTTCTAAAGGAGCTTCTTTAAATCCAATATCAGAATCTATATCATCTACAATAGGAGTTGATTCTACTAAATTAAACCTAATACTATTTTCTTCTGTTCTAAATTTATTAACTAAGTCTCCAATATTTTGACTATCAATTCAGCTATTAAAATCATAGATAAGTAAATCTTCATTACCAGATGATACTAAGTCTTCAAATATCCTAGTCATAGAATTAGGACCGAACTTATCTTGATTAACAATTAAGTTGTATAGATAAAACATATCCACTAAGTTCATATCAATACCACTTACTTTAATCTTATTAAGGTTATTAAAAGCATATAATGCTTCTTCATATAAAGCTCTAGTCTTCTGAGTGTTATCAACTTGAACCATATTAAGTGGTAGCTTATAGAATGGAACTCCTTTTCTTAGTCCAAAAGTTAATAGCTGAACAAACTTATTATCTTTCAACTTATCCTTTAATAAAGGAATAGCGTAGTTTTCAACATAACTTCTAAACTTGTTAATATTATTTTCATTATCTAATCTTAACATATAAGGAGCTGGATTCTTAGGACTAGCAGGAACATTTATTTCAATTCCTTTACTAATAATCCAAGATCTAATAAGATACTTATCTATTTGGTCTTTTATAGCTCTAATTTCAAGTTTATTTAGTGGTTTGCTTACATCCATACGAATACCAGCAAAGTTTCGACTAAGTTGATTTAGGATTATATCTTCCAATCTATTTCTAGATGATAAACTATTAAGAACACTCTTGTTAATTGCAAGAACATTAAACATTTCTCTAAAATGAGGAACTGTACTGATTACTTCCAAGATATTAAAATTAACCTTATTTTGTTCGTATTTTTCAATACTTTCCTGTTTATAGATTGGGTCAGTAATAAATCTAACTAAGTCAAAATATTGCCAGATATTAGCCATTTCTCTTCTAGACTTAAAGTAATCTTGTCTAGCCTTTATAGCTTCTTTAGGTTTACCTAATTTAGCTTCTAAATCTCCATGTCTAATATTACCATTTATATCTTCATATATTAAATTATATTTATTATAGAAATTATATAATGGAGACCCTTCTTCTAATTCTGGATATATTTTCTGTAATCTTCTCTCCTCTTTTAATATTTCTTTCTTTTCAGGAGTTAGTCAGGTTTTTTCTAACTCTTTTTCAATTCTTAAGTACTCTTCTTGCTCTTCTAATATTTGTCTATTAAATCTACTTTCAATATATTTTTCAATAGATTTAACATAACTATATAAATCAGAAGTATTAGTAGGAAGACCTTGATTAATTTTAAGTATCTTTCCTAAGATACGTACTTCATCCGCAGATATAACTTTATCCAGCAATTGTAGATATTTCTCTTTTTTCTTTCCTTCAGAGGTATATGCTTTATCAGCAACATAACGAACTTTATCATAGTTCTGTTCATCACTAAACATACTAGTGGTAAAATCGTTTACTAGTTCGGTTATATCATCATCAATCATTAAATTACCAACTTCATCTAATGATTCTCCAAGCATAAGAGAAATAGTATAAATATCTACCCAGTTTGTATCTGCATTAATTTTTTTAAGGATTAATTCCTTTGCATTCAATTTTATTTTGTGAATTTATCGCTTCCATAAATTCGCCTTATACTTTCTATAAGGATTAGACTATATCATATCACATATGTGATTTCCGCACTTCGAACTTGCTTAAGTCCTACTCCACAAAGGGATAGTCGTTGAACCTTGATCCTATAAGGACCCTTGGCTGCGGATTGTGGAATCAATTAACCTTTTTACCATTTCTGAGTAGTTAGTTCAGCCCTTATCTATATTACTATGATAAGTTGGTAGTTAAAAGCTCTAACCATATTCCCGCAGTTCACGGAATTTTAGACCGACAATGTAAAAATATATTTTAATTTATATTGCATAGAAGGAATTATATATGGAGATATTAGCTTATCAAATGAAGGCCTAGACTCTTTTGTAATTTTTAAAGTAAAGTATTTTTTATATGCTTTCTTAATTGTATCAATATTTCATTTTTCTTTCAGTCAAAGTTTTAATAAATCTACCTCATTCTCAGTAAAACCATTTGTAGCTAATATTCCCTCGTAACATCCATCATCCATGAATCAATATGCTAATGCGATAGGATGATCTATCATATCTAAATATTCTTGAGTAATTGTCTTAATGTTATTAATATATAAAGTATTGTATATATTATTAAATATATTATGAGATTTGCTATTACCTCTAATAGTATAGTATGTTTTGTTTGTTCTTTTATCAAAATAACTATTTTCTTTATAAGATCCCATAAACTCTCCTAGAATTTCCACTTTTTTCATAAAAAGTTCTTTTTGCTTAGCAGAATGTACTATAGCTAATCTACAAGTAGGATGCCTCTTTCTAGGAATTCCTATATTCATATCTCCTAAAAGACTACCTAAAATCATTTGTTCTTGTATATGAGATAATTTATGTTCTTCTTGAGAAAATAGAGGTATTATTTTTAATTCTCCTTCATTAATATGTTTCTTTCAGTAACTTATTGCGGAAGGATGTACATTAAAATATTCTGCCATTTCTTTAGTTGTTTTTCCCTCTTTTGCTAGTTTTGATAAAATTACTAAATCAATTTTTCTTTGAGGTTTTATACCATAATTCTCTTTTAAATATTTAGATACTGTATCTGTTTTATGACCTGTTAATTGTCCAATTTTTTCGCAAGTCATTCCTTCTAAATACATTTTGTGAAGTTTTTCAATTTCTTCAGTTGTTAATTTCTTTGCCATATTAATTTGTTTTAAATTATTATTATCTATAGTGCTAAGATAATAATAAAAATTAATATAAGCAAATTATTCAATAATTTTATTGTTTACTATTTTCGTCGGTCGCTGCATTGAGCAGCTCTCCAAGTACCATAGATTGATCATCTAAAGCATCTTCATAACTTATTACCTGTGCTAGAGTTTGTCTAATATCTTCAGGAGTATTTTCAGGTAAACTTTCAAACACTTCCATATTAACGTTAGCCAATGTTATTAGTCTATCATTATGAATAAATGTATATCTTTTTAACATTTCTCTAGCTGTATCAAAGTTACCAGTTTGAATTGCCTCATTAATCTCTCTAAACTTGGTATTATATACGTTGCTTAAGGCAAAGAAACTTTTTACTGCCGTAGCAACATTACCAATAACTGCCTTACCAACCATATTTTGAATCTGCATTAAGTACTTACTTGCTGGATTATAAGGACTCATATATTTAGCAGATTCTCCCATCTTAGATCTTTTAGCAAGACCTTGCATTCGGTCAGTAGTTACTGGCATTGTTAAGTTAATTTGGTTTCTAGGATTAAGAATAACATTAAATATACCATCTACAACTCTATTTCTTAATGCATCAGCTCGTAAATAAGGTGCTGCATTTTCATCAGTATTAATACGACCATTAGATGATACAGAATAACCTAAAACATAGCTTTTATCTATATCATAATCACTACCTTGTAACCATGTTTGGTTAGATGGAACAAAAATTTCGTTTGTTTCACTATCAGTAAATGTTACAACTTCTACAGGCATGAATGATTGCATAGACTGACAAGGGATACGTGTGCCAACAAAATATAAACTCTTCTCAAAAGATTTATATTTATTTTCTGCTAATTTTCTAATTTGTTTAGTTCAATTATAATCTTGATTTTCAGCTAATGCTCGAATTATTTCAAGTTTATCATTAAATTCAGCAATATTACTAGTAGTATACTTTCTACTTCCAGTTGGTCGGTAAGTTAATTGAATAGATGTTCCTTCTCCAAACTCTTCTTTTACTAAGTCAACATAGTTATCAATTCTGTAGTTTCTATGAGTATAGGTAAACATCTTAGAGTTTTCCAGTTCTTTTAGCCTATCTACTGAATCAATAATAACTACATTATGCTGAACATTATCAGAATCAGTATATTTTAAGAATTGTTTTCCTTCAGAAGAGCAGATTTCATTACCATTAAAATATACAGAACCGTCAATAATCTTATAATCAGAATCTAAAGATGAATTAGTAAATAGTTCATTAACCTTAGGATTTCTAAGTTTAACATATAACTTATTTCCTGCTCCATCAAATAAAGTTCAATCATAAGTTAACTCATCTGCATTATCATAGAAATTGTAGTAGCTTTCAATTCTGTTTATAAAGAACTCTGGACCTTGTTCCTTAATTTTAGCAATAGAATCACCAGGAAGTAATCCTAACTCTTTAGCATAAAGCTTACCCATAATAATCTGTGCTGGGATAACTTTACACTCTGTAGCATTTAACATTAATCCTCCCCAATCAATAGGCTTACCATCAGCTAAATTATTAAGAACAGATTGCTGCTTTTTAATTAAAGCTTTTTTAATATTAGGAATATATTTTGTAAATGAAGTTTTTTCCGTAAATCCGTTTGGCATAAATGGAGTAATTTCATTTACTATAAGTTGTAATCTGTTATTGACTATATTCTCTATAACATTTTCATCGGCTCTTTCATTAGGTATTGATTTTATCACTTCACTACGTAACTCATCTCTGAGGGTTTCTATATTAGTAGCACTGCTGTCGCTTTCAATAAAATAATAAAGTACTTGAGCATAAGGACTTTCAAACATACTGTATTTACGCCCATTAGCAACAAAAGTAGTATCTGATCCTTTAAGATTTTTCGCTTTAGTTGTTCATCTACTCATTCGTCCAGGTTCATATAATCGGTAGTATATATATTTATCATAATTATCTATTTTATCTATTTTTACTACTTGATTATTTTCTCCTCAGACAATAATAGTATCCTCAAAATCTACTGGGTTATCTGGAGTAATATCATTAATAAAAGGATTTACAACTACATTTCCATTTGTGTCAACAACAAAAACTTTATTTATAGCGTCGTCTACGGTCATTCTCTCATAAGTTGTACCTCTTGTAGTCTCTGCAATTAAATCTATTAATTCTTCATATCGATAATTTTCACCGTTAATAGTATGATATTGAACTACATTATATGATGGATTTAATACTGCTGCAACACCATTATAATGACGTCTAATAGCATCTCTTACTAGAGAGGATGTTACTGTAGAATTAAAAATACCATTGATAGAAGAAGAACTAAAAGGTATTCTGTATTCTAAATTATTGTTTTCTAGTCCCTCCTGAGCAAGTTTTACAAAAGATTGGGCTAAACCAAGAGTATCCTTACTACCTCCAGCAAATGCTTTAATGACTGCTTTTCCAAATATTTTGTAAAGATCATCCTTATTTCCATTATAAATAATATCCTGAATTTTACTAATAGCATCGTAACAGAATTTACCAATTTCTTCATAAACTTGTGTTGCTAGATGATGAGTATATCCATTTTGTTCAAGACCACTAATCATTTGAGTCATTTCTGTTACCTCTGCTTCATCAAGTTCATGATCAGCATTCATTTGAACACCCCCGAATTTAGTGGACATTGTAGTAAATAATAATGGAGTACTATCATTTCAAGAAGTTACATCATTGATATTTGAAGCTCCAACTTTAATAGCTGACTTATTTACCAGCCAACTAATCATAGAATCTTTAAGATCATAATCACAAATAATTTGATTAGTATAATCTAGATTATGCTCTGAATATTGAAGATTATTGGTACGGTCATCTATTTTCATAGCCCACGCACCACCAAATGTTTGGTCAATATCATATATATTCCTAATTAACTTATCAGTAATAATAATATTGTCAGGATTAATAGGAACACCCTCTTTGGTAACTTCAACTAATTCTCTATGAGCTACATTATTTGAAATATTAACATGTAATATTTTATAATATTTTCCACTTATACTATCCCTAAAGAATAGATCATCAAATTGTCTATCATAATCTATGGTAACATCTAATGGCAATTCTAAGCTGTGCATTTTCTTGAAAATGTTTTCCATACTAGTGTCAGAACTATTTCTTCTGATAGCATTAGTTATCTCATATTCAGCTCATTTAAGTAATTTTGGTAATCCATGTTTAGCATCAATATCGTGGAAGATAGTTTTCTTGTTAGCTCCTACCGCAGCATCTATAAGAGATACATTCTCTCATCTAGACATAAATGGACTAGTATAACCTGAACCATCCATAGAATCTACTGTACTGGACATTCCTGACATGTTATTTACATTTGATCCCATATCAGATATAACAGCCATTTTAACTCTTTCTGGCACTCCGTTTTTTAAACCTTGTGCAAGAGAATGATATGTAGCTCCATAAATAACCATACGTTTTACCTGAGATATTCATCTAGAAGCTAAACTATGATCTAAGTATCCATTTGTGGTAGGACTTTCTTTTTCTTTATTAGGGTGTGCGTAGACATCTCCTACCATCATTTTATTATATTCATTTGATAGAAATGAGTCAGTAATAAAATAAGCACCTAATAAAGGATTAATAATACCATTGACTTCTTTAAGAAGTTTACCATCCCTAACAAATTTAGGATTATTCTGTTTAAAAGAGTTAACAATATTTTGATCTACTGAAATAGTGTCTCAAGCCTTAGAACTATCCTCTAAAAATCTACTAAACTGACTTTTGTAAAACTCATTAAACTTATCTCTGTTACTAAATATATTAGCAAAATTTTCTAATGTTTCATTAAATACTCATCCTGCTTTAGTTTTAGATGCGTGTATTTCATCAACAAATTCCACATTAGCTCTGGCAAAATCTTCTCTAATCCTGTTTATTTTATTCTTGGCTAAGAATACCTTAATATCATGTATAGAATTAAATTCTTTATTTGGATACACTTGCCTATAATCTGACAGAATAGTTTCTATTGCACTCTCTACCTGAGATTTATTACTTTCAAACCAAGCTTTCTTTATAGGTTCTAAGTCACCTTCATCCCCAGATTTAAAATATTGATCAAGGACAGATTTAACATTAAATGAATTACCATTGCCAAAATTCCATGTCTGATTTAAATCAAACTGCATTACAAAGTGTTTATTCTTATCAGAATATACATGACTTTGAATACCAACAATTCCTGATTTAGATCTAGATCCTTCAGCATGAGATTGATCAGTAGTTAAACCTTGATAAAAGTCATACACAATAGACAAATGCATAACGTCATCTGCGGTAAGAGCAGATGATTGTTTTGTAACCCCGTTAATAGTTACTTCAGATCTAATCTTAGGGCTCTTAACATGTTGAATATTTTGGTATACTGCATTATCATAATATTGTGATGTGTATCATGAGTTATTTTCTAATTGTTTAGTAATTTCATTAAATATACCATTATGCTGATAACTTAAACAGATCATCTGATATAACGGTAGATTATTACCTTCAGCATTTTTAATAACATTAACTGTATCTGATCCATTAATAACACTAAGAACTCTGCCAAGATCATTACTTTGTCCAAAATTAAGGTTGGTTTGGCTATTATTAATAACATCAAAGATTACAGTTCCCAACACAGGAGCATATAACTCATATTTAGTATAGTTACTATTTGGAAATACTTGACTAGCTATCTGATCAAAATCATCCGATATTAATAAATTAACAAAGTCTCCAACTATTTCATTAAAATTATTTACGGGACCAGTAATAGATATTTTTCCATTTCCCTCTAATGTAATTCTGCTATCTCCAATAGATATAACAGAACCCATAACTCTAACATTATACTTTCTAAGTAACTCATTAAATCTAGTTTTATTTTGCTTCCAATATTGAGTAATAGCCTTTACTGTTTCTACTATTGCTTCTTTCTGCATTTTAACAGGACGCTGCGTTAGATTTCTAACTTCCATGTTTTTACCATCTTTCTGTTCATAACTAACATAGCTTGAAAGAACAGTTTTTTCCATTAGATGTGTAAACATGTTTTTAATATCCTCATGTATTTTAGAGTCATATATAAACCTTTTTATAGCCGATAATTTTGATCTTAAATAAGTTATATGCTCAGGATTGGAGACTTTTCTGCTAGATAGTTCCTGTTCATATAAAGATATGAGCTTACTAACGTTCATTTTAGTTCCTTTATTAAGTTCTTCTTTTATTTCTGGATTAGAACTTTCTTCTGCCCATAACTTCATTTTTCCCATTACAGAATTAAATCCAGATAACGAAATAGAAGTGCCATCAATAATATCTCCATTTACATTAACTTCTGGAAGATAATTTAAGAGTATCTTAGCAAGATCACTAACACTTTCTTCTTGAGACATAAATTCATTAGTACTAAATCCTGTGTAGTGAGTAACATTAGGACCATTATAAACATATCTATTTCTAGAATATATTGAAGACTTACTATATTCTGGGTTAATAGAGACAAATGGTGTTAATTGCTTTAATAGATCATCAAATGTTCTAAGAGTTACATATGAATTATAAGCTTGATAATATTTATTATCAAGATTAGGAGAATTATTTATATAACCACTAAATTCAGATAGTACACTTTCCATAGTAGATTCAATATCTATGTCAGTCATACTATCCAAATTAGGAGAAGGTTTTCCTAAATATGATAATACATATCCTAGCAACTCCTTTTTGTATTCAAAAATACCTCTATTTAATACTGTTATATCTCCAACTTTTCTATTAGCATCTATAAACTGCTCACTTGCTAGATCAAACACTGATAAAGATATAATCTTCTTAACAAAGTCACTTGTCATCTTATTATATTGAACAGACTGCCCAATATAAAACTGTTGTGCCGATTTACTATCAGTTTTTATTTCTCATCCAGTTCTACTACTAACCTTCTTAGGTTCAAATATAGATGTCTGGGTAGGATTTATTGAAATCCCACCCAAGAACATTCTATATACATTATCTGGATCTATAAAATATTCCTCTAAAAACGATTTAAATTCTTCATCTGTACTTGTATTAAAGACTCTGCTTAATAGAGGATAATACTTCATTGTGTATCCACACTTAACACTCATTGTTCTTTAATTTATTAATTAAATATTCTTCAACTTCCTGTTGTAATCCTATTAATGCAGTATTACTATTAATTTCATTTCAATAAGATTCTGCAGTTGATTTATCTATCTCTTGATTTAATATTAAAGCAGTTATATACTTACTTAAATTAGGATTAGCTGTAATAATAGCACTCATACTATTCATAGCATCTCTAAATTTAATATATGCGTCTGCTATATTAAATGTTCTAATATTTCACTCATTATTTTTCTTTTCAAGAACATATGTATAATTCTTGTCTTGCAAAGATACAAAAAATGGTTCAAAGTCAGAAATCTTATCTCTATAAAAATTGATAGTTTCTTTTGGAGTATTTAGTTGATTAGATATCATTACTTTAGGATCAAATACTGATTCTGTTGTAATTGTTTTTCCCTCAACTTTAACTATATCAAACTCTGCAGATTTAACCCTAGAAGCCATTTCAGAATTAATGGATTCAACAACTGTATCGATGTTATCTTTAGTAGCAATAACTTCATTAAGTCTTAACCCTTGTAACTGTTCGTTAATAGATTCTACTACTTTTTTATCTTCTGCTGTTTGTTCGTTATTAACCGCTGACAAATCAATACTATAGTCATTACCAATAATCATAGGTATATTAGTATTATACTCATGACCTTGAATAGCATACCAATAATCTCCAGCAGGATTAACTTGAGTATCAATAATATCTCTCCCATAAATACCCATTTTAAATTCAGGAGCTTCTGAACATAATTGTTTTAATTGTTCAATTTGACCTTCATTAATTGAAATTACTGATTCTCTATTTACTATCTTATACAAAATAGTATTCATGGTAGCCACTCCAGACTGATATCTAAAATCTCCATTAGTTTCATAACCAAACTCTATATTAGAATCATTAGATATATTTTGGATAGCTAATTCCGCATCTTTATATACTATACCATTTATTCTAATACGCTGGTTAGGATACTTAGAGGTATTTAAATGTATTCTAATAGCCTCCCTGACTCTATCTGGAGCTACTTTATATACATACTTAGCAATCACTGAGCTTCTATACCCTGGAATAATATCATAATTCTTTCTATTATTAGACTGTTTAATGATATCATCTATAGATACTAATCAGTTCATCCCAATTAGAGCAAATCTGTAATCATGTTGTGTACTATATGTTTTAATAGTACCATCAGTAGTTGCTGTTAAAAATCCTTTAAAATCATCATCAGTTACAAAAGGGTCACTTGACACAACCAAAAATGTATTACCATTATTTCTTTGATTTAATCATTCTTGTTGATCACTACTATATTTAGTCCTCTCCGCAGAATTTACCGACAATACAACAGGTTTACTAAAGGCTCTAAAATATCCTTTTGGATTAATAGCTGACTGTCTAAAATTTGATAAATTAACAGAAGTATTTAAATCTATGGCACTTTCCTTGCGAAGAAGTGATACTGCTGAAATGTCCCCAAAGTATTCTCCAATAACTGGATCTGTAACTAACAATGGGAAATCAACAGTTTTAGAATCTAATGTTAATCTTACTACTAATAATCCTCTATTATTATATGGTATAATATAAAATTTAGGAGTAGTTTTTAATAGATTTAGAATCTCATTAGCATACTTACGACCTAATGATCCAGGAATAAACGATTGAATTTCCCTAGATAATATTTTGAGAGATGCTTCAAATATTTCTTTATTATCTTTATGTCTGTTATTAACAAAGAAAGCTCTTATTAAATTTGAAAGTTGTAATGTAATTTCAGGAGTAGTATTAATAAAATTCTTTAAATTATTCTCAGTAGTTTGATAAAATTTAACCAAATCATTATTAATAAAATCAATCCAACTTTCTGCCGTACTTACATATTTATTAGCTCCTACTACTGGTATAACTGGTCTAGTTATAGACTTACTAGTCTCTATATCTGAAGTAACAGTATTTTGTAAGTTATTTACAGGTTCTGTATATTCAGGAGCCATAGATACTTGGTGTATCTCTGGTTTTATAGGATCGGCAAACTCAACTTTAGTGTCCCTTTCTATTGGACTTGTAGTAAGAGTACTATTTTCTGTAACTACTGGATTGTTAACAGGCTCTATAGGAACGTTAGCTTGTTCATTATTAGGCTGTTGAGATTGATATCCTTCAAACTCTATTGATTCAGTAATATCTGGAATAGCTTTTATTCTCCATTCTTTAAAATCTTGAATTTGAGATTCTGGCATTTCGATGTTTCCAGATGATGTAGAATCATGTTTAGAAGATATTGTATTTCCTAGTCCTCTAGATACAATAATTGATCCTTTTCTTGATCGTTGAGTTAGAGTATATAAATCTTTTAATTTATAGAATTCTCCTCGACTTTTACCTTCATTTGTTAATCCAAAGTTTTTATCAATAATAATATAATCAAATTCATCGCCCTGGACACTATTTAAAGGAACAATTTTAACTCCTTTGGTAGTGTTATATTTCTTAGGATTGTCCGTAATTATTGCAATATCTGAAGAATACTGTTTTAACTTTTCTATATGTGAAAATACTTCATCTTCTTTAATAATTTTTTCTCCTCCAAATATAAAACTATCTTCAAAATATTTAAACTCAATAGGATTAGATTGTAAATACTTTTCAGCAAATTCACTAAGATATTTTGGCTCTATAGCAGGGTTATTATAATATTGCTTATATATCTCATCTAATCTCTGAGACAAGGATATATAATTATCATATTTAGCTATATTATCAGGTCGTAGTGGAGCAATAAGATCAGGAGTTTTAATATTAATAGTATCCTCAATTCCACTATCAATAACTTCCTTTCCAAATACTGTTTGAACTGCATTCTGTTTATAATCTCCAAATGCTATTACTGATACATTATTAGTATTAGCTCATTTACTAATCAACTCTAGCTCTATTCTATCATATCAACTAATCTCATCTATAAATAAGATCTTATTCTTAGAATCACCAAATAGATTAGTTTTAAGAACTTCTATATTAACATTACTAGTAATACTAATATTATTATTACCATCCTTAATGTATGAAATATCAGAATCCTTTATTTGTCGTCCGAGTATTTTTTCTATAAGTTCATTCTTAGTAAATGAATTTCCATCACTTTCAACACTATCTGTAAGTCTATCCGTTTGCTTTCTCGTTGGAGCCGAGGTTATATAATTTGCATCTTCAAACATCTTCTTTAATAAGAATGCAACACCTTTAGTCTTACCAACTCCCGCTCCTCCAAATACTACTGTAAAATTAAATAAAGGACTTTTAGTTTTAATATATGTATCAGGATTATCCTGGAAAATATCTTTTAATTTAATTATAATACTATTAAATAAATCCTTATTTAGTATTTGAGAATAAGCTACTCTTACTGCGTATTCTTGAGAAAATATTGGAGCGTTTCTAAATTCCTCGCTACTAATTACTTCTTTTAATTTTTTATAAAAATTTTGAGAAGGAGTTGATAGTATTGTGGCAATATAAACCATTTGATCATATACAGTAATCTCAGTGCTAGGATTTTTACTAAGAGTAGTTGGAGCTGACTTTACTAGTTCATTACTATCAAATAACGAAACTATTTTGTCGGCTACTTCATCAGCAGAAAGATTTAGATTTTTAACTGCTTCAAAAATACGAGTTTCTAATGCTATAGAAGCTTGCTCTAATTGAGGAAAGTCTATATCTTCTCCACTAGAAGGTATTTCAATATCTGAGGATAATTGTTTTAAATCAATACCGAATATCTTAATAAACCTATCCTTAAGAATAGAAGTATCATCAGTTAGCAAGCTAATAAATTTAGACTTCATATTTATAGCTATATCTCTCTGCTCTCTAAGTTTCTGAGATTGATTTCTTTCAGAAATATCTATTAAGGTTATTAACTGATTCTTAACTCGTGCTAGATCAGAAATAATATTAATTTGCCCTTGAACACTTATTATAGGTAACAGTTCTTTTTCTAATGATTCTCTAAATTCATTAATTTTGCTATTAAAGCCCCCATCTACTGAAGCATCAAGTATTGCTGAGATAGCATCAATTAATTTAACTGTTTCTTTTAATTTATCAAGAGAATGTCTATCTCTGATAATAAAGTCTTCTACTTTCTTGGAGTTAATAAAGTTAAATTGTTCCTCTCTAATTAATTTAGTTACCTCTTGATTATCTAACCCAGCGACATTTGAAGCCGCTTCAATTAATTCATATATAGGATTAGTATCAATTTGTGATTTGATATTTAGTACCTCTCCTAAATAATCATAGAACGATCTACTTCCAAAAGAAGGTAATAAAATTGGTAGTATACTCTTTAAATCAAGCTGATATATATTACTAAATGTATCAGACAGATCGCTTCTAAGAATATAATTGTAGTGATCTAATGCTCCTGAAATATTATTCTTTTTAATATAATCAACTATCTTAATCAACTCACTAGATAAGTTTGCTATATCATCATCCATTCCTTCTAAGTCAATTCCTTGACTGTCAAGAATAGACTGAATTCTATTAATTCAATTAGCTTGATTATTACTCTCTAAATTATTAATTTGAATTCAATTATATAATATACTAGATAAATCTGAGTCAACTAAGTCAAGATATAGATTATTATTCTTAATATATTCTAAATAGCCAAGATATGAATCAGTGTAGTTATCAAACGCTAAGCTTGTATCTGCTATTCTTACAGGTCTATAAAGAATATTACGTCCTTCTTCGCTTAATGCTGGATTTAAGACTTCAAATTTAAGGCTTTTAATTTGATTTAAGTGGTTCTCTAACCTAGAAATATCTAATTTTAAATTATCTATTTCCTCATTAGATGATATTCCTTCTGGAAGATTTTCAATAGCCTTATCTAGAGCAGTTCTACTCTCTTTTAGTCTATTAGAAATTTGATCATATATAACATTGTAGTCTGTAGCTCCTGGTAGGTATATTTTACTACTATCTTTAATCTTTTCTCCTACTGATTTCATAGTATTAATCATACTTTCCTGCATCTCAGAGAAAATATTATAAGCAGTTAGTACTTTTTGTTTTTCTTCTAAAGAACTATATGCTTGATATTCAGCATCAATTTTATCTTTTTCATCTTGCTGAAGACTATCATATTCTTTCTTATACTTCCAACGAGTATAATTATGTATACCAAATCCTGATACAAAATTGTCTACTAATTGAGGACTTGCAGCAAATAATAACTGCCCTGTATAGAAATCATTTTTCTTTCCAGTAAGTATTTCATCTCGTTGAGCTCTAAGAGTGTCTATCTTAAGTCTAAGACGTTGATATTCACTATTATTTCTCATAGCCTCAATACGAGCTTCAATATCTTTTGGAGTTTTTGGTTCATTATCTGCTGGAGTCAACAAGTTTTCTAGTTCTACTTTGGTTTTGATTATTTCAGAAGTTAAATTATTCCAATCTTCAAAAATTTGACTATACAAACCAGATGAGATAATCTTATCCTCTATTGTTTGTTGTTTGCTTAACTTCTTAAGATTTAGATACCCTTGCCTAGTCTCTTCAATAGACTTACCTGCTATATCAGCTTGTTGGGTAATATATTGTAACTCAGCATCACTTAAATCTAACCCTTCCTCTTTAAGAACTTCATTAATTCTATCAATATAAAATCCTATTTGTTGATATAAAAGATCATTTTGTGAATCACCAGAACTGGTACTTTTATACTGAGCTTTTGTAATATTACCATCTTTGACAAACTCTAACTCAGTGCCTGAAAGATTTGTACTACCTAACTTACCAGCTTTATGTAATCTATCTAACTCCATTCTTAATTGGTTCTCCTTACCATCTCTTAAAAGATAAATTATCTCTTTTAGAGAATCATCATTTTGAGTTAGTGTACTATTAAGTATGGGGTTATTTTTCCTATCAAATCTATTATGTAAACTAAATACAGCGCCACCAATACCACCTCCTACAAATGAAGTAAAATATCTAGATATCATATCCTCTGGAGTAATTCCAAAGTTGTAATTCCTTTCTTTATCAGCAATACCTAGTGCATTTAAACCTGAATATAATGCTTTTATTGCATCAGATGTTATTTCTTCTACAGTTTCCTCAACACCTTCATTTAGAGAATCATGAATTAGATTTCCAGGTTTCATCTTAGATATGCGGTTTACTATGTTCTTCTGCATATCTAGAAGCCATTTAGCTGCTCCTTTAGAAGTAGATGTTTTCTTAGCGGTCTCTAATGCAAATTCTTTAGATGATAATTGTTCAGCAGCTTCCTTAACAACAGAGCGGACTTTCGCCTTATCTAAATATGTATCTCTAAACCAAAAGTCTTTGAAATAGTCATTATTCATCAAACCATACATAGCTCCCATAGTAGATAACATACCTAAACCTGCTACTCTGTCTGAAGCACCTGCTTCCTTAAACGCATTATACGCTTCAGTGGAAGAAGTTCCAGCCATATAAGCTAAAGCTAATCCTCTACCTCATTTAATGGCATTTTCACTAGGAATAGAATTTTTTGGAATAAACATCTTTGGAATATTTCCAATAACTCTTTGTTGGAATAATTGCATAGAGCTATCTTCAATTAATTTACCTAAATTTTCTACATTCCAAAAACTCTGTCTTCCATAGTCAGAGACGCTACTATCGAACCGAGAAAATCATGCTTGTATATCAGTTGCCATCTGAGCTGATCTTGATGTTGATATATCTCCAGTTGCGATGCCTTCAATACTTTTAAAAAGTACAGGAAATAATTTTCCTAATTCCTTAGCAGCAGTCATCGCTCCATAATATTTTCCAACACCTGGAATAAACATCATACCAACCTTAAAAGCTGTTTTAGCCATTGTGCCAACGACACTTTTATCCAGATCGTCTGAATCAAAGAAATTATATTTATCTCACTTACTACCATCGATAGTTAAAGTGTCAGATATATGCAATATATCTTTATTTGCAATATCTCTATTTCCCAGAGTCTCATAAAAAGGATCTCCACTTTCATTGAATTTTAGGTCTCCTTTATTGTGCTTAACAATCCTACCATTAATCTCATGTTCCCCATCTTCATCTCATTGAGCTAATACTAATGTAGGTCTTGTCACTGCTGATAATCCTCCTCAATCATTAGGAGTCCAATCTTCAAATTGCTGGGTATCAAAGTTAAATACCTTATTAGTTTGAGCAACTTCTCTAATAGACATTGTTGGAGCAGAAGATTCTCTAAGATTACTTAGTCCCCTACTTCTTCTCTCAGGATTAGAAAATTGAACTAATTTTGGCCTCATATTCGTTACTTTCCCTCCTATAGGAGCAAAGTAATCATTAGGATCATATTCATAGAAATCCTGTAAATCCTGAACTAATTTACTATTATCAGCATCATTATATAACTTTAAAGCTGTTTGGTAGTACTGATCAAATTTATTATCGTCAAAATTACCAGACTTGTCTTTAAAAGCTTCTTGTATTTGAGGAACTTTTTTGTAATACTCCTTGTCTAATAAGCTGGAATTATCAGTTGTTATACCTAAATTAGCTAAGTCTTGTGGAGTTTTATTAGGCGAAAAGAATAAGGTCGCCAACCAATCATTTTTCTTCTGCTCAATCATAATTAGAAATTTGTCTGTATTTGAGACTCCTGTAGTAGTCTCCTGCGATTTAACATATCTGTATAATTACTAGCACTTGTTAATTGATGATTAGATACTACTGTTGCAATAGCACTATCTGTTATTGGAATAAATATAGCACTTTTATACATTGAGGATGCGTCTCCTATACCAAATAATCCCCCATCAAAGTTATTTCTATGTTTACTTTTCGAAGGAGTATCTGACCCATAATTAATATATTTAGAGTATAAATCAAATATATAAGACCCCTCGTCTCTATTTACATGATCAACTCATTCAGAGTCATCAATGTCAACAGCTTTATCACTAACATACCCATTGACAATAATAAAAGGATGGGCTTCTCTAAATGCTCATTCTCCTGTTTCTGGTTCTCTATAAATATCAAGATTTAGTTCGTTCAACTTCATAGTTATACTATTTGGAGTGACTCCATATCCAGCATTAAGTCATTCTTGGAATTTTTCAAACCTATTTTGTGCATCTAGATCAGGAGTTTTCTTACCTGTTGTCACATATATGTTTTGATCAATCGGTAAGTATGTTCTTTCAATATTACTTACTCCATCATAAACTACTTTATCTAATTCACTTTCTGTAAGTAATCTATTTCCAAATGTTATTGAGTTTAAAGCTAAACTTGATCCCAGTCTATCTTCTTTAGCAAACACATCTCTAAGTGTACCCATACCAATTTGCTTACCAGTGGTATCTATTGGTTTGCCATAAGGCTGTGCTAAAGCTTTTATACCTCCTTTAGACTTAGAATGTGCAATAGTTATAGGAGTATACTGAACGCCTCCGTTTCCAGTAGTAATCATTTCCTCACGAGTCATTTCAACCTGTTTACTTGATGACCCTTTTCCACTAGCACTACTAGCTGTAGAATCATAATCTAATTGTTGTTTAATTTCCCTAGTATGATCAGTATGTTCAATAACTGCTATTTTTAATAAATTTTGAACATCTTTGGGGTCATTTGGATTTAAACCTTCAGCTGTTGCATTGGCTCTTAAGACATTTTTCATATTTCTAGGTAATGTTCTATAAAGATAATTAACAGCAGCTTCTAAGCTTTTATCGTCACTATATCCTTGATCAGAAGTATTAGTAGATTCTGTAACTTTATATATGCCATCAGGAGAATCAAAACCCAACAACTGTTCAAATCCTTTTTCAATTTGATCTTTTTGCTTCGAAGTATATCTATCAAATTGATTTGAAGATTTATTAGTACCAAAAGCACCAATAGTTGATTTCACATAATCTACTATTGACTCCATGCCAACAGTATTTGATAAGTCAGTTAGAATATCACTATTGTAAGCTAACTCTGGTTGTTCTTCTCTAAGTCGGATTAACTCCGAGTTTGTTAATATCCTATATTTATCTGGATTTTCATAATATGTATCTAAAGATACTATTTTAACGCCATTATCATTATCAAAAACATACATGCCACCAGTATTAGTAATAGCTACTTCTGATCCAGCTCCTTCATCATTAATTTGTTTGCTAGCCTGTTGATATAAACTGTTATTATGTTTAATTCTATTAGCCAAAGATTGTATTCTAATTAAATCTGACATATCGTAAGATGTTTCCTGGTTTCCTTCAAACAGCGATCCTAAATTTTGAGACTTTCTTAGAAATGTGTTAGCTCTAGACAGAAAATAATCAACATCATTAGGAAGCCCATTTTCCTTCAGTACATTAATAATTTCCTTCTGTATAAGTTCTTCTTTTTTATTATCTGTTGTTGTACTTGGTGTGTTTTGAGATTCTTGCTGAGCTATTGAATCTCTAGAAAAGGGGGTATAGTATATACCCCCTGTTTGATATCTTTTTATCTTCATATTATGACATCATTTTTATAAAAAGCCTTATGATATTATTATTTAAGTCATTCACAGCTTTATTAATAGCTTTTTGCTGATCTAAAAATGCTTGTTCATTTGTTTCTCTAAACCTTTGAATTGTACCTCCTCTTTTATACCTGAAATATTTAGAATCAGATAGTTTTGGAGATACTTGACTAACATACCTAGGGACATTTAAATCATCAAATCATCTAATCCAAGAATGTCTTCTCTTAGGATCATTAGCTTGATCTTGATAAATATCAAAGAATGCTTTACTACGTATATTAGACACTTGATCAGGATATTTATAACTTATATATCCTAACCAATTATTTCCTCATTGCTCTTTTTCACTTGCAGACATACTGTTAAAACCACCAAAGCTTTCAAAAAGTTGTTTTAAATCATTCTGATATTTAGTTTCAGCATTAATAGAATCCAACTTATCTTCAATAGCAGTTCTATTCTGTAAATCTTTAGCATAATCCTGCCTAAATTGATAAATAAGATTTTTAACATTTTGTGTTTGTTGTCCTATCTTATTAGCATCTGCCATATCAAGTTGTGCTAATCCTTGATACCAACGATTCCTATTTTCATTACTAATTTGATTTCTTATATTTGCATACTGTTGCTTTTGAGCAAGTAGTTTATCGTTATACTGATCTATCATTTGTGAAAATTTAGTATCTCTTTCTCCCTTTATTTGATCAATTCCTGCATCTCTCATCAACCTCTCAGCCATTACTTGATTTGGATCACTAGTGACTGTTTTATATTTTCGCATTTCCTTGATTCGATCATCATACATTCTATGCAAACCATTATCACTAAATCTAGAGTAGAATTCAGTTGGCATTTGCTGTTGAGAACCTATCATTCCCTTACGAATAGCGTCTTTCATCTTTTGAGCAGTACGATTAATACCTCTTGTAGATGCTATAAAATCACCAATACCAAGTAACATATCAGGATTAACACCAGATCATTTTAAATCTCTACTAGAACCAAACATACTTGAAGATGGCTTCTCAATATTATTTGTATTAATTCCTTTAGACTGTTTAGTTAATGACTCTCTTAATTTAGGATCAATGTCATTTAAAGGCTTAACTCCTAAGAAATCTGAGTGAAGCCTAGGGTTTGAAAAAACATCTATTGGTTTTGCAGTAACAATAACTGATTCACTGTGCTCATTTACTGGTTTCCCATTTTTATCAAGAAATCAATTACTATTAGAATCTCCTTGTGCTTTAATAATCTTACCACCCTTTTTGTGAAATCTTAACCCAATATAGTCATCAACTTGTTGTAAATAAGGATCAATATTACGAATCTCAGTAGGATTTTTTATGCCACTTAAAGTCACAGGTATATCTCGTACTCCAGTACTTTCGGATAACATTAACGTAGAAGGAGCTTTAAATTTAATAAATCTTTTAAATACAGGATTTCTATAAAACCAGTCTCCTCCATATCTAGAATTAAACTGTAAAGTTGATGGAAGTAGTCATCCATTAGACTGTAATTGAGAAGCAATTTCAGGATTTCTTCTAATAACTCTTCCTAAAGTTCTTAATTTAGAAGTGTGGCCTGCTAAAGATCTTATATCAAAATCATCTGGAAGTTGTCTATTAGACATTCTAAATCTATAATTTCTACTCATAGGATTTCAACTTCCAGAAAATATATTTGATATAGTAGAATTTGTTTTAGATTTGGCAGCCTCTGCTGTTCATTTAGCCTCTTGTGCTTTAGATATTTTTAGATGGCCTGATTTAGTTAAATCTTCAATTGCTTGCTTATAGTTCTTAACAGTACCATCAGAGTTAGCCCATCGAGCTGGCTGGCCATCAACAAATCCTAATTCCTTATCAGCAACTATTTTGTCAATATACTCCCTTTTTAAGCTTTCTTTTGTTTTAGCTTCTAATTTAGGTGATTTTCCTTTATATTGAGTAGATCTTATATTTTGGACTTCATTCTTTATTCCTTTAACAGCAAAAAGACCAGTAGATAAACTTTTTCAATCATCTAAAGTTCCTTTACCAGATACTATATTGTTAACAGCTGATACTGCACTAGTAGCTCCTGAGGCTAATAGTATATTCTTTAATAATGAAGCAGATTTTTTAACTGTTTTACTCATTTTAGCCATTTTACCACCAATTCCAACACCAGGAAGTAAGCTTATTGTATCTAATCCTAGTCCTAGGGCTAAGTTACCAAGATCTCCTAAATCAAAACCATCACGGCTGACATCAGCTCCAAACTGAGCTAATGTTGATCCATACCCTAAAGCACCAGCTACTGGATTACCACCAGTAGGGATAGCTGCAATTAATGACGCTAAATCGCCCGCGATGCTAGCTATTTGCATCTTATCAGCTTTAGTTAAATCTTTTCAATCTCCATTTTTTAAAGAGGTTTTAGCAACATCTTTGTCAGTTCTTTCAGTTATTGTCTTAGCTGTAGTATCATTTTCAATATTAGAAACTTTTGCTGCATTAATTCTACCTCCTGATTGAAACTTAGGTTTATTATCAAATATGTTTCTAGATGCTCTATCTCATCTTTCTCCATTAACCATAGGAGTTCTAGTAGTATATAAACTTCTAATTAAAGTAGAAATTGGAAGTAATGAGGAATCTATAATTACACCTCCTAATGTATTACCTCTAAAATTCTGAGTATTTTGAGAAAGAATTTCCTGTCATTTACGAGATAATGCACCAGTAAATGTATGATTTTCAGGATTAGCAGAAAGAACTCCTGAGTTTATTAAAGATTGAACTTCTTCTGGTGTCATTTGATAAGGTTGTTCCATTCCATCTCTATAAAATCATACATCATTTACATCATATGGATTTCGAAAGATTGTTGCAGCTGTGGTGCCATTAGAACCTGGGATATTAATTTCATAGTATCCTTTTGCTCTTTCTGATCATTTAGTAACTGGATTAGTAATATCCTCATAATTTATAGAAACTCCTGATAACGGATCTAACTCCTCGGATTCTCCAGTATTAATATTGTACTTTAATCTTTTAACTGCTTCAGGAGTTACAAATCCATATCTATCTCTAGCAGAATCTTTGTCATAATATTCATATACTACTGAATTTGGATCATTGGGATCTTTTAATGTTCTAAACATCATTCCTCTATTATTATTTCTTAATCCAGGAAGAAAGAAAGAATCATTATAACTTATAAAAGGATTAGAACTATTTCCCCAAACATCTATTCCATTAGTACCATATATATTATTCTTGTTGCTATTTATCCACTGATCTAGATTTCTATAAAATACTGAGTTATCATCCTCTGCAACACTCTTTGGGATTAATTTACCATCAAATCAAAATCATCCTTTTAAGGGATCAAATTGATGCTTATCTCTTAGAACTTCATCATTTATGTATACTCGACTACCACCAAAAACTTGATCTCCATCTACATCTGCTAAATTATATGATCCATCTGGATTTGTAGTAACTTTTAAACCAGCAATGGAGTGAGTATTAGGATCAATGTTATCTCTGACTTCTTTTTCAGTAAGTTTAGAAGTTGATTGGTTAGTTGAAGAATTTTTATTAGTAGAATTACTATCTAAAAATATACCGATATCATCTAGAGCTAGCTTATCCTCTTCGGTTCATGTCCCATTTTCCACGCGCTCCACTAAACTCTTAACACCTTCATCCCCTAAACGATTGTAAAGATCTATATAAGCTTGCTTATCAAGATTACCATAACCCTTAAATGTATCCTTATCAGTATAACTAGCAATATCTTTTAGGGCTTGAAGTCTCCTTCTAACTTGTAAATTATTAGCTCCTTGTATAAAAACTTTATTTCCATTAACTAATTCATAATTCCCATCCTTGTCTCTTTTATACTCGACATTTATAGCATTAGATCAATCATATATCGAACTGCCAGGAGTAGGAGCAGTATAAGTAAATCCCTTTAAAGCATTAATTGCATTTCTAGATGCATTTTCCTTACCTCTTCACGAATTACCAAAAAACCTTCCTATTCTACTTCGACGATTCCCCAATCGATTATTTTGACTATTTGTAACATCAAATTGTACATTTCCATCTAATCTATCAGCATTAGAATCATAGGATAAATTTTCTCCATTCCTTAAAGCATCTGTAATTTTACTAAATTGATAGGCTGTTTCGTCGTCTAATGATTTACCATAGTTTGTTAGTTGATTTAAAAAATTATCATCAACTTCAAACTTATTTCCATCAATAGTAAAAGTACCATATCTTTTATTAGAAGTAGAACCACCTTTTTGATATTTAATTATTTGTGCCATTCTATCACACTTATATTATACTTAAAAAGGGGAATTGATCATCTACAATCCCCCTTTTATCTTTCAATGATCTACTTACGACATTTCTTGCGTTTTACAAGCTTACCACCTTTCTTGAAAACAGGCTCCGAATCAACAGGAGCTCCTATTGGTTCTTGTGCAGGAGCTTGTGCCTGCGAAAGTAACGAAAGGAATGCCTCACAAGCCTGTGCTAGTATATTACAGTCACCAGACTGTAATCCTTGAGCCATCATATTAGCAATTTCTACAAGTGGATCTTGCTGTGCTGCTGCTGGCTGTTGTGCAGCAGGTGCAGGAGCACTACCACCTTCCTGCATAAATTTAATTACCTTCATATAAATATTTACTTTATTTAATTAATAATTTTATAAATTCTTCTAGTTAACTCTTTCATTATCATATATTCATTTAATGCTCAAAGATAATACTTTAGTTTTTAATATCCAAATAAATTCTATAAAAATTACTTCTGTGATAAATTTTATATAAATTGTTTGACATATTAATTATATATTACTATCTTTGTATCACAACCCAAGAATATAAAATAGAGTCTATTTCATTCTCTAAGGAGATGCTAGATTAAACATGAGATAATAAAGGGTTAAAGAAGATAGTTATTATCTTCTTATGGAGAGTAGAATAATTCTACTCTCCTTTTTTATTGGGGCCAGAAACATATTCTGGTTTTCTTTCGTCTTGTTTTTTTAATATTTTGAATATATATTTTCCTAATTTCTTGTAGTCAGAATCCTTCTTAGATTTATTGGCGCGTTTCGCTTTACTAATTAATGATTTAGTTTCTTTAATTGATATAATCCGCTCACCACCAACTAGATCCATTTGAGGCTTGCCATCTGATCCTAATATATACATCTTTTCTACCTCTTCATCAGAAATATCATCATCCTCAAAGTCTAATTCATCTCCTATTTGAATTCCAGAATTAGCATTAACTTCAAGAACATATACTAATTTTTCGTCAGGATCAGCAATACACTCTATAACTTCTTCTGATTTAGGTTCTCCATATTCTACTGCAACTACCTCATCATCATCATTTATAAAGATAATATCAATAGGAAAATCCATATCTTTAGTATTAAATACTAGAGAACCTTGTGGATTACTAGAGTAATTAAACAACATACCCTCTGAATCCTCCATAGACTCTACATTAGAAAGTCCTTGGGTTTTTTCTTCTTCAGTTTCTGCAACTAAGACCTTATATTTCTTATCTGCTATTTCAACTATTGTTTCTTTCATACTACTTAATAAATATTATGCTTTTCTACTTTTTCTCCATGTATTTTACCATCAGATCCTCTTACTAATACATAAGCTCCAATAGATGGCACTGAGGCATTTACTCATTTTGCAAATTCTTCTCAGTTAGTGACAGCATTATACAAAGTAGATATATCATTATCAAATCTTCCAGATTCAATATACTTTTCAAATCCTTGTCTTAAACTTTCTGGGGTCATTAATGTCTTACCATCTGTTATTCCTAAAAAGTTTTTTATTTGTGTGACCCTAGGAGCTACCTCATTTCAACTACTTCCATTTACAAAAATATGTTCACCAAAATAATTTGGATTTGGTCCTTTGTCTAATTTACTAAAATCTAGAAATTTTCCCATAGGACTGTATTGTCTCTTAGGTCCTCTAAAAACTAAGTCAATAGTATGATGTAATTCGTGGTCTAAAACATCTCGTTTTTCTTCCGATGTTAATTTAGAATAAGATCTATCTATATTTTTATTCACTATTTTTCCTGAGGCTGAAATAGACGGAGCTGCTAAAGCTCCTGCTCCAATTATTGCTGGAATATAAATAGCTTTATTTAATCCTTCATACCCTCTTCTTTGTCTAGCTGCATCCTCTCCTACTTTTCCTAACAACTCTCTAGCTTCCTCATTTCCACTATTTGCAGAAGATGTTAATGTAGAAATATAGTCTCTATATTTACTAGGATTAGCTTCTTTCAAATCGTTGATTCTTGTTTCTAAAGGTATAGTTGGTTTTGGAGGAGTATACAGCTCTGGATTTCTATTAATATTATCCAGAGCTGTAACAACTTGTGATCTTATATCTAATGGCATATTACTTTATACTTTTAATTAACCCACTCCTATCATCTGTATTCTTTAACAACTCAAAACAAACTAGTTTACCTGCTTCTATAGCTATATTATCTGAAGGATCCTTCTGATATTGGCTGTATAAAGATTCTAGTTGATCGGTAAATTCTTTTCTAAGAGTTCATTCATTCTTTTCAATCTCAGCAGTTTGAGTGACTCCTCCTTCTGAATGAGTTATTACTGGAATACCTTTTTTTGTAATTTGCCCTTCTAATTCTGGATTTACTTCCTCTAAATTGTGTTTTCTAGCATGTAAAGCTCCCTCTGGAATTAGGTTCATTTTACCTCCAAGTTGAAATTTCTGAGTATCTTGATTTTCTGTAAGTTTAATTGATCAGGAACTAATAATTTCTCTAGCACGATCTAATTCAGGAAATTTCATACCTTTTTTAGATAATAATAGTTTAGGCTCATATCCTGCATATCTATTTTGATTTTGAGATAAATAAGTATCCGCTGCAGAGTTTGATTTTCTTAGTTTAGCCTCATTCATAATACCCAATATTGTATTTTGAGTTTTTCTAGCTTTTGCTATTGCTGCGTTGCCCTTTTTGGCAAATCCAAAATCAAACAATCCAGCCTTTTTCCCTGAGTACTTACTAATAGATTCCGAAACATCTGATTGTGAACCTCCATAACCTGTTCCAAATTGATCTGTCATATCGGCTAATGAATCCACTCTCTTTCCTCCAATGCCATTTAATAAATTTAAAACGGTACCAACAGCCATACCAACTGGACCAAAATTACTTGCTACTTTAGAAACTGTACCAACAACTGCAGATCCAGTACCCTGAACTCTATCTTTAGTGCCTCCTATTAGATTTCCAATCATTCCTCCAACAGCATTTGCCATACTTCCTATACCACTACTAGGAATTAATGAATTAACGGTGTTAGTTATACTATGAGCTGTCTCAGCCCCCTTACCAGTTTTTTCATCTCCTATTAATGACGCATTAATCCCACTAATTGCAGATCCTATTGCATTAAATGTTTCTCCATGTTCTGCATCAAGCATAGATAATTTCTGCCCAAAAGACGGTTTGTTAGCTGATTTTGGGAGTTTATTATTAACTTCTGTTTGTATCTTTTTATTTAAAGCTTTATCTGCTTTTACTGGTGCAACTTTATTTAGAGATTTAGTTGCAGATGTTAATTTAGATTCACTGATAACAGGACCTAAATCTGATTTTTTAACTATACTTCGAGTCCCTATAGCATTTGGTATAGTTATTTTACCAGTTCCCTTTCCGTTGCCTCCAAAAGCGACATTAGAAAGAGAATACCAGTTATTTAAATTATATTTAAGCATAACTTAATCTTAATAATGTTTGAATTGCATTTATAACTACTAGTTTATCACCAGTATACTTAATTCTAATTTTTAGCCACTTATCTCTAATTCTAGTAGACTTTAAGTCAGACTTTACTCCGTCTTTACGTTTAATTTTATAGTTAATTGGAGTAATAGTATTATATCACCTATCTTCCTTATATTCAATATTTCCTAAACGCCTTCCTACTCTCTTAATATTAAGAACAGGTTGATTTACCTTGATAAAATATTGATTTAACACAGGATCTCTATCAATAGATATATTATCACTAAATTCTTGACTATATTCAGTTCCACTAAATTCTTTAGAATGTTTATCATTGTTATATTTATCTTCATCAAAAGATCCATCAGGATTTCAATAAGACTCCTTATCTACATGTTCTGATTGATAAATCCCAGCTTTATTAAAATCATAAACATCACCAACTAATTCAAATTCTAAACTATTTGGTTCTACATTATTAGATATTAAGACTAAATTATCAAATACCTTATGAATTCCTGCTGGATTATTTACTACAAATTCAAACTCAAATGGCTCTTGTTTGTCATATCATTTAGTTGGATGTATCTCATTATTTGGATTTTGATCAAAATAATTTATTTCATCAAATACACCTGCTCTACCATGCATATAAAATCCATTCTTAAGTAGTAGATCATATTCTTTAACTTTATCCTCCATCTTAGACTGAACTAAATAGTTATAGTCTCTAATTAATACTATAGATTCCTTAAATGAATTACTAGAAGATGATACTTTATTTTCATTAGTTTGACTTGAAATATTCTCAGAATTATCTATATATGTAGAAACTATTTTTGGAGTTACTTCAAAATCAATTTTTAAATATAATAATTTTGAAACTTCTTCAAAATCATTTATAGTTAATTCCAAGTTCCTTCCATTTTGGATTATACCAATTTTTTTCTGAAGTCTTTCTGGATCTATATCTCTAACTAAATATTGAGAATATTCTATTTCAGATTCTGAACCATCTGGTTTGTAGGATCCATTAATAATTTTACATTTAATATCATATTCTGTTTTTGGAGAATCTGTGAACTCAACTATATGCTCAACTCCATTTGTATCTAAAATAGATGATGTAATAGATGTTATTCTTATTCCAAATTTCTCAAAGAAATCATAGCCTTTAATAACTATAGTTCTCTTGATATTATCATATTCTCATAGATTACCACAGGTTCTTCCAGAAATAAAGTTTTTATTAATATATTCAATCCTCCTATCAATTTCTTCTATTCTAGTAGAATTCTCTGGTAAATTTCCCTTCTCTAAACTCTCTTTTTCATTATTTAATTCATCAACCTCGTTTTCTTCAAATCTTTCCTCAATATGAGCTCCTGAATTTGTGTTAATATTATCATATATAATTCCATATAATGAAGCTCTCTGACGATCTAAAGTTAAGAAAATGTTATTAACATTGGCTGAAGATAAAGGAGTTCAACTATATTTAGTGATTCACTTCTCTAGACGCTCGTTATAGCATAAATCTCATACCTTATTTCCATTATAGAATGTAAACATTACATCACCTTTATAGTTATTGTAGTGAGTCTTTACATTCTTTAATGCTACTATAGGATACTTATCCTCTTCATTTAATATTATATTATCATTCAAGAATCTCTGAACTACCATATCAGATATTAGCCTAAATCCTTCTGCATTGTATTTCCAGATTTTTTTAGCGTAAGTGTCAACCCCATAAATTGCATTTGGTGTTCTAATAATTGATTCTTGCCAAATACTTCCATAATCTTGAGAAATAGGAGTAACTTGATTTTGTAAAACTCCTGCACCATACATGTGTATAGATTGACCTGTAGTAGTAGCTATAAGTGCTTTTTCATTAATAGGAATTAAGGCACATCCATGTTCAAAGACACAGAATAAGTTAGTTCCATAAGATATTAGTTTTACAATAGCCCCATATTGTCTTTCTATATCTTTATAATCTAATCCTTGAAATATTCTATATGCATTTCTAAAGTCATCCTCTACTTGTACATTACTAAACATAATTCTAGTATCAAATACATCCTTTACATAAGGTACATCAGGGGATGTAAAGTATTTTTTAGAAGAAACTGTTGTAGAATATCCTGCATTTAATAGAGTACTTTCAGGTATTTTACTAGACGGAGCTGTATTTATACCATGTAAAGGATAGAAGCTTCTTGGATTTCCCATTAATGCCATTTCATCAACATAAGATGTATCCTCAGATCGTAGCCCTAAATTATAATTTGAAAGACATTTATAAGTAACTCACATTCCAAGAGGTACAGTATTCACATCTGCTCTGTTTATCTCTTTTCAATCAGAGGTAGTAGTTTGATTATATCCTTTATACCCATTTTTCCAAGTTTCTGGATCAACTATTATATCATTAGTTGGAGTTTCAGAATCTATAAAATTCCTTATAATTCTAACTGTTACTGTATTCGTAAAACAATCCCCTCTAAAAACAGTTGGAGTTATACGTTCAATAATCTTTTGGTCTTCATCATATATTTTAATTAGTTTACTATCATTCAATTCATATCTTGGACTAATTGCCATAAACGGAGAGAGATCATTACCTCTGATCTTAAAATATTCTGAATTAAATGTTGATGAATAATTACTAGACCTAATATTATATATATAATTAGGATCTAAAACTTTATTTGTACCAATAAAAGGACAATATATTCCTCTTACTATATTACTATTACTTTGTTCATAATTTTTAGAACCAATAAATCTAATATCTTTACAATCTTCAGATGAACCAACTCTGGTTGAGAATCCACAACTATCATAATATTTTAAAGGAATGTCAGTATCTATATATACACATTTTGCCTTAGATATATTTCCTTTATCACTAGGATAATTGATATTATCAATATAGTAGTACCTTTTATTATTGTCTTTATTTAGAGTATTAACCTTATAATTCTTTTCAAGTATGAATTCAGAATTATCAAATACAGATTGTAATTGTTTATTTGTAATAGCATCTACACTTAATAAACCACTACTTTGAATATTATTTGTGTTAAGTATACGTTCATTATAACTAGTGCTTAAATATAATTCACTATTTATAAAAGACTCAGTTATATAATTATTATTATAATATAACATTGGAATATATGATACTCGATCAACACCAATAGACAATCCCTGACATAATATATTAGGTATTCTCTTTTGTCTAACAAAGAAAAATCCTTTAATATGGTATTTATTTTGTAACGTTTCTATTAACTTCTGTGGGAATGTAAAGACAAATCCAACGGGACAAACACCCATTTTAGATTTATCACCTTCAGTATCTTTTCATGTTTTAAACAAATTAAATGGAGGAAGTTTAAATACACCTTTTGTATTAGACAAACTAACAGAAGATTCATTAATAAAAAATTCATCTTGAGAAATAACATTAGAATCAGTATCAAAAGATTTTTCATCATCTCCTATATTAGACTCCCCAATATTTAAAAATTCACAACCCCTAAGATTATATACTGGACTTAACGAGTCATCTCTAAAAATATAAACAACACCTAATCTATATATTTCAGTGGGTCAATATCCTAAATTGTAATATATATTTAAAGGATTGTAGTATTCAGTTTTTTGTATATCATCTTTATCCTGTATAGAATAAGTTTCTGGAGTAATATATCCAATACTATTTTCATTTTCCGTCTGAGTACATTTGACTTTAATATAGTATGAAATATTTTGAAGAGAACTATTATCTAATACAACTTGTTGTATGTTACCTAAAAATAACATGTTTTGTACTTGTGCTTGAGTTTTAGCTCCAGTACATATATTGTATTTAATATTTAATTCCTCTTCATTTATCTCAGTTACTTCTTCAAATCCATTTATAGTAATTGTGTGAGAATTATTTTTTATCTTATACGGTTTATCTATAATACAAGTTTCACTTTTTAATATACCGTTTAAATCTGAAAATTCTCTTTTATAATATATAAATATTTTATTAAAAGATAAGTCAAGATTAGATAATTTCAATATAATAGATTTATCTGTTCTTTCATTTTCTAATGTTCCAGATATAGTGCTTATATTATATAATGATCCTTTAAATACAGATATAATACCAGATTCTGCAACAATATCTGTTTTATTATAATCATTATCGGCTAACTTTATATAAAAAGTATAATTTCCACCTTTTAATTGTCCACTATATGATATATCTATTAAATCGATTTTAGGTATTGTATTTATATTTCTAAACAACCGTGTTTGGGAGTCAATTTGTCCTTCCCTATAAATATTAGTTTGCTCTGTTTGATTTCTTACTATTCTTTTATATTTATTATCCTCTACTGTAGTATATGTTGTATTTACTATTCTTGGAGGATTCTTATCATCATTAATTATTAAATTAACAGTACCATCATATGATGGTTGACACTCTATATTTACTGGATTATTTAGATCTAATTCTATTTCATTCGTAGTAAAATCTTCTAGAGTACCGTCGTCTGTCAATTTATTGTGAAGAGGATTATATTCATGTGCTATATCTCCTTCACTATAAAATTTTTTAGCCGTTAATTTTAAATTCATTATTAAATACTTTACTCAGATAGTATATCTTTATAGGCTTCTATAAAATCAGAAGAAACTACAAATAATTTTTTTATTTCAGCGATTGTTTCTGTTGCATTCTGAGGGTTAAATCTAATTCTTGAACTTTCTCCTGTCAATGGTACATATGGCATAATTGCATATGCTCTTTTCTCTACTCATGCGGGAGCTAATCCTGCACCAATATCATTAGTAGTAAAATCTCTATTATATACTATAGTATTATAATTATCATTATTAGTACTACTATCATTTTTAACAGCAAGTATATTAACTAAACTATTTGCTAAATCATAATAACTATTAAGATCATTATCATTCCTAATATCAGTATATAAGCTTTCAGGAGATTTATCAACATATTGAAGCAATGATAACCTTAATGAATTTATTTTTTGTTGTAATTCGTACACAAATTCATCAGATATATCTCCAAGATTCTTTCACGTTCTATTTATGTTAATTAAATCTCTATTATATATTTTTAGTTCGTTAGAATTAAGGTCACCTAAATTTTTATTTCCATATTGTAGGCTATTATTATCAAATAGATTTGAAGATATTGCCCCATTTTTTATAATATTAACGCCATTATATGATATTTCAGTTATTATATCCGATCTATCAAATTTTAAGTCTGCGTTTTTAATTAATATGGTATTATCATTTAAAGAACCTAAAATACGTTCTCTAACTCTATTAATATTTTTTAATGAATATATATGCAAACTTAACCCTAATAAAATAGACGCTACATATATATTGTTAAATCATGTTGTTTCACCGTATTTAAAACTTGTCTGCGTTAAATATGACGATTTTTTACCTTCATCTACAGTAGTTCAATGAGTTATATGCATTCCTTCCCCTTTTACTTCTGGGCCCATTAATTCTAAGTTAGCAATATTATATCTTCTCATATTTTCAGAATAATATAATATTCCAATACCACTAGAGCATCAAATACTTGGATCAGAAATTACAGTACCGCCTGGAAATCCTCACCCTCTACTAGAGCTTCCTGTATTAGCGTGAGTAGTAAAAAATAACGGTATAAATAAAGGTCTTCTTTCACGATACAGCTGCTCATCAAAAACAGTAGATAAATGTCTTCATTCTAAATCTTGATTAATATCTTCTGGGGATTCATATGTCCAGGGTAAATCATTATGGGCATTCCCTCTGTTAAATCTGAATCCAGGAAACATTTTTACAACACTAACTTCAGTTTTTTCATCTTTAACAGGTTGAAAATCAAAAAAACTAAGTCTATCAGGATATCTTTCTTTATATTTTCCCTCATCTGAATAGATTTCTTTCCCATTATTTACATAAGTGGCATTATGTGCATATACAGAATATCTGTAAGCAGTGTCTGACATAGATAAGGTGAATCCAAGGACCTTATCTTGTTGTCTTAAACTAAGATGATTTTGTATAGATAGTTTATAAAGATTTTTTCAACCGCTTAGGTTTGTACCCAATTTAATCTGCGGTATAAATTCATTATTATCATCAGATGAAATAAATCATGGAATATTCTCTATTAGATATTGTTTCTGAGCATCCACTACTTCTTGTTCAGCACTTCAATCTATAAATACCCCATTAAAAGAAAAATCAGAAATATTTGTATAATACTTGTTTTCATCTTCTGCAATAGAATTAAAATTAATACTTATTTCTTTACTATCTTCTACTCCACCAATTTGTAATTGATATTTAACAGATTCATTAGATATATCAGTATTAAAATTTATATTACTTCATAATTCGTTTTTGCCATAATTAGATTCTATTTTAGGAGTAAATTTAAGTTCTTCAACATCGATATTAATATTTAATTTACTACGGTCAATATATCCACTAATCTTATCTTCTGGATTCTTATCTTTTGTATGTATATCTGAGGACGATATATTATTAATTACTTTATCTTCTTCTTTCGGAATTATATTTAAATCAAATAATTTATATATACTATCCTCAAAAATATAGCCATTGTCTTTATCTCCCTCATTAATTTCTAAGCTAGACTTATCTAAGTCTAAATAAGAAGGTAGTTGACTGAATATTTCTTCTGAAGTTATTAATTGATATCTGTCATATTTATTTATAAAAGAATTCATTAACTCAGATGTAATAAGTAATTGATTTCTTTTATATTTATTAGTTCCGTCTGAAATTATAACTGATAATATATAAATATTTTCTTTATGAAAATTAAATTTATACTCTTTATTTTCATCGTTTCCTGGAGTCTCATTAAAATAAGATATTGTTATTATATTTTGCCCAAATAAATTTAAATCATCACTAATATCTTTATATACCTTACAGTCAATATCCAAATAAGACTTATCTCCTTCAGTAACTTTAAATAATGGATATAAACGTAATTTAATAGAATCATTATTAGATAATGTACTAATAGGAAGATTTATTGAAAAATTAACATTTACTGAAGAATCGTTTACTAAATATTTATAAGTATCAAAAATACTAATATCTGTGGACTCAACTAATTTATCTAAGTTGATAATATATTCAGTTCGATATTGATCAAAAATATAACCGAGACCATCCAATAATTGCTCAGAACTCGATTCTTGTATATACGGAGTAGCTCTAACGATAATTTGTTTAATATCTTTTCCGTCCTCAACACCATCAATTTCTGATATACTAGATTCCATACTAATAATAGTTAAATCTCTATATTTACTAGGATTACCTAATTTAGTGGGAGTAGACATTTTAATCCAATTTCCACTCGACCCATCAGTATAAACACATTTATATTGAATCAAATTATGATATACAGACGATATATTATCTGCTATTTCTGATGAATATATTTGTGTTTGTGTTTGTATAGTAAAAGATAATTTACTGTATTTTTTATTACTTTTATTATTGCTACTATTATTACTTGAAGTATCAATAAATATTCTAGGATAGTTTAACTTGGTTACATAGACATTAAAACTATTAATATTATATAATTCAGGTCTAACACTAACCCATCCAGGACAGGTCCAAGATACATTATCCATTTCTGAAGTACTTGGTAAATCATTAGTCCTTTCTTTTATTTTTGAAGTAATATCATATACATTCTTATCTTCTGATAAAGAATAATATTTTCTAAATTGAAATTTTCAACTAGGCTCTTCATTACCATATTTACGCAACCAATACTTATCTCCAGGATTTAAATATAAGTTTTTAAGATCACTACTATCTTGTAATACAATTAATTGTTGTTTTTTTGACAGTGTAGTATAGAATAGATCACTATTTGTTATATAAGTATCATACCAATCAGATTCTACAATTTTTTGATCTAATTCTAAAATATCAATTCCTAAATATTGCTGACCACTAGAATTTTCATCACTATCAAACAATGTTTGAGGGGAAGGATATGAACCAATCTGACATAATTTATCAATAGGATTATAGGAAACAATATAAATAATTCCCCCATATTCCTTAACCCCTACTGGTATATAATCTGAAGGTAATTTAGCTTTTTCAAGCTTATAATTACCCATATCGTTTTGTAATATAAATTCATTTCCATTATAAGTAATAACTGTGCCATTGATACAGTCAGTCAAAATATTATTGGGGGTAGTTAATGGATGTAAATCTGTATTAAGTCCTTCTGTGAAAACATTAATTTGTGCTTGTTTTGTATCCATAATTGTTTATATTGTAACAATCTTACCTTTAACATCTCTATCTGCAAAATGTTTAAAGTTTCTTGTTGTTATTGTTTCTTCTGTAAATAACCATCCTACATCAATAGGATAATATAGTATAAAAAAGTGTTTCTTTGATTTATCTAGGAAACATTCTTCTTTTATTTTATACAATTTCAGATTAGTAAACTTGATTTTATTACGCCTTTTTGAGGTTATCTGAGATTGATAAAACTCCCATTCTGCTTCACTAAGACCAAAATAGTATATCCCATTATATTCTTCTTGAATATACTTATACTTTAATCGTAGTTTTATTCTAGTTTTAATATTATTATATAGTGCTCGTTTATGATTATCTATAAACATCTTACCACAATAAGCAGTGTAATCTTTATTATGTATTTGAAGGTCAGCTCCTTTTTTATTTAAAGTATAAAAAGTATGAAAACCATGCTCTAAAACTCTTTTAAGCTCATATCTAGAAATATGTGGATATTTATCTTCTAATATATCTAAGTAATCATCAAGTTCTTTAATCATACTAATAATATTGTTTAGCCTCGTTTGTGTGTTTATCAATTAGTTTTTTGAGTTCCTTGTTTACATATATAGGTTTTTCTTTAGTATCAACTGTTCTAGTACTATACTTGTACACTAATTCATTACCTGTAAACTGAGAAAGTACATAGTCTATATTTTTAAACTTTCCATATTTATAGAGTTTCTTAAACTCTTCATCAGAAAATTGCTTCATATAAATTTCAGCATAATTACCATACTTAAGAGGCAATACAAAGGTAACATTATTCTCAATAATATCCAATAATATCTCATAAAAACAATCTTTAAAAATCTTTGCAGCAAGTTGCTTTGGATTTTTATATCTATTTTTTACTCATCTACCCTTTAATAATTTTTTATTTAATCCTGTATAAATTTCTTCCACAGAAAATGCATGCTTAAACATTCCATAATTCATACTTTTGTTTGCTTTATAATATAGGAGAGAATTTTTTCCCATACATTTTACGATCTCATCTAGTTTTTACATCTAATACATTATTTATATCATTTTGAGATAAATGTGCAGGAATTCTTGCAGAATTACATAAACGTAACCAATCATTCTTGACAGCCGCTGCTAATTGGAATAAATTTCCATCCTTCTGAATTAAACTTTTCTTATATATATCTATATAAGCACAATATGCAGCTAATGCTTGGACTTCTTTGTCTGTAAGATACGGTAGTCCATCCTCATCAACAATAATACCATGGTAGAGGATTGTAACATTTGCATAGTCTTGATCAAATACTAAATAATCCCCTTCTTGTCGATACTTAAGTAATACTCCACTATTATAAAAAACACTTTTATCTCGTTTTCAAGATTCAATATACTCTTCAACCCATTGATTGTAAACATTAGGGTATACACTATAATCGTTAGTAGTTTGAGCATCCATACGCCTTCCAAATACAGCTTCAATAAATTCTACATTACATGGTAATTTAATTTTCCTATCTTGTGTGTGAGTAGTATATTTATATAAACTAGTTTGCCTATTTCCAATTAATTCTCATCCATTCAAGCAAATATCCTCAAAATTTGTAGTATCTATTGATGTGCCATATAAAATATATGCTTGAGAATATACTGATTTAAAATTATTTCTGTTCATAGTTATCGAGGTTGTTGATCATTAGGTGTAACTGGGCTTGCAAGTTGACGGAACCATCTTACATATTTCTCAGTCATTCTACGTATAATTTCATTACTTAAGATTCCACAATCTAGGTACGTATTAGGATCTTCAGAGCAGCAATCTCACTCTAATAACTTTCTAGGATCTTGAAATAAAGCTATAATAGAAATATATTTAACAAAAGGAACATTAAATATATATCCGTCCATATTACCATTGGAATTAATTGCAGTGTCTACATACACATAGGGACTTTGAGCTCCTCTCCTACGGTGCTTATGAAATCTATAAGACTCATCTGTATAAACATTATACTTTGTATTTCTATCAATACTACCTATAAACCTAATTGTATCAACTCCTTTAATATAGATAATAGGTGGTATCTCAAAATGTAAAGCTTTTTCTCCAATTTGAAGCTCACAGCATTTAGACATATAATCACAATTAACTTCTACACAATTAATTGCAAGAAATAATTCATCTAATGTTAAAACTCCTTTTAACAAATACTCTCTCATAACTTGATTGCGCTCTGCAACAACTTCATCTTCTAATTGTTCTATAGAAATTTTAGGATTTGAAGTTATGCCTGTCAATCCTCCAACAACAGAGTTATAAACTGCACTAGATATTTGTTGTAGTGTCATAATATACATATATAAAATTAAGCGGGACGGGATTAACTCCCACCCCGCTATCTGTATTGATATTATATTTTTACAGTAAAAGTTTTGTATGACTTATATATATATCCTTCATTAGATCTATATAAAGTTTCTACTGTATACTTATCTCCTATTTGAGGTGTATAACCAGGTTTTGCTTCAACTCCTCCATATTTATCAATAATATAGTTTCTATTATCGGTAATCCTGTACTCAAAAATAGCATCTGTTTTAAGGCTAGGATCATCTATAGTAGCTGAAACAACAAACTTTGCCATACTATACTATATCTTGTTTTTTCTCTAACTCAGCATCTACTTCGCTTTTTGTATATACTTCTGATTTAGTATATACATTAGCAGCATCAGCTTTAGCAGCAATAGAAGAATCTTGTTCGGTATTCTTTTCTGTATTAGCCTGAACTTTTTCAGCTAATTCTGCATCAGCTTCAGCATTAGCTTTAATACCAGCTGCAGCTTTTAAATCCTGTGACGAAGCATAAGCATCAGGAAGAATAGTAATTTCATGCTGGCCATCATTTCTACCAATAGATTCAAAATCATCATCTACAAAACCAATCCCCTTAAATAGATTCTTAAAATCTTCTACTAAAGTAGAAGCTACAAAGAAAGTATGCAATGTTGTTGAATGATTTGTTTGACCTGCGACTGATAAACCTCCAAAATGAATTCCACGAGGAACACAATAGGCAAAGCTAAACTGAGTATACTCAACACCTGGAACAGGCATTTCAGGAGCAGAAGGAGAAGTAAAACGAAGATTTGCGTAAGTTGGAAGGCGGAGATTATGAAGAAGGTATTCATAGGTGCCAAATTCAACATTGTTTGGAGTATAGGTAACATAATCATTACCTTTCTTAAGAGCACCTGCTGACAAATTAACAATTTCTACAAGCTCTTCTGAACCCCCAGCACAACGTTCATCACAATCATAACGACTGATAACAACTTTACGTACTTTTTGATATGAATCAGATCCCTCAATAGTTACATTACCATCTTCATAAGACGTATTAACAAATTTATATTCTTCAGGGATGGCAGCTGTAATAGCATCGTAAATAACTTTAGCAGCTACTTCATTCTGTTCTGGGAGAACAACATCTACTAAAATTGGCTTACGAAAATACCAAAGAGCTGAGCCATAGTCTCCACGGTAATCATTATCAAGTCCAAGCTCAATTAAAATCTGTACGTGTTGACCCAGAATACCAGAAGGAGCATGTAAAACTAATTTAAATTTAGTCCCCGTAATAGGACTAGTTTCATAAATCTTATGGTCTACAATATACTTAGCAAAGTACTCACCTCCATCATGAAAACGTACTTTCTTATCAATTGCAGGCTTACCAAGACCTTTATTTGTACCTTCTACAACCTTAACGTTGTTAAGGCTGTTAAGTACTACTTCTTTTTGAAAATTCCACATATTTTTCTAAATTTTAAATTAATAATTATTTACTTCCAGGTACCGCTATAGTCTGATTAATAGGAATATTTGTTTGTAATCTTGGATCACTTGCATTTTCTAAAAATAACCTAACATAAATGTTGATTATTTCATAACATACATAATCAGGAAATTCCAAAATTGGTGTATCATCGATTATAGCTAATATCTGGTCTTGTGTCATTGAGTAATACTTTGGAGATTTTAAATAAGTAACATATAACTTATTTAATGTTCATTGAGAATCTCCACTATGTATCTCAATTTTTACAATAGACTGGTTTACAACTCTACTTTCATTAGGTTTTAATGCGTAGAAACGATACTCATTTTCTCCAATAAATTCTGGATTGTATCCAAATTCTGCATCCATGTTTGGATTTGTTGGGGTTTGACTCTCAGTATTATGATTAATAATATAATAATAAGGTTTTTTATGAGAAGGCCTCATATAATAATTATTAATAATACCAGGATACATATCTGCGGTTAACCTTTGACATGGAGAGGTAATAGTCTTTAAACTACCATTCCCACATCTAGATTTTGAATCACTACCAACAAACTCTGCCATACAATTAAGTAAGTGTACGTAATCTTTTGGTAATTCTAACTCTCAAATTGTATCATTAAATTCTTGCTTTGGAGTAACTTCTCCAACTGTTATAGTAGCAGTAGTTTGTAAAAACCCAATATCATCCGAACTCTGTTGATTATACTCAGCTCTATTGTAGACACTATTTACATATTGTTGAATAGCTTTATTAAACAAGTATATAAAATCTTCTAATAAAATAGAAGGAGCTTTTAACTTGTTGCATTCTACTAAAGCGAATTCGTAAACGTTCCTAAGTGTCATTCTACTTGTTTAATAAAATTATATAATATTCTATTTTGTTTTTTCTCTTGCGGCCCTTTTTACTACCATATCAGGGAAAGTAAGATTCTTAATTGAATCATAAATATTCTGATTTTCTGGATTTTTCAAGTACATGATGATAGCTTCATCTGTTGCTCCTAACATAGTTTCACTAAACATCCAAATTCCACTCTGATTGGTTATAACGTTTTTATCTTTTGCATCGATAATTAGAAGTTTCAATGCTTGATCAGATCCAGTATATAGATCAATGATCTCTTGAGGATTCTTTTGTGCACGGCTGTATAAATAATCTTGTACATCAGTATCAGGTGCATTTCTCATAGCTTTACCTAAAAGTTTACACTTAGTAATGCGCCCTGCAGGAGAATCATTCTCAATAAATACAAATGCTTTTGTGACAAGCTGAATACGTGAAACTCTTCTCTTTGAAACTTCTCCCTCTCGTTCAACATAAAAATCTGCTCGACCGTATCTTTCCTGCGTACCATCAATAAGATAATTGCCATATTTATCTTTAGCTGTTCTTTCTGGTGCAATTACAGGATTTGTTTCAATGCATTTCCAAAGGTTACGCTCATACGGGTCATCTAGGTTAAAAGTACGTCCACTATATACCTCAATAAGTTCATCCTCTGGAATGAAATAATCTCTTTCAGGATCATTAAGTTCATCAGGACTTAAAATCATTTCGCTATCTCCATGTTCATTATATCTAACTTTCTTTACAAAAGGAAAGTTCGTTCCATTCTTTTGTTTCATAGGTTGAAGATAATACTTCTTCTCCCTCCCATATACATTCTTAAGAGTTATTTTATTCATTATTTTTTGTCTTTGAAATAAATTTTTTATCTAAAAGTTTTAGAAGTACTCCCTAAATTAGGGAGTACTCTAAAATTAATATATCTTCTATATTTCTTGTAATATTAAATATTAAACTTCTTCAAGGATTGCAGAACGATAGGGATTCATCACGCCTACTCCATGATAGCCCCAGTTAACAATCTTGGCTCCAGCAACTGGACTTGAAACTTCACCAGACTCAAGTCCGCTTTTTCCGCCCACGCCTCTAATAACATTGTGGATAATATTTCCACCACGGAATGTAAATAACATTACTCCAGGAGTGCCATTCGAATCAGTAGTTAGATCAAGGAATATACCATAAGCCTTCTTAGGGAATTCAAGATCTAATGAACGATCTAGACGGAAAATCATCTTATTCTTAACTTTAATTATTTCTAATTAAACCAGACTATATCATTATCTTTGTTAAATATATTTAAATTTAAATCCTTTATGACTGCGTATTATATTTTTTAACACTCTGTTAATCTGAGAACTACTTAAATTATTTTCCATAGCGCACTCATTTATTGAAGAATAATTCTTAGTAATTTTACCATCAAGACTTATCATTACTATTGGAGTGCTATTGTTTTTAATACTATTTGTATAATAGCTATTTATATCAGAATCATCTTTGTTATAAACTCTTCATTGAAACCCACCAGCTAAACACTTTTTACTAATAGCCTGCTTGATCGTATTAATTTGTAGTTCTTGTTCAGCTTCTGTAATACTATTATAGTGTCTTATAAATTTACCACTAATAGTATATTGAGCTACTTGAACTTTATTGCTATGATAAGTAAATTCTTTTTTATAGCTTCAAAAGAAGTTGTATGCTGAAGATGAGTATCCCAAACAATTATTTCTAATACTCTTTATAATAGTATAAAGATCAGAATTAGTTACTAAACTTAAAGCCGCTTCATTTATACTTTTATACGATTGTAAAAACTCCCCATCTAAAGAATATTTATATACTCTTTTTTGTTCAATATTACAACCACCTTCTCCCCCAACTTTTGAATTATATACATTCTTACTTCGTAATAATGTAGTATTTACAAGCTGAGCTTCTAAATCATACGCTTGTTTTTTACCCTCATCTGTGTCTGGAAATATCTGTATAATAGTTCTTCTAAAGTTATCATACCCATATTTTTTAACAGCTGTGTGTAATGGATATTTTTTTATAGCATTTGACTGCCTATAAATACCGCAACCAATATACCCATCAAAAATATCAGGATTTGTTCTGTGTACACCAAAGTATAATTTTCCATTACAAAGGTTAACAGTAACATATACAATATATTTTAATTCCATAAGATAATTATTATTTCGGTTAATATTAACCTATGCCTATTAAATAGGACTTACTAGTCGTTGAACGTTCTCCATGTATTATATTTACTAAGGAGCTTCGCTGCTGATTGTCCAATTTCTATAATTTTTAAACTTTCAAGTTTATATTTCCATATTACTTTGTAGTTTATAGAACTATAAGGAGTTTCCAGCAATTAAATAATTTTATTTATACAGCCTCTAAGCTGCAGCGGGCAATAAGATAGATTTACCCGCAAATTCATATGATTGATACGTTGCTCCAAGGTCAACATAATCCTTAGCACCTTGTGACCATACGAAACAACCAGTAGTTTTCCAGTCACGAATCCATGTAGCCATTGTTCTCTGAACAGCCTGCCACATCTTGGTGTTACAAATAAATACCCAAGAATTTCCTGTAGGCTCATCTGACTTAGTAGCCATTTCATTCATGGCACCTTCAAAGATACGTGTAGTTAGTTTATTAAATACATACTTCGTTGCGAAGCGTTCAATTTGAGGAATTATCATTTTTGTTATCGTAGATGAGTTTACCATCTACTTCATATACTTGATTTCGTATATGATCAGACTATATCTTCATCCATTTCTGGATGGCTCCTTTTCGTGGTTATTTTATCCTTTATAGGACTACTTTAACTAGTCGTTGCACGTTCTAAATATTACTATTTAGCTTCGCTCAGGATTGGCATCTCAGCTTTCCCTGAATTAAAGAGCTTATTTCCATGCTCATTACTAAGCATAGGGGCAAATTCTCTTACCCTCAGTAGTGACAATAGGACGACCAATTTCATCAGAAATAGTAGTCTTACCATTTACATCAAAGTTACCTTTGGAGAATAAAAGCTTGTTATTACGAGCAGCCATATAGCTATCAAGACAAACTTTTTCTGCACCAGAAAGCTTGTAAGTAAAATCTTTGTCCTTTGTTGCAATATTGATAAACTGATCTTCCAAAGCCATATATTTAGCTGAATAATCAATATCGCATCTAGTCGTTCCAATCATTGTTCTCAATATGTTAACTTATATTTTCATATAAGATCAGACTATATCATTAACTAATAATTTTAAATATAAAACCTTTTGTTTGAGTTTGTAAACCTTTAACACATTTTTTAACTCCAGGCCCATATATATTAAATGCTTCCTGTACACTTTTATATTCTCTTATAAATGTACCATCTAAGCTATACTGAGCTACCTTCTTAGTGCGATTATTATAAACTGGATTTTTATATGTTTCTTTATACTCAAATAAATAACCTTTATATGGTTTTTTATGAGATATACTTTTATATATTCCTCGTTTCTGTATCTGCAGTGTTTTTGCTGCATTCTCCACACTATTAAATGTATTAATAATATTTCCACTAATATCTTTTTGATATAAGGTTTTATCTTTTATAAATATATTGTATTCATCAATATTTAATTGTGATGTTTTTGTTAAACTCCATAAACTATTAGCACAAGTTCCTTTTTTATCTATAGCATATTTTATGCACGATCCATTAGCAACCTCAACTTCTTTTGCAGCTTCTTCTAAAGAGTAATATTTTCTAATATATTTTCCTAATAAAGAATACTGATAAACTATTAAGTTATTTATTGGAGGCGCTCCTCCGCCTATAACCTCGTTGTACACATCTTTGCGTTTTATAAAGTCTTCGGTTACTAATTTTTTTTCTAGCATAAGTGCTGATTGCTCATCATCAAATACTCTTAAAGTTATTCTTCTAAAGTTTTTAACTCCATATTTTAATACAGCTGCTTGGAATGCACACTGTGGTTTATTATATGTAGATGGAGCGGTTATTTTTACACCACATCCTATGTATCCATCAAATACATAAGGATCTTCACATTTATGTTTTCCTATATAAATCTTATTATTTTCAAGATTTATTGTTAAATATACAATATATTTCATTTTTTAAAATTTTAATTATCCTCCATTTCGAGATCTTATTCTCTACTCTCTTACGAGATAGTCGTTGAACCTTACTTAGTGTTGAGTATAACTCCTTACATAATCTAAGTCTTGGCTGCTGATTACCATAGTTTTATCTTTAGGATTCCAGCAATTAAAAGGATTTTCTTAGCAGATTACGCCGCTAAGGCACAGATTTGTTTATGCTTTTCAATATTTGATTGGTATTTTGTAACGCTTTAATACAGTATGTTACCATACTGGCTAGACTATATCTTAAACTTCTATATATTTAAACACGTATCCTTTACAATGGGTTCTTATTCCTCTTATTACAAACTTAGCATTTTTATAGCCATCTTTCACACACTCACTTAAACAAGAATATACTTGAAGTAAGTTGCCCGATAGATCATATCTGCCAATAGGTTTAAATTCTTTATTATAAGGAATATTAGGAAGATTGTTAACTCTTGTGAATTCTTTAGTTTTTCATTCTTTCATATAAGGTAATTTTTCATATGAAAATTGAAATCCTTTAACTCGTTGACCAAGTTTAATTGCTCTTCCAATGTGACTACCATTTTTAGCGTTTGGATTAATAAATCTCATGCAATCATTAATACAGTTAAATTCTTTTACAAAATTACCTGATGAATCATACATATAAACTTTTCTCTTTAATATTTCAGGGCATCTACCTGAACCTCCAAGTTTAACATTATATGTATCAGTTCTTTTTATAAACTGTTCTGTAACAATGTCAGCCTCTAATTTATAAGCGTCTTCTTTAGAATCAAATACTCTAAGAGTTATTCGTCTAAAATTATTAATGCCATATTTATTAACCGCTGCTTTAAAAGGTGTTGTGCTTTTTTTATAACTGGCGGGTCTTGTTGTATATACCCCATTACCTAAATATCCATCAAAAACATTTGGGTCTACAGTTTCATGTACTCCTACATATATTTTATTATTAGAAATACAATGTGTTAAATATACTAAATATTTCATATTTTATTTTTTTGAAGTTTTCCCCCATTTCAGACAATTTGTCTTACTCCTTTCGGATAGTCGTTGAACCTTACTTAGAGCTTCGCCATGCGATTGCTTTATCTAAGTCTTGGCTGCTGATTGTCCTATAAACATACCAAATTTATAGGAGTTTCCAGCAATTAAAGGGATTTTCATTTATAACTTACGCTATAACGGGACTTATTTTAGTATTAAATACTGTGGTAAGTAAATTTAATACAGAGCTTAAATTTAATCCAGTCTCATGTAACTCTGGCATATGATTGGTGATAAAACGAGTGTCAGTACCTACAATACTATCTACATCAAGTACTTCCTTATAGTCATTATCAATAACACGGCATACATATTCTACAACCGCGTCAGAACGACGTACTGGAGACAGCATAACCATACATTGCTGGCGAGTCTCTTCAATTACAAATACGTCATACATCTCGTAGTAACGCTCTGGGAAATGGAAAATAACCTCAGAACCATTCGAACCATCTCCTTCAACTGCAAGAATAGGAATTCTTTTAACAAAATTAACATCAATTTCCCATTCAAGTAAGAATGAATTAAGAGACTGAAATTTACTAGGCTTGCCCTTTTCCATTGTATAAACATTCATCAGTGCTTCAGTAAGACTTGTTGCAGTATATTGTTTATACAAATTAGATACAATACCTAGACGCTCAGGTTTATCACCCAGCCACTTATGAAAGTCTTCGTATGTTCTTGTACTCACTTTGTTATCCTGTAGACTCTTTATTCTACAGTTCTACTAGTTTACTATCCTAGTAGTTCAGATCATATCATCATCCTATTTAGGATGTCTTGCACTCGTGTTAAATATTAAGCACTTTATAACTCATAGAAGGGACTTTCGTTAAAATAATGTCTCTAATAATAGCTAAGAATTTTCTTCCTTCATGAACCCCGCATCTGAGCATTCATTGAGTACTATCTTTAGCATTATCAGCTTTAACTACATTCCAATTCATATCATACTTATCTATAAAGTATTGTTGAATTAATTCATTTTCTTCTTTTGTTAAGTATGTATAAAACCGTAATGTATAGCCACATTTAACTCGTCTCCCATTTAGATATGTATATTTCACTGTCAAACACCCATCATCCATTCACCATAATGCTATAGCTAAAGGATTAAGTAAATTTAAAACTTTTTTTGTAATAGTCTTACGATTACTAGGATAAAGCAACTCTCTAAATTGAATAAAATCCTTAGATTGTCTTTTAAAAGAATAATTAACAACTTCTTTTTGACTAATAATTTTATTTCCTTTTTTATAAGTGCTAATTTTATTAATCATATATATATTTATATCTTTACCTCCAGTAACTGAATGTAATAACTTAGCTTTATATTCAATATACTCTTTTTGTTGTTCACAGTGAGTTACATTGATCCGACCTTTGGGAGATATATATCCATCTCCTAAGATTAAGCCTATCATAATGGCCTTATCATATTCAGTAAATTTCATAATTATACTTCTTAATATTTATTGATCGTTGAACCTTCCCATCCAAGGGCTTGGCTGCTGATTTTCCGAATAAATTAGAGGAATTCCAGCAATTCACAAGATTTTCTAATAATAATCGCTTATTATAGGGGCAGTAGTCCACCCATCTGAGCATGCGAAGACGAAAAACTTGTAATTCTCATATTTATTTAATTTTTAAGTTTATAATAAATCTTCACCATATTCTGTTTCTACAGATTTGTGGCGATTAGTAAAATTATCTTTTGTCTTATTTTTATCTAAAGAGACAACAGTAGTCTGCGGCTTATTATCTACAGATTTTCTTGTATTTTTAAGCTGAGATTTCCAATAATTAGTAATATCTGAAATAGCTTCCTTTCCATAAAGTGCAAACCATGCAAGTTCTACTAATGTCTTTGGATCATTTAAATCTTTAAAGAATTGTGTTGCACCATTCTCGTCTCGATTTAAAATATACTTATAAATCTCTTCCTTCTCAGACTCTTCTATTTGCAGACTATCTGACTTATTATCTTTATAATCCATAGGAATAGAATTAAAGTCATTCAGTTGACTTTCAAGAGAAGTTTTAAAATTATTAAATTGCTCCTCTTGTTCTTTTATTCTTTCTTTAGCTGTTTCTTCTTCTTGTGCTTTATATTGTTTGCGAATTATATCAACCTTTTTCTTAAATAGTTCTTCATTCTCTTTAGCAGTCTCTAAATCAGTTTTGATGTCTTCTTCACTCATATCGCTGAATTTTGACTTTAAATCAGCAATATATAGTTCATCATCAGAATATTCATCTACACTGTATTGTTTTTCAATTGGTCCATTTTCTTTAATGTAATCCTCTACTGCTTTTTGTGAATAATAAGTAATTACATCCTGAATGGTTGCATTATTGGCACGCAAATAGTTAATTACTTCTATCTCATCTTTGCTAAGATTTGGAGAAGTAAGTTCTTTAAGAATATTTATTTTTTCCTCCGAGTCCAAACTATCAAAGTCTACCTCTTCTGTGGTACCATCATCATTCTCATAAGTTACTTTACCATCTTTAAGACCGTACTCACTTAAAAAGGATGTCAAAAAGTCGCTATTGTTATTAGTTTCTATATTTTTCTCTTGATCTGATTCTTTAGATTCTACTTGATCTGAATCATTATTTGGTTGATCTATAAGATTTTCTCCTCCTACAGTATCTGCAACGACTGGACCACTATCTTCGGGACTTGAAACTGAATTATCCTCATCAGTTAATAGACCTTCAAGACTGTCCGAATTAAATTCATAATGATTTGGCATATTTCCTATTTTTTCTTATTAATTGATTAATAATCTGTTCTAATATTTGTGGCAAATATAATATATTAATTCTTAATTTCCAAATACTTTATTAAATATTTTCTTTTATAATACACTTTTCTGGTATTTGAAATTTACCTTCAGCATCAATTGTAGCTTGATATTCTCCACTCCCTATAGTAGCTGTTCCATCTGCATAAATTTTGATATGTCCAATGTTTAGATTTCCTTTAGTATCTATTGTATAGTTTCCTATAGATATAGTACCATCATTATTTAAAACAATTGGACCGATAGTAGCAGTTTTATCTGATTTAAATTGATAAGTTTCAGCACTTAAAATAGCTTCACTGGAATTAATATCTATCCATGGAGAGTAACTTATCTTACCGTCTACATCTTCTTTTTTAACCCTTCCAATAGCAGCCTCACCATCTGTGGTAAATTTATATGTAGAACTTGATAATACTCCATTGGTAGAATATTTATCATGCTCATTACCAACAGTAATATATATCCATGGAGAGTAATTAACTTGCTCTTTTTCTGATCCATCTTCTTCAGTAGTAGTTACCGTCTCTCCTGAAAGTCCTAATATTGACGGAGTAAACATTTCACTGGATAATTGAATGTAAATATCTCCGTTAGATGTTTTTTTAACAATAGAAGTTCTAGTACTATTACTACTAAATGTATTAGTAACTAAAGAACTTGTCATCAACTCTCCTCTTGATAAATCAAAATACGTCGTTCCAGATTTGTTTACTATTTTATCTACAACTAATGTTGGAAAAGACCAATTACCTTCAATCCTCTCATTAGAAGCCTTTTTAGTATAATCACGTGATGAATATCCAGATAAATATTCTGCATTTAGATTTTCTACTAAAGCATTAGAGTTAATAACTAAGGGAGATTGAGAAGCATCTTCTAATTGTATATTAATAGGAGATTTAAAATCACTAACAGCTGAAGATGGAAGTTTAGTATAAGAATTATTAGAAGCTTGATAAAAACTACCAGAAGAGCTGTCTATAACAAGAGTTCCATCACCAGGATATTCTCCACTATACGTTTCAAGATTATCAACTATTAATACTCCCTTTATATTGGAATTATTAGAGGTGTTAGAATTTTCTGAAGAATTAGGATTGTCTGTATCTCTAAAGTTTATCGGGTAAAATCTATCTTTTACTTGAACATAAACTCTACCAGATGTCTGTAGAATCAAGTCTTTACCTTTATCTCCAACTTTAGAATTATTAGATAATGTTCCCATTAGTCTTTTAATATTTTCTCAACAAAATCTAGGATATTATCCGTAATTAACCCAGACTTATCTAGTTTATCAATAAGTGATTTTAACAAGTTAATCTCATTGTCTGTAAATTCTACTTCAATTGAAGGAGCTTCCGAAGATCATGTAATCCTACCATCTTCATTTTTGATATTAAGATCTTCAAGTTCTTCACTAGAAAAGTCAATTTTTTTACGAATATTTCTTTTTGAAATCATCTCAATTACAGAACCTTGTTCTGGTAGATTCATAAGTAGCATTAATCTAGTTGCTACATTTAAATTAAATTTACATGTGCCTTTACTCATATTAATTCTTATTTAAGTTAGATAATGATACAAAATTATATAATATTTAATAAATAACCAAATTTTTATATAAATATTACATATAAATAAAAAAATGCCACATTTCTGTGGCATTATCTAACTTTTTATTTTTTATTATCTATCTCTCTAAATTCTATGACTAGCTTTTTTCGACAGTTATCACATAAGAATCGTTTAGCTACTTTAAACATAGCTTGCCCTATCTCGCCAGTTAAATATTGAAATTCTTCTCCTTGCGGGTGTATTCTTAAAGCAGAACATATTAGTTATTAGGATTATACAGTGCACATGTAACCAATACCATTGGGTTACTTGAATCATCTTCAATTCTTTTTACAGTATAAACTTTTCTTTGAGTAGATGTCCCTGCTAAATCACTCGCATTGTTTATAATATATATATTACTTCCTGAAAAACTAACTGTACAATCTCCCCTAACAACTACTATAGCCTCAGATTTAGAAGCTGTTAAATTAGAAACATTGATTGTATGAGATGTTTCTGTAACCTCAATAAATGTTCCAGGATCACCTGCAGACAAACTAATACCTAATAATTTTTCATATCTATTATCTAGGGGAGAATTTAAATCAATATCTACTTCTGCAACAGTCGGATCATAAACTTCAGTAAGTTCTCCAGCAGAAATATGTAAAGACTTAAATACAGGAGTTGCAGTAAGGTCTTCATAAGATCCACTTTTAGCTACATCTGCTAGCCCATCTATTCCTGCGGCAGGTATTCTAATATCTCTACCAATAACTCCTAATCTATAGGAAGTCATTTCCGAAGGCACAAATGCAACACGATCATCACTATTTGCTTGATTTACTATTGGTACGTGATCATAACCTGATTTGTGACCAATCAATAATTTTAAATCACCTCCATCATTTTCAACTGTGGTAGCTAAATAACTATCACCACTACTAACAGAAATTGTATGATTTTGAGAATTAATAGAAATAGGATCTCCAGAATCTCCGTTGATATCTATAGAATTAATATAGTCAAATTCTAATATGTGTTGAGTTAACTCATCTACACTATTTGATAATTGACTAACATTAGTCTTAAGAGTTGATATATCAGATATTGGAATATTAGAAGCTGAAACAGATTTTGTACCTGCACCTATTACTAACATATTATTTGCTAAATCTCCAACTGCAACTACATCCCCTCCTCCAAGTTCTGCTATCTCATCTTTTGTAACATAGTTGCTTAATGTAGAAGTATCTACTTTAGAAGACAGTGCGTTGTTAATAACCTTATTCTGAACAGGGTTCTCAGAAGTACTGTTTAATTCTGAATCTACTGTTATTGGAGTTGGCATATCAGTAATTTGAGATACTGTATGAGTATGATTTAATCTGGCGAATGAGTCAGGATTATATCCAGAGTCTTTAATAACTTTTCCACTGTTATTAAAAGAAGCAAAATTATTATTAGTAGCTGAAGTAGGACCTGTAACATCCCCCATACCAGCCTGCGCAGAATCTGCAGGAATATATCCTAAAATATCTGTAATATCTGTTGAGGTTACATTTAAATCAGTTAGTGTCTTAGGAACATCCGCTAACTTTGCCAAATTTCCAATTAGTACCCCTGAATCTTTAATAACTTTACCTTCTCCATTAGAAGTAATCACTCTGTCTGCTGTTGAAAACTCAGCAGCTGCAGTTACATCTCCATAACCACTTTCACTAAGTCTCTCTTCTACTTCCTCTTTTGTATATACTGAAATACTTTTAGAAGCTACTAATTTATGCTTATTAATAGAATCAACTGCTAATTCTGTAATTATATTGCCACTGCCACTTAATACTATATCAACATCAGGAATACTAGGAATATCTTCCCTAACATTTTGAATCTGAGAATCAACTTGATCCTTTGTATAATAGTTAGTCAAATCAATAGAGGTATCCCCAATTTTTTCTCAGTTGTTTTCAATATAAATATACTCATCATGGATATCTGTCCCTGATCCTTTCTTTTTGACTAAGTATATGATATTACTCTTAATATCACTAGATGGTAATACATCAACTACTAAGAATTGTATATTAGCTAAATTATCAATTATACCTTTTAAAATTTTACCTTGTTTCGCGGATAGTGATTTATTAACATCGTCTGATAATAAATTATCAACTATAGAGCTCTTGATCTGATTACTTATTTCAACATCGATAATATTTTCAATAGATCCTGATAAACTAGCCTCTAAGTTATCAATAGCATCTTTCACTCCTCCAGAAGTTACTAAATTGTTACTTCCTTCAGTAGGAGTACTATCTATAGCTTTTAATTTATCGACTACTTCAGGAATTTGAAGAAGAGTATTATTATACTCTTCTTCAGATCCTTCATATCCATGTTCTACTGCAATATCATACGCATCTTTTCCATTTTTTCCAGGAGCTCCAACTGTACCAGGAAAAATAACCCATTTATTTTTATTTTTATCAAAATATTTTACACTCATAATCAATTATATTAAGAAGCTTTATATACAGCACAGTTTACAGCAACTAGAGTTGGTGTTATTCTTGAAAAAACATAAACTCTATATGTTCCTGCATCTCCATTTAACGGAATATCTTTTTGCACTTTTAACATCGAGTTTGAACTAAAAGTAACAGGATATGTGCTTTCAACTACTACTACAGCTGTTTCAATTGTCTCTTTACTATTTACAGATAGCACACTGTTTCAGTCTGATGTATCTAAAGATAGAGTAATGCTCGTTGCTCATAGTGAACCAGTGTTATGATAATAACATATACCTTTTTTAACAGAAATTGACGAATCACTCCCATATGCTTGCATAGTTAGGTTAGTTTGTCTATCTCTAGGAATAGTTATTTGTTCAGTCTTAGAGCCATTATATTTTATACTACTAGTTCCTACATTTATAGTTAAAGCATTTTTAACCTGCGATGCGGTGGCTGCATTACCACTAAATTCTCCATCTTGAATATATATATCCTCACCATGCCCGAAATATACAATGTTATTATCAGGAGCTATATATACATTAGTATCTGAAACTATACCTAATCCATTATATCCAAACTCCTGTGCATCTATAATACCTATAGAAACCTCATCTTTACTTCCAACAAATACACCATTATTAAAGTACTTTATTCCGCTAATTTCTTGATCCTCCGTAGTTATAACACCAGAATTACTTTTACTAGCAGCAGGAATTGCTCCAAAAGATACCGCACTCATTCCAGTACCCGTTAGTGAACCTGTTGGACCTTTACTGGTTCCATTTGTCCATGTAAAGGTTGTTGGATAATAGTTTGTATTTGTATCTGTTCAAGGCACATTTACATAAGCTTTACCATTACTATCTAATTGTACTGCATAATTTTTACCAGTTGCTGAATACCCTATTTTTATTCCGCCATAAGAGCTTGAGGATGCAGTGGGAATACTCTTTAAATATCCTGCGGAAGCATGATTTCCTCAACCATAAGCTGTATTAAGATTACTTTTATCAGTAGCAGTCATTACTCCTGCTGTGGTTGTTGTTGCAGCAGGAATAGTTACACCAGATGATTCTAAACTTGGAGAACCAAAAGCACTTGCACTCGTAGCTGCGGATCTTCCTATTTGCTTTAACTTAATTTTTACTGTACTTGTAGTAGTAGTTGCATTTGCATCTGCCCCTGTAATTAAGTACTGTCCAAGTGAAGCAATTACAGAACCTTGACTACTAATACTAGTACTTAATCCTGATATATTATTAGTTACCCATTCTTGTGTTGCTATTATTTTACCTCGTATATAAGCGTTTCCGTCATCTCTAATTGATAGTTTATAGCTATTAGATTGATCAGATTTTCTATGTAACATAAAGGTCTCAATGTAATCAGCAGTTTCATTAGTAGTTCCAAATGAAGAAACATATATTCCTTTATTCTTCAATACTAAATAAACACCATCAGTGCTATTATTAGTATTATCAATATATATTGGGTTAGGATGGGGTGCAGCAAATGTTGTAGATTCACTAAAATTTCCATGAAGAGTAGTAGCATATATATCCTTAAATTTCTTGCCTCTCTCTCCAATATTTGAGACTCCATTATTTACTGGATTAATATGACCACTGATACTCAAACTACCAGAAATTGTACCTCCTGTTAATGGCAGATATCCTAAACTATCTAAGGATGCTCATTTAGGAGCATTACTACCATTAGATACAAGAATCTGCCCACTAGTACCACCTGAAGTAGGAGCATAAAGTCTAACCTCAACACTATCTGATGAATAAAAATTATTTATAGTACCGTTTACAACTAGCTGTTTAGTTTTAAGATCTTTTAAAGATCCATCTCCCATTGTTACATTAGTACTAGTACCCCCATTACTAATAAATTTTCAAGCTGATACGCTTCCTGGAAAAGAAGAGTTTTGAGCATTATCTCATGAATAAAGTTGACCGACTTTAGACATACTGTTAGGCATTTTTCAGCCAAAAGTACCATATCCAGAAATTCTATATATGGTTAATTGCCCTTCATATTTTTCATTAATACGTTTAGTTGAAAATGTAAACCTTAGCTTTGAATATTGAGAGGATGTGCTAGGTGAATAGTTATAATATATAGAGGACGTCAAAGCTCTAAAATTAGGTCCTGACCATCCTTGTAAACTAGCATCCTTAGATACTATATCTCAGGATTTAGAACTAGGATTATATGCTTCAATGAAGCAATTATAACCAGAACCATTAGTAGACACATATATATATATCCAATCAATGGTACAATATCTATCACTATTAGTTATAGTAAGTCTATATTGAGTAGTTATGCTAACATCGTCAGTATTTATTAATTGTAGACCATATTTATTATCTTGTGAAGTAAATAAATTTATAAGTCTACTACTCCCCTGAGGATCTTCAGTTCACGATTCTCCGTTGTTTTTACTTATTTCTCCATATAAATCAGTACTTTTTATAAACGCTAATTTATCAGAACGAAACTCTCCAATATATGAAGTAATTCCATATGGTACAGTATTAGAAGTTGCAGTGTCAACAGTAGGCCCTCCTACACTAGTTATAGGTACTTTTCCCCATGCAGGAGCTGATCCTCCATTTGAAATTAATACTTGTCCTGCTGTTCCAGGAGTTGATGGTCCATACAAGAATTTAGAAGACCCATCTGAACATAATACCCTGTGTCCATGATTTTCCGAAGTTTTAAAACCTTTTGCTGTTATGTATGTAAGATTACTGGCCCCATCTTTAAATTGGTATTCTGTTATAGTGTTGTTAGTATTTTGCTCCCCAGTAGAGTTTTTATGATTAATTACTAGTCTTCCTCCTTTAAATGTCTGTGGTATATAGTTAAATTCATCTGACGCTACTATATTCATATCTAGGAAAGTTAATTTCCTAAATGTTGGTACCCCAGATGTGCCACTTGGAGCTGCTCACACTGTATTAGCAGTTTGTGGACTTAAAGATGATCCTAATTCTACATTTCCTGTAAGTATACTGCCAGAATTAGTGAATATAGAACTTGGCAGTACTAACTTAACTGAGTTAACTAAATCAGGTTTACCTGTCACTCCTGACCAAGGTACACTAGTTGCTGATCCAGCTGTATAGACTTTGTATCCGTTTTCATTAGCTAGGTTATCAATATCAACAACAAAATACATTACACCTGTATCTTCTTGTTTTACAGTATCTCCTTCCTGAACATCATCAGCAGTTAATGCGTATCGTTCTGATTGATTGGCAACAATAACTAATCTCTCTAACGCTCCTTTGGGTAGACGTTCAATATCAATTACCCCAGATGTAATTTTTGAAGCATCTATTGATGTAATAGTTGCATTAGTATGAGAGTGTGAATCATTAGCTACAGTTGTAGTAACTGTTACATCATTTGAACCATCAAAATTAGTAGATCCTGTTACATCTCCAGATAAAGTAATAGTTCTAGCTGTTTGTAATTTTGTTGCTGTTCCTGCATTTCCTGTGATTGTTGTTTGTGCAGGGTGTACGTGATCTTCTCTAGCATATTTAGTCGATGTACCTACTACTGCGGTATCTGCTACTTTTGGAGTTAGAGTACCTGCTTCTGGTACATCTGGAATATCCTCTATAGTAATAAAACCTTTTGAATCAATTAACGATTCTACTTCAGTTAAACTTAATTCACATTTATACTCTTTACCTCAGGTATAAATCGTTGGTCCTTCATCAACGAAAGAAATATATGCATCAAATATTTTTCTTTCATCAGTACCTTCGTTTGTTTTATTTCGTTCAGCATTGTAAGACTGTTTTGTCTTAAAATGTAAAAATTTTGCTTTGTATGCCATGCGTCTATAAATTATTATAGCACCAGATTAAATCTGGTTAAAAATAAAAGGGATAGGGATAACCTCTACCCCTTATCTTATAATATTTATTTAAATTCTTCCCAAGTCATTAAAGAATCTGCATATTCTTTAGCGTTTGTTTCTGCTGTTGCAGCAGATCCTTTAGTATCATATGCTGTTGAATCTGTATATGCAGCAGATCCTAAACCTTTAACTGCTACATCTGATCCGCTTACAGCGATTGTACCGTTTGCAGATCCAGAAGTAATACTTGATTGCTGCAATGCGCTATCTGCCTTAGTACCTTGATCTGCAGTTGCATAAGCACTTGATTCGGTATAAGCTGCACTCTTAAGACCATTAACTGTACCTTTAAGCTGTTTACTAGACATGCTAAATTTAACCTGTCCATTAGTAGTATTAGCTGTATCTACAGTAATAGCCCCAGTTTGTCCTCCAAATGATTGGACGCCAGAAGCAGCAGCGGAAGTAATTCTACCATCTATTGCTTCAATTGCAGCTTGAAGATCACTCTCACTATATGTTCCATCACCTCCAACTAAAATATCTGCACCAGCAAGTACTACATTAGCTGATAATGGTTTACTATTAACGGTTCTTGTAGTTGGAACCTTTCCATTAAGAGCAGTATCAAGTCCAGAGATTTTAGAAGTAGCTAAAGTAGGAATATCAGATTCCTCAAGATTTGCTCCAGCAGTTACTAAACCTTTGGCATCATAGGTAATCTTACACTTTGTACCTGCTGTAATATTTGCATTTGCAGTTACTTTTCCATCAACGGTTGTCGTTAAACTATTAAATGCAGTTAGAGTAGGCACTTCAGCTTTCTTAGCATAAGCAGATAGATCAATTGTTCCACCTAGCTTATCCCACATTCCTGTTTGACTTCCTGCACCAGCTTTAATTGCTACAAAGTTTGAACCAGCTTCAAAAGCTTCTCCATTTAGAGTGCCTGCAGCAACTACATTATAAACATCGCCAATAACAACTCCTGTAAGGGCAGTAAGAGCTGAAGCATCATCTACAGAACCCTTCATCTTGTATACACTACCAACAGCAGAAGCTACTTTATTGTCAACTTCTTTTTTAGTGTACGTAGTAGCTTGAGGAGCTGCTGCATCAGCTGTAGCTTTAACTGCGTTAAGAGCAGTTGTAGTAGCTTTAGCAGCTAAGTCTGTAGTTAAATTAGTTACTTTATTTTGAGGAATTGTTCCTACTGCAAATGTAACAGTACTAGTTCCAGACTGAGTAATTGTTGTACCGTCGCCTTTATAAACAATAGCTGCAGGAATCTTTCCAATTTCTGTATCTGTATATGATTTAGCTGCAGTTATAGCAGAAAGTTTCTCCTCTCCTACGAATGCCTTTAGACCATAATAACTCTGTGTACTTGAAGTATCTCCAAGTGTTCCAATATTTAACTTCTCTGCTAACTCTGTAGTAACTGCAGAAGCTGAAGCTACATCTGATAGATTTAGAGAAATCTCTTCTCCACTTTCGTTAATAATTTTAAGGGTTTTAGCACTCTCATCCCAGCTTGCAGATTTGACGCCATCCCCAAATTTATCAACAGCAGTAGCACTTGTTGCTACTTTAATCATACCTGTTGATGTTTCAAAGTAAATTCTACCAACTACAAGACCTGAAGCGGGAACTGTAGCAATTTTTTGAAAACTTAAATTTGTTACCATTTTATATTTTTGAGTTTTTACACTCCCCCCCCTCACTAACGTGAGGAAGGGGAATTATTATTTTTTATTCAACTTCTGTCCAATACATATCTAATTTGCCATTGTCTCCAACTTTAATTGAAGATGAAGCTGATACTAATTTAGATACATTTACAGCTAAAGCTCTAGAAGTACCTGTACCTGTAACAGTAATAGTCTCATCAGGACTTGTTAGTGATGTAATACCTCCTGATACAGCAGTTTGGATACTATCACTAAGCGCTTGCATACCAGCAGCGATTGTTTGATCTGCACCAATTTCAGCACCACCAGTAATAGCAACTCCAACTTTTACAGTTGAGCCTTTTACTCCACTAAGATCCAACTTAAGACCTTCGGCTGATTTTGATAGTGCTTCATTTGAAGCTGGATCTAACTTAACATCAATAACATTTTCTTCTGTAATTGAAACTGCATTACCAGGAGTTAATTCGTCTTGCTTACCTCCAACAGATGTTTGTAAAGATTCAATGTCAGATTTATTAGTTCTGATTTGATTTAAATCAGTATCAGAAATTAAACCTGAACCTTCAACCTTATCAACTTTGTTATTAAGCTGATTAGTAACTGTAGTAATCTGTCCTTCTAAAGCTGTATCTGCAGCCTCTAGTTCTGTTTTTGCTGTAGAAATTGCATCATCTACTTGTGTCTTCGTATAATATCCTGAAAGATCTACTGTGCCTCCCAGAGGATCCCATTGAGTTCCATCCCAAGCATAGTTAGTTCCAGCAGGGGTAGTTCCATGAGCTGCAACTACATTCCATACATCACCTTTCTTATTACCTTCAGTAGGAAGAGCATCATAAGTATCTTTAGTACCTTTATAATCAAGAGCTGCTGCTACAGAAGCTTTTAGATCATCTATAAGAGTTTTTAAAGCTTTACCTTGTGCTGCAGAAAGAGCCGCATCTGTTCTATCACTTTCAAGTGAGTTGATAATCTCTACAACTGTGCCAGTTGCAAGAGTTTCCCATACTCTATTAGAACCATCAGGATCAAACCCTTTAAGGATATATGCTGTCTTATTTTCTTTTACATAAACGAAAAGACCTTCTACTAACTGAATAGTAGGCATCAAGTCACGGTCAGCTAATGTAGCTTGAACCGTTCTATTATCTAATGGTAGATTCGCACCTAAATCAAAACCTGAACCTACCGAAATACCTTTACCAAAAAATTCTGCCATAATTAGTTAAAGTTTACATAGTAAGTACTAGGTTGCGTCATCTTACCAGATAAATATACTGTGTAATCAACAGCTTGACCATCTAAACCAGTAACCGAAACTGTACTAGTTGCATACGAACTAGTTACATCAAAGTTGTTACTGTCTTTAATATTTGAAACTGTCCATCCTGCTGGAGCTGCAAAACAGATGTATTGTTCAGAAATAGGACCAGAAACTTTAATAATTTTCTTTGCAGAAACTGTTTTAGTCATTCCTTTAATAACCTCTTCTGTAATTGCATTTGTAGAAACTAAACCTGAATAAGCTGCACGATAACCTGTTACAGTTGTTTTTCCAGAATCTACACTTCCAGCAGCAAGTGGAGTTTTATAATTGTTTCCTTTTGAATCTTTAGGTTGAGGACCTTCTGCATAAGCTGCACGATAGTAGTAATCCATTGCACCAGCTACTACTTTCTCTGGAAGAGATTCTACTTTACTCGAACCATATAGAATCTTAGAAGCTTCCATATTCTGTGCGCCTGCTCTGTTGTTTTGTTTCTTTTCTGCCAGAGTAATTGCACCTGCATTAAAACTTACATTAAAGTTTGCCGCAGTAGGAGCATTTGCTCCGATTTCCTGAACATTCTGATAACTCTTTAAAGAGATACTTGCAGAAGGAGCAGTAAATGTGGGGTTAACTGTTGGGAAGATAAGAGTATCAAAGATCTCATCATAACTCTTACCTGTAAGCTGTGCTACAGTTGTACCAGCATCAATACCTCCAAGTTTCTCTACAGTTGCTACTGTAGGATCTAATGAAGACTCATAAGAACCACTTGCTGTAGGATCTAAACTATCAAGTTTAGTTTTATCTTCCTTAGACATAAGACCGTCTGCAGTAACTGTAGCTTTACCTAGTAACAAAGTTGTAGAGGTGGAATCTGTATATGTAATTACAATTCCATTAGCATTGGCATTTAATGCTACATCTGATACTTTCTTATTAGAATCACCACCATACTCGGCGTTATTCATAATAATTTTCTTAGTATCAGTAGCAAAATAAATACCATCAGCATGTGTAATAGAATTATATAAAGCTGCTAGACCTCTATAAAATTTTACAACATTATTAGCCATGTTTTAAAAATTAATTATTAAACATTATTTCAAATTGTTGAAGAAACTTCTTTAATTTTATCTTCTAATTTTTGTATCTGTTGATCCATTTCACTCTTAGTATAATAATCCTTTAAATCTACGGTTATTTGTCCACTTCCTCATTTTTCCCACATTCATTTTTCTGCTTCTGGGGATCTAACAGCATAATATTCCTCAAAAGTATCATCACTAGTACCTGTACTAGACTTAATAAGCCAAAGCTCATTTTGATGAACAGAAGCATCAGTTTTAAGAAAATCTTCTAATGTCCCTGACCAAAATTTAATGGTTAGGTTGGAAACATTAGCAAATGTACTTTTAAAATCTTTTTCATCTAACTGCCCACCTGCTTCTTTATAAGCATTAAATACAAATTCAAATGAACTAAATTCATCTAAACTAATATCAAATGGATCATATCATATTTTGTCTTTATCTTCTACTTGTATTATCTCTTCAGGATTATTAGGGTCTCTAACTTCCATCACTGGAGGATTGCCTTCACCTGGCTTAATTTCTTTAGTACTTATTCATATATTCTCATCTCCTCTAAGTTCATCTAAATAACATAGAGTTGTCCATTCACTAACAGAAATTCCATCATACCCCCATACTATACGATCATCTCGTCTAGTACTATTTTGAACATTGGGATGTTCTGCAACATCAAAAACTCTTAATAGCTTTGGAGATTTTCCCCCAACACTTCCTAGATTCACTCAGTCTGAATCTTCATCAATAGATCAATATAAATCTATAGATCTTGTACTCTCATTCCTTATAAGTTTAAAAAGAGGGGTAGGACCCGCTTCTCCTTTTTCTCCTTGATCTCCTTTCTCTCCTTTTTCTCCCTTATTCCCCTTAAGACCTGTTTTTCCTTGAGGGATTCCTAAAGTTAAAGTATAAGTTGTTGATTCACTTCCAGGAGTATCTGCAGATATATCTGCATATCCCTTATCATTTGGTGATAATGTTATAGTATTAACTTTACTAAATACTCAATCATTACCCTTTTCACCTTTCTCTCCAGGTTCTCCCTTTAAGTTACTACAATCTACTTTAATAGTTTCTTTTCCTTGTAAAGATTTAAATACTATGTAGTTATTATCAAGCTCTGGTTGTGGGACATAAGTATCACCATCTTTTCCATTTGTTCCATTCTTTCCATCTTTACCATCTCTTCCATCTTTACCATCTTCCCCTTTTATATTTACAGGATTAATACTTTCTATATTATCAGATATAACTCAAGAAAGTTCTCCAGTAGATGTATTATAGTTAGGGATATATACTTTTCCTCCAGGTCCTGGAGTTCCAGCCAATATAAAATCTCAATATTCAGATTTTACTCCAGTTGGCTGATTTGAATCTTTTGGATCTTCAAATAGTAGCTCAGGTCTGTTACTATTACTAGAAAGATGTGTTCTACGGCATACTAATAAAGTTCCTTTATAAGATACAAAGTCAGTAATATAATTATCATTAAAATAATTTATTCCAGGGTGCCATTCTTTAGCAAAATTAAAAGACTTGCCTTTGTAATACTCTCTAGATTCAGTAATCCTACTACGTTCAATTGAATTTTGAAGATCAATATCTGGTTTAATATTTTTCATTCCTTAAAATATATTATTTTACTGGGTTAACATCAAGAACTTTAGAAACTAGAAAAGACCCAGCTTTTGTAAAAGTAAGACCCCCATATTGTATACCCTGTCCTGATTGATGGCAAACAATTAATACAAAATCATTAACATTAGATATATTTAGTATACCAGATATACCTCTATAAGCAGTTGTTCCATCTTCTGTATCTGCAACATCAAAGATAGAAGTATACGTGCTATAAAGTGAGTCTCCTAAATATTTAATTGGTACAAATGAATATGATAAAGTTCTGCCAGCCCCAAGGTATATTTCAGATATTGTAGTTCGTATGGTGCCGTTTTGATATGTCACAAAGTTTATTATTCCATTACTACTACTTGTACTTTCTGCTGGAGATATTGCAACATAATCTTCATCATTTTCTTCTAGTCCGTTTAAATATGTACAATTATCAATAGAACCTTTAATAACTCCTTTAGCTACAGGTAGATACTCTTCTGACAAGGCAAATTTATATATATTACCATTTGCTAATCCTTCTTCATCTGCCAAAATTGAAATACAAGGTGTAGAAATATAACTACCATATCTAGATGGAGATATCATGTCTGGGATTATATTAATCCCCCCTTCAATAGTCATTACTGTTCTTGAATTAAATAAATCTGAATATTTAAATGTACATTGGCCAAAATTTAATGAGCATTCACCTGTTCTCAAATTTATATAGTAAGCAGGGTATCATTTGGATAGATCTTCTGGATTAAACTTATTATAATTTGTAGTTATTCCTGTAGACTCCTTACCAGTTTGACTAAACATATAATCTCCATTAAAGACAGCTGATCCAACAAGAGAGTTAGGGAAAATAGACACATCTGCAAAAATTGCCTCAAAGTGGTTAAATTTAGTCCAGTAATGTTCTTCGTTGTCAATTGATTCAACTGGAGACCAACTATTATGATCAGTTCCTGTTCAACTAGTAACTGCTGATAATAAGTAGTATCCAGATTTACTAGATTCTGAATTATAAACATAGACATAGGGAGCACTTTCTTCAGTAGTACTATATGTAGTATTTATATCATAAACACCAGCTGGATAAATCAGTTGACCTTTTTTACCTGCTTCTCCATTTACTCCTGCAGGCCCATTAAACAATGCAGGATCACTTCAACTACCATCAAGTTGCCCATCTTGATCCTCATTATTTAAATATTTTATTCTACCCTGTATAAATCATAATCTCGGGTAATCTTCGGTAGTGGAGGGAGGAGTGATAGTTCATCCTTGACTGGCAGTATCTAGTGTGTTTGTTGGTTTAGCATTACTCGGCTCCGTGTCAGTACCATTACAAAATCTCATAACAATACCTACACCAGGAATACCTGATACTCCCGTAGATCCAATAGGACCTTGCGGACCCTGTTCTCCTGTAATACATACAGGAGTTGCTCATTCTTCCCCTAATACAATAGAATCATCTTTAGAATTCTTTTTAATAAAAGTCATTCAGAGAAATTCTCCAGAATTAATTATAGGTCACTGGTCACTTCAATTACTACCAGGATTAGAACTTTGTTTGTTAATTGATGGTACTTCACTTTTGGAAGAGCTTTTTGCAAATTTATAATCTGTATAAATCCCATCAGTTCCATTAGTTCCGTCTTCACCATCTTGCCCCTTTTCTCCAGTAATTCGTTGTGGAGCGGATCATTCTCCAACCACTTTTTGAGTAACTCCACTAATTAATGCTTTAGACATTCACCATGTGCCATCTGATGATGTTGGTGCATCAGATCATCCTGTGGGAACAGGATCAGTGCCTGTAGGAGTATCTGGCGTAGAGGAACTGTTTTTAAATACATAAGAAGTTCAATTACCTGCTTTCCCATTTTCACCACTAATACATATTGGTGTAGATCAATTTCTAAATAAAGTATCATTAGGATTAATAACTGCTGTTGTCATCCATAAGTATTGAGAGTTACTCTTAGTTGGAGGTGTTAAAGACCATCCCTCTGGAGTTCTTACTGTATTTGATAGACTTGGAGGGGTAATATTACTACTATTTACCGCAAATCTAAACTCAGTAAATTTACCATCTTGAGCAGTTCCGTCCTTACCATTTACAGGTAATACTTCTCCTCATTGAATAACTGTATTTGTTTGCCCATCTACAACTCCTATACATTGCCATCACTGTCCACTACTTAATGGATAATCTTTTCATTGTGATTCTGTAGGAGGTTGAGGAGTATTGAAGTCGGGTTTCTCTGGTTTAGAGTTAGATTGAGCATAAACATAAGTTTTATAATTTGGAGCAGTTCCATTAACTCCGTCAAGAGCATAATAAGCAAATAAAGATGGTTCGCTATAAGACTCTCATCTGCCATTAACATAAACACTAGTACTAACTCATTCCCATCTATGTGTAGAATCTACACCTGTAGGAGCAGACTTTCATAGACCTCACTCTGTATCAGTAGGTAACTCTACATCTTCTCCACTACCAGTTGGAGTTGTTGGCTTAGTTGCTTTGGTAGTTCGAATATATATGTACTTTAAGCCGTCTCCATTAATCCCTGGAGTACCATTAGCTCCATCTTTACCATGTTTACCGTCTTTACCATTAACTCCGTCTTGCCCTCTTTGCAATTTAAATGAAAACTGAAATTCATTGGAATCACTTAAAGTTACAGCAGCTTCAGGAGTGTCTTCAGTACTAGTAGTACTTAACACTCTTGCAGAAAATGATGGAAGTTCTCCTCCAGAAGTATTTATCGTTTTTCAAATAGTGTCATAATCAGAATTAGACTGTTTTACCAATACCTGGTTTGTACTACCCCCACTTGGCACTCCTTTACCAGGGTTTCCTGGTATTCCTTGTACTCCTGGTTCACCTTGATCTCCTTTAACATTTCCTAAGTCCTTTCATTCTTCATTATAAAATACTCAAAGATGATCATCTTCTAATTTGAAATCAATATTAAGCTGACCTGTCTCAATTGATCCTCCTCCCATTACAAATTCCCAAACAGGAGAGTCATTAATTCCAACAATTAAGTTATTATTAATAACAAGAGATGGTTCATTATCAACAGAGGAAATATGACTTCTTGTACATCTAAGAAGAGCACCTTTATATGATACGAAATCAATAAAGTCCTCATTGTTAAAGTAGTGAGTATCTACGCATCATTCTGTACATCTAAAAGATGTACCTTTATAAAATGATCGTGAACCCATTGCATTATAATATGTATCTGAAACCATTATTAATTTAGTTGATATATTTATTATAGTAATTAATTATATTGATAATATCCTCCTGATCATTATTAGTATTCTTTATATATTCTATTGTACCTATAATATCTATCATTTGATTTAGTTTCTTCCTATCTAAAGAATACCCAATGTTTAAATTTACTAGCTCAGTAGAGTAGAGGATATATAAAGTTTCATATAGTTTATCCATTACATCCGCAATTGTTATTTAATGTATTATCTGTATTACAAATATCATTACATCCTAGAACATTTTCTACAATACGTTGTGCTTCTTGAAAATTATTAATGTCCTTTAAATAATCTAGAACATAAATTGTACTTAGAATAAAGTCCCTTTTTTCTATAATATCTTTATAATCAGTACACTTATTATAGATATTATGATCTATAATTTGGCGTTGTAAATTTAATAAACATTGTGTTAATTTGCAAATTGTAAACACTGTTTTTTTACAGTAAAAAGATTGACTACCACATAGTTTATAGAGATCAATATAATTAGTTACAATTTCTGCTTCAGATTCTTTTAAAATAAGGTCAATATTATCTAATAATTCTTCTTTAGAAGTAGGAGTAGTTTCATAGTTTTGTTTTGCAACATAAAAATTGTCATTATAGTAAAATGTTTGATCTTTTAAATATACTAAAGAGTATAAGTCTTTCGAAGAAGTATCTTCAATAAATAAGGTTTCTAGTTTAGGAATAACTATCTTATAATAATAATGAACCCCATCTTTCACAATAGGGAAAATACTATCTGTTAAAAAATTATCTCTGTTATGCTGGTAGTTTTCAAAAATTAAAGTATTAGGTTCAATTTCATTTGTATTAGAATATACTAGAAACTCTAAAGAGACATAATCCGCTATATTTTCAAATAATGTCCCATATCTACCTGGCAGATTAGTATAACTACTATCATCAATAGCAGACAATTTGCAATTTGGATAAACTATTAAACGAACATTTAAGTTACTCATTATATTACACTTTTTATTTTATTATTATACGGATTATCATCATATATCTCAGCAACCTGTGCATTAATTTGTTTATTTTTAACTTCTAGACTCTTATCATTATATTCCTTATCATTCCTCATCCTTTCTTTCTCAATTGCAACCTTTTCTGCTTCGATTTCAAGTTTAGTTTGATTATTAGCTTGTAATTGACTCTGTAGCTGTTGAATTTGTTCTTGTAATTGTTGATTAACTTTTTGAAGTTCTTTAGAGTTTTGTTCATACTGTTGAATTTGTTGTTGTAACTGTTCAATAGTATCATTTTCCTCTTTTTTACGAGCTATAGAGCGATCAATATATCGCTTTAATTCAGTAATAGAAGATGCAGTTATAATATTTGTAATATCTCCTAAATCTGCTACTCCGCTCTTAACAAGTTCTCCACTAATTGCAATTAATGATTGTACGTTCTGGTAAGATTTAGTACTATCTTCAATATGAATATCGAAATCAGTTAAGGTATAATACTGAGGAAGGGCTGTAAATATTTTAGAATAATTACCTAAAACAATTGTACCTGTTATTCCTTTTGGCCAAACTAGTTTTGCAAGATTAAGCATATCATAATTTGCTTCTTGGTATACAGTATCCATGGCATTGAAAATTTGCTTAGTTAAAAGCATTGTAGTTTGTACTCCTAACTTAACATTTGAAACAGCATCACGTTGTTCATATTGAGCTAAAGCTTCAGGTAAAACACCAGTTACCATAGAAACCTGTTGTTGAATTGATTGTATAGCTAAATTAATTGCCTGAATACTTTGTGCTTTAACGGTATCATCATAACCATTAAATATTGTATTCATTGTTTGTGCTCCTTCCTGACTACTATCAATTAAACCCATACCTTGCTTTTTATAAGCTAGCCATTTTTGTAATCGTTCTGGTAAATCTACGCCTAAAACTTGTGGAACATAAGCTAAGTCAACCCAATCTCCAACTGTACCAGAACTAGAAATAAGATTATCTCGGTAGAACACTAACAAGTCATATTTATCCTGTTGATCCATAGTTTTAATAATCATAGAATTAGGATCCCCATTCTTATCTAGGAAAAATAAACCATTAACACTTAATCTACATTTATTCGGATTATCTTTTGTTCTAATAATATTTTCAGATTCCCCCCTAGTTATATAAATTTCTTCTCCAATACGTGTGCCTTCATGCCTAGTCTGTTTTCCCGTTTTATAATCAACTTCAATTCATTCTACATCATAAACAGTTCACATTTTTGGATAAGTATACCTATTAGTTCTACTAGTTTCACCAGGTCATATAGGGTGTGTTTCTAATCCTCCTAAAATTCCAGTATGAGTACTATTCCAAACTCCAGCTATTTCAGGAGATGTGGCTCTAATATAATAAGAAGGACCATCTGACTCAATTGTGCTGTTATTTTCTTCCTTTAGGAGTTTTATATGTTCCTCCTTTAGATCTTTACGGTATTCTAGTAAAATATCTTCTACAGACATATACCTTCTAACTACCACACGATATGAATCTGCTAAATAGTCTGAGTTTGGGTTTTTTTCTACAAATGTATTGATCGGGTTCAATACCTCAAATTGTATATTATCTCCACTGTTAGAAGGTTTCACTCTATAATAACATGTACCAGTAATACATAAATCTGTAAGTAGACTATGCATTTTATTTGTTAAATCTATATTTTTTGACTGCTTTAAATAATCAAGAATATTCTGGGCTGCAATTTCATATTGAGATACAAAAGAATCATTAATACTATTACTAATTTTATTTAATTGTTTCTCAATGAATGGATCCGTTGAAACTTCTTCATTGTTAATAATAGAAGATATTATATTATTTTCTAAATATTTCTTTAGATAATTAAACAGTTCCTTGCTAATTAATAATTGTTTTTCTCTCATAATATTAGAAACTGTTTCCTCATCTTTACATGTTATTTTTAAATCTTGATTTAATCCTAAATATTCTCCAATTAACCTATCTATATGAGGACGAACAAGCGGATTAAATGTAATTCCAGTGGGGACACCAATACCATAATTTTCTTCAATATGCCTAAACTGATCTGCATCTCGTCTACTGTGGTAGTAATTATAAGCTTTTTGAAGTGCTATCTTAGGGTATATTAACTCACTTATAGCTTTGTCAATTTGTTTTATTTCTCTATCAACATTCATTTTTATAACTCTATTATCGGAAAATGCAAATTACTGTCTCCATTTATAAGTACTCCTGTAGTATAATTAATATTTTGAAGTTTTCTCTTTCTAAATTCTTTTTCTAAAAATTTTAAAAATCCTTCTTCACTACCTTGATACCCAAAAGATATTGGAGCTGCATCTTTACAATTTAATCCAAGTCTTAATGTATATATCCCATCTTCATACTTAACATCAATAGGAGAAATATACTTAGACTGTGTAACTTGGTTAATTAGTTCTCTAACTCTACACTCAAGATTACTTTCTTTACGAAGGTATAATTCCATATCGTTTTTGCCCATTTAAATCATAATATCATCCAAAATCCTTTCATGAATTTCTTACTTCATCTTGAGCCTTTGGAGTAAATCCTAAAAGGTCTTCATCCCCTAATTCAGCAGCTACCATAGCTGCAACAATATCAAATTTACGTTTATGTTCCCAGGAATATTTAAGTAATTGTTCCAGCATTTCATCAATCTGCATAGAATAACAAGATTCATCTACAAATCTACTAATTAATTCAAGTCCGTGACGTAGATACGTTTCAGTTGCGGGGTATCCAATCATTCCAGAGTTACCTTTTCGAATATCAGGCATCGTTGATTTTGGCCTCTTCATAAAAAGATTATCTTTCTTTTTAGAACGAAAATACATAATAATACTAATTTTTGTATGCTCTAACATCACTTTGCAATTATAATAGATACATAATTTCATAGCATTTTCATAAGCCGTAGCAATGTCTCTAGGTCTATCTTTATAGATTGCAACATAATTTGGAGAACTAGAACCTAATGTTCTTTTCTTAATTACTATACAAAAATCAGACACATCATTGTTTGTTGAGGAATCTGCAGTACCTTGATCAATAGAGTCAATTCCTGCAACATAGAGATTTTTATAAAGATTCCCTTCTCCGTCTCTAAGAGGAGGTTCATATATAAATACTTTTCCTTGTGGATTAGGAATAAGTTTAACTTTATTTCTTGGATTATTTTCTGACCCTTTTGGAACATCTCATAACAAATCAACTTGTTGTGGTTTTACCCCTACTTTTTGTATACGAAGTTGAGTTAAACGATCTGCTATAAGTACTGGATCAAAAATACCATCACCTTGTTTTAATAATGCCTCACTAGGGGTGAAACAAAATTCTGCACAATAATCTAATAAATTTTGCCCAGACTTCTTTTTTCTTTCAGTTTCATAATGTTCTCTTGCTTTTTTCCTATCTGTAACTCCTCTATTATCATAGAAACCTTTTTTAAGCATAATATTAAAAGTGGGTATAAAATAACCAGTATATTGAACTTCACCATCCTCAGAGTAATTATTTTTATATGGAAGTACATTGTATTCTTTTGGACTATTAAACATTTTAGATAGACCCTCTAGTGCAGAAGCATCTGAATCACCTCCTGTACCTCAGACACTCATAATGCCTTTTCTAGCACCCGCAACTGTTACTAATGCCTCTCCTTTAATTCAAGCAGTCTCTAGATTTTTGAAGGACCCTCCCTCCTCTCAGAAAAGTCTATTAGAACGAATACCACGGACTTTGTTAATATTATCTGCTACAATTCCTTCTATATTATTTAATCTGCCTCATTCGCGATTTTCATTATCAGTAAGAGAAGTTCTTTTATGAAGAGCATTGTTAATCTTCATCATAGGTCTTCTAAATCCACCGTTGGTGTTTCCATTTAAAAAATGAAGCTGGGCTCAACATTTATTTAATGTCGGCTCCAGATAGTTTAGTGAAGAAGTAATATATGTTGAATTAAAATTTCTTCCTGTTATAAATGGACGAACTCCTAAACAAGCTCCTATCTCACTTCAGCCTATGCCTCGGCTTTTTAGTGCAACGCAGTCTTTTTTAAGTAGTTCACACATTTCAAAATAATGAAAGAATTTATATTGCTCTGCTACAAATTTTGGGAATCCTTCTCCAGAAGCTTCCGCCAGTTTTTTAGAATCGTCTACAACAGGCATCCTATAAAAGTTAAGGAAGAAATAATTATCTCCAGTAATTCTATACTTACCAATCGTATAACCATTAATGCATCTATCTAATTGTTCTTGTCAGAAATCAGCATATGGTTTAGATCCAGACGGATATTCAGTATAGTGACCAGTTTCAGTATAGACTCTTCCCGCTTCACAAAAAGGTGCTGGATCAAAATCTAATCCATGAGTTTCATCTATAGGTCTATAACCAGTCAATTCATAACTACATTCAGGGTCAAAGAATTCTATTTCATCTTCGAGAACATAATCCCACAATCCACTTTTCTCTCTTTTAGGTTGTTCAGGCTCATCTTCTTTACCTAGAGCTTGGGAAACAGTAATATCACCTTTAAATAATTCCCTAATTAATTCCTCTTCATAATTATCTTTAAAAGCAATTTCCTTAGGAGCCTCTTTTTCTTTAAGAGATTCTTTTATTTCCTTATATTGTTCTTTTACTGGTTTAGCTTTCTTTTTAACCTTCTTTACCTCTTCCTTATCTTCACCACTCAACTTCTTCTTCATATCTCTCTGAGCAGCTCTCATTTCAGCTTCAATACTTAGTTTTTTCGCCATAGTTCATTACTCATCCATAAATCCTCGCTCCAAACCACCTCTAACTTTAGAACTACTTTCAATTTGATCTTTCTTATAGTTTAGTTCTAGTTCCTTTAACTTATCAGTCATAGTGCCGATAGAACCAATACTATCAAGAATATCTTTAGCTTTTCAGATTGGTTTGTTATTTACAGGATCTCTTTCTTCAAGGTCAATATTGTCTAATGATACTCTCATCTTTTCAAGAGTTCTGAAGGCAGTTTTTATAAGACTTAGAATACGAGAAGAATCTTTAATTTCAATATATTTTCTAACGGCAGCTCTAAAAGTGGGATCATTTCATTCTTCATCAGATAGTCCTGAATCTTCCATAGCCGCTTTGTGTTTTTCCATCTCTAAATATTGTTGATATGGACTCTTCCAATCAGCAAATAATCAAATATATTTAAATTCTTTTCATGCTCGTAGCCTCTTTTTACCTGTAGGATCTTCACTACATTTGTTTCTATCTAAGTCTCATAATGCCTCAAACTCCTTTACAAGTAGGATCTCATGAACATTAAGTTCAAGAGATCCCGTAGTATTATTATAAAGGAATATATCTGTCATTATTCTTTGTAATGTTCATTAAATCGTCTTTGTCTTTCTGCATAGCCTTTTTTATTAGCTTCTTTGTCAACAAAGTGGTATCACTTAGGATTATTTCTTCTAGTAATACCATTGACACTATTAGTATATGTAGTATCTTGTTTGTCTCTACTTATAGTTCTATATTCTTCTTTCCCAGAAGGATATCTTAAAGTTTGTTTTATAGAACCATCAGGATTTGTTACAGAACTAGACATGTATCCATCTTTAGTTACCTCTCCCCCTGTATTAAATTTTTCGGCATTAAAAATACCTTGTAATCTTCTAAAATTAGAACTTACAGGGGTTGGTGTCCGTAATCCTAATTTACCTAATATGCCAGCATCATTAATATTACTGTCAATTCTTCCAGCATCTGCATTATTAATATATAATGTATCCCTTTTATCGGGAGATACTAATTCCGATGTTGTAGTATTATTTCTAGTAATCTGTCTTAGACCTATACCATTAGAAAGAGTCTCTTGATGAACTCCTGGTTTTAGATCTCTAACTAAAGTACCTCTTGCAGTTTTATATTTGTTAGGACCATATTCAAATAAACTAACTCCATGAAAATTTTTTCTTACTTTATCAGATTTTCTCTGATCAGATTTTCCTCCTTGTTGAAATTTATTAATAAGTTGTCCTAATTTACCTCCAAATTTAAACATCTGTTTTTGTTTAAATTGACTAATAAGACCAGATATTTCATTTAACCCCTCTTCTGTTTGGGCTAACTTATTTAAAATAGTGACTACTTCATCAGGAGTTTTATCTTTAAACTCATTAATATTAACTGGGAGTCACTCTATAAACTGAGTTAAGTCTTCTTTATTCATACTTATTCTGGTTTAACTACACTACCATTAATATTACTACTATCTTTACAAGTTATCTCTCACTTTTTAATATCAGTATCAGGGGAATAATATAATGGTATAATTGGTTGTTGGGAATTAACAATGGTATATTGTTTTACCTGATACAGTTTAATAAAAGTATTTACCTCATCAGGTGTCCCTGTAACTATAAATCCATCAATTTGTAAAGTCATATTTTTGTTTATTTATATAATTCCAAATCTTTTGTTGAAAATACTGCTTCTTGCAGCACATTATTTTTATCAAATCAAATACATTTCATACCCTTGAAGATATTGTACATCTGATCTCCCTGTTTGAACTGTCTTGTAACTTTCTCTTGAATAAGCATTATTGGAGAATTTAGCTCCTTATGTTTTAAGGTTACAAGTTGACCAGGGGTGTAAAATAGGTATGAGTTACCTTCTTTATTCAAATTTTCATTCATATCCATAATTTTTTATATTCACCTTTAGTGCATCTTATTCATTATCTCTTATACTACAAATAATATTATTCTCACTGATTGTATAGTATCCTTTTCCGCCAAAGGGGAGTGGCGCAGCTAATGTAAAATTAATATATACATCTTCCCCTTCTAATACACTTTTACATTCATTACCAACAGCAATAACTTTACAACACCAAATACCACGCTGTGAGGCTTCTTGTTCTCCAGTTTCCTGTGATTTATATGTTGCAGATGTTTCAAAATCACCTAAGATAAGTCCAGAGGTGGTTTCATGTAATGGTAAACGATAAGGATTTTTTTCGTAAGGTAATACAACTACTCTACCTGCCGTAGGAACAATTTTCTTATTCTCATATGGTTTGCAATCTTTATCTTTTGCCATTAAATTAGCTACATACTCCATTTGATCTCTTTCTGATTTTTCTTGTGCCCTTTTAAGTGCTTCGGGATCAATTTCACGTTTAATATTATTACCCATTAAATGTTTTCCTGTTAACTGATAGTAATCAGTTCCTAAATACTTTTCATTACTCATAATTCATTATTATTTTAAAATTATACATTATCATCTATTATCATAACATTGTTCATCTTCTACTAATGATTTACTATAGCAATTACATCCACATAAAGTACATCAGTATTCTCCAAATAATTTTTCTTTATGAGGGCAGTTTAAACATATCTTATATCTTCTTTCAGCTCAATCAGGGATAGGTTTAAAGAATCTACGATATCACCCTATTATAATATTTTTAATTGTATGTAATATTTTTCTCATAGATCTTATCATTTTCCTACAACACATTTTGCAGAGGGCATACGTAATTTTCTCTGTAACATACAGTTACATCCTCTCTTATATCCTAATTTGGGTCTATCACTTACTGTCTTTTTATCAGCTTCAGATAAATATAATCTAGAGTTACATCTAGCTCCCATAGGACTATCTAGGTATAGAGGGCATTCTTTACAAATCTTCATTCTATTTTCATATAAATCATCTACATTTTCCATAATCATTATATTTTAAAATACTATTGGTTTGTCTTTATCAAGTTCTGCTTTTATTTTATTCTTCTTTCTATGATATAAAAGAAGTCTAGCAATATCATCTTTTAAATATTTTACTTCATATTCAGTTTCATTACCGTCGTGATCAAAATGAACAATTGCTAGCTTTTTTATTTTGAATTTAGGATTAATCTTCTGAAGAAGATATGCGTACATACTAAGTTGTAACTGATAGTGACATAGATTGCAATCCATAATATTTTCTAATGGCGAAAGCATCATCTGTCTTTTCTTAGTAGTTCTATCAAAATAAGACTCTTTATCAATCCTACCGTTAGTCTTTCAGTCTAATAAAACTACCTCGTTATCACTTATCTGTAAATAATCTATTTGACCAGCAATCTTTAAGTATTCATCAAACTCATAACTTATAAGAAACTCAGGGTAAATGGCCCTGTCAATGTCTAGTTTATAATACCCTTTCTTTACCTCAAAAGTTCCTCCTCCTGCATATTTGTTTATTGCCTTTTTATCTCCTTGATAAAACAGATCTTCCATCATAGCATGAATTTTAGTACCACGTTCTGTACTGGCATTCCTTTTGTCTTCATAACTTTGCAGGATTTCAGATTTCTTATTAAGAAATTCAACAGGGTCTAATTCATATTCTTCAATATAAGACTCCTTTCATTTTTTAGAAGAAAGAAGTTTTGATTTTAATGGGTAAAACACTGTGGGATCTAATAACGCCTCACAAGCTTTATATGATGACCAAAAATCTGAATCAAATTTTTGACAGTACTGTCCTATTATTGTCGTTACAGATTCATATTTCGAATTGTCTGTCTTACCTATATAAATATGCTTTTCATCAGAGTATATAATATTATCATTTTCTTTATCTACAGCATACCCGTTAACATATTTTAATTTACTACCTCTAAGTTTAGGCATATTATATTTTTATTCTTTATTATAATTAAATTGGATAAGAGTTTTAATATCTGCTCTATCATCTATAAGATAGTTATGTATTTTATTTTGTAGGCTATCAATATTTGGCGGAATATTTTTTCAAGTTACTCCTAAAATACCAATTGGGTAACCACTACTATCTTTTATAATTGTACAGGCTAAATATTGTACATCATTTTTTTTGAGTTGTGTATAAAGAGTTGAATCAATACTATCTAATTTAACCATATCTCCTATGAATACTTCATTTTCCTTTAAATAATAAGGAAGATTAATTCAGGTTAGATTAAAATCATTATATTGATTTTTAATTGATTCAACATCATCATTACATAATTCAAATCTCATAGTTCCATGTTGTCAGTCCATAATACCATTATGGTACTGAATAATTCATACTCTATCTGCATGATATTTATATAAATATACAGGCAGGAGACTTTTTACTTGTTGATCATATTCTGTCCTTTTATATAACTCTTTTGTGTGTCTTTGAGTCATGTAGTCAGTATATTTGTCAAATAAAAAACTAGGATTATAACAAATTCTAAGTGTTAAACTCAATATAATTAGAATAAATAATCCCTTTAAAATATTAAATACTCCATACTCTTTATATAATTGTAAGATTCTTTCTAGCCATGAAAGTCCAGAATTTATATCAGGTTTTGTTTTTGCCATATTTTTATATCTATATAACTCTTTATAATTTTACTTGAATGATGCAAATATATAATAAATCTTTCTGATATCCAAATAATTTATCCAAATACTTGCAAATATCTAAATAAATAATTATTTTTGCAAAAACATATATTACTAGATAATAATCCTATTAATTATTTTATAAAGTATGAAATATAATAATGACATTTTAAACAAAATTGTAGAGGTATATAGTACAGAGTATCATAACAATCTCGGACTAGACAACATTACAAGTGGATACTTAGAAATGATGAAAAAAGGTTCTAAGATTCATATTAAAAAGAAAAATAGAGGTAAATTTACAGAATATTGTGGCGGAAAAGTAACTAGTGAGTGTATAGCTAGAGGTAAAAGATCCCCTGATCCAGCAATTAGAAAGAGAGCAACATTTGCTGCCAATAGCCGTAAATGAAATAAGAAGTAAGGAGGTGTATAAAAATGATGACATGGAAGAAAATCAAAGCGCAAATAAATATTTATATGATTTTAGAGAAATTTGGTAAATTATATATTATAGATTAAATTATGATAAATACCCCTAAATATTTTGAATTAAGTGAACTTTTAAAAAGCGACACAGCTCTCAGTAAAAAAATAGAAAATCTTCCAACATGGGAGGGAGTAGAAAAATTGAATAAACTAGTTGTGGAGTATTTAGATCCACTGAGAGAAGCATGAGGTTCTGCTATTACTATTACTTCTGGATATAGATCACCAAATCTTAATAAAGCTGTAGGGGGCGTAAGTAATAGCTCCCATCAATACTATGAAGCAGTAGATTTACAACCTAAAGATACTTCAGTTAAAGGAGTAGAAACCTTCTTTAACTTTATTAAAAACTACTTTACTGATAATGATATTATTGTGGATCAATGCTTTATTGAAAAAAGCGGATCGACTACATGGGTACATTTAGGTATATCTCCACGAATGAGAAACCAATATGGAGAACTGCGAGTCTAATAGATAACATATAACTAGTTTTTTAGATACTATGAAGGAAAGATCTAAATTAGAGTTCCCTGAGATGTTTAAAGTAACTTCATTAATTAAATCTCCAAAACAATATGATGTAGAGGAATTAATTAAGGTTATAGGAACTAAAATATTTAACTATACTAATGCAAATATCTTAGTACAATATAATGATAAAATCTTAAATAAATTTTCAACTGAGGAATGTGGGCTACAAGCTCTATTAGATAAAACACCAGTACCTCATACATATAATCTATTATTAAAAACTAAATTATCAGACAGTCTTAGTACTATTATATGTCATGAAATGCAACATTTTGATCAGTATGAAAGAGGAGATCTTAAACTTATGAAAGAAGACTCTAAACTAGTATTCTTATGAAAGGGACAGCAGTTTGATTCTTCATTGGATTATATGTCAAGACCATGAGAACAAGAAGCAATAACTGCTCAATACTCACTTTGAAGACAATTTAAACAAATTTACTATAAATAATAAATTAAATATTATATGAAATGGTATATTAAAATACTGAGATGGATATGGGAATTCCCACAGTGTCTCCTCGGCCTTATTTTAACTTGATGTTATAATGTAGAGTACAAAGAAACTTTTAAGGAAATTCCAATATATGCTGGAGATTTTCCTGGAGGAATCTCTCTTGGTTTATATATTTTAATGGGAGAATCAAATTGAAAATATAACAGAAATTACACAAAAGAACATGAATGAGGACATACTCGACAATCTTTATATTTAGGTCCTCTCTATTTACTAATTATAGGGCTGCCTAGTATTATTTGAGCAGCTATTCATACTCCAAAGTCTAAAAGATCTTATTACTCGTTTTTCTCAGAGAAATGGGCTGATAAACTCGGAGGCGTACCTAAAAGATAGTATGGACACTTTAAAACAAAATGCAATAAAAAATTCAAATCTCACATTATGAGATTTTTTAAAAAAATTTGGAAATGTATAAATTTTGATATGTTATAGGCTTGATATTTATGGGAATATTTTTTATAACAAGTACTAAAGTACTGCAACCTATATATATATTACTAAGTCTAGTATGCTTTATTATAAGCGCAAAACAATATGAAAATAAAAAGGGAGCTAAGTAGCTCCCTTTTTATTTTTAATTAATTCAAACATATTTAGTTGTTTCATTTACTCAATCACTTATTTGAGACCCATTTAATGTGATAGTTATCTGGGTTCCCTTTAAAATCGAATTTAAACGTATGGAACTGTATGTTCTATATCCACCTTGATATGAAACTCAATTTCCTTCCCCAGGGGCCAGTGATAGATTGGCTAAACGAACTCCTGTTGTTCCATACCCCTCATATATATCTATATCACATTCTGTGTTATTTAAATTATTGCGACTACATACATAAACATCACAACTAATTGAAGGATCAGGAGTAGGAGTAGGAGTAGATTCTTTTTCATATGTAAATGACTTTACTCATAAAAATAAAGTTTTGCCGATATCTATTGTTCCTATATCCGTTGGATATAAATCTGAATAACTAATACTAGAGTTAGATCCAGAACTAGTTCCACTAATATATCTATCTAATGCAATGTTCTTACAGTTATTTACTTTAATATAATGAGTATAACTATCTCCTTCTATATCAGCATAAGTTACTGCTGTATCTTGCGTAAATATTCCAGTAATACCATATGAATCAGCATCACTAAATACAGTTATTGTAGGGCGATTGCTTGTAACAGAAGGAACATAACTAGCAGCAGTACTATTAATATAAATTCCAGAATTATACTCAAAAGTAACAGTTGCCCGATATTCTTTTGTAGCTATTATAGGATTAATAGCTCCTCCCTTGTTAAATGTTCCTATAGTATCTCCTGTTTCTACTTCTTTTACTGTGGCTTTGACAAATAAATCAGGGTAGGTTGTACTAGACTGAATAATTGCATTTGTTATGGGCTCTACTATTAGTCCTTTTCCAGAAGTTGACTCAAATTCTTTTAATGCTACTGTTTGTTCAACTATTCCTGCAGCTATTAGAGTTAAAGTTTCAGTAGTATAACTTTGAACATCTCTATCTCTTCAACGAATACTGACTCTAATAGGAAGTTTAGTTTTATTGATATAATATATTTTAACCTTTGCTGCTGATTGTATAGGAACATTCTGCCCAAAAAATATTGTATTCATTTACTACTTATCTTTAAAATATTTATCATAGATATGCTTAGCATACCAGCCACAACCTGCTCCTACCGCTAAACTTACTAATGCAAGCAACAAACTTCCAAAGCTCATAGCTGATACAATACCACAACCTGCTAATACTAAAGCAACTACGATTGCAGCTATAATTAGTTTTGTTTTCCAAGTCATTGTTTTCATATTATTTATATGTTAAATTACTATAAGTTGTCCCATTTTCAGAAACAATATAGTTGTATTGATTTTTATATAATGGTAATATATCGTCTTTTCAATAAATAAAAGCATAAGTTTTATCATAAAAAGGATGATCTTTCATTTTATCTTCAAATTCTTTCGGAGAACGATCTTTTGTAACTAGAGTATAAGAATCTCCTAAATTGAAATTCATTTCTAAACCGTCATTTGTAATTTTTCTTAATGCAAACATATATGTATTTATTAACACTATTTATTCATCTTATTATATACTTGTTGAGCATAATCTCATCGTTGATCTATTTTTGCCTCGTCTTCTCTTGGTCTCTCAAATGTTCATGTAAATAACTCTGCAATTTCTCCAGGATTCTTTAAACTATTTCAAGTATTTCTTAGATTAGTATAAGAGTACTTTGTTCATTTTGAGTTTTTCATACTATTTCAATCGTTCTTCTCCTTATCAGTTAAGGTTTTATAATCCCTTGATTTTAAAGAGTCATAGTATATCTGTCAATCATCACTCCCATTATTAATGTGATCTCACAATCAAGTCAACTGATTTTGTCAGGTGTCTGGCTTATCTTTAAGCCACTTTTTATACTTATTATATTTACCATCTTTTAGTTGGGCAATTCCTTTAGCCCCAGCAGATGATATAGAATTATGATTTAATCCACTTTCTTGAATAAATACTCCGACTAACCCAGCAGCTTGCTCTTTTGAGGCACCTAAATTGATTAAATAATTATATACCTCTTCAATATTTTTAAATCCACTAATAGAAACAGGATGTGATATATCCTCTCTATCAATGGTAGAATTACTTAAAAATGGATCTGTAGTACCTTCTCAGGGGTATTTGGAATATATTCTCCCGTCAAAACTCTTATACCATTTATAACCCAGATTATTATCTACATCATATGATTTAAATGCTGTAGGATGGTTTAAATTTTTTAATACTAACCCAGTTTCTGGATCTCTACTTCTTCCATGATTTTCGTTAAAATCATATTGCCCAGCAGAATAATCATACATTTCTTCAGGATCATTATATGCATTTCTTAGAACTCCTGAATTTTGGTATTTAGGAACTTTTAATCCTAATTCTGCAAACAAAGTACTATCCTTCTTTTTATTAGGAACCTGTGCAACATCATTTAACATCATACGAATACTATCTGTACTATATCTATCTAAAAACTGAAAAGTGTTATTCGTATCATATTCTCTATGAACAGTAGATTCTTCTGGAATATACTTATATTCAGGTTGGTAAGGCTCTGCACTGATAACATTACCCTCATTATCAAATACTGTAGTAGAAAAACTATTATGTTCTTTTCCTTTAAGTCTATTTGTTAGAGTTATTTGTTTTACATGCTTCTTTTTAAGATCTTCAATTTCTTTATTGGTGAACTTATGATTAGGATCTACTCCTAAAGCATACCTAAACTGCATTAATCTTGCATATATCTCTTGTGGATCATCTAGATAATCATCAGGTATAACTGAATTTTGATCATAAAATGCGTCTCCTAGTAAATTCTTAATCCTAGCTATCTCTTTAACTTGAGGATCAGGTCTGCTACTATGTACCCATTCATGATCAGCAGTAGAAGGAGAGTCATCTCTTAGATATATTTTACGACCTCTATAGGAATATACACCTTTGGAATCCGTAGGAACCTTAGAAGGATCTATAGAAGCAGTAGTGAGATCAATATTATGTGCAAGAATATTATACCCTAATGCACCTGTAACTGGTATAGGAATTAATTGATGTTGCTGTATATTTCTTTTTATTTGAAGTGTACGGTTCTTATATCAATTTTTAACTCATTGTTTACCTTGAACAACACCTCCTAGTTGAAGTTTAAGAGTACCACCATGCTTGGCAGTAGCAATTACCTTATTTAAAGTCCTAGAATAGTTTGGATCTGTAGCATATCCTCCTTTTTGAACCCTATCCGCAAACTCTGAAATATTCCCTGAGAAAGCATTATAACGATTACTATTAAGTAGGTCAATCTTAAAATTAGCGTAATCTTCTAGAGAATTAAAATCTCTAAAACTATCATTTATATAGACATCTTTACCATTAATAACCTCTCTAGTTCTTTTAATAGAACCTTTACCTTTAATCCCCCCAAAATTAAAATTTCCAGATGGTTTAGACCCTCAAGCAGACTCCAATCCATCCTGAGCTACTAAAGCCTTGGCAAATACTGGATTTAAACCCCTCTTAATTAAGAGAGATTCATATATTGGAATCATGGTATCCTTAAAATCCTCTTTAGATTCAAATTTTTTAGTGTTTGTCTTAGCTTTATTAATCTCAAAATTCTTAAATACTCGTATTTCTTCTATTGGAGACTCTACTGGAATAACTGCCTCCTCTTTATCTTGTTTAATAGTATATTTAGGTTTGTATCCTTTAATATTAATAGTAGGACTTTTAATAGATAACTCTTTAAATGAAGAATCTCTAATATACGGTTTGTAAGTTATATTCATGTTAGTAAATTTACTTTTTATTTCGCAAATATAAAGATTTTTTTTAACAAAAACAAATAATAATTTACTATGTTGTAATGATAACTTATCTCTTCCTTAACCTGTTTTCTAGTTCCGCAATCCTATATTCTAACTTCTCTACTCTATCGTAGAGCTCATCTAATCTCTCCTCTTCCCTTGTTTTAAATCTATCTAAATGATCTCTACCTGTATCTATGATAATACTGTAACCGTCTCCTATACCTTCTAAACTAATAGGATTAAAACTAAATGGTAAGTTTTTCTGTTGATCCATATTTTTATTCAAATTTAAAGCCTGATGACTCTCTTAAATTACTCTTTTCAATAATCTCTTTTAGTCTGTTTATCTCTTCTTGCATTTTAAGAATATTTTTATCTACAGCATGTAGCCTCTTATCATGCTCATTAATCTGTTCACCTTGTTCATCTACTTTTTTATTGATAAATAACATCGCCTGACAAATTAATGCAAGATCAATATATCTAGCAGTCTTTTTCAATCCTGTAACTTTATCTATAATTGGTGTGCTACTTGTTTGCAATATGCCTTTCTCTTCTAATTGATGAAAAACTCTGGTTAAAACTCTAGTGCCAATATGCATATTAGTTGCAAGTTCTTCTTTAGACTTTGTGGTAACCGCAAACTGACCATCTGATTTATCTGTGTATTGTTGCATTGCCATTAATATGCCTTTTTCTTCTGCTTCTAATTCTTTATAATTTAAGAATTCATATGTAAATCTTTCAAAATATTTACCTGTTTTCTGTATTTCATAAATATTACTTCTTCCTTTCTTTTCATCTAGAACTTTAATTTCTCCAGCTTCTTTTAGTTTTTTAATACTACTTTGCACTGTATTAATTGAAACTGAAGCTAGTTCTGATAGTCTCCTAATAGATATAAATGTACGATAAGTATGTTTATCCATATGCTGACGCATATATCCATAAATTAGATAATCTGTAGGATTCATTTTTATTTCTTTATTTTTATCCCCTAAATTATGTGGCACTTGCACATGTTGAGGCGTTTTATTGTTCTTCTCCATAAGTTATTGTTATATCATCTTAAATCATATATTTATATTTTTAATAATTAACATGCAAATATACAAAATATATCATATATATCAAAATTTTGTACATGTCATTTTTTGCTTAATCACATATATTTGATACATGTTATTTTGATACATTTTTATTATTCCTTCCTGCTACTTTGATACATTTACTGATACATCTAGCCTGTCAAAAATCAAATTTAGCCTGTTACTTTGATACCTATCTATATTATTATCTATACATCCTCGCTTCGCGGAGGCGCTCGGATGGATCTAGATTTAAGGCTAAATATTAAAAGCCCCCCCCCGTAAACAAAAAGGAACCTAATTTATAGATTCCTAAAATTTCCGATTTTCTAAATAATAAGTGGGGTATATAATGCGTAAATACGGTTACATAGTATTTTAGCCCCCTCCCACCACCAATGGGAAAATGATTTATTTTTAGACAAAAATTCCCACAAAATATTGAAACAATTTACCAAAGCACATAACCTTTTCATAACCTTAACGCTGTTTACTATGAAACGATTCGTTGACGTTCTAATAGCTGTTGCTGTCGTAATAGCTATCGGTCTTCTATTCTACTCAGTTTCTCATCATGAGGCATTTTCTTTTGCAGCTACCATGATACTAGTAGCTGGAGCACTTACAGTTATCCCTACTAAGTAGGGGTAACTTTATTCTCCAGTAATCAAAGCTTTAAATATATCTGTAGGATAATTTCAAAAACCAGCAGTTATGATTAACCTTGATATTACCGACTATACTCCTGAGGAGATGAACGAGATGCGTTACCAAGAAGATATTGCTGAAGAGCAATTGGACCGTTACATTGATTCTTGGTTTCAAAAATAGGATCTTCAACTAAACAACAGTACTATACCAGTGTGGCCTACCGATGCGTAGATGGTTTATAAGTTAGGCTGTTGTTTTTTTTGTTTGCAATCTATTTACCTTAACTCAATATTCATGGCTAAGATTTACACAATGCCAGAGATCGGCATTATCCTCGATGGTATTTACCGTAACTACAGCAAGCACAAGATAGAACAAAAGAATGTTACCGTTCTTGCTGTAGAATGTCACACTTCCACTAATGTTCTCCTTAAGGTTCGTAATATTCTTACGGAGATGGGGATTCTTATTATTGAAGGAGAACGTGCACAACAGAAGTGCTACTGGAATCCGTCAAAATGTATACCTAACCCTGCATTGCTAACCGAAGTATATCGTGCTTACACGAGAGACGTTAAGAGCAGAGTTAAGGTTGAAAAGAAGGTACAACGTCTGCCTTCCTTCGAGTTAGCGCTACTGGCCCTTAAGAAACAGGGTTGGGATATGGTTATACTCAAGAAATCTTCTGGTTACAAGAAGGTTAGTGAGGAGTATAACCTCATTGAGATAGGGGAGTAATCCTCTATCTCTTTTTATAGATAACTAAAACTTACAAAAGGTTGTTAAGTTTAACTTTAACTCTATACTATTATGGAAGTCATTATTCTTATCGTAGCGGTCATTGCTATAGCAAAGATCAGTACTATCACTGGTGCTTGGGTTCGTAGGAACAGCACTGATTGGTAACATGAAAAAGCTTATCATTGGTGAGATTCTTGTGATCTTGTTTCTTGTTGTTGGAGTGGACTACTTGCCATTAATTATATGCTGGATTCCTTTTATAGTATACAATTACTTGTATCTTGGAAGGATTGTCAGATATATTGATGGGGAGTAGTCTTACTTCCATATGGATACCAAAGATACAGTAGTTTATTTAAATTTAAAATTCTGCTATATGACTGCTCTTGCATTACAAGCCTTCTTAGAAGAGAAAGATGAATATCATTTTCAATCATCTATCTCTAGTACCCAAAATCTGGGCTGTGGAGTTTCCAGAGCCCTTGAAAATTTCTTCGAGTATGGTGTATATCGTTGTTAATGGTCTCATTGTCGAGGCCAAAACTGTTACAGAGATTCACATGCAAATGGAGGTTAAACGACACAGAGTTGTTTATTCCAGAAAGAAGTACAAATCTCTGAAGGAAGACGACACTATTACAGATATCGTCAGAGAAGCTATCAAACAAATGAAGGGAGAATAGCATCTCCCTTCTTATTATTATCTACTATGACACGAGAAGAACTCAACAAGAAGATTGAACATCTAATGGAAGCTCTTGAGAATACTCAGAGATCTATCCAATTCACTAATATTCCTGTATATGTACTAACCAACTACATCAAAGAAGAAACAGGAATAGATATGGAACAAGTAAAGGAGTAGTTTGTAACTACTCCTTACCTTCTTCAAACTCCAAACTTGGAGTAATTGTTAAAGTACATCCAGAATTGAGAAGTTTTTCTCTCGTCTTGTAATCTCCTTTCCAGTGTATTAGAGGATCTATTTTATAGCATCCTCTCTCTCCAGATATAATACCAATGTCTTTTAATATCACTAAAGACTTATCATACATTGATACAGATATACTCAGTTCTTCTATTATGCGTTGCTTCTCTCCAGCAGGAATAAATACTTCTCCTGTATTATATGTAGATCTTTCTAAAAACTTCCATAGTATCTTAACAGCAGTAAAACTCGTCAAATTATATAATACTGACATATATTTAGAATATGTTAAGAAAAATGGTTCTGTATCTTTCTTTACTGTAAATGTTTTACTTATACTTTGCTTTACAATCTCTCCAGTATAAGCATCTACAATTTCGGTAGTTTGTTCTTGTATAACTTGTTTCATATAAAAATGTATTTAATTACTAATTATCTGTAACAAAATTACACATTTTATTCCAAAAATACAAACATTTATGTAATTTTTTTACATAAAAACTGTAACACATTACATTTAAACTGTAACACATTACAGATTTACAGTAATATATTACATATTCTATTTCCACAATCTATTGATACAGAATAGATTATATAAATCTACATATATTATATTATAATAACAGTAATTTTTTATGTAAAATCAATGTAAACCAAAGCAACTAACATTTTACCAAAGCTTCCAACTAATACTTAGGAAGAATATAAACAAAAGCTTCCAACAAATTATTACGACAACAAATGTCGATTCAAACAATTAATTAAATATTTATACTATGAAGATTAATCAATTCAAGAAGGAAGATTTTCCTATTATCCCTACTCGAAACGGCCTCGAAGTAAAGCAGGTCGCAGTAGACTTTCTGAAGAGCACTGGTATCGGTCTCGTCAGCTATGGCCTTTCCGATGGCGATGTCTTTGAATTCCCTGACACTCTCGAAGACGCTGTAATCACAACCCGTCAGGTGCGGAAAGACTCCAAGAACGTCGAAGTGCTCGTCATGGGACTCAAGAACGGCAAGTTGGCTAACTTCTCGCTGGCAAACCTCCGTCGTCGTGACGCAGATATGAAGCCCGTTCATCCTGTCTCTACTGACCTCTGCATGCTCGAAACTGACTATGATCGTCTGGAGGCTTGCCTTGGCAAAACGATCGTGGCTCAGGGAACCGTCAAGTTCAAGCAACGAGACTTCGACAACGGCCTGCCTCTTGATACCACCACCGAGAAGGAAACGGCAAATCTCGTATGGAAAGCCTAAAACCTGCTCGTAACGGCCAGTTAACTGTTAAAGGAGAGTGAAAACTCCCCTTTAACATCTTAACTACCAATTGCGGCGACTATGTAGTATACAACTGAAGAGGCTGAATACATAATAAACTCGCTTTCTACGTAATCAAAGCAACTAAAAACAACGAATTCTATATCCAAAAAGTTATTCAACTAAATGGAAAATAAAGGTTCTTTCTCTGAAAAACTATTAAGTACTATATTCTGGGGAACTCTCCTCGCTGCTTTTGCATTTGGTGGAGCAGAAGTATTGGGTTATTCACCTGTAGTAAGCACTGTAATATCTTATGCTGTCGCCGCTGGAGTGTCATTCCTTGAATAACTACTCTGTTTGTAGAAGATTGATACCTTCTACAAACACTAAATAATGTTGCGAAACAGAATTATCGAGGTGTTAATAGTTGATTATTAAATTCGCACTGCTGTGAAGCAGAGCCCTTCCTCTGCATATAAGCTAATCCTTTTATCTGATGTTGGCCAAGTTTGATTGGTAGAGACTGAGCAGAGGCAGTCTCTTTTTTAAATATTTTTATAAATGATGCTAAGTGCTTGATTATCAATCTCTAAACCACACTCTATTCTTTTATTTTTTAAAAAAATCAGCAACAATTTTCACATATTACAATCAATAGATTCTGACAATCAGCGAGTTACTCTTTAATTAATAATTTATAAATTAATAATTTAAAGTTTGAGCAAGCGTTTAATAAGATTTTATTGATTTATACCAGCAGAAGAGAGAGAACAAATTATTTCCAGCATACATAAATATTCTATATAATGATACAGATTCGAGCATTTCCGATATATATGGTATTATTGGGTCTTTTGGCGTTTACGCCGACAAAAATTTGGGGGGGGAGGAGTCCTTCCGACGCTTCAAAGAGATCTACGCTCTCATTTTGGGAATACCAGCAGAAGAGAGTAAAGACTACTGTTTGTTCAAACTTGAGGGTGAAACAGTAGAATTATACTTCATAGAAGTAGAAAACGAATATAGTATCATTGTAGTATACACAATACTCTAAAAAATACACGTAAAACCTAAGGTTAAATTCTGCTACAAAGTAGCAGCCATAATTAATCTACCATAGAGTAGGATCACTTAGTTTAGAATCTCTTAAATGAAAACGCGCAAGTAGTTTCTGAGAAGCTCAGAGCACTAAGTATGGTTGTGTATTTTCAAATATACCGAGGAGGAGAAATAATACTAACTTAAAGACTCTCAGTTTTCTTTAGTTAGTCACTTATCGTGGAGGCACCGCATGATAGGATTATATAACTGAGGAATATCATGATAGTAGGTATATTTGTTTTTAAACTCGAAATCGTGCCTGACGATTACCAGAAATTAATGTCTGGATTTACTATGATTAGTTTTATCTAATGTAAGTAGGCTTAAACGAGTATAAATAAAAGCCGAAAACTAGAAATCGTGAGATAGAGGAGTGAAGTATAGTACCTCCTCTATTTTTGACTACACATTTCTTATATACAAAGATATGAACATTATAGTATAGGTAAAGGGTATACTATAATTAGAGCAAAATATAGAATCAGTAGACCCTTTATACTAGATTCTGATAAATAATGATAGTAAGGATGGTACCATTATAAAATACACTACATTATGAACGAAATTCACCCATAGCTAATAATCAGTTTGTCTAATAGGACTCAGGCATATGGACGAGAAGGAGGAGAATATAGTAAAAGTCCTGATATGACGATATTAGGTCGTAGTTGAGACTTGAGCAAGGAGGTTCCCACTGGTAGCCAGCAGACTGACGAATTCTGGAAAAGTGGAGGTAGCTATACCAATCTCGACAGAGATAAAAATAGCAATATAATTCACTACTTCATACTCGGGTCACTGAAGTGCGTTCGTAAGGTAAAATCAAGATAGAAGATAGCCTTGATTAGTGAATTAAAAGCTCAGATGGTGGAATAGGTAGACACGAGGGACTTTCGTGAATTATCTCTTAAATAATTTGGTAGAGTAAAATATTTTTAATATCTTTGTGTATTAAAATTTAATACACATTGATATGAAAGTAAATTACACAAAAGAATTGTTAGAAGAGAAAATTAAAAATTGTTACTCTTTTGCAGAACTTTGTAGAAGACTTGGATTAAATCCTGAAGGTTCTAATCCTAAAACTCTTCGTAAAAAGTTAGATTTATTTGGAATAGATTATTCTCATTTTACTGGACAAGGTTGAAATGTTGGATTAAAATTTAAACCTAGAATTTCAAAATCTCTAGATTTAATATTAACTGAAAATTCTACGTATCAATCATATAAGTTATTAAAAAGACTTATTATAGAAGGTAAGAAAGAAAAGAAATGTGAATGCTGTGGTAGTATTAAGTGAAATGGAAGAGAAATTCCATTAGAATTACATCACATTAATGGTAATAGAACAGATAATCGACTTGAAAATCTTCAAGTACTGTGCCCTAATTGTCATGCATTAACAGATAATTATCGAGGTAAGAAAAACCAGATAGTTAAATCTAATTCTAATCATAAAGGAGTATCAAATAAAGAGAGTGCTTCTGAGGAAACTTAGAAAGTAGAAGTTGGCTAACTCCCGAAAATCCTAATAATAGGACAACGTGGAACTAAATTGCAGAAATGCATAAATGTAAAGAGACTATACACCAACCTCCTAAACAGAAATGCATGGAGAAGAAATAGTCCAGACCACAACAGTAATGGCTATGGTAACATAGTGTGGTAGGAAAATCCCTTGGACCGAAGGGTCTGTGCGGGTTCAACTCCCGCTCTGAGTACAATTATTTAATAGAAGAGTAAGTAATATTATATTATTAAGTAATATTATATTATTATGTGTATATATTGTAATAAAATAGTGAATACTGATTTAAAAGAAATAAACGAATCATATATAGAAGATATTATTTGTGAAACCGATTATATGGGAATTTATCGGAAATTTACAATTAGTAAATATGATAACGGGGAATTTACATTAGATTATGATTCTGATAATGAATCTTTTTCAATGGAAATAAGATATTGTCCAATGTGCGGTAGAAAACTTTAGCTCTGATGATGTACACATCAACTAAGGAAGAGACTACTAGTTAGGTACTCTTCCTGTAGGCATACAGGCTATTTTATGTTACTAGTTGGAAAATGCTAGAGTGAGTATTTTTAATATAATAACTAAGTTGTGAATATCGTCAGTAAACAAAAATAGAATATACGTTGCAACTTAGTTATTATATTTTGCAGGTATGGTGAAATTAGGCAGCCACGTATCGCTTAGGACGATATTTCGAAAGAAGTGGGGGTTCGAGTCCCTCTACCTGCACATTCAACTAATATATTAAACCAATGATTTTTTTGATACTTTTCACCATTATTTATGGATTTAGTGCTTTAGTAACAGGTGTATATTTAGTCGAGCGGGAAGATATAGATGCAACAACAGCTTTTGTACTAATAATGATCCCTGTTATCAATACTGTAGTAGCAGTACGTGTTGTTGTTAACACACTAGCTAAGTTCAAGTTCAACAACAATTAAGACTATATGTGGTTTTCACTACAACACAGGGTGGTAACTCATATTCATTTTTAAGCTGAGGACTTTTAAAATTAAAAAATACATCTGATGGAATTTGTACATTATAACACTGCCAAACTTGCGAAGGAAAAAGGCTATAATGGAACAAGCAGAGTTTACTATGATACTACGGGCAGTTTATATACCCAAACTTATAGTGAAGGTATTGGGTACATTCCCAATTTTAGCTGCTATGCTCCTTTACAGGAAGAACTTAGTGAGTGGTTAAGAGATGATAAAGGGATTCATATCTCTATTATTGCTGTTTATAAAGACCAAATCAGATACTATGCCTATATCATTTATACTCCAAATTCAGTAATCAATAGTGACACTAAACTTACGGAAGAGCTTTTCATGTTGTATGAAAATGCTTTGGGAGAAGCTTTAATAATAGCGTTAAATTTACTAGAATAAAAATTCAAATGCCTTAGAAATCCGAAACTTTAATAATAATCAACATAATTAATAAATAATGGAAAATCTAGCTTGTTGGTTATATTTATGTTCTGTTTTTGGAGGAGTATATATCATTGCATTAGCAACTCTTATTGTATGCCTGAGTATTTTTATGATCGTATCTACTGCGTATTATTGTGATGAATGTGAATTGAAGACAGCCAAGAGATGGTGGAAATATACTGGTATCGCTGGGATAATTTCCATGGTGTTTACTATTTTGGTTCCTTCAAGATCTACCTGTTACCAAATTTTTGGAGTTACAATTACAACAGAAGTAATTAAAAATTCAGAGGCATTACAGGAACTCCCTGAAAAGTCTTTTAAAGCTGTTAATAGATTTTTGGATTCTATTGCTTCAGAAGATAAGAAGGATTAGAAATTTAGTTTTTATAAAACTCTAGTATAAGCAGAGAGTATAAACAAAGGCTATCTCGGTAGATAGAGATTATCTACAAATCTTTACTAACCTGATAACTTCTCTATGTTCATTAGAAAATAGGAGGGAAACAGAAATCGAGATAGATCAAAATACGATAATAGGCACTTGCTTGAAAGGATTGATCACCTAGATAGAAGAGTAACAGGCTAATGAGGCGTAGAGTAGATTTCTCAGAGATTCTGATCAAAATCTCTGAAATTTTATTTTTAAAATTTATAGGCTTTCAGGCTTAAGTAAAAGACCAAGTGAAACGTGATTATGCGATGAACGAAGCCCTTCTAAAGTCAAGGGACAGGCTAAATCCGTACTTGCCCAAATCGAGAGTCATGTTTTCATTTCCTCAATGACTTGGTAAGAGAGGAGGTTTTTATGCAATTATATCTCGCTAAATGATAAGAGTACGGATGCTTACCTGTTCTCTGATATGATTGCATTTAGACTATAAGAGTTTGGCCACTCTTATAGTCACTAATATACATTCGTCTGAGAAAAAATTAAAAGACTTAATAATTTTTCAAGTTGTTTGAGTTATCAATTTTTCTTGTAGACAAAGTAAGCTCTAAAGCCTATAATTTAGGTGACCTCTGAAAGTTCATTAGAATAGGTAACAAGTTTTAGGTGTAAAACACAATAAAGACACCTGTCGTATTATGAGGATAAAGAGTATTAAAAGGATAAATTACATAAAAAGTTGTATTATTGAAGGATATAAAGGATACTTTTCAGAGTGGGAAATACAAATAGAAAGTGGTGCTGCTTATGGATTTATATTAGACTTTTGCAAAAAATATTTATCTGAACAGAAATTTACAAAGAAACAATTTATAGAAGGATTAGAATATTTTGCAGAGCGAGTCAAAGATATTCATTATCACCCACAGATAATTATTACATCTTTTTATGAATTACTCTATGATGAAAATAAAGATGTATGGATTTATAGAGCAAGTCGTATTACAGAAAAATTCTATAAAAATAGTTATTAAGATATTTACATTTATTTCAATTATCAAATGAAATAAATGATTTCTATGGAGTTAAAAATCCCTGATTATGAATTCTAATAAAGAAAACTGGCGAGATAATTGTCATTACTGTCCTCATTTTGATCAATGTAGATCAAGTAAAAGTGTTGAAGAGTGCAAAACATTTCTTGATAAAGAAATGACTAAAAGTCTGTTGAAATTCGCTAAAGATTGTAAATATTATGTGATTTCCAACAAACAGAAAATATTGGCGACATTCTCTTCAGTTAAGCAAGTCGAAGACTATATAAAGGATCATCCAAATGTCTTTCAAATTATTTACAGAAGAGAATTTTCTGTAAATGGTAAAATTCATTATGGACATTTTCATATTTATCATAGTTGTAAATAATTTGCATATTCGATAATTAAGTGCTATGTTTGCAACTTGTTTTGGGTATATAGTTTAGAGGTAAAACACTGATTATATATGAAAGAAATCAAAGATTACCAAGCATTAGGAATTTGATTATTGGTAATAGCTATTATTGCAGGAATAATTCTAATTTTAATGTAATTTTCATTTTAGGGCCTATAGTTAAAAGGTCTATAACGCACGACTCATAATCCTGTATTCCTGGTTCGAGTCCAGGTAGGCCCACATGATTTTTAAAATACTGACATAAATGAAAAATTATAATTTGGATTCTACTCAAGCAAAGAGATATGTCCAAAACAAATTATTTGGTTGTCTTAAGAAATTTGAAAATAAAAAGTTAACAGCTTTAGCTGGAAATAGTCCTAAAGTAGCTTTACAGCAATATCAGAAGTATTTTTTACCAGACAATATTACTTTAGTTGATATTCATCCTGTTGAAAATTGGATTGTTAGAGCATACATTGATGATGTTCCTCCCTCTCATGTTATGGATGTTGATCTTGAAGAGACTATTTTATATGGTCAGTATTCTATAATGAATGTATTCTACAGAATGAATACTATGCTGTCAGGTACTAAGGCTTTACTTTTTACTGTATCTACTCGGGGTTCTAGAGGTAGGGAGAAAACAATTGATACTCTTAACAAGACTCTTTATAAAAATACTTTAAAAGCTGAGAAGTTATCTACTGAAGAAATTGGAATAGGGTCTAGATATATTCAATTTATACAACATACTCAGTCTTTATATACAGTATCTAAGCTTTATTGTTATAAAGACAGTTCTCAAATGCTTTCAGGTCTTATAATATGGAATTGATATGAAAACCGAAGAAATTATTGTTTTGGACAAACCTAATCCCACACTCGAATTTTTATCTGCAAACAGACTAACTAATCCCGTTCATGTGAGGGAGATTATGCAGTCTATGGAAAGAGGAGAATGGGTTCCACCAATCTTTGTAAAGGATAATTATATAGTAGACGGGCAGCATCGTTATAAAGCGTTCTGTACACTATGTTCTATTTATCCCAGTCGCTGTTATGAATTAGGAATGTTACGAATAAACTCAAAAGAAGACCCAATTAGCTTGGCTATTAGGTTTAATTCAGGACATAAAAGATGGTTAACTAAGGATTACCTTTATGCTTACTGTGAAACAGGTAAAAATTCCTACTGTCTTTTAAGGGATTTTTTAAAAGATAATCCAGAACTTGAAATTAGGTCTGCAATACAGTTAATTTTGGGTAGGTATAATACTAATGATTTTCAGAGCGGTAGACTTCATATTGATGGTATACTAATAGCATATGCTTCAGAAAGACTTAAAGCTCTTCATAGAGTTAGTAAGATTCTAGAAACGTCAGAGGTATTTAAAAGAGATGTTATACAAGCTTTCTATGTAATATGTAATGAGGTTAATGATGCACCTCGTTTTTATAAATCCCTCTGTAATTTTCAAATGCCTCATAAATGCACAAAAACAGAGTGGTTAAAAGCCTATAGACTCTGTTATAATAATTTTACTGAATACTGAGTTTAGTGGTATAGGATTGTTAATTCTATTAAACTGATAGTAGAGGAAGGATACTGTTAATAAGCAGCACAGTTACAGCTTAGTATTATTTACCCGAAACCTTAAGAGAATGAAGTAACCTTCATTTTAATTTAAAGTTTCAAAAGTCAATAGAATATAATTATTCTATGTCTGCTACGAATTTGTATTCGTGTGATTAAATAGAATTTGTAGGGAGCGAGCACTTAATGTATTGCCATGATCTCAGAATCTATTATGAACGCAGATTGAGTAAGGGTCACTATCTCAGCCCATTGCAATTACTATTTACAAGAAAGTTTCTCCTAGGATTTTTAATTTATCTGTTATGAATATATTCCCTAAAACTATCAGCGACAAGATAGTGTACTCTAAAGGGTATACTTATCATGATCCTATTTTTGGTAAAGATATTAGTATATTTGTATACATCTTTCGAAAAGAATATAAATCATGGTTCTCAGACGAGATAAAACGTAAGTATATTACTAAACTTAGTTATCCAGATGTATGGGAATCTGAGTTTACTTATGATGGTATATCTTTTAATAAAAACTTCAGTGGGTTTTTAAACAATATCAAGAATAAGACTTTTATTAAGTATTTAAACACTATCAGCAACTAATCGATAAACTATGTTATCTGTTATACTCATTGTTACATCATTATTTTTAATCAATGTAAATGGAAATATTATAGATATAGACAACTATGGTTTAGGTATTATTCCTGAATATTGTTGTTCAGCTCCATATCAGGCGGAATTACAAGAGTGGCTTAGAAATGAGCATGGAGTAAGCGTACTAGTTTACTTAGATGAAACACTTTCATATTTCTGGGTAGTTACAAATCTAGATACAAAAGTTTCGATTGAAGGGTATCACGGACCAGAGAAAGTACAGTGTAAACACTATGAAGCTTGTTTAGAGGAGGGACTAAGAATAGCACTACGTTTATTATGACATACGGGTTGGAGAAGATGGTACCTCATTAGTCTCATAAGCTAAAGACACTAGTTCGAATCTAGTACCCGCAACAGCGCTCATTTGAATTACGCAACTAGGACAATGAGAGCTTGTGCATGAATGCGACATGACGACAGGCAGGTGATGGTGACAAATACTACAGTAGGAAATGACTGGGCAGACTGCAACGTTCCATCTAGATACTTACCTCAAGCAAAAACTAAAAAAGTATCATTTTTTACACTAATTATCTTAGTTTCAACTATATTATTTATAGCAACCTATAAACTTAAAGAGGGGGGGGTATGGAAATTGAAGATGCATCTATTATTGACGAGATGGTTGATGATGTTCCTCTTGAAGCCTTAATTGGCTATGATGAAGAGGATATTACAGAATTCGAACGCAGGCAAAAAGAATTCTAATATAAACTTAAGCATTGTAGATAAACCCTAATATTGGAGAGAAGGGGAGTTAAACTAAAAAAAGAATACTCTAGTGGTGGGGATTAGAGGATAATATTAACCTAGTGTATCTTAACTTTAACAGAGGTTTTTATTCTAGATTATTATGCGTATTAGTAAAAATAATCATACGTTAAAGGAATAAGTTCTACAATGTTCTAAGGTAAATCGTTTAAAGAAGTCGTAAATCTTTCATAATAACTTGTGTTGTGTAATAAAAGAGCAAGTTCTATGTACAGTTACATGGATTACTCCGTAAATTCGGGGAGTTAAACTGCAGGTTGATAGGAGTAGTTAAACTATCAATGAGTCCTTTGTCTACTAAGGGAGTCCGCTCGTTACAAGTTTAGAGGGAAGAAGTAGAAAAACTTGAGTTAAGGCCAGGAGTATTTAGTTAGCATAAACAATATCCCCAGATTTGTAAATGTGTTAAATACAATAGGTACAACAAGAAGTTTCTGATTGAATAACTTTACTTTCGAAATTCTGTAGTTTTGAGTTCAGAAACTATTATAGGGAGCCAGTATTATTATAGTGAATTGATACTCCTGCAAGGGCATGCGTTACAGAGGAGTATTTTTTTTATAATTAAATTCAAACCCAATATGTATTTTGCTATTCACCCTATTTACGCAACTTGCTGCGCAGAGACTCTTTATTTGTTAGTTATAGAAATCTTTAAAGATAAGATTCTTCTTGACTATGAAAATGGTAAAATTTTTATTAACGGCAAAGAAGACACCATAACATACTCCTTAGATCAAAATATTCAAACAATCCACAGCCAAATGGAGTCCCGCTGTGTTAGAATAGCAGAAGATAAAGGTTGGTCTATATATAAAGGAATACAGGTCTGTCCCTAGAAACTTGACAATAAATATATAGCACTATGGTAACAAAAGAGGAAGTTATACTATGGTTTACTCGTATACATAACAAATGTAATAGAATAACCACTGCAAATTACTCTCACGATATTGCCTTAATTAGATCATTAGCATTTAATTATGCTGATAAAATAAAGACACAATATGGTGAAATTATGATATATGATAACCTTATACGTATTATAGAATTAGCTTCCAGAGTAACGGCTGGAAACTTAGCTCACAAAATTGCTACTATAAAAGGTTTATGCTTGAGAAACATTGATTTTATTAATGAATTTGGGTTAGTAAAATAATTGCACTACTTTTTATATATAATAGTAATAACACCAAACAATTATACTGATGAGATTTAAAATACATTATATTCCAACTGAGGATTATATCATTGTTTCAGGAGATACTCTTGAAGAAATTCAAGAAAAAGTGAAAAGAGAAACTAGTAAACGAGGATGGAATAATAAAGATTGCTACTCAGAAGAAATATAAAAACAGAAATATTAAAGAAATTTAATAAGCTGTTTATCCTGATAATTTATGAATCTGCCAATTCATAGAAAAACAGGGATGCCTTGGCAGAGGCTGTCAATGATCTATGGTTAGATTAGACGGAGGTAGAAGAATACTTGTGAGATTACCTCTTTTTATTTTTAATACCCCAAATGATGTCTTTTTACGAGACTAGGGGTTGGTTGAGAGGAGAATAAGCTGAAACTCGTTCTATCATGTAGTACGATAGAGAAATAGTAGGTGCGAATCCTACTACAACCACGATAATAAGATAGTGAAAGTATCTGTGCAATAGGTTGTACACTTACAGAAGCTATTTATTATTTATATACCTGTACATATAGTTTCTGATATTGGTTAAGGAAGTATATGGTAAATGCTAGTACCAATCAGGCAAAAATTGTTTTCTACAGCTGGTATATATTTTTGTAATAAAAATCTAATCCTTATCTTAACTTAAATAGTTGATATACTAATTCTTAGTTATGACAGATAAATCTATAAAAATTGGAGTTGTCTTACTTCTTCTTGGAACTTCTTTCCTAATAAGTTTTGCATTTTTTTGTATAGATAATACACGTAGCGAAACCTTTTTTAGACAGAACCAAGAGAATATAAAATCTCTAGTTTTACAGATAGACTCCCTAGAGAGAATTATTAATTCTACATTTAAAGAAATGAAAGATACTACTATCATTCGTGTTTTCCCCCAAGAAATTAAAATCTACTGTGATACAAGAGATAACATTAAAAGTAATTTAAAGTAATGTGGTTTTATCGTTTTGTTATACTATTAGTTAGTATTTCCTTTATTCTTTACTATACTCTGATGACTCTACAGTTATTAGATATGTGTAAAATTACTCGCTGTAAAATTACATGGAAAGTAATAATTCCATTTTATTATTTTTTTAAAAGGTAATTGTATAATTTAAAAATCTAAAGATGAGTTTCAAAAAAATTGTTGCTGCTCTTGTAGCAGTATTTGCTATTTTCTGTGTTGTTTCTCTAGGTAAAATTGGAGAAGATGTGAAAAATGAAACTATTGTTGTTAATCAGTATCCGTTTACTGGTAATATAGAATACTGGACTACACCTGGTTTTCATTGGCAATGGTGGGGTAAAACTACTACTTACTATAAAACTCAACAGTTGTGGTTCGGATCTGATTCTGAGTCAGGTGAGCAGCAAGGCAACCCTATTCCTGTAATTTTTAATGATGCGTCTGATGGTATGATTTATGGATCGCTTCGTGTAAAGCTTCCTACTGATCCTAAATTTCTTGCTCGTATACAGACTGACTATAATGGTATGGATCGCTTAATGAATGATCTTGTACGACCTACGGTTACAAAAGTAATCTATGCGTCTGGACCTCTTATGTCTGCATTTGAATCTTATGCTGAAAAAAAGAATGACCTAATTGAGTATATTACTGACCAGCTAAATAATGGTGTATACAAAACAGCTGTTAAGCAAGCAAAGGTTACCGATGCAATTACAGGAGAGGAGAAAACAGTGAAAATTGCTACTCTCATTCCAGACTCATTGTCTGCTGGTGGGTATAAACGTAGTGAATCTTCGCCATTTGCCTATTATGGCTTAGAGATTGGTCAGGTAGCTGTTTCAAAAATTGCTTATTCTGACAAGGTAAACAGTCAGATAGCTCGCCAACAGGAAGCTAATATGTTAATTGCTACATCTAAGGCACAGGCTGCTGCTGCACAACAGGAGAGTATTCGTGCTGAGGAAGAAGGAAAAGCAATAGCTATGAAGGCAAAGTGGGAGCAGGAGAAGATTAAGGCTGTAGAAGTTACTAAAGCTGAACAGGAATATGAAGTGGCTCGTCTTTCTGCTTTGAAAGCAAAAGAAGATGCTAAGCGTATTGAAGCTCAGGGTTTAGCGGAAGCAGCTGCTGCCCGTGCTAAAGTACAAGCAGGTTTATCTCCGTTAGAGCGTGCAACAATTGATAAGGAAACTGCAATTGGTGTAGCTCAGGCTCTTGCTAATTCTGAAGTTCGATGGGTTCCTGAAGTAATGATCGTTGGAGGTAAGGAAGGAGCATCAGCAAATCCTCTAGACGCTGTTGGTCTTAACATGCTTCTTGATATTGCTAAGAAACAGAGCAAATAAAATTACTAGGCTTGGAGGATGCCTTGAAAATTCCTCTACTAGCCGACTTAACATCATCTGACTGTAGATCAGACCTGCTTTAACAAATAGGTGTATTGGACTAGCAGTAAGGGGGTTCGAATCCCTCAGGCGGCACAAATTTTATGAATATGGAAACAAAAATATTTTATAGAGTTGCTAATATAAACAGTGAACAAGGATTATGGTACAGTATAGATGGTAATTTTACAGGTGATATTCATACAAAATATAATTTCTGTACTAACTCTAGACTGCCTATGCCTTATGATGAAAACATTGTAGGGTATCTTTCTGTAACAGACAACTTAGAAGATCTTTATAAGTAGTTTACAAAAGACGATATAATTGCTTTGAAACCTTATGGTTTTAGAATTGTTGCATATTTATCTGATGATTATAAATTTTATAACAATCATTACTTGATAAATAAAGATACTTCTAAAATTATTAAATATTATAATTAAATAAATAACACAAATGGCACATCCTAAAATGAAGGCTATTACAATGCCTTTTAAAGAAGTTAAGTTAGACGAAGAAAATAATCCTATCCTGGATAAGAAAACGGGAGAACTTCAGTATAGGATTGTTTATCGTAGGGTAAGGCATAATGCACTTTACCTACCTAATTACAGAGCAGAAAAACCTACCTGCTAGACCAAAGGTGTAGTCTCCATAGTAGAACACTATGGTTTCTTCTAATACAGTAAGGGAAAAACCTTTATTAAGAAGAGGAGCCCATATAAAAATTATGAAGCTCTCAAAAGACGATAAACATTGCCTATACCTCTTTGATCGAAGGTATAGGCTCTTTTTAATTTAAATTTTATGGTAGATAATTTTGAACTAATTCGAACATTACTAAAATTTGAAAGTAAGGATGATTTTTACTTTATTCAAATTTTACAACGTTCAAAAGATAATCCTGAAACAGGTGCTAATAATAGATTAGTAAAATCCTATTATATTCGTTCTTTAGAATATTTTGATTCTAAGAAAAACGAAATTAAGCAGGTTTGCGAATTATATAAAGCGAGAGCTTATATTCATCTTACAAAACGTAGCTATAAAGATGTAGCTTTGGTTTGTTTACAAAACTTAGTTGAACGAATTCGTTATGATCAAGTAGATGAAGTTTATCGCTGTTATGATTCAGCATGTGGCGTAAGCTATGTTAAAGCAGACAAAACTTGGGTTGTTGACATTGACGAACCTATAGATAATCGCGCTGTAAATAATATTTTGTTATTTATTGAACGAGAATGTCAACCTATAGGTTCAAAGTTTAAAGCTTTAATTCCTACGAAAAGTGGTTTCCACTTGATTACTACTCCTTTTGATATGTCAACTTTTGCAAAACAATATCCAAATATTGATGTACATAAGAATAATCCAACGTTGTTATATTTTAAAGGATAAAAACAAACCGCAAAGAGCAATGTCGCGGTATATAAATGACAGAGCGGGTTATGCCTAATAGTATGCTTTTACCTTTATACAGAAAAAGGTGGTAGTTTGGTTGTTTGGTGCCAATAAAAAGCACGGTAGTCCTGAGTGAATCCAACGAAATATTCAGGTGGCTTTTAGAAATTTCACATCGAAATTTTAGTAATAGTTCTTGAGTTATAAGAATAGTATAATGATGTACTAGTCATTATTATATAATTGAAACAACAAACGTTTTAAACTATTACGAACTCCTAAGGTATGAGTTGAAACTACCTTAAACGGGCCTGTCAGGTTTTTGACATTCAAGATAGTGGGTAATAATTCATGTAGGAGCTGATATAACTTCTTTAACAACTGGACCAAAAAATAAACGCTAAGAAAATTTTCCATAAGTTGACTAACAAAGTTATGTCTCTTATAACATCAATGAATACTCAGGTAGTACTAGCTGCCTAGGTTATGTAAATTATGGAAATAATAGATTTTAAAAAGGGGCTATATTATTGTACCCAAACCAGAGCCCCTGAGGCTATGATAGGTCAACAGTCTATTAGGTAACTCTATAGGAGTGCTGTTAGGGGTATATTTATTGATTAGATTTTTGTAGAGAACCTAATCTAAACATGTAAATAAAACTGTTATTGTCAATTAGATGGACGCGGGTTCGTCGCCCGCCATCTCCACTAAATTCTTTAAATTATGAAATCATTATATAATATTGGAGATACTGTTATAGTGAAGTCTAGATATGATGAAGGGTGTAGCCAATTGAGTTATAGGTTTGTATTCCTACCTAACATAATTAAGTATTATGGAGGGAAAAGTCTTACTATTTTAGGGGTAAGCTACAGAGGAAAAAATTTTAATAACCAAGTTGAGGATGATGGATACTGTTACACGTTAAAGGAAGATGAACGTAACTATTGGTGGTCATCTAGTATGTTTGAGCCTGAATTTTAATAATGAAACTTACGTCACATGATATTCTTACCAGGTCAGGGTGTTTATCAAGGTTATTAACAGTAGTTAGCTGGATGATTATTATATTAATTATTAATTTAATATTTTATTTTATAGAATGTTAAAGAAACTTAGTTTAATATTTATTCGTTTTGCACCTTTCTTACTAGCACTAAACATATTATTTAAAATACTACTACGCTACTATACAATTTCTACGGTAATTATTAGTTGTGTAGATTTGGTAACAGTTATGGTAGTACTAATAGGTCTCATTGTTTTATCTCTTACATTCAAATTTTGTATTTACCATAGAATTTTGCTGTATTGTGTTCTAGTGTGCTATTTATTACACTTTGTTAATAACATATTAGGGATAAACTTCTTTGTTACAGTATTAACATATTTCTTCGTGATGATTGTTATCACTTTAATGATCATTATTATTTATACTTATTTAAAAGAGAAGCAAAAGTAAGTGTTAGTTATTATACTGAATAGTAATCTCAAAAATTTGTACAAATTATAGAAATGAGTGTACAAATATTTGGTTATATTGACTTTTATCTTTATATTTGTGGTGGATTCTACTAAGAATTTGACTCTGCTCGTTGGTGTACTTGGTTTGTGCACGTCACGCTTTGAACGTGAAAGTTAAAGTTCGAATCTTTAACGAGCAACTATTAAAATTAAATAAATATTTCTTATATATAATAAATAATACTATGGCAACGGTACTAATTAACTGTCTAATATTACTATTTCTTTTTATCTGGTTTGTAGTAATAGTACTATGTACTATCCTTTACTTTAAAAGTAGAAATGAATCTTTATTTTAATACATTAACTAGTATTAAAAGAAAATATGTAAGAGATTATTATAACTTTTTTGTAAAACTGTCTCTTATAGATACTATAAAGAGTTCTAAAACAAGGTTAAGTGTATGAATGCCTTAGTTATTAATGCTGCAGGGAAAGGAACTAGAGTAGGAATGAATATTCCTAAGCAGTTTATAGATATCAATGGATTTCCTATAATGTATTGGACTGTTGAGAAGTTTGTCAGGTTAAAGCTGTTTAATATAATTGTTATAGTCTCTTTACCCGAATATATTCCTCCTCTTCAGAAGCTCTTTCCATTTTCTTATATCAAAATTATAGAAGGAGGGTACTCATGCTTAAGATCTAGAATTGCTGGTCTTGAATATATAATGACCTACTATTCTTCTATTGAAAAAATTATGTTTCATGATTCTGTAAGACCTTTTCTCTCTCCAAATTTAATTATAAGATGTTTATCTTCTTGTAATTTTGATAATTCAGCTGTTGTTCCTTATATTTCAACGGTTAGTACCTTAAAAGATTTTAATTCATTACATGTTCCTGGAGTAAGAAAAGAACCAGTTGCTATTTTACAGACTCCTGAAACTTTCATACTTAGAAGTCTTTATGATGTAATCACAAAGATTAAAAATATAGATGATTATCAGACTCTGCCTGATTTGTACGAGCATAATGGAAATAAATGCTTATATATCTCAGGAGAATTTATGAATTTTAAAATTACTGGTCCTGATGATCTAGAGTTAGCTAAACGTTTATTTGATGGTAGACTTAAGTATTAAATTACCAGATAACTTTTTTGATGCAGAAGTAAAAAATGGATTTTTGGTATCTAAAGAGAGAAAAGAACTTTGAGGAGTTGAATTAGATTTATTGCAACAGTTTAAAAATATCTGTGACAGGTATCATTTGAAATACTATTTAGATGGGGGGACATTACTTGGTGCTGTTAGACATGGTGGGTTTATTCCATGAGATGATGATATTGATATTGCTATGCCTAGAACAGACTATGATAGATTTCTAGAGTATGCAGTTAAGGAGTTGAGTTACCCATATTTTGTTCAGAATGACTGAACAGATAGTACCTTCTATTGCTGCACTAAACTAAGAAGAAGCGATACAACATGTATTCACAAAAAGGACTTAGAGGGTCATTTTACCTTTAACCAGGGGATCTTTATAGATATATGTCCCTTTGATAATGTTCCAGATGATCTAGTTGAGAGACAAAAGTTTATGCACCAGTTACACTTAATTAAACTAGAAGCACTGGCTGTAAAAACAAGAATACAATGCTATGATTCTTCTAAGGAAAACACATCTAGACTTTTATATCTTAGAGAAAAATATCAAGAGCTGCGACAACGATATAATATACTCTCCACAGAATCATTTGGTAATCTTACATTTCCAAATAAGATGCAAAGCCTCAGAAATGCTAGAGACTATAACAATAAAGTTTACCTTAAGTTTGAGTGAGGAATGTTTCCTGCTCCAGAAGTATATTTAAGTGTTTTAACTAACATATATGGAAATGACTTTATGGTGCCAATGCCTGGTAGAAGCATGCATGGTGAGATTCTTGTGAATACTTCCATAGGATACAAGGATAACTATAACCAATTTATGTCATTATAAGTTATTTCTAAATTTGACATTAACGGCGTAACAGCTCGTAACATATAAATTAATTACTTATATGGAGCTTCTGTGGCAATAAAAATCAGACGTGCAAAACTACGATAGTGTTTATTGGCTCCTTAGTTCAGTGGTAGAATGTCAGTTTTGTAACCTGAGGACGTTGGTTCGAGTCCGACAGGAGCCTCAATAATGAATACGATTAGGGAAGAAATTTTAAAATATAGTATAAAGGTCTTTTATTTTTCTTTGTAAATAAAGAAGTTTAAATCTTACATATTATCTTATTTTTTTAATTATGATTAAAAACCGTCCTAAGTTATTAGTTGAATATTCACAGAATTTTGATGTGGGTTCTCATATACTATTTATTATTGTTTATCCCGATACTAGTACAGAAATATATAGTAGCATGATAGATACTATAGGATTTGAAGGCAGCTACTATGTAAAAATAAACAATTATGAAAATAGCATAATCTTTAGTAAATTAAATATAGATAGAGCATTTTTTATTAAAAATATAATTGGAGTTGGAGAACTAAGAGGATCCTGGCCAGAAGTTCCAACACTGGATATGCTTAGAAAGAGTATTGAAGCTCTTGAATGTTTTGATGAATTTTAAAATAAAATATTATGTTGATATTATTCTTAATAATTTATTTAGGATCTCTAATTAGTATCTATACAATTCTATATATAGAGTGGAGCAATAATACAAGTTGCACTGAAAATACAATTGAGGATTTTAATAAGTATATTATAATATATACTGATTATGTACCAATCGCTCTATGGATCCCTATTGTTAATACTATTATACTAATATATTATATCACTGTATATATATATAATAAAATAAAAACTATTCGTATTAGATAAAATTAAATTTTAATTAATCCCTAAAAATTTATACTAAACAATAGGAATAATTAATGAATGGAGTATAGCCGTTAGGAGCCTCTATAAATAAAAGAGGATCATCGAGAATGGGGTGTGGAAGTAGCACGAGAAATTTGGGATTTCTAGGGGATAGAGCGTTACTATCATTCTCGACAAATTAATTGATAATCAATAACATATGAAGTTTAATATTGATAATCTTTCTAAGTGTAAAAACATAACAGAATGCGCTAGATTATAGTGCCAAGGAAGAGTAATCCTACAGTCTTGGGTTAGAGACTGCTTTAGAATAGTACTTAAATAACAGCCCACGCGGTTACGGTGGTGGAGTGACGTCAGACTGTAAATCTGATACATTAGAAACACAATAGGTTCGAATCCTATCGGTCCAGCAGAGTTAGAGTCATATTAGTATAGTGTGCGATTACTAATGGATTAGCGAACTAACGAACTTATCTAATACTTAGCACAAAGTAAAGGATCATCTCTATTAAGTTACTAGAAGGTTTATAGATAGAGAAATTTGGAGGATATCTGGCTGGATGAAGGGCCGCTCTTGAAAAGCGGTACATCGTGATGAGCGATGTGGGGGTTCGAGTCCCTCATCCTCCGCAAAACTATTTACTTGAAAATAAACAGATAGTTTTACTTGGAATCTAAGCTAACTTAGTAGAAGCACTTTCACTAAGTTAGCTTTGAACTTGAAGAAAATATTATGGAAGCAAGCAAAATAAAACAGTTAACTAAAGAAGAATTAGAAGTAGTAGTAAAAAATTCTATTTCTTATTCTGAAGTTCTTAGAAAATTAGGTTATCATGTCACAGGAGGAGAACCTTGGAGGAACTTGAAGAAAAGATTACAAGAATTAGACATAGATATATCACATTTCAAAGGAAAAGCTCATGGAACTTCCGATGTTAAGAAGTATTCTTTAGACGAAATATTGGTAAGAAATTCTATATATTCTAATAGAAGAGCATTAAAGAAAAGATTAATAGAAGAAAAACTAAGAGAGTATAAATGTGATATTTGTGGTATTTCAGAATGGCAGGGTAAAAGTCTATCTTTACAATTAGATCATATTAACGGTGTTAATAATGATAATAGAGTAGAGAATCTTAGATTTTTATGTCCAAATTGTCATTCTCAGACAGAAACATTTTCTGGAAGAAACATCTATAAATCCAGGGGACTTGGAGCGTAACCAAGAGATTCCATTAAATGTAGGTATCGCCAAGCTGGTTAAGGCTCAGCTCTGCAAAAGCTGCATCACAGGTTCAAATCCTGTTACCTACTCTAAACACTAATAGCATAAAGATGAAAACAATAGTAAAAATAGTTATAACAGTCTTAGTAATACTTAATATATCATGTGGAACTATAAAACCTAATGTTATGATAGGACCTACTGGAGATACACAGAAAACTTATATTGAAGATATAAAGTATTACAATAATACTAGTGATTAACCCAAATTAGAAGTATAGTCTACAACCGCTTATTACCCTAATTTAAGAAAAATATGAAGCTTTGTAAGTTAGATTCTTTGTGGTGGGTGTTTGTGCACCCTACAGGAGAGTTTAAATCATTAGAAATGTCTATTAGATTTAAAATCTTGAAGTTATCAAAATTTTTTGACTTTGATATTCAACTATTTGGTATTTGTTATTATTTATTTATAAACATCAGTATATTTGGCTTGCTTGATTTCTATATTAGTTATAATAATAAGGGGGATCATGCAGGCTTTCGTTTTAATATTGATATTCTTGGACTATATTTTGAGTTTAATATTTGTGATATTAGACATTGGGATTTTGACCAAGAATGTTGGGAAAAACTAGTTTAATATGTTAACACTACAAAAGCTTAAGGAATTAAAACAAGCTAATAGGGATAAACTTGTTATCTATAAACTTTTATCTACTATTATAGGGGAGTGTGAGCAAATCTCAAAGAACCCCTCTAATAATGAGATTGTTAGAGTATTACAGAAAGTATACAAAGATAATGATATTACCTTGAAGGAGTGTTCTAAGGACAGAGTTAATCTGATTCAAGAACTAAACGAGGAAAATAGCTTTTTATCTCAATACTTACCTACTCCTCTTACAGATGAAGAGTTATTAGCACTTATTGGATCCCAAATGTCTGAAGGTAAAAGAATGCCTGATATCATGAAGTATCTGAGTACTAATTACGAGAGTCGTTATGACAGTAAAAAAGCTATCTTAATAATTAATTCACTACTATAATGAAAAAGTATCCATATACTATAATATCATCTAAACAATTCCTTTTATTTTACAGCAGTCTAGTTAAACTTGGGTATAGGCCATGTTTCAACGTTCAGATATACATGAAAAGTAATAAAATCCAGAGCTCTGTTGTTGTTTTAGATGATACAGGCGTGTTTGGCTTTTTTTGTTTTTACCCAGATCTTAGCAGTTTAAATCCTAATATAAAACGCATTTTTATAAAGGATTCATATAGGTTTCTTCGATGTGCTGCCAAGTATAAAAACCACTTAGAATTTTAAGTTAAGATTTTATTACTAAGAGCTTTTACATAAATACAATATGAAAGAGATAAATATTATTAACATTATAGGTAAAGGATACAATTGTAATATTAATTTCAATAATGTTATATCTTGTTTTCATGATACAGATAAAAAAACTGTTTGTATAACGTTTAACACTTTGGTTGATAACAACTTACTTAAGGTTAAATACTTAAATGTTATAGAGGTTAATTATTTAGGTGAATAACTGTAAAAATAAAACTTATGACACCATTCAAAGTATTATGGTTAGAATATAATAAAAATAAACCAACCTATTATGATATAATGCCTTACCTAGTTAGAAAGTATAATGATGCTTATAAAGCAGATAAACCTTCTAAAGAAAGTTTTGAGCAGTGTAAGGATTTTGTAACGAGAAAATTAATGTATCAATACTGGGCTAGATGTGAATATGAATTTATAATTGCACATTAGCCATACAAAGAGGATAGCCCACTGAAAGATTCTTATAAAATAGATATATTTGAGCAATGTAAGATGAATATAGATATTATTACTAGAGTTTTTATGAAGAATATTCAAAAACTTTAGTTGTATTGCTCCTATAGCTCAATTGGATAGAGCAACAGCCTTTAATTGTTGGAGCACGTTTAAGCGTGAAAATTGTGGTAAATTCGGTAAAAGTGAAATAAGATGGTAAAATCTATACGAATCAGCTTTCTAAGAAAGTCTAAGGTCCTGAAATATGGGTAGCTGATAATACCGAGCTAAATTAGAGTAGATATACTGTGAAGAATATAAGTTTTCTATACTGCGTAAAATAGGTAGAGTACTTAGTAGGTTAAAAATTAAAAACATATACTTCTTTAAGTTTCTGTTTACTCTATAAATGTGTAGAGACTAAACACTGCACTTGTTTATCAAGTTGATATAGTCCAGACCACAAATATATACCACTGGTGGTATATAGCAGTGAAAACTGTAGTGGTAAGCTAAGCTGTAGGTTACAGGTTCGAATCCTGTTAGGAGCACTAATAACATTATAACATGGAAAAAATAAAAACGTACTGCTCGAATTGTCGCAAAGAAACTATTCATGTAATTTGAACAGAAGATGGATACGGAGCTTATGGTGTCTGTAGAGTAATTTCTTCAATATTATCGTTAGGAATGTCCAACTTATATTGTGATACTATTTGTAAGTGCCTAAGCTGTAATAGAAAAAGAATAATCAAGTAACGAAAATTTTATCTAACTAAAATATAATTTATGGAATTCTTATATTGCTGGGTTATATGTATAATTATTAATCATATTATTCTCTATGTTTATTGGAGGATAAAATCTAAAGAAGGAACTACTCTAGGAGATATGTATTTATACTATACTGAGGATAAATATATTAGTAATTTTATCTTTATAGTATTCGTTTGGACTCCTTTAAATTTTATTCCAATTATTGCTTGTATTATATTAATAATTTTTAGTTTATTTTCTCATTTAAGAATTAGATGACTATGAAAATACTTCTTTGGGTAGATGACGCCCGTAATCCAATGGAAGATGATTGAATGAACTTCAGTCCAATTGGAAGAAATTGTAAAGTTGTATGGGCCCAATCTTATCAAGAAGCAATTGATTTTCTTGAAAAAGAATGGCCTGACTCTATTTGCTTGGATCATGATTTAGGAGAGGAAAAATCTGGATATGATATAGCCAAGTATATTGTAGATAAATGTATAGATGAAGGGTATATCCTTCCACAATTTGCAAGTCAATCTGCAAATCCTGTAGGTCGAGCAAACATCTTAGGAATATTAAATAACTATAAAAGAATAACTCAGAAAATTTTAACTTGGTAATAATGGAATCACATATTACTTTTGATACTGCTAAACTTGCAAAGGAAAAACATTATATGGATGGAAATAGAATATCCAAACTATTTCCAAAATTAGGATATGTAAATTGTAGCCCTTGTTATGATGAAAAAGGAGTGCTTTGGAATTGTAAGTTTTATGATCCTACAGATAATTATTATTTAGCTCCAACTCAATCTAAACTTCAAAAATGGTTAAGAGATATTCATAAAATACATATTATAATAATTCCCACTATTCATGGATATTGGACATACAAAATCGTTGATATTCAGATGGATCCTTCTAAGAAAATTGTAAGACCTCCTCATAGTATAGAGGCAAGTGGAGTAGATTATAATACATATGAAGAAGCTTTAGAATCAGCTTTTTGGAAGCTTTAAAAACATGGATATAAAATGGATATACCTTCTAAAATTTTAGCTTATTGGGTTCCTTCTATAGTAGTTATACTTATAAGTTTGAATCTACATTACTCTGAATTTAGTAACTATGTAAATACTAATTCATATCAATGTGAGATTATAGGAGGAGAAAAGATATCTGGAGGCTATAAAACTAATGGTAAGATGTATCTTATTGCAAAAGATATAAAAACTAATAAAATACTTAGTTTTGAGGCTACTCCAGAAGATTACCATATGTACCATAACAAACCTGGTGCTATATTAACATATAAACTTAAAGGGTGGGTAGTATCTAATAACAAAACATACAAAGTGTATAGAGATATTTTTATAGTGTCAATTGCTCTTTTATTTGCAATTACTATAGGATCTCTAATAATGTCAGAGTATGATTCAACTTTTATACATTTTGCAAAATCTTCAGCTATTTTATTTGTTACTACTATTATCTCTTATAATCTTATTATATAATATGATTTATGATCCAAAAACTAATATTGTCTTTTGGGATGAACTTTTAAAAATTCCCGAGTTTAAAGCATTATCAGAAACTCCTCAGAATATACTTTGGCATAAAGAGGGAGACGCTTTCACCCATACTTGTATGGTTACAAAATGTATGTTGAAGCATATTGAAAATAGTAATGAAGTACTTTTTCAAGACATAGACTATCGAAATATTCTAGTCTTTGCTGCTCTATTACATGATATAGGTAAACCAGTTACTACAAAAAAGGAAGAAGATGGACTTTATCACTGCAAGGACCACGCTATTAAAGGAGTTCCAATTGCAGAACATATCTTAGATGTATACGTCTCTGATATTAAGCCTCAATATAAGAGGGCTATTCTTTCTTTGGTAAGGTGTCACATGCAACCTCTCTATATTTTAAAACAAAGAGATATCAAGTCAGCTATTTTAAGATTAGTTAATAATTTAGAGTATATCGACTTTGAAGCATTGCTACTATTAAAGAAATGTGATTGTGAAGGATCAATACCTGAATCAGATGATCACCATGAGGAAACTTTGAGGAGTGTACGTGAATTATATTATGAGGTGTGTAGTTATCCCGCACAAACTAAAGTTTGGATTGAGAAGTTAAAAGATACTAATACTTGTAATTATAAACCAGGTTGTCATCCAAATGGAATCAATAAAGGATATCTTACTCAAGGATATTTAAGTCTGCCTATAACCGTAGGATTCAGAACTTGTCTTGGATTTTGCTTTTCAACTTCTCCTGTAACCAAGATCGTAGATAAAAACCATTTTCATACTCAAAATTCCGTATATAAAATTACAGAAGTAAAAGATAGTGAGCTCTAATTTGTTATGGCTCCTAAACTATAAGTGATAAAAAATTAAACTATGCATTATTTATTATATAATGGTAACAGTACAAATACTGTTTTATTTATCTTAAGCAGGCACGGATATACATTAAACTATCCTAAGGTAAGTATATCTTTATTACTTTCAGGACACCCTTATAAGATTTTAATTGATACGAATAAAAAATCTTATTATGTTGTCGCATATAATCAAAATATTCATTACCTTACTGGAGATAGTAATGTTTTTTGCTCAGATGATCATAATACTATCTTTAGGGAATTAGGTATTAATAATATAGAAAAGAACCAGCTTGCTCTATATAGTAACATTATTCTAAGGTTAGAAGAGGATCTATTACGATTACTTGATTCACCTAAATTAGGATCAAACGAAATATCTATTATGGATCAGTTTAAAGAAATTCTAGGTAAAGAAGAAAATAAGCTTGAAGATAATGAAACAGATTCTAATCTTAATGATGATTTTAAGTCTGAGTTTTTACCAGGACGAATAGTACAGTTAACAGTTAGAAACCAAGAATACCTCGGATTTATTATCTCCTCTGGAACTATTATTTATGTTAACAATAAAGGAGAAATTAAAGGTTATTTAAGGGGCTGCTTAGATTCCCCTAAAGATGGTAACTTCTATCAAGTTAAGAAGATCTTTGTTCCAACACCATATTGTTTCAAGCTTAGTGACTATAAGAAAATGGATGTTGCTTGGCCAAAAGTAAAAAATAAGGTTGTAAAGAAAACAGTCTCAGAAATTGAGGAAGAACTTGGACTAGAACCAGGTACTTTAGAGATTCAACAGTAAAGCAAAATTGAAATTCTGTTTTTATCATGGGTAAATTTATTCGAGGTAATCAATTAGACGAATATAATAGGTACGAGGAAGAGATTACTCGTCCAAATAAGAAAAAGAAAGTAAAAAAGTTTAGGGATACTGAAGAACAGAAAAACAAACTAATTAAAAGAGACTAAAAATGACGTATGGGTTAAATGATATTTGTTTAGTACCAGCTAGAACCAGTAGAGTAGAACATCGTGCAGACTGTAATCCATATAACTTTGATGGTATGTTACCGTTATTTACTGCTCCCATGAATTCTATTGTTAATGAAAATAATTATGAAGTTTTTCTTAGAAATAAGATCAATACAATTATTCCAAGGGGAGTAGATTATGGCAAACGATGGGAGTTGTCTACAAGGACGTTCGTTGCACTTGGCTTGTCTGAGTTTGAGAAATTTATTATAGACTTTGAAAATATATATGATACTACAAGTGATATCCGTTACGTGTGCATTGATATTGCTAATGGCCATATGTTAAAGTTAATTGATCTATGCTCACGAGCAAAGTCTATGTTTGGAGGTCGATTGTCACTGATGGCGGGTAATATTGCGAACCCTGATACTTATACTGATTATTCACTAGCAGGAATTGATTTTGTACGAATAGGTATCGGAGGAGGTTCTGTATGTACTACTTCTGCTAATGGTGGAATACACTATGCAATGGCTTCTTTAATTAAAGAAGTTGCTGATAAAAAGTGGGCTATAGAAAAATGTATTGAAGAAACAAAAGTAGTTAATATAACAGGCGACTCTGGCTTTTACTTGGGTTGTAACTCAATAACCCATCCATACAAAAGTGTTCCATTTATTATTGCAGATGGTGGGTTTGATAATTATGATAAAATTATTAAAGCATTAGCTCTCGGAGCTGATTATGTAATGGTTGGGAAACTCTTTGCACAGTCTCAAGAAGCCTGTGGGGAGTTACTACCTATTATAGACTCAAATCTAAAATTTAGACGTAAGTACTATGGTATGTCCACTAAAAAGGCACAAATGGAAACAGGAAACCAAGAACTTAAAACTGCGGAGGGTATTGAAACTGTAGTTCCAGTTTTATATAAGTTACAAGATTGGTGTGAAAATTTTGTTGATTATTTAAGGTCAATGATGAGTTATTCAGATTCTTTTGACCTTTTAGAGTTTAAGAAGACTAAATATAGAATTGTTAGTCCCTTAGAATATTTATCGTTTTACAAATAAAAATAAAAAAAATCGTTATGTTTACCAAAGGAGACAAAGTTACTATTAAGAATCTTGATTGTTTACTCAATGACAACCTACTTAAGAAAGCAGAAGATTTAGAAGGTGTTTATCATAACCAAAATATGAAATATATCTTATTTTCTGATTTTCCTTATTTTGGTGATACTGCTACTATCGATGATATAGACCCGAATGATGAAGATATTCCATATTTTCTATCTATAGGCATATGGGTACCTGAATTTATGATTATCCCATATGACGAGGTTGTTCCTAACCCTGAACCTAAAGTTAACCCAGTAGAGGATAATGCTGACCAAAAGGTATATGTTAATAAATTTAATAATAAACCATTTGGAAAAGTATTCCTCAAATTAATTGCTCTTGATGAGAAGATCGCAGAATTCTCAGCTACTCAATTTAGCAAACTAAAAAAACACGAACTACAGTATATTGCAAAGCTTCTACAGGACCATGGAGCTGAATTTGCTGATTATAATAAGTTAACCCAAAAGGAACTGGTTGTGTACTGCTATAATAAGGCATTAGGACTATAGTATGTTAAAGCTTAGAGTTTTCAGTCCAAATACAAGTTGTGCCCCTTTGCGTAGTATACCTTTTAATCAAAGAGTACTACTACGTTTAGGGAGCACAACTCCTTTAATTTCTAAATATAAATATTTGGAAATTAATACTATAGAGGGAGTTAAAACTTCTGGGAACAAAATATTAATGAAGCATGCCTTTGACAAGGCAGGTGTATCTCATAGTGAGTGGATTAGTTCTTCTAACAAAGCAAGTATTTATAAGTTTTTCATGCAGCACAAAATTCTTATAGCAAAACATAAACATTCATCGAAAGGGAAGAATATTTATTATATTGATAATCCCAAATCTTTAGACAATCTATGTAATAATGTCAATATAAAAGATTTTGTGTTTGAAAAGTATTACTTCTTTCCAAATGAATATAGAGTACATGTTGATGTTCATCATGGTTGTTTCTATGCCTGTAAAAAGGTGTTGAGACAAGATGCTGAAATACAGTGGCATAAACATGCTGACAACTCAACATTTGTTTTAGTAACGAGAGAGCACAAATTACCTGGATGTTGGGAAAATATAATTAGTGATTGTATTAAGGCATTAAAGCAAATGAACCTTACAATTGCCTGCTTTGATGTATTGTGTGGTGGTGATAGTTATATCATTGTTGAAAGTAATACAGCTCCTTCTCTGGCTTCTTTTGGAATAACTCATTATGGGAATCATTTAAAAAAGTACTATGATACTAGATTTTAGAGGAAAGGAATATAGATGTAATTACTATGCTGGTAATTACTTTTATAAAAATAGGGCTTGTTTTAGTAACGGGTGTGATCAAGGAAGATTTAATGATTATTATTATGCTACTATTATATGGCCTAGAGGTAAACAAGTTCAGCTTAATTACTGTGCATTTGATACGAGAACATTAATTGAGTACTTTAAGGAAATCTCAAGACTACTAGGGTTTACATTAATATCTCTTGTACGGGGAAAACATTCATACAAATTACAATTTAAGTGTGCTCCTGACTATAGATTCTTTATCTACGTTGCTATGTATATTAGATATATATACGAAAATCCTTTTTGGTTATTATTACACGCTGCATGGCAAAATAGAGCAAACTTCCCAGAATTGGATATTACTCAAATTATGCAACTTTATATTACATTGTTTTATGATGGAAGAAGATGTCATTGCCCAGGATTAGGTGGCCTAACATTTTATAACATTAATCCTAAGTGCCAGTTTAGTTTAATTAAAAGAGACTTTAACTGTAATGAAAATTTTTGTAAGATTATAACTGAACATGATAGCTTGTGCTTTTTTCTTCGAGTATTTAACTCGAAGCAATTACCTCAAATTGTCAAGGGAATTAATTTTATAGCAAATGAATACTATGCTAAAAACAAAAAAAGTATATGTCGTTGGTAATCAAGTATACTATGCTAATTTCATTACTAAGCGTGAGCTAGTAGATGATATTAACGATGCAGATATTATTATTTTTACAGGTGGAGATGATGTAGACCCTTCTCTGTATAATTGTAAACCTCATCCCACTACTTATTCTAATTTACAAAGGGATCTTGCTGAAAGGGAGGAATTTAAGAAAATTAGACCTGATCAGTTAGCTGTGGGGATCTGCCGTGGGTTAAATTGTGGCTCACGTTAAACAGGGTGAATTGCTGGAACGCTGAGATGCCGATCAGCAGCCAAGCTTGGATAGAAATATCCTTGAAGGTTCAACGACTAGCTTTCAAGACTAAGTTTGGGAAGGAATTCTCCAAATACGTCAGTAATAGAGCCAAGAGTGCCCTGAATTTCATAGTAATTAACTAATTTAGTTATATTATTACAAAATAGTTTTAATTGTTCAAATGTAGCTTCATTTTTCATAGCATTAGCTAACCTTGAAACTACAATTACATTACCTTTTATATAACCTTTAGAATTATCTATACGGTCTAAAGAAGCATGAGCAGGGTCATTCCCATTTCCTTCATTCATATATTTTAATTTAATACCTAAAATAGGACAATATTGAGGTATTTCAAAATCTTCATATGATAAATTAAAATATATATTTCTTCTTTTAGCCATAAATTTAGAATTACGAATTATATAACCTTTTATTCTATCACTTTCTGATATATAATTGTGTTCATACATTTTTGGTCCTAATTGATATAGATTACGTATCTCAATCATTCTTTTTGATAATGACTTTCTAGAGATTCGTTTAAAGAATTCATGGCTACCTATTATTTCCTCAAATTCTTTTAAGGTTTTACATTTGTTATAGGTAGTTATGAAATATTCTTTAAATCCTAAGGTGTTATTACATTTGTGAATAATCTTTGCAGATGGTAGGTTTAAGTTCCTTTTTATTATAGCAATTTGTTCATTATTTACATGGTATTTTCTAGCTAGTTTAGCTACTGTATTACCATCTCTGAGTTCTGAAATTATTGTTTCTTTATTCATAAAATTTTATTTTAGTTATTAATGAACAAAGTTATATAAAATTATTGGAATTTGCAACAATTAAAATTATTTTAAGTGAAATTAAGATATAGTCTGAACTATAGAGAATAAAATCTATAGAAGTATAGGATAAAGAGCCTATACGATAACAAAATAAACGCACAATTTTTATGTGTTATAAACGGTGGTATACTTATTCAGAATGTAGAAAATCATACTATTCGAACAACTCACCCTATTACAGAGGTAAGTACGGATAAAATATATGAAATTACTAGTACACATCATCAAATGCAGTATCCATTTATAATACCAGCTAAGTATTGGACATGTTTGTTTTATTCAACTGGTCGTTGGTCAAGTATATATGAGGGAGATAATGTTAAGTTTCCTCCTTATGAACCTGAAATTGTTTTGTATAACAGGCCAAATCTTCCAAAGTGTTTGGCTATCCAAGGACATCCTGAATATATGAGACCTGAATCACCAATTGTTATAAGAATAAATGAAATAATTGATAAATTAATATCAGATGAAAATTAAAAACGTTACAGTAGGAGCGGACCCCGAGTTGTTCATTTTTAATACAAAAACAAACCAAGTAGTATCCGCAATTGGAATAATTCCAGGGGAAAAAGGTAAACCATATACTAAAGGTATGCCAAAAGGATTTGGTGTGGAGATTGATTGTATTTTGGGAGAATTTAATATTCCGCCCTGTACTTCTGGTAATGAGTTTGTAGATTCTATTAAATATATGAAAGATTGGATTCGTAATTGGATTAAACAATTCGATAACAATCTTGATATTTGTTGTAGTGCATCTATGCCTGTACCTGAAGATCAGTTACTTGATCCTAAAGCAAATGAAATTGGATGTTCTAGTGATTATGATGCTTATACGGAGCGTGAAAACGATAAGCCACAAGGTTATCCTGATAATAGAAGAGTGGCAGGTCAAATGTGGGCCCGAAGGTATAGTAATATATCTTAAGAATAGTTCAAAAACGGTGAACGAGAATTGTATCAAAATATTTACAAATTAAAATAATTTTATGTAGTTTTGTTGGTGTATAATATCATATATTATGAAAGAATCAACAAAACAAATACTAAATTATCTTAATAAAGGATACACTATGATAGATGTATCCAAAATACTTAATATCAACTATAAAACAGTTGAAAGTATAAAAAGACGTTATAAAGTAGATGTTAACAAAGTTTCTCAGAGTAAAGCAAATTATCATTTCTTAGAAATTATAGATAATGATATAAAAGCATATATTCTTGGTTTCTTTATAGCAGATGGGTGTATTGGGAAAGAGGGTAGATTCTCTTTTAATATTTCCAAAGAAGATGAATATATTTTACATAAAATAAAAGATTGTTTTATAGCTAATTCAGTGGTTTATAAAAATAATCAAAATGGAGTAAAATTTAGAAAGGAACAAGCGATTTATAGATTTACATCTCGTCCTTTATTATCTATTCTTGAAAAGGAGTATAATATACATCCTAGAAAGACATATAACTCTTCATTTCAGTTCCCTTTTAAAACAATTCCAACTAAATATCATGGAAGTTTTATTAGGGGCTTATGAGATGGGGATGGTTGTTATGAGTCTTACAAAAGCATATTTAATCCTAGCTGTTGCATAAATAGCAAACTGTTTGCAGAGCAAATAGGAAATATTATAAAGAATAATACAGGATTAGATTATAAGATTTATGAGCACCAAGGCAAAACTTGTAAATATTATGTATTACGTCTACATGCAAATAGAATTAACAAACTAGAAAAAATTCGAAAACTTTATAATTTTTTATATTCTGAAGATACTATTTCTTTAAAACGTAAAAAAGATAAAGTTATTAGATATCTTGAATACCGTGCTAATTTAGCTGTTAACAAGGCTAAACAGTGTAAAGCGTAGAGATTGAAACTTAGAAATAAGAATAAAATATCTCCAAGAGTGAACTACCCATACAGATAAAGCTGATGGTGAAAATGTACGCTGAACTATAGAAATACAATAGATCTATAGAATCTAGGGATAAAAAGCCTTAGAGATAACAATTTTGTCACACATTCACATAGGATATGATAACCCTGATTTTGATACATCTGTTAAGCTTATTAAGTTCTTTGATCTATGCTGTGGAGTTCCTTCTGTATTATATGATAGAGATACTTTTAGAAGAACTCTATATGGTCAAGCAGGAAGTTTCCGTTGTCCTAAGTGGGGGGCAGAAGCAAGATGTCTAAGTAGCTTTATGCTTAATGACGAATATCTTCCAATGATTTATAAACAAACTATGTTAGCTGTAGATATGTTTAATGAAGGATTTCCTTTACCAGAAGGAGATTTAGTTCAAAAGTGTATTAACACATCTAATAAAGTACTGGCAGAACATCTAATTAAACTTTACGAAATATGTGTGGACTAGCTGGAATAATTTCTACTGAGAAGACTGAATTTAACATAAACCACTTTAATATACTTGGAACCCTAAACGATGAAAGAGGGGGAGATAGTTGTGGTATTTTTATTGACGGTAAGGTAGAATATGGAGTTGGTAACAGAGAATTATTTAGGAACTTTACTACTAGTATAAATTATCCAAAGTCAGCTTCTATTGCTTTATTACATTGTCGAAAGGCCTCTCCTGGATATCCTGTGAATTTAGATCAGGCTCAACCAGTTGTTATTAGACGTGATAACAAAATTGAGTTTGTACTAATGCATAATGGTACTATTCTTAATATTAGAGAATTATCTAATAAATATCTTCCAGAACTTAATACTCTTGGTATGTCTGATTCTCAAATTTTGGCAGAAATTATTTATAGACATGGATATAATGTTCTAGAAGAGTATACAGGTTGTGCTGTTCTTATAATGGTAGATTATAGATCTTTGACTCCAAAAGTACTCATGTTCAAAGGGAGCTCTTGTTATAATGAAAACAAAACAAAATCTGAGCGACCTTTAGTTTATATGATTAACGAGGGTAAATTTTATTTTTCGTCGATGTATGCTTCTCTATATTGCATCAACTGTAAAAAAACAATCTATGAATTTCCTATAAATAAGTTATGTCAAATTAAGGATAACAAGGTTTACTGTGTTAGAAATATTAACCGTGAAAAATTAAAGAGAGAACTTTACATACCAGTATACGGTGCTTCTTATAAGAATAATTCTCCAGCATATACCTCTGATAGCTTATATTACAGTCAAACTACAGGTACGTATATGTTAAATGGAATTCCAGCACACGGTATATATCTAGCTTATCCTTCTGGGTATTTAGTACCCAAAACACATGCTGGCTCTAATGCATATGGACATACTTTCTACTTCTTCTATGGGCGATTGTTACCCAATAAAGAAAGTTATGATTTCCTTGAAAATATAGATGACCTTTTTACAGATGATGTTCTTCCTGTTTATTGTCCTGAAGTTATTGATTACTTTGCATATAATCCTAGAATTATTAATGGTGTCTTAACTACTGTTGATAAAGACTTCAATTATATGAAGTACATAGAAGGATCATATGTTACTCTATTTAATGCTCCTGATAAAGTTAATGTAAAAGATGGAGTAAGTTCTACAACATATACCTATGCTCCTAGCGCTTTGGAGATTTTTAAGAATGATGCAGAAAATACAACATTCAATTTTGAAGTACTAGAAACACAGATTTTACAATTTATAACTAATAGACTTGTTGATTTAGATGCTGTATAATAATACTAAAAAAAGGTGGGAAATGGGAGGCGCCTTGCTAAGAGGTGTGATCTATATTGATTATGTATATGTAGAATATGGTTATTTTGAAACAGACTCACTGAATGTTCCTCTAGTAATAGACGGGGAAATTATCTATTTGGAAAGACGTGAGAACTGCAAAATACCATTATATTGGGCAAATAATATTTGTTGCTATACGATAGATTTAAACCTAGCTAATAATATCGTTATAGATTCTAAATGTGTGTTTAATTATCCGATAGATAGATGTTACAATTTTTCAAAACTATCTTTAAAACCTAAGGATATTAAATTAATACCTGATAAGGAATTTACATATATTAAGGACTTTACCTTTGGCCTTGAATATGAAACATCCGCAGGAAACATACCTTGGTTAAGTTGTATTGATACAAATCTAGTACCACTCTATGATGGTTCAATTGGTGGGCATGAATATGTAACTTTTCCATTAACACATGTAGATTTACCTATTATTAAACAGCATTTGAAACTGCTTGAAAGATACACGTTTTACAATAAAAACTGTTCTTTGCATATTCATTTTGGTAACTTTCCAATTAATAAAAGTTATATTAGTCGTCTGTGTAAGTTCTGGTGCCATTTTCAATGGTCTATTGGTATGTACGTACCAAGCTATAGTTACTATACAGAACGCTATAAAAGTAATGGTAAAGCTTACAATAAACCTTTTCCGAGTATTGCATCTCTCTCTACATTCTACAAAAGGTTTACTGGTAATGAGTATAATGATGATCAAAGTTTTTATTTGCCAAATTTGTATGATTCAACGGAGGAGCGTAAGTGGGAAGTGTGTGGTAGATATTTTAATATGAATATAATGCACTTAATTTCAGGTGATGCTCATAAAACTGTAGAATTCAGATTTTTAAGACCCACTACAGATTACTCTGAAATTAAGTGGTACCTGCTTATATTAAGTGCTTTCTTAAAATATGTTATAAATTCAAAGGATAGTAACTATAAAAAAATAACAGTTGACAAGGTTATTGATTTTACTTTTCCAGAGGATATAGCAGATAAGTTAAAATCAGAGGGGCGTAAACTGTATCATCTTCATAAAGTACAGCTGAGTTACTGTGACCCTGGTGGGGTTAACCAATATCGTAAAGAGATTTATTTAACCAAAATTCGCAAATTTTCTTTATAATTTGTTAATTAAATCTTTGATTGTTCACAGATTTTTACTACCTTTGCTGTATAACTAAAGGTAACAAACAGGAGCTTAGTGTAATGGTAGCACAGCGGTCTTTGGCAAATTTTATAGTATAAATGTATGAAATGTGAATGATGTAATCAAGAATTTGAAAAAACAAGAAGTAATAGAAACAATGTAAGATTTTGTTCTAGAAAGTGTTATTTAGAGTATCATTCTAGAGAAAAATATGAAAGATATTTAAAAGATAATTCTATTGCATATAGTTATCAAAATATGCAAAAGTATAAAAAATATTTTCTAGAAGAACAAGACTATAAATGCGCAATATGCGGAATGAGTAATACTTGAAATAATAAACCTCTTGTTTTTATTTTAGATCACATAGATGGTAATGCAGATAACAATTATCGAAATAATTTACGGTTAGTATGTCCTAATTGTGATTCACAATTAGATACTTATAAATCTAAAAATAAAAATTCTGCAAGAGCCAAATACAGAAAAATTATAACTATAAAAAATTCGGAGCCTATTGGTGGAAACACTAATAGTGAACACGATGATAACGTTGAATCCTTAACAGATAATGCTGATGGTAACGACGTCGGAATAGAATAAAAATTCTAGCCGCTAGAGAGCAGATAATCGTGCACCTAAGTTGAAAAATATGGTGAAGAAGTGCTCCAGACCACAAACAGAAATGGTAGTGAAAACTATGGTGGTAAGCAAAACCGTAAACGGGAGCCTCCAAAACTCCAGGTGAGGGTTCGAATCCTTCAGCTCCTGCAACTTATTGAATATCAAGGCATTAGTTTTCTAATGCCTTATTTTTTAATATTATTACTATGCTTATAAATAGATTATTAAGGGATAATGGTTATATCTTCATTCAAAATGTAGATCCTCTATATATTAAAATGATAATAGATATAGGTTCTTATCCAATATTTATATATACCCATAGGAGTCATAAAAGTATATATATTGGAAGTAAGCTTGATGATTATAGTTTTCTTATAGGAGAAGAATGTTGTAACCTTATCTATAATTCACACAACTATCCTTTATTTAACTTTGGTGTATGTACAGTTTCTGATATAAAGTATGTTCTAAAAATGTCAATGGCTTTTACTCTGTCAAAACTTCCCATTATGTACTTTAATTAATGTAATAACGTTAACAGACATGTTATGAAGAAAATTATATGAAGAATACTAAGTTATGCTATATTGATCTTGACTATTGTACTTATGTGACAGAAAATAAATAACCTAAATATAGCATTAGACAACGCAGTTAACAATACAAAGGCATATGCTGCAGAAAATTCATGATTGAAGAAAAACAATAAGGCTTTCAAACTTTCAATTGAGCAATTAGAGTACTATGGCGATTCTTTAATGCTTGAAATGAAAAAAGTGGCTAATGAAAACAAAATCAAGGATAATAAAATTAAAGCTTTACAATATCAATTAGAGCACTTTTCTAAGAAAGATACTATCGTTATTAGAGATACAATATTTAGAGAACCTGGGTTTGTGTTAGATACTTGTATTGTAGATAAATGGAACAGAAGTTGTTTACATCTTTCCTATCCAGGCACAATAGCTTTAAGTAACGAGTATAATAATGAAAAGTATATAACTCTAAGTTCCCATAAAGAACCTGTTAAACCACGAAAATGGTTTCTACCACGATGGTTTACTAGGAAACATACTGTTATAGAAGTTATTATTATAGATCAAAATCCTTACGTTACTACTCCTAAACAGAGATATATTGAAATAATAGATAACTAAAATGAAAATTAGTATAGAAACCAAATTTGATATTGGGCAGATAGTATATATTTGTCAAAAGACTCCTAGATTTGAAGAAGGAGCTTTCGTAGACACTTATGCTGTAGACACTGCTCCTAGAACAGTTAAAGATATTATAGTTTCATATTTAGATTCTGGTCCCCATATATTTTATGTTTTTGAGGACATAATAACAATGATTCCAGAATATCTTGTTTTTAGTACATTAGAAAAGGCTAAAGAATGGTGTAACAATTATGAATAAGTATATAGATTGCTCTAAGTTAGGAAAGATAAAGGAATCTGAGTTCTCTGAATTGTTACTATCTCAGGTTGGAGGAACCATTCAGATTCCATCTAAGTATCAAGATATGTATGATCATATTGATATTATATGAAAGTATAATAATAGAACTTTTACATTTGACATCAAGAGCGCAAAAAAAAATCGTAGAGCTGATAATACTCCAGATTATAATATCAACTGAGTGGAGCTAAAAAATGTTCGAGGAAATCCTGGATGACTATTTGGAAAGGCTGATTATATAGCATTTGAAGGAGAGAAAGATTGAATCGTATGTAGACGAACTGATATAATTAAACTAATTGATTCTAAGGTAACAAATAAAAGTATAGATAAATCTAGGTCTTTATATACTTATTACCAAAGAGATGGTAGACAAGATATAGTTGTTAAAGTATTATCTAGTGATTTACGGAGCATTTCTAGAATATCATTTATGAAAAATATAGTAACTTAATTATATTTAATATTACCTTAGTATGTCGAAGAGTTATAAGGTTCCAGTTTACAAGGATAAAGGTATAAAGAATATTTATCATCGACTTGTTAAAAGAAGAATAAGGAATTACTTAAAAAGTAATTTTTTTAAACTTCAAGATAAAGACTTTGATTGTAACATTCCTAATCCTAGAACAATAGTTAATGATTATAATTACTGTGATTATAGATTTGATGCTAGATTTGGTAAAAATCTAGAAAAATGGAGGTCTAAGCTTTCTAGGAAGTAACAATTTAAAATGTAAATCATAAAAAATAAAAAAGATATGAGTAGAGTAGTTAAGTATTATTACAGTGCCCCTGTATATCAAGGTACTGTTTCTGTGAATCCTATTATCGAGAAAACTGTTGTTTATGATATTAAACCATGTCGTAGGTATACTATGGCCGCAGTCTATGATGATAATAGTCATACTATTAAGTTTGGACTTGCAGTATGCCAGCCTGTAGATAACTTTAATAAAGCTATTGGGCGACAAATTGCTGAACATAACGCTTTGAAGAGTCCATTTCATGTTATCGAAAACTTCGGAGGTCGTAGAAATGACTATGCTGATGAAGTTATGAGTATTATGATAGAAAAGGAGAAGAAACTTTTAAAAAGACATAATCCTAAGCTCTTTAATTCTAATTATTTTGTGGAATAATGATTGATATCATTTTTAATGGTTGTATTAGTATAGAAGATAAAAACAAAGATGCATTTATAGAAGATTTTAATAACTTTCTAGTTTCCAGAGAGGCTGCTTTTAAGGGAACTGTAAGAGTTATTGAATTTGATGATGCAGAAATTATTGATGATTAGAATCTATACTGATGGAAGTTACAAACCAACAACAGATCAGGGTGGTTATGCCTCTATAATTACTGAAGATGATAAAGTAATTAAGATCTTATATCAAGGTTATATACATACTACTAACAATAGAGCAGAATTAATGGGAGTCCTATACTCTTTAGAATATTTTAAGGAACCTAAGAATTTAGAGATATATTCTGATTCAAGTTATATTGTTAGTAGTATTAATAATGGTCATGTATATAGATGAATTATAGAACAAGATGATTCAAAAAAGAATATGGATCTATGAATTAAAATAGTTGATCTATTGCACTTTCATAAAGTAAAGTTCTTTTGATTAAAAGGCCACAATAATAATAAATTTAATGAACTTGCAGATTGTTATGCTAATATTGCTGCAATAGTAATTAATCCAAAGGAAGATATTAAACAGAATTAACTATGGAAAAGAAATTAACTTTGAAAAGAGTTGGTAATCATTGGTATCCTTGTGTTAATCACATGAGAGGATATATTGATGGATTTGACAAGAAAACTGATAGGTATTTATCTATCATTGATGTTTGTGGAAGTGAAGAACTTACAGTAGAGTTTGAGAATCTAGGTATTGAACTTGAGGGTATAAATATTATCTATTTTAATGAGCAAGATATTACTAGGTATTTAACCACTGATGATAGTTTTGATCTTAGATTTGTAATTAATAATCATGAATTTACAATATATTCCGATATTTACTGGTTATTAGAAACCCAATTTAACTTTAACTTTCATAAGGAGAGTTATAGGATCCATATTTACTAGATAGCAGAAATGCTTTATACTTTAAATTACTTAATTTATGATAATTAAAAACGAGGCAAATGATCCTGTAGAAAAGAAGGATGTTAGTAGGCGTAAATGCACTTTAAGTAATGAAATTCAAAAACTACTTCTTCGTCAGCTTAAGCATGAATTGCAGAATCATAATGCGTATATGAATTTTTCAAATTACTTCGGTGTTAGAGGATTTGTTATTCTCGAAGAGTATTACAAACAACGAGCAGATGAAGAATACTTACATCATTCCTGGATTCGTAAATATTTAAATGAAAACGATGCAGAGTATATTTATCCTACTATTGAGCAGTTTGATAAGAAAGTAGAAAATATGGTAGATCCTTTCAAAATTACCGTAGACCTTGAAATTGAAACTACTCAAATGATTAATGAAATTGTTGATCAGGCAGCTAATGAAGGTGACTGGGCTACTTTCAACTGGTTGAATGGTCACGATAAGGAGACAGGAATGCTTGTAAATGAGCAGGTGAACTTTTGCCTGGCTGCATAGTAATATGCAGTAAGAACAAACCAAAAACGGTAAATTCTGAGATGAAAATACCGTGCTAAACTTAATAGTAACATATTAAGTCAGTGTAACGCATAGATTCTGAAACTAATCATTAAAAATATTTCTAAGTTTGTTTGTGAGTTTGAGAAAGAATTATTATCTTTGTAGTGAACTTACAAAAGAATAATAATTATTATGAATATTAAGTTATCAAACAAATCTTATGAAAATCAAATTCTTCAATCAAGATCATATGGAGAATTTAAAGTACTAAAGTATAATAATGCTTTTGATGTAGAAATAGAATTTCTATTAACTGGATATAAAACATCTGTTCAACTTTCTAATGTTAAAATTGGCTCAGTTAGAGATCCATATTATCCTACTGTATATGGGGTTGGATATATGGGAGAAGGTCTTTATAAATCAAGACCCACCTCTAAAGGTCCTCAATGTAGATGTTATAAAGTTTGAAAAGAAATGATAGGAAGATGTTATTGTGATAAAGTGTCTAGTTATATTAATTATGGTGCTTATGGAGTAACTGTATGCCCTGAGTGACATAATTATCAAAATTATGCAGAATGATATTATAAAAATTGTCCTGATGAATCTTATTGTGTAGATAAAGACTTCTTGTATAAGGGAAATAAAATTTATAGTCCAGATACTTGTTCCTTCATTCCTGAAGAAATTAATGCACAATTAACATTAAGGCAATCAAAAAGAGGGGAACTTCCTCTAGGCGTAAGACCTTGTGGTAATAAATATCAAGCTCAAATTAATAGAAATTCAAAAAAGATTCCATTAGGAGTATTTAGTACAATAGAAGAGGCATTTAATGCGTATAAAAAAGCAAAAGAAGATTATTTAAAGTATCTAGCTGAAAAATATAAAGACACTTTAACTTCTAATATTTATAATGCAATAAAGAATTTTGAAATAGGTATTAATGATTAGAATAAAATGAATCCAAGAGTGGTTTGCTCCTATTAATAATAGGATGAAAATATATGCTGAACTATAGTGAAATGAAACTATAGAAGTATAGATAAAAAACTATACGATAACAATTTGAGAAGAAGAATCTATTAGTCGTACTGTTAGGGACATTGCTGAAACGGAAGGTAGTTGGCTTAGAAAGGAGAAATCCATCATGAATGCCTATAAGGGGGATATTGATTAATATGTCTACACTAGAACTTGAAGAGCATAATATAATTGTCTATAGAAACGATCCTAATTATATTAAAGCCTGTTTAAATATTGGAATGGGGGTGTTAGCATATGTACCAAAAACTAAATTCAACTCTAGTTTTGGACTAAAAATAGTCTTTAGAGTTAGTAATGTGAATATCTTGCCACCATATCTTCTAAAATTTGATATAAACCTTCTTAGTAATCCTGAGGAATCATGTTTTTATCTTAGTGATATTAAGTATAAGAATGATTTCTTTTATTGTATTAATATCTTTAACTCTTATAGATATTATATAGAGATTAACAACAAAATATATAATATTTATTCCCTTCCAATCGGAGGGTTTAAAATATAAAAAGTTATGACAATTAATCTTCCTGATACAATTAAAGACCTCTACATAGTTGGAGATGTACATGGAGAATGGAATTCAGTTATACATAACATTCGACAATATAAAATAAAAAATTCAGTATTTATTTTCTGCGGAGATGTGGGAATAGGATTTGAGCGGTTGAAATATTATACAGATCATGTAATTCCTGAATTACATAAAGTATTAAAAAAGTTTAATGATATATTTATTTGGATTAGAGGAAATCACAGTAACCCAAAGTATTACAATAATCAACTTATTAATACTAATTATGTTAAGTGTGTTCCTGACTATACTATAATAAATACTTGTAATCTTAATATTCTTTGTATTGGAGGAGCTACATCTGTAGATAGAATTATTAGGAAGCAAAATGATTCTATTAATATAGTTAGATATATGAAATACCACAATTGTGACTATAAAACAGCAGAACTAAATGCTCCTAAGACGTATTGGGAAGATGAGATTGTTCAATATCGACCTAAAGTTGACGCGAAAATAGATATTATCTGTTCTCATACAGCTCCTTCATTCTGTTTTCCAACAGATAAGGGGAGTATTGTACAAGAATACTCTCAATACGATAATGAATTATTAAAGGATATAGAAGAGGAGAGAGCTGTTATGGATATGGTCTATAATGATTATAAAGATGATATTACTAATTGGTATTACGGACATTTCCATCAAAGCAATACTCAAATTGTAGATAATATCTGTTTTCGATTACTTAACATTGGAGAAACCTGTAGATATTATGACCCCTCAAGCAGTAACAATATATTGTAAAGTCTTAGTTATTCAAGAAGGACAATATACTGAAATAGTTGTTGAAGACCTAAATCGTAATATAACAGACGATTTAAAATATGTTACAATAGTTAGACTTCCAAACTGGGATACTGCTGACACATTTGAAGTTGGTGATATTGGTTATTTACAATTTCAATATGTAGAAGGTGGTATTACTCAATGGTTTAACAAAAATTTAAAAGATTTTGAAGTTTATAATTATAGTAATAATTATTTTATAAATTTCTTTAAACAAAAAGATATATGTAAACAAGACAAATTTGATTTTGAATAATATGAGTACAGAATTTGGTGAAAAATTGCAAAACGCAATGGATTCTATTGAATCCTTAACATGGAAAGATAAGAGTGGTAATGATATAAAACTTATGACAGCTCCTGAGGAAGATATTAGAAAGTGATATAAGCATTGTTATGAAATGCTATACAATTCAAATCCATGGTCTCCAGGAAAGTTTATCGTCAGAGAGAATATTCATAAAACATGGGATTCTTGCAATACAGAGTTATTTGTAAGATATCTCTTACATGATTGCGACACCGATATAAAAACAAAGAAAGATATTCTTGACTATATAAATAGTCAAAGATCCTCCCATGAAGAGGATATACTTAATGAATCTATTTCAGTTCTATTTAACGGACTTGAGCCTATTTTTGAAAAGGTAACTGTTAGCCGTCTCATGGACGCTTGTTTTGATAAACTTGATATTTTAAATAAGAAAATGATTACTGATAAGTTTATTTTAGCACAGGGAATCTGGCTAACGGATAATGAAAAGATTGAGTTAACTGAGGTCGATAGTAATGGAAGAGTGCGTAACAGAATGGAGGTAATTAAGGAAAGATTATGTTTAAATCCTGATATTAAACTTAGGGTTAGTCCAACAGGATTATCTTTTTCTGAATTTCGCTCGTTAGTTCAGCTTACTTCTTTACCTAAGATAACATCATTATCAACAATTGCATTGAAGACTCTAAGAGATAAAATATTATTATTGTTAGACAATGATCTAAATTATCATATTAATAAATGGCATACTTTAATGTCTAATATTCAACGAGTAGCTGAAGCAAGAAATATTTCATTGCCAATATTTGAAAAGATAAGTAAAGTGTAATTTATTTTTATATCTAATCAATTTTTTGTATCTTTGATGAACCGAGACGAACGTCAGAAATTAAGTGTTCTCCGATGGATAGATGCTGGGGGGCGTGCAAGTGTAGTTGCAAGCACTGGATACGGTAATATTTGTAATTTTAAAAAATAATTTGTATATTTACATAAAATTAATTTTTAACTAAAAATATAATTACATGAGTAAATTTACAAATACAGAAGAATTAGAAATAGTTAATAAGTATAAAGAAAAAATATCTATAACTAAAATTGCAAAAGAATACAAATGTCATAATATTACTATTAAATATATTTTGTCAAAGTATAGAGTATATAAAATAAATTTATCAATAGATATTAACGATTTGATCACAGATTATAATAATAATATTTCTTTAACAAAAATGCAAAGTAAATATAAAATAAAAAGACAAGATATTGCTATGGCATTAATGTATGAAGGATATGATATTATTAATAAATGAAATCAGGTAAAGTTTGATGAGCATATTTTTGATGTTATAGATACCGAAGAAAAAGCTTATTGATTGGGTTTTATTTTTGCTGATGGATATATTGCATCTTTTTCTAAAGAAGAAAAACCTAGATATACTTTTGAATTATGTTTAAAAGGAGATGATTATTTACATTTAGAGAAATTTAAAGAGTTTATAAAGTACAATGGTCCTGGAAAAGTTACAATAAGTAATGTCAGATGTAATAATAAAATATGTAAAAGATGTAGATTTAGTATTACTAATAAATTTTTCTGACATTCTTTATATGAAAAAGGGTGTGTTCCAAATAAAAGTTTGACTTTGACATTTCCATCTATTAATATATTTAAAGATTCTTTATTAATTAAACACTTTATTAGAGGATATTTTGATGGAGACGGGTCTTTATCATTTTATAAAAATATAAAATCTGTATCTCCTAATATATCAATTTTAGGTACTAAAGAATTTTTAGAAAAATTAAGCGATATTTTAGGAATTCCTACTAGATTAAGTAAACAAAAAAGATATAAACATAATACTTGAACGCTATATTTTAATAAAGAAAGTGCTTTAAAATTTCTAAGTAATATATATGATGATTCTTCTGTTTATTTGGATAGAAAATATAATAGATATTTATTTTTTAAAATTACTTGCCACTCATTAAAGGAATTTAATGAGTTCTTTGAATAATTTTCGGTGAACTCTGAGATGAGAATACCGAGCTAACTATTATAGTAATATATAATAGCAGTGTAACGCATAGAAAGTGAACCTATTAATTTAATAGAATATAATCTTTCCACGAGTATTCAATATCCCAACTGAAATAAGTGGATAAAAATATATGCTGAACTATATCGAATATGAAGATATAGAATCTAGAGATAAAAAGCTCTAGAGATAACAAAATTGAAAACCCGTGTTGCAATTATAGCAATAAAAGCTTTTGTAAAAAGAAATCCAGCATTTAATGGTTTAATTGCTGTTCCAACAGATGTTTTGAAAGAACAGTGAAATAGAGAGTTGGCTAAAAACCAACTCTTTTCTGTCTGTAAAGTAGAGATATTTAATACTATCATTAAACAGCAATATCAAGTTGACCTATTAGTAGTAGATGAATGTCATTTATCTGCAAGTCCAACATTTATCAATATCTATAACTGTGTAGAATATAAATATCTTTTAGGATTAACGGCAACCTGGACTCGTCTAGACGGAAGTGAAAAATATCTTGAACAGTTTATGTCTGTTTGTGATACAATTACATTACAAGAGGCATTAGAAAATAACTGGGTATCTTCATATAGAAAATATAAAGTTCTTCTACATGTCGATATGGAGAAATACTGAGAGTATAATACTAAATTCCAGCAATTATTTGCTTATTTTAACCACGATTTTAAGTTGGTGATGGAATTAGTCAAGTCACCAAAAAAAGTGAAAATTTGGGCCCAAAAATGTGGGAAAAATGATAATGCTACAAGAGGTTACTTAGCTCAATTTATGAAATACTTAAAGCTAAGAAAAACTTTTGTCATGACTCATCCTAAAAAGTTTGAAGTTGCAAATAAAATTCTAGACTTTAGACGAGACAAGAAATGTATATTGTTTACTGCTACTGTAAAAGATGCAGAGCTATTTAAATCAAGAGCTTTAGTATTGCATAGTCAGAAAAAGAAAAAGGAGAATAGGATAATTCTTGAAACATTTAATCAATTAGATATTGCTAATATTGTTTCTCCTAAAGCTTTAGATGCTGGTGTCGATGTTAGAGGATTATCTGTAGGTATAGCTTTAACTTGTAATTCTTCTCAAGTGACTGATTTACAACGTATTGGCCGTGTGATTAGAGCTGAAGAAAATAAAGTTGCAGAGTTTTTTACATTAGTGATTGCGGGTTCTATAGAAGAGACTTGGTATAATAATGCCAATAAAAATCAATCTTATATAACTATTACTGAAGATCAGTTAGATGTTATATTAAAAGGTGGTGAAATTTCTACTAGACCCAAAAAAGGTATAATAGATATAGATAATAGATTTTAATTTAAAAGATCTAACGTAATACGTTATGTTTACTTTTAATCGTATTATATGAAGTTAGATACGATTTTAAATATTATGACTAAATATCAGTTAACAGCTGATGAAGTTTTGTTAATATATTTAACTTTTATTGCACAAACAGAGAATGGAAATCCCGAAGAGCATCGTATTTATTTCAAAAAATGATATGATGGCGGTGGTAATAAACGATTAAAAAGTTTATTTAATTCTCTCAAAGATAAGGGTATTATTAAGAAAAATTACAATCCTGATTGTTATGATCCTGATGAAATAGAATTTAATCATAATTTTATTAAACAATATTTTAAATTAACTGGAGAATTAGGACAAGAATTAATGGATGCTTATCCATCATCATTGTATTTAAATGGTAAGATTGTAAGTTTAAAGAATATTTCTAAGAAATTTAGAGACCTACAAGAATTCTATTTTTGATATGCATCAACTATTGGACATAGTATAAGTAAACATCAAGAAGTATTAGAAATATTAGAATGAGCTAAGATGAATGATCTTATTCATATTCCTATTATTGAATTTGTTGCTTCTTGTAAGTGAAACGAATTTGAAGAAATGAAAATAAAGGGAATACAAGGTAAGACCAGTACTTATGATGTTTATACAACTGCTTAATGAGTTTAGTAGGTGAATTATATTCTAAAATAGAAGATGGACGAGAAGGTAAAAATATAGGTCTTAAAACAGGACTTTTAAAACTGGATTTTTATACTGGAGGGTTTAAAAAAGGGGTATATAAACTTATCTTTAGCAAAAGTAGTGTTGGTAAAACATTAATGATTTCCAACGCAGATATTTGTAAATATAAATAAATTGCGTTATTTTTGTAGTAAAAATTAAAATAATTTTTACTATGATAAACAAAATAATAGAACTAAGAAAACAAAATTTAAATTCATTTGAAATATCTAACAAACTAAATATTTCAAAACAAGCTGTAGATTTAATTCTTTTAGATTTTTATTTCAAGAATGTTAGAAAACATAAAGTAAATGATGTAAAAGTTAAAGAAGCCTTATGTAAATTTCATGAAAATCCTGAAATATCACTTAAATCTGTTTCTAAATTGTGCAATTGTACATCTGCTGCATTAGGTAATTTATTTAAACGATGCGGAATTTATTTATCACATAAAAGTAATAGGATATCATATACGTTTAAATTAAATGATTTAAAAAATATGATTGATTGTTTTAATAACGGTATGTCTCTGAAAGAAATAGGTAAATTATATAATACTCAAGGTTGTGTTATTTCAAAGTTTCTAAAAAAACATAATTTCAACCTAAATCGTAAAACAGTAAATGAATCATTTTTTGATGTAATAGACACAGAAGCAAAAGCATATTGATTGGGATTTTTATATGCTGATGGTAATGTTTCTACAAATTCTTACCATATCTCATGTGATTTACATATTGATGACATTGAACATCTAGAAAAATTATATAGTGCCTTAAATATTTTCAGATTACCAAGAACTGATAATAAATTGCAACGATGTAGATTTGCTATTTCTTGTAAACATATTAAAGATGCTCTAATAGAAAAAGGATGTGTTCCAAATAAAAGTTATATCTTAAAATTTCCAGATGAAAATATCTTTAAATCTAAAGATTTAATAAGACATTTTATTAGAGGATATTTTGATGGTGATGGATGTTTATCTTATGGAGGTAGTAAAAATATTTTTAAACCAAGATGTTGTATTGTTGGAACTAAAAATATTTTACAAAATATAGAAGTATATTCAAATACTTCATGAACATGATATGTTGCAAATAAAACAAGTGATCTAATATTTGATATAAAAAGTAATATAAATAATAGTATTCCTTCGAGAGTATATAGAGAGAAGAAAAAAGGTGATAGTAATGCCACGGGTATACTTAGTATCATTTTTTCTTCATTAGCAGTTTTAGATGCTTTTGATTGTTTGACTACTGACATAAGTGCTGTAGGTATGTATACGAAAGTATTAGATAGAATAATGTATTTATTTGGTTTTGTTGGCTTTTCATTAGCATTTATGGTTGTTGGTTTTATTTTATCATTAGTATATAAAAATAAGACTTGTAATCAGGTTGGACTTGGCCTATCTTTACTTGCTTTGTTTCTTATAATAACTGAAGTATTGGTAGTGATGTTTTATTAATATGTATAATTTTGATTTTAAAAAAACACTTGGTCAAAACTTCTTGAAGGATGATAATATTGTAAATAAAATTGTTAATGCTACTGAATATAAGAAAAATAATTTGGTTATTGAAATTGGACCGGGAGCTGGTTCTTTGACTAAGAAACTACTTCCTAAAGTTGACAAAGCGATATTGTATGAAATTGATACTAGATTAGAAAGAATATTAAATAAGGAACTTGCTGAATATGATAATTATACTATTATATTTGACGATTTTTTAAATAGAAATGTTCTTGATGATTTG